>Ga0105239_10007907_pt1 | contig 12155 bp, 11 predicted proteins | sample KBSC44metaG_FD_92761 | JGI IMG/M metagenome (GOLD analysis project Ga0105239, IMG submission 92761) | Corn rhizosphere microbial communities from Kellogg Biological Station, Michigan, USA - KBS C4-4 metaG | ecosystem: Host-associated > Plants > Roots > Rhizosphere > Soil | place: Michigan, USA...
AAGCTGGCCCAATCAGCCGCCGCCACCGCCTACCCGAAGACCCTTCAGCTTGGCCTTGAGCTCGTCGATCTTGGCGCGGATCTCTTCCTTGGTCTTGGCTTGCCGCTGCTCGCGCAGCCGCTTGCGGGCCTCCTGTGCCGCCGCTCGCTGAGCGTCCTCGGCGGCGGCGATCTCGGCTTGGACGTCGTCGAGCGACCGGCGCAGCACCAAGCCCCCGAGCGACGCCATTGCGTTGTCGATCACCTCGGGACTCTGCTCGTCGGCCTCGGCGAGCAGCGCGGTCCGTCTCGGCCGCACCGAACGAGAGATGTCCCCCAACGCGGATTCGGTCGCGTCGGACTCGTCGAGGTCATACAGCGAGCCGAGCAGCAGCCCGGTGGCGCCGCCAAGCAGAATCCCGAACGGACCACCGAGGATGCCGATGATCAAGCCCACGGCGCCCCCGGTCGCCGTTCCGGTCAGATCGCTGTCGCCGACCTCGTCCTTGACATCGATGTGGCCGTCCTCGCCGCGGACCACCACGGCGGCCGCGGCGAGGTCGAGCTGACCCTGACCGTCGAGCTCCTTGAGCGACGACAGGGCCTCATAGGCCTTGCTGTCCTCCGCGAAGTTGACCGCGAGCGCGTTGTCCATTCCGCCTCCTTCGTCAGCGCTGATGCGCGGTTCCCTCCTAACGGCCCGAAGTCTCCTCGTCCTGTCCGCCCGTCGCGCCCGGGACCACCCCGGCCCACTCCCCGGTGTGCGCTGCATCCCCTGCCCGCGGGGTCGCGATCGCGCGGACGGCGGCGCGTACGCTGGCCAGACGAATGGGGACCAGCGCGTTCGTGCGTCTGGCGAGACCGTACTATTGGGGTTCCGCATCGAAGCATGAGGATGGCTGGTCGTGTGGAGATGAGCTCGAGCGAAGAGGTGCAGCGATTCAGGCTTGGGTTGCACGTTGATGCGAGCGACGGGCGGTGCGGGAAGCTGACGCGCGTGATCATCGACCCGGTCGCGCAGTCGCTCACGCATCTCGTCATCACACCTCCGCATCACACGGAGCTGGCGCGGCTTGTGTCGGTCGACGTCGTCGAGGCGGTCGACCGCGACACGATCCGCCTGCGCTGCACCAAGCAGGAGTTCGATCAACTCGACGTCGCCGTCGACGTGCAATTCCTGCCGGCCGACACCGATCCAATGCCGTTCCACGCCACCGACACAGCCCACAGCACGGGCTCCGGCAGACCCGAGCCGATATACAGCGACCGGATCCCGGTCGGAGAGGTCGAGATCAGTCGTGGGGACGCCGTGCACGCGAAAGACGGGTGGATCGGCGCTGTTCAGGGTCTGGTGATCGACCCAAGTGACAACCGCGTCACCCACGTCCTTCTGCAAGAGGGCCATTTCTGGGGACGCAAGCAGGTCGCCATACCGATCGGATCCGCAGCGCGCATCGGCGACGAGGTACGCGTCGACCTGACCAAGGAGGAGCTCGGGAAGCTCTAGGCCGTCAGGAGCTTCGTGCGGCGCACCGACGCGGCGCAGTACTCGGCTCCGAGCCTCATGGACGGAGGTGCACCACGCCTAATCCGTGCTCAGACGCCAGACGGTCGGCGACCAGCGATCGGTGGCAGGCGCTCGGCTCGGCCTCGACGCACAGAAGGACCGGGGTCACGTCGTCCGGCAGCGACGCGTGCAGCTCCGACAGATCAAACGGGTCGAGGACCTGCTCGGTGTAGCCCGCGACGTAGCCTGGGTCGAGGGTCTGCCGGGAGCGCTTGCCGACGCCGGCGGCATCGTCGGCCGCGTACTGCAGCTGCCGCAGCTCGGTCGTCGGCGCGAGGTCGCGAACGTGCCGGTACGGGATACCGGCCGCCGCGAGCGCCCGCTGCAGGCGCTGCGCGTTCGCCCACGCGTACTGGGGGCCGCGGACCCCGCGGCGCTGGCGCACGTCGAGCACGAACGGGCGCTTGAGCCCGCTCAGCGCCATCAGGAAGGAGTCGAGGTCCCAGTCGTGGACGCCGATCGTCGCGACGAGCGCGGGCACCGGCTTCGTGGTACCACATCCCGCCATCGCCTTCACGGCCCACTAGACGGCGGTGCGGCGCCCGGCGCGCACGTCCTTCACCACCCGCTTGACCGCCGCGCGCACCAGCCCCGGCTGGTCGATCTGGATGTAGTGCCCGCTGCGCCGCGCGATCACGTGCTGGGCGCCCGGCACGAGGTTCGCGAGCTGGTCCTGCATCGTGCTCCACGCCTGCTCGAGGATCGGGCCGAACTCGGGCGGGAGGGTGTCGGGCAGCGCGAACGGCTGGGTGTGCGACAGCACGACGAGCGGGATGTGGCGCAGCGGGCTGACCCGCTCGGCCTGGCGCATCTGCGCGAAGCTGGCGGTGAAGTCGATCGTCTCCAGGTCCTTGTAGGAGGCCAGCGACGGCGGCGGGGCGACCAGCGCCTGCGCGTTGTACTGCGGCCACCAGTCCGGCTCGAGCAGCGGCATGATGCCCTCGGCGATGGCGTCGACCTCGACCATGCCCGCCACGTCGCGCGGGTGCGCGGCGGCGAAGCGGCGGATGATCAGCCCACCGGTCGAATGGCCCACGAGGACGAACGGGCCCTTGAGGCGAGCGGCGACGAGCAGGCGGTGCAGGTCGCATGCCGTGTCGGTCGTCGTGCGCGGTTGCCTGACCGGCGTGCTGCGGCTGAACTCGTTCGGGGGCAGCGTGGTGCCGGGGCGGTCGTAGGCGCACACGCGGGTGAACCGGCTGACGCCCTGGTAGACCATCGTGCGCTTGTCGCTCGCGTCGGCGGGCGTGCTCCACACGTCGGCCGTGTTGCGCAGCCCCGCCTCGAGCAGCACCGTGGGCGATCCGGTCCCGCGGCACTTCAGGTACAGCTCGCGACCGCCGCCGATCGCGATCCTGCCCGCGAAGGTGCCGTGCGACGGCGTCGCCTTCCCGGCTGCGGCGCCGGGCACGAGCAGGAGCAGCGCGAGGCTGACCACGAGCAGACGCCGCTTGAGCGAGAGGAGCCGCATGGCTCCCCCTATGTCACCGCATCGCGGGCGAGTCCGCCTTCCGGCTCGGCTCGATGTTCGGGTTGAGCCGGAACAGGTTGTCCGGGTCGTACTCGTCCTTGACCGCCTGCAGGCGCCGGTACTTGGCGTCTCCGAAGGCCTCGCGCACCCGGTCGGGCTCGGCGGTGAAATTCAGGTACGCCGTGCCCTGGTCGAACGGGCGCATGGCCTTCGCGAACGCCCGCGCCGCGGCCATCATGCCCACGTCGTCGGCCGGGTCCTGCCACAGCGTGATCGGGTGGAAGAGGTAGCGCGCGTCGCGGTGCGAATACGCGGTCGCGTCCTCGGGCACGGCGCTGATCGCCTGGCCGATCCGGAACAGGATCATCTGCGTGAACGGCATCCCCGCCTCGACGAGGCCGGGCGCGTGGGCGAGGAACGTGTCCAGCGCCTCGTCGCTCAGCGCGTCCACGTACTCCCCGCGCCAGTAGCTGCGCAGGCCGTGGGGCGCCGACGCGTCGATCATGGCCTGGAAGGCCGTGTAGGGCATGGGCTGGATGAGGTCGACCTCGGGCCCGAGGTCCTTCATCGGCTGGATCTGCTTCGCGCCCTCCTCGGGATCGCCGCACCAGATCGCCGCCAGGCCGAGCGCGGGCCGGCCCTTGAGGTGGTCGGGGACGAAGTCCTCCGGCGGCGCGGTGATGACCACCATGCCGGTCCCGAGCTCATCCGGCGCGTCGTCCATGAGGTCGCGCCACGCCGGCAGGACCTCCTGCGCCCGGTCGATCGGCCACAGGGCCAGCCCGGCGAGCACGATCGGCCCGAGCTGGTGCAGCCGCAGGTCGAAGCGGGTCACGACGCCGAAGTTGCCGCCGCCGCCGCGCAGGGCCCAGAACAGCTCCGGGTTCTCGTTCTCGCTGGCGGACACAACCCTGCCGTCGGCGAGCACGACCTCGGCCCCGACCAGACTGTCGCAGGTCAGCCCCCACTTCGACGACGTCCAGCCCATGCCGCCGCCGAGCGTGAAGCCGCCGACACCGGTCGTGGTGACGCGCCCGCCGGGCGTGTGCAGGCCATGCTCCTGGGTGGCCGCGTCGTAGGCGCCCCACTGGGCGCCGCCACCGGTCGCTGCGACCTTCGCGCCTGGGTCGACGGCGATCGCGCTGAGGCCGCCGAGGTCGATCACCAGCCCGCCCTCGCACGTGCTCTGGCCCGCGACGCTGTGGCCGCCGCCGCGCACGGCGATCTCGAGCCCGGCCTCGCGTCCGTGGTTGACCGCAGCGACGACGTCGGCCGTGCTCGTGCAGCGGGCGATCAGGGCCGGGCGCCGGTCGTGCATGGCGTTGAAGATCGCTCGGGCCTCGTCGTAGCCGGCGTCTTCGGGCGTGACCAGGTCTCCGTCCAGCTGCTCGCGCAGCGCGTCTGCGGTCATGCAAATCTCCCCAGGGGTCGTTTTGCGCATCATCTACCACCCGAGGGGAGCGGGTGTGAAATCCGTCACCGCGCGCCCGGCGGCGGCTGCCACCGGGCGCGCGGGACGCGGCTCAGGCGCTCGCCCTCGGCGCGATGTTCTGGTTGAGGGCGAACACGTTGGTCGGGTCGTACGCGTCCTTCAGGGCGGCCAGGCGGGCGTACTTGTCCTCGCCGTAGGCCGCGCGGGCGTCTTCCTTCTCGCCCAGGAAGTTCACGTATGCGCGACCGGTGGCGGCGTCGCCCGCGGCGTCGGCCACGGCGCGCGCCCAGTCGCGGTGCGCGTCGCCCGCGTCCGGGTCCTGGTAGCCGGTGACGGCGTTGACCACGTACGGCATCGAGCGCTCCGGGAACGCCGTGGCGTCGTCGGCCACGCGCCCGACCGCGCCGCCCATCTGGTGCACGTGGATCTCGCACTGCGGGCCCGGCGCCTCGAGGTGGACGGCGCAGAGCCGGTCGACGAGACCGTCGTCCAGCCCGGACACGTTGGCCGCCTTGAAGTAGGCGTGGATGCCCTTCGGCCACAGCGGGTCGAGCAGGCTCTGCAGGACGCCGTACGGCATCGGACCGAGCAGGTCGGCGATCGGCTCGGCGACGTCGCGCATCCGGCGCACGAGGCCGGCGCCGCTGTCGACGGGGCCGGTGGATGCCGCGATGAAGGCGACGACCTTCTTGCCGTGCCACTCCTCGGGGATGACCGGCAGCGGCGGCGCGGACGTGAGGTTGACCACGCCGGTCACCTCGTCGGGCGCCTCGGCGGCCCACTCGCGGAACGCCACCAGCAGGTCGCGGGCCGCGTCGGCGGGGTAGAACACCGGCCCCGCGTAGATCATCGGGCCGAGCGGGTGCAGATCGAGCTCGAAGCGGGTGACGATGCCGAAGTTGCCGCCGCCGCCGCGCAGGCCCCACAGCAGCTCGGGGTTCTCGGTCTCGCTGCAGTGCACGAGGCGCCCGTCGGCGGTGACCACGTCGGCCCCGGCGAGGTTGTCGCACGCCAGTCCGAACTTGCGCATGGTCCAGCCGATGCCGCCGCCGAGGGTGAAGCCGGCCACGCCGGTGGTCGAGACGAGGCCGCCCGTGGTGGCCAGGCCGTGGGCCTGGGTCTCGTGGTCGACGTCGGCCCACACGGCGCCGCCGCCGACGCTCGCGCGCTTTGCCTCGGCGTCGACCGTCACGTCGCTCATCGGCCCGAGGTCGATGACGATCCCGCCGTCGACGGTCGAGAGCCCGGCGACGCTGTGGCCGCCGCCGCGCACCGCGATGTCGAGGTGGTTGCCGCGGGCGAAGCCCACGGCGGCGATCACGTCCGCCGCGCCGGTGCACTGCACGATCAGCGCCGGGCGGCGCCCGTCGTAGGCGCCGTTCCACGCGTGCGAGGCCTCGACGTACCCCGCGTCCGCGGGGGTCACCACGTTGCCGCGCACAGCCTCGCGCAGCTCTTGCACCGTCGCTTCCCCGAGCACGGGGCCGATGGTCTGGGTCATCTCCGCTCCTTTGGTTTGGTCCGAAGGTGGAAGCGGAGTGAACCCGGCGGGGCTTTGTCGCCTCTTAGCGGTTGCTTAGCAGCCGCTCGAACCGGTCGTTGACGTCCGCCACGCCGATCTCGTCGTCGCGCGCCGCGTAGCGTTCGCGCGCGTCCAGTAAATGCGCTCTCGCCGCATCGGGGTCGTCGCGCAGGACCGCCACCTCGGCCAGCCCGACCAGCGTGTGGGCGATCCAGCGCTCGCGCTGCGTGGGCCCGAGCACGGCCCGCGCCTCCTCCAGCGCGGCCTGGGCGTCGTCGAGCCGGCCGCGGGCGAACGCGAGGTCGGCGGTGCGCCACAGCGCGGCAGCCAGGCCCCAGCGGTCGCCGCCGCGGCGGAAGATCTCGCGCGCTTCGGCCAGATGCCGGTCGGCGCTCTCGTATTCGCCCGCCGTCGTCTCCACGAAGCCCAAGCCGGAGAGCACGAGGCCCTGCCCGCGCCGATCGCCCTGTGCCCGCCGCAGCTCCAGCGCCGCCTCCATCGCCGCGCGGGCCTCGTCGATGCGGCCGTCGGCGAGGTCGAGGTAGCCGCGCCGCGCGAGCACCATGGCCCGACCCTGCTCGTCGCCGGCGGCCTCGAAGCGCGCCGCGCTCTCCTCGAGCAGGTCGCGCGCGCGTCCGAAGTCCCCCTGCGCCCGCGCGACGCCGGACTGGTTGGCGAGGGCGTAGCTGACGGCCGTCTCGCAGGAGATCTCGGCGAACGGCTGCAGCGTGTCCTCGAAGACCATCGAGAGCGACGGGCGATTGCCGAGCTGGTTGGTGCGGTGATCGGCGATGTTCACCGGGGAGGAGATGCGCTCGCTCGAGCCCGCCAGCTCGCGCAGGAGCACGATGCTGCGCGCGATGAGCTCCTCGGTCTGGGGCAGGTCGCCGATGATCCAGTAGGCGACGCCCATCGAGTAGACGCCGATCGCAGCCGAGCCGGCGAAGTCCTCGCGGTGGGCGAGCGAGAGCGCCTGGTCCAGCCAGCGGCGGGCGACGTCGACCGAGTCGGTGGCGACGCCGAGCTCGCCGAGGAACTGCAGCGCCCGCCACTCGCCGTGCGCGTCGCCGACCTCGTGCGCGACGCCGCGGCTCCCCTCGCCCAGCGCCAGGGCGTCCACGATCGTGCCGCTGCGAAGCGCGATCGCTGCCGCCGCCAGCAGCGCCTCGGCGCGCAGCGCCGTGCGCTCGGGCGCGGCGGCCAGCGCCTCGGCATAGCGGCGCTGGGCCTCGTGCAGGTCGCTGCGGCGCAGCCAGAACGGCATCAGCACCACGCACAGCTCGAGCGCCTCCTCGGGCCCGGCGGCCAGCAGCGTGTCGACGGCGCGGCGCAGGTTGGCGGCGTCGCGGTCCAGCCGCGGCGACCAGCGGTGAGCGCGCGCCAGGGCGAAGGCCCAGTGCGCCTGCCGCGCGTCGAGCGCCTCGGCCTCGCCCGCCTCGTCGAGCCGGTCGCGCGCGTAGAGCCGCACGGTCTCCAGCAGCCGGTACCGGCGCTGGCGCGACGACGCCTCGAACGCCACCACGAGCGACTTCTCCACCAGCCGTGCGAGCACGTCGGCGACCGTCGCGGTCTCGAGCGCGTCGTCGGCGCACACTGCCTCGGCCGCCTCGAGGTCGAAGCCGCCGGCGAACACGGCCAGGCGCCGGAACAGCATGCGCTCGTCGGGCTCGAGCAGGTCGTGGCTCCATTCGAGCGTGGCGGTCAGCGTCTGCTGCCGCGTCGGGGCCGCGTGACTGCGGGCGCTGAGCACGCGGAAGCGGTCGCCGAGCCGCTCCGCGATCGCGGCCGGCCCCAGCGCGCCGAGCCGACCGGCGGCGAGCTCGACCGCGAGCGGCAGCCCGTCGAGCCGGAAGCAGATCCGGGCCACATCGGTGGCGTTGTCGGCGTCGAGCGCGAAGTCGGGTGCCACGGCGTGAGCCCGCTCCACGAACAGCTGCACGGCCTCGTAGGCCACCAGCTCCTCCGGCGTGGTCGTCTGGGCCGGGTCGGGGATGTCCAGCGACGGCACGCGGAACACGACCTCGCCGGGCACGCGCAGCGGCTCGCGGCTGGTGGCGAGAATCGTCAGCTCGGGCGCCGAGCGCAGCAGCGCGTCGGCCAGGCTCGCCGTCGCCGCCAGCAGGTGCTCGCAGTTGTCGAGCACGAGCAGGAGCGCGCGCGGCGCCAGGAAGTCGACGACGGCATCGACCAGGTCCTGGCCGGTCAGCGCCCGCACGTCGAGCGCGGCCGCGACCGTGTCCCCGACCACGCGAGCGTCGGACACCGCGGCCAGGTCGACTAGCGCGGCGCCGCCGGAGTACGACGGCTCGGCCCCGCGCGCCAGCTCGAGCGCCAGCCGCGTCTTGCCCACCCCGCCGGTGCCGGCGAGCGTGAGCAGGCGCGTGCCCCGCAGCAGCACCGCGAGCTCGTCGAGCTCGCGGCCGCGGCCGATGAACGACCCCGTGCTCGCGGGCAGCCGCGCCCGCCGTGCGCCGCCGCCGCCGTCGTCCAGGGCGCCGAGCTCGTCCTCGAGGTCGGCGGCCAGCTCGGCCAGCTCGTCGCGGCGCTCGTCGGCCCAGTCGTCGTAGCGGTTCTCGGGCAGCAGCTCGCCGCCGTAGAGCGCGAGCGCGGCGCGGTAGGCGCCGGCGGTGCCGGCGCCGCGCGCGTCCGCGGCGGCGTCCGCGAGCGCGTCGACGTCGACCTCGGCCGTGAGGTAGAGCGCGCCGTCGCGCACCTCGATGGCGTCAGCGTCCAGGGCGCGCCGGGCGACGTACACGGCCTGATGCAGGTTGTTGGCGGCGGCCTCGGGCGTGCGGTCGCGCCAGAGCACGTCCATGGCCTGTTCGCGCATCAGCCGGTGACCGGGCGCGAGCGCGAGCAGCTTGACCAGCTCGCGCGCCTTCTTCAGCCGCCAGGCGGAGTCGGGCACCGGCTCGCCGTCGACGGCGGCAGCGAATCCTCCGAGCAGGGTCAGTCTGACGTCGGGCACCGGCTCGCCATCATCGCTGAACGAGATGCGCTGGTTCCTAGTCCATCAGGGCCGCGGTGGGGACCACGGTGGCGAACTCGCCCTCGAGGTTGGCCGCGGTGACGCGGACGATCTCGTCGGCGGGGATGACGCCGCCGTCGAGGTCGCGGCGGTCGAAGGCGTGCGTCGCGTCCACGGCGAACAGCGTGCGGTAGCCGAGGTTGCCGGCCATGCGCGCCGTGGTCTCGCAGCACTGGTTGGTGGTGATGCCGCAGATCACGACCTCCTCGATGCCCTGCTGCTGCAGCCATGCGTGGAGGTCGGGCGTGCCGTAGAAGGCCGAGTTGACCTCCTTGCGCACGAGCAGGTCGGGCTCGCCGGTGACCACGTCCTTGAACGCGTTGCCGGGCAGGTCGGGGGCGAGCGGCGAGTCGGGCTCGACCGAGTCGTGGCGGATGTAGACGAGCGGTCGCCCCTCGCTGCGCCAGCGCGCGATCAGGGCCGCGATGTTGTCCTCGCAGGCCGGGTTGTTGCGCGCGCCCCAGTGGTCGACGTCGTCCAGGCCGCGCTGCACGTCGACGACGAGCAGGGCGGCGCGGGCGGGGTTGTCGAGCGGTGCCGGCATGGCGGCAGCGTAACCTCACGAACCCGGCCTGCCGCGCGTTCTCTGACCGTGATGCTCTCCACCACCATGAACAGCCCCGTCGGCGAGCTCGTGCTCGTCGGCGACGAGACCGCCCTGCGCGGCCTGCACTTCCCCAACCACCGCGCGCTGCCCGCCGACCTGCGCGAGGCGCGCGCCCCGTTTGCGGACGCGCTCGAGCAGCTCGAGCAGTACTTCGCCGCCGAGCGGCGGGAGTTTGACCTCAACCTCGAGCTCGCGGGGCCGGCGTTCCACCAGCGCGTGTGGGAGGCCCTGACCACGATCCCGTACGGCGAGACCCGCAGCTACGGCGAGATCGCCGCCCAGGTCGGCGACCCCGGCGCGGCGCGCGCGGTCGGCTTCGCCAACGGCCGCAACCCGATCGCGATCGTGGTCCCGTGCCATCGCGTGATCGGGGCCGACGGCAGCCTGACCGGCTACGGCGGCGGCCTGCCGCGCAAGCGCCACCTGCTCGACCTCGAGGCCGGGAGGCTCGCGCTCACCGCCTAGGCTGCGCCGGGTGAGCAAGGCCCGGCTCGAGGCGTTCTCCGACGGCGTCTTCGCGGTCGCGATCACCCTGCTGGTGATCGAGATCGCGGTGCCCGGCGAGGGCGGCGACCTCCCGCATCAGGTCGGGCAGCTGTGGCCGTCGTTCGCCGGGTACCTGGTCTCGTTCGCGACCATCGGGATCATCTGGGTCAACCACCACACGATGGTCACGCGGTTCGAGCGCCTGGACCGCGCGGTGCTGTTCCTGAACCTCAACCTGCTGCTGTGGGTGGTGCTCATCCCCTGGTCGACCGCGCTGATCGCCGAGCACCTGCGCGACACCGGCTCGGACGAGCACTTCGCGGCGGCCGTCTACGCAGCCAACCTCTTCCTCATGGGGATCAGCTTCTCGTTCATCTGGCGCCACGCCACGAGCACCGGGATCCTCCCGGCCGATGCTCGGGCCACCCGTCAGCTCATCGTGCGCAACGGCCTCGGCAACCTGGCCTACCTGGTGGCCATCGGGCTGGCCTGGATCAGCGCGCCGGCATCGCTGATCCTGTGCGGGCTGGTGGCCGTCTACTACATCCATCCCGGGCCGATGCGGTTATAGGCTGGGTGGCGTGAACCTCGCCTCCGTCGACGGCACCATCGGCCCCGCCGCCGAAGCGCGCATCCCCGCCAGCGACGAGGGGTTGCTGCGGGGCGACGGCATCTTCGAGGTCATGCGGCTGTACGAGGGGCGGCCGTACGCGCTCGGCGCCCACCTGGCCCGCTTCGGCACCTCGGCCGGCAACCTGCGCCTGGACGTGGACATCGAGGTCGTCCACGCCGAGCTCCACGCCCTGCTCGAGGCGGCCGGCCCGGTCGACGCCCTTCTGCGGGTGGTCGCGACCCGCGGCGGCCACCGCGTGCTGTTCGTGGAGCCGCTGCCGCGCCACCTGCCGGCGATCCGGCTCGGCTACGTCACCTACGCGCCCCCGCGCATCCTCAACGGCGTCAAGTCGCTGTCCTACGCGGGCAACATGCTGGCCACGCGGCTGGCGCAGGAGCGCGGGTTCGACGAGGCGCTGCTGGTCACGCCGCACGGGCGCGTGCTCGAGGCCCCCACCTCGTCGCTGTTCTGGGCCCGCGACGGCGAGCTCCTCACCCCGCCGCTCAGCGACCACATCCTGGACTCGATCACGCGCCGGGCGGTGGTCGAGGCCACCGGGGCGCAGGAAGCCCCGTGCCCGCGCGAGGAGGTCGAGGCCGCCGACGAGGCCTTCCTGGCCTCGACGGTCAGGGAGGTCCAGCCCGTCGTGGCCGTCGAGGGCGTGGACCTGGCCGCAGGACCCCTGACGGCGGCGGCGGCGAAGGGGCTGCGGGAGCGGATCGACGCCGACCTGCGCGCCCACACCGCCTAGTCCGGCCGGCGGACGTCGCGAGGATCGGCCTGGTAGCTGAGGAACCAGACCAGGTGGCCGACGGCGCTGCGGACCTGTCGGAGCAGTGAATCCATGTTCACGTCATTGGTAACCCGAAACACGTTCGTTCAATCGTGCGCGTCCTGACCGTCATCGGCAACCGGCCGCAGTTCGTCAAGGCCGCCGCGGTCTCGCGGCTCCTGCGGCGGGGCGCCGAGGAGGTGCTGGTCCACACCGGCCAGCACTACGACGACGCGCTCTCGCGGGTGTTCTTCGAGGAGCTCGCGGTGCCGCCGCCCGACCGGGAGCTCGGCGTGGGCGGCGGGTCGAACACCGACCAGACGGCACGCATGCTCGCCGCGCTGGAGCCGCTGGTGGGCGAGGTCGCCCCCGACGTGGTGCTCGTCTACGGCGACACGAACTCGACCCTGGCGGGGTCCCTGGTGGCGGCGCAGGCCCAGGTGCCGCTGGCCCACGTGGAGGCGGGCATGCGGTCGTTTGACCGCACCATGCCCGAGGAGCTCAACCGCGTCGTCGCCGACCACCTGGCCACGCTGCTGCTGTGCTCGTCCGCGACGGCGTCCGCGAACCTGCGCGACGAGGGCGTGGCCGGCGCGGTGGAGGTCGTGGGCGACGTGATGGTCGACGTGGCCATGGCGATCCAGCCGCGGGCGCGCGCGCGGAGCCAGGCCCTGGCGGC
>Ga0105239_10007909_pt1 | contig 12155 bp, 13 predicted proteins | sample KBSC44metaG_FD_92761 | JGI IMG/M metagenome (GOLD analysis project Ga0105239, IMG submission 92761) | Corn rhizosphere microbial communities from Kellogg Biological Station, Michigan, USA - KBS C4-4 metaG | ecosystem: Host-associated > Plants > Roots > Rhizosphere > Soil | place: Michigan, USA...
CAAGAAGCCAGGCGCCCCCTTATCGGTCATGGCATTTGATATGCTCATGCGACGCTTGGGGCGCGAAGAGACGGTCCATGGCTTCAGGTCGTCCTTCCGGGACTGGGCAGGCGATAAGACCACGTTTCCGCGCGAGATCGCGGAGATGGCGCTAGCGCACGCGGTCGGTGACTCTGTCGAGCGCGCCTATCGGCGCGGCGACGCTTTGGCGAAGCGCCGCGCGCTCATGGAAGAGTGGGGGGCGTATCTGGCCGGCGCTTCCGAGCCGGCGGACGTGCCGCCGGTGGAGGCGGCAGCCAGATCGGCGTCCGCGGCGCCACGCCGCCGATCGATAGAGGTGCCGGGACAAGTTGCGCTTTTCGGCGTGGTGTGAGGTGTGTTGGTCGAGTAATAGACGTCAAACACGTCCCCTCCAATTCGTTTCACCCCTCCATGGTTTGCCCATCAACTCAGAACGGAGCGAACCAATGCAAGCTGAAGCCCTCGCCCGCGACCTCGGCGTAGGTCGCACAACCCTCTGGCGCTGGACACGCGCCGGCCTTCTTCCGAGCCCTGAGCGTCGTGGCCGCACAACCATTTACGGCCCCGCCGCCGTGACGGCGGCGCGCAGCATCGCGGAGGCCGCACGATGATCGGCGTAAAGAGCTATGCCGAAAAGGCGATCGACGCCGTCGCGCGCAACCGTGCCGCCTTGCAGCGCGCGCAACGCGCGTCGTCTGATCACGAGTCGGCAAAGCCGCAGTCGGATGATGCCGATGCCCTTTACGCGTGGCGCCGTGACCAACGTGACCTCGACGATCGTATCACAGCTGCTCAAGAAGCTCTCGCGTTTGCTGAGAAGCGGGCCGAAGAAGCAAGGGCCGAAGCTGCGGAACGTGCAGCGGACGCAGACCACGCCGCAGGCATCAAGCAACGCGATGCCCTTGTTCCCGTCGTCGAGAAAATCCCCCGGATGGCAGCGGAACTCCACGCGGCAATCCTGAAGGTCGAGGAAGGCCGGAAAGCGACCGACAAGCTAAACGCCGTTCGCGGCTCGCGCCCGTTTATCATGGACGCCGAACAACTTGTCCGGACGATCCCTGCCAAGCACCATCCAGCACAATATCGCGACGAAATCCGCTGGGAAGATGGCGCCGGCAACCGACCGCATACCTACAGGAACGGCAAAAATGGGGAGCTCGAGCCATCGGAGAAGGGGTTTGTGCGAAAGGTCGTGAAGGTCGAGCAATCGGCGGAGCGCACAGAACCGGCGCGGTTCCCGCGGAGATACGTCAACGCCTTTGAGCTCGTTGACGCTGAGTCGCGCCCACTCAAGCTCGATTGAATCGAAACGGCCCGGCCGAGTCATCACTCTCAGCCGGGCCGCTCATTTTCTCGCCGGCGCGCCACACGCCGTTCACCAAGGACTTCCGATGACGACCAAATCACCAGAGGCGGCGCAGTGAATAACGCGCTATCCGCTTCACGTGCAGCCGCGTTTAATAGCGCTCCGGGGCGCCTGCACCGCCTCGTGGAGTACGCTCGTGAAATGGGTGCGTGCGCGGTCGCTACGTGCGATGCGCTCGAGCAAATCGAGGATGCCCTTTATGGCGACGGCCTTTTGCCCATCGACCGCGCCTCGCAACGCCGTGCCTGGGCCATAGCGATCAGGCGAGCCGATCGAGAGTTTCGCGATGGCGTGAAGCTGGCTGCGGCTCGGATTGCGCGAGACGCCGTGAGCGCCACAAATGGATCGCCATATGCCTGCCTCTACATCACAGCATGGCATGTCGGCCCGGCAGCATTTTGTGATGACGTCATCGTCGAGGCGGTGGCAGCGGCGCTGTCGGACGCGGGACTCCCTGAATTGCCAGACGCGTCGCCGCTCTATCCGATCCTGCGCGCTAAAGCGGCTCGCGAAAGCGGCAACGATGATGAACTGAAGTCATTGCGCGCACCTCCGCAGGCGCCGTCCTTAGTCGCCTTTGTCGATCTCGACGGAGAACTCTTGTGCGCGTCGGTCCCGTCGGCGGAGGAGGCGGAAACGCATGACGAGCGACCGTCGGCGCCAAGCCCGGCGTTCGATCTCGACAACGAGCCTGGCTTGCTCGGCGACATCGCGCGTTGGTCGCAAGTATTTGCGTTCCGGCCCGTTCGCGAGTTCGCGCAACCGGCGGCATTGGCAACGTTGTCCGCTCTATTTGGCCGGCGCTGGGCGACACCAACCGGCCTGGGGCTAAACCTCTATCAAGTCGCGATCGCTGAGACAGGCGGCGGCAAGGATGCGCTACTTGGCGCTCCGCGGGCGCTACTATCGGCCGCGGGCTTTCGACACCTTCTAGGACCCGGCGACTTCTCTTCCGACGCCGCGATTGAAAAGTCGCTTCGCGTCCGGCCGGCCCAGCTGATGCCGTTGGACGAGTTCGGCAAGCTGGCTCAAGCGATGCAGGGCCGTAACGCGCCAGCCTTTGCAAAGTTGGCGGCCAAGGCGCTGCTTGAGATCTATCCGCGCTCGGCGCCCAACAGCGAGTGGACGGGCAAGGCACGGGCAAGCGACGAGCATGACTGCGCCGCCGACCCGATCCATTCTCCCACGCTTTCGTTGCTTGGCGTGTCTACGCCTGAAGGTTTCTTCGAGGGGATGACGCAGGAGAACCTAGACGATGGGTTCTTAAATCGCTTGACGGTCATCCGGGCCGGGCGTGCCGGCGAGCGTCAGCGCGATCCCTCTCGTCTGACGCCGCCGCCGGCGCTGCTCGACGCGCTTCGGGCAGCTTTCGAGGCATCGCAGCCGGAGGGCAACCTTGCGGGCGCGGCCGCTCGCGATGCCTCGATGATGCCGCATGTGCAGTTCGCGCGATGGGCCGATGATGACGCTTTGCGTGCCATTGAGGCGGTCGAGGCATGGGAGGACGATGCGTCTGACGCAGGCCGCCGTGGCGTTGCCGGCCGGGCAGCGGAGCAGGTCCAGAAAATCGCGACCCTCCGTGCTCTTTCCCGGCGCCCCGCCGATCCTGCGATTGGGGCAGACGATATTCGCTGGGCATTCGCGATGGTCGAGGCATCCATCGCTGAGATTGAGCGCGGAGCCCGTGAGAACATGGCGGGCAGTGATTTCGAGGCGCTTGTCAACGCGGTCGAGCGAGCCGTCATAACCGCAGGTGACGAGGGCATCGCATGGTCCCACCTGGTGCAGCGAAAGGGGGTGTCGAAGGCTGACGACCGCTTACTCGAAGCGGCGGTCAAACGGCTCGAAGTAAGCGAGCGCATCTGGCGCATTGGAGCCGGGGGGAAGCGTCTCAAGGTCCGGCGGCCGGATGAGCGAAGGGATGATTGAGGTCAGCCCGACATACGGCGTGATCCAACACCTTTACTGCTACCTGTGCGAACGTCGGATGGCTGAGAATGGGTGAGAGGCTCGAAGCAGCTTTCGAAATGGCATGTCTAGCCGTCGCCAATCATGCGGGCTCCCAGTTCGTTGGCTGCCTGCGCATCGGTACGGAGGGCTAGCTCACTCGTCGCCAGCTTGGCGAATAAGAGTGCGTAAAGACCTACGAGCTCGATTTTCTCCCATGCGACTACATTGGCCGGCATTATGTGCGTACCAATTCGGTTAGATGGAAGCGGAGGACTACGCTTAATTCATTGAAAGTCGAGTTTATAAAGTAAGACACGCGTCCTGCTTGAAATTGTCGCAGGTGGCGAATAAAATGGATAGTCACTTTTAGGGCGGGGGGGTTTATGCGGGTAATCCTGAGCGTGTTAGCGGCGATAATCGCCTTAGGCGTTTGTAGTCCGGCTTGGGCCGATTGCCCGGGGTCAACTAAGAGTAAATACACCGGTGAAGACTGCGGTCAGTGGAGCAAAGAGTATAGAATCGACTATGACTACGATTTTGATCCACCAAAAATAGAATTGCCGCTAGGCATCAAGCTTCCATCGTTCCATATTCATCAACATGGAATATATAGGTCTGACGTTAGGTCATTTATTGTGGGGCCTAGCGCCTCGCCAATAAGTGGCGATACCGATCCCGAATGTCATGCTAATACAGAAATTGGTGGCGTGTATATCACCCATTGGTCGAGTTGCGTGACGTTTTGTGTCGACAACGTATCTTTAGAAAATGCCGTTGTGACGCTCTATGGCGGTGACAGCAACGGTGATAGTCGAGAATGGTCTTGCTTTGGACAGCCCGTTTGCGAGTGGTCTTACGCGAGCGCCCGCCGAAATAATGGAGCGTGCGCGGAGTTTAGAAACTGGTCGGATAATCTGACGCGACGTTTTACTATTGAGGTCCGACGAAAAATAAGGGACTAGTGAACGCACCAGCGCAGAGCTCTTTTAATCGGTTTGGAGACAATTTGTTTACGAACTCTGCGCGCGCTATTGCCTGGAGCCAAGACGCGGTTGACGTTGAATCGACAATCTGAGCTTGCGGCATCGTTCTGGATGACTCCTAACCACCTCGCGCAGCGACAGCATCTTCAATTCTCGGCTGGGTCGGCTCCGTGGCGTCAGACAAGCTAGCGGCGGTCGCTTGTTCCTCGGCAGCAAAGATCATCGGAAACGGGTCAATGATGCCCTTGGGCGGTACGATGGTGCGGAAACCCGAGATATGTACGCCAAGGATGTGCACGGTCTGAAGCAGCATGATATCGTTATCGAGTGCTTCCACCGCTAGCGCCGCCGTCAATCCATCCTGGATTGCTGCGTCGGGGCGGTAGTTTTCGGATACCCCTTTGGCGTATGTGTAAAATCGGGTGATGCGATCGGCGAAATAGGGGTCGAGCGCACCGAGTTTTGGAGCCAGTGCTTCGAACACTTCAAAATAGTTTTGCGTGAGTTCTAATACGAGCCAGTGCGCGGGTCCGTCTCCGCTCCCTTGACCTGCCAGTGCAGCATTGGCGGCGCGGAGATGTTGAAGGTTGGTCAAAAACTGTCGATGATTAGCCAATCGATTAATAGCCTCGACTTCTGCGCAAAGCGCGGTGAGGACGCTCTTTGCTTCGTTCGCCCTACTCCATCGCGCTTCCACAGCGCGCACCCCTCCGCCAAGCAAGATGCCGATAAGGCCTGCGCAAGCAGTAATTATCGCGATCGCCATACATCTACCTCATCTCGGCCGCCTTCGTTCGTAAACTGCGGTGGGCCCATTTGTCGAACGTGCTACATAGGCCCGAGCGCCCCCTACTGATGCCGGCCACTTCGAAGCGTGCCAACAGTGTTGGCGAAGCCCAAGCGCCATTTGATCCAAGATGGACTGATCCACCAGACTGTGTTGTGAAAATTTGGGGCATTTTGTGGGCGTTTAAAAACTGCCTAAGTATAATTTAAACGGTGATATTTTCTGGTTTTGGAGCTTCAATTTGTGAATTTTGGGGTCTGCTCCACCGCCCGTCGGAAGACGGGAGAAAATAGGAGAGAGTAAAAACTCCAAACATAGCCTCGAATCCCGTAATTTATATAATGTTCGCAATATCTTGATTGGTTGTTTCGGCGCGCAAAGGAACTTCCCAAATCACAATGGAAAGGCGGCGGAGGGTCGAAGACTGCTTCCTGGCCATTCCCCTAGCGTCTCGCCGAGGCTACCATCACGGCATGGCCACGATCGCAACCAAGAAGGACATTGCCGCCGCGGTCCGTACACTGTCAGTTCGCGGCGTTATCGCCCTCGGCGCCGTGGCCGGCCTTGTGGGGCTTTTTCTGCTGGCCCGATGACCAAGGATAAACAGGGTCGCGAGATCAGTCTCACGGTGGACCTTGCCGAAAACCCTATCATCCGCGGGCTGATGCAGTTGATCCCCGCTGGCATCGGCTCAGCGCTCGACGTGATGATTGTCGACAGCGCCGAGCGCATCAAAAAGGAGCGGGCGTGGGTTTTCTTTGAAGAGCTTGGGGCGGGCCAGGTCGCGCTCACCGAAGAACTCGTCCAATCAGATGATTTCATTCATGCGCTGGACGCGACGATGCGCGCAGCGTTCCGCACCCGGCGCGCGGAAAAGATACGAATGTTCGCCCGCTTGTTGAAGCGAGGCGCGATCGATGGGGGTGCGGGATCGGCGGACGATTATGAGGAGATGGTGGGGCTTTTGGACGAGCTTTCTTATCGAGAGTGGCAGGCCCTCCTTCTTTTCCAAGGGTTTCTAGATAACACGCCGGTCTATCTAACGCCGCTGCATCGAGCCACGCACGCCTGGATGCAATTTACGGCAGAGCTCCGAGCCCAGTTGGGCGTTGACGACTCGGAAGCGTCTAGCTTTATGAACCGCATCGCGCGCACAGGGCTCTATAACGAAATCATCGACTCCTCTGTCGGTTATCAGGGTGGGGTCGGGATAACCACGCCGCGGTTTGTCCGGTTCCGGCGCCTAGTTGAAGATCTAGACCAAACCCCACCGTCTGTGGGTGCGTGCTCCTAAAGTCCCTTGGGACGCGCGCGGCAGCATAGCGATCGATCTAGACTGGCACGCACCGACATCGCGCACGATAGGTCTGCCGGTTGGCAGGGCGATGGGCACGCAAGGCACCGGCCGAGCGGAACTAGGTGGCGATGGTCGGCGATAGCTGGCCAGATCGGCAAGGTCGCGCCGTCGGTGTGCATGGACACCCATCCACCCACCACACCCAACACCATGCATCGCAGCCATGAGACTGCGCCGCCATTTAGTCCTTACTTTTCAACCACTTAAAACGGTCTGGGTCCTCTCAGGGCCGGTGCCGCCACGGGTATCGCGCGAGGCGAAGAGGAATTCTAGATCAAATGAAATTTTCAAACTTGTTTCTTTCGAAACTAGTTTGCGAGCCAGACCGACAAAAAATATATAAAAAATAGAAACTTAGGACTTGTTTCCTCGCCGTCGGACCGTTCGGGCAAATACCAAGTTTGCAGCCACCGCCATTGAACGCGCCCGGGAGTTTTTCGGCGCCCGGGGCAACTTTTCGCCATGGCGACGAACGACGACTCAACCCAAACCGCGACCCCTCTATCAGATGGGGATGCTCCGCTGCCCGGCTCCATGGCACCGGATTACCTCGAGGACGAAAACGGCGAGGTGCTGACGCTCGACGATGGCACGCCCTGGCTCGAACTCGCATGAAGGTCGCGCTTCTTCCGCTCGTCACGAGCCCCGACGGCACCGAAAATGCCATTGTCGTTGACGGCACCGGCAATGCCAAGCGCACCAACCTGCTAGCGTGGGCGACGGCGCAGTTGGCGTCGGCGAAGACCGCTGCGTTGGCGGCGATCACCGCGGCGCAGACGACAGCCGTCAATGCCGTTACGGCTGCGCAGGCGACCGCGACTACGGCGATCAACGCCCTCATCGCTACCGCGCAGGGATATGCGAATGCGGCCGCAAGTTCGGCGACCGCTGCGGCAACGAGCGCGGGTAGCGTGCCGACCGGAGCGGCTACCTATATCGAGGGCCATGGCCCGCCAGGGTCAAGCGTGGGCTCGGCCGGAGCTTTCTACTTCGATCTGGACTCAAGCTATCTCTATGGCCCGAAGACTGCGGTGGGCTGGCCTGCGGGCACGCTGATCGCCCGCGGTTCAACCATCTCATCGACGAGAACGCGCGTTGACCTAAGGCTCGCCGGGGCGACGCTCCCCACAGCCCATTGGACCTTCACCCGCGGGAGCGCGTCGACTGACCTGCTCGAAACCGACCCGCACACCTATACCTACACGTCCTATGCCAATGACACGCCCGTACTGCGCGTCGGCAAGGGCTTCCTCACTTACATGCGGGCTCAACAATTCCTGTCAAACCCGACCGCGCCCGCCAGTCATACCACGGCCGGCAATGTCGCGGCTGGGGTGGCCATATTCATCGTTTGGGGACCGGCCGGCGCCCAAGTGCAAGTCTCCGCCGGTACGGCGGTCGGCACGGGCTTCACGACGGTCACATGCAACGGAACCAGCGCGGTCAAGGCGGTGCTGACTATCACCACGCCCGGCACGATTACGGCAACTGTGGTCAGCGGAACGCCGACCTATTTTAATCTACAGCAAAACCCATCGGCGCCAACCGCGACCGAAGCTGTGCCGTTCATCGCGACGACCGGCATTCGCGAGCCCGATAAGGCTGTGGCAACGCCCACGATGATAGCGCTGCTCAACTCGACCGCCGGCTATATGCTGATGGGCGTGTCGAACGTTACGGGGCGCAGCTATGGGCGCTCGCCGTGCCTGTGGGGCCTCAACAACGTCACCGCCGGATATTGCCCGAGCGATAGCCAGTACACGATCTACGACCCCGCAAATAACACGTCCCTGTTGTTCTCGACCGGCTCCGACACTTTCAGCGGCGGCATTACAGTTGGCCGTACGTGGGATGCGACGTCGACCGTCGATTTTGGCGCGGGTAACCACACCGAAGCCTCCCATCCATTCCGGTACAACAACGGCGCCGCCGTAACCGCCGCCAGCCTTGGCCACCCGTCCACGACCAACACGTCGGGGGCGAACCAACTTAATGGCATCATTGGCTGGTACGAGATCGACACCGGTGGCCGGATCACTGCCGAGGCGCTGTACGAAAAGTACACGTCGATGCCGTCGCCGTCGCTCGATGCCCTGCTGAAGAATTACACCGGCCCCAGTCAGTTTCCGCACGTCATCAGTCAAGAGCGCCTCCTGCAAGCGGGAGTTGTCGACCATATTCTTTATGGTGTGGCCGGGCCGTCGCACGAGGGCGGTGTCGCGACAGGCACGAACATTCGCCAGGTCGCGTGGATGACGCAGATGGTCGCGGACTTGGAAAGTCAGGGCTACGCGGTCACTGACGACTCGGTCGTTGGTCAGAATAGCGCCGCCTATAGCGGTGGCGGCAATGTGAACGATGCACGCGATACATACACCGGCACTGCACCGACTCTCGGTGGCGTGACGTTCGGCGGCGAGTATATCGCCGTGCCTGCCGGAACGGTCCTCACCTTCACCCCGCCAACCCGCCAGACATCCCGGTTCCATCTCGCGATTTATACTAACGCTGCGTATGGCTCTGTGGAGGTTTCAACTGACGGCGGGACGACGCCAATCGCTTGCAATGAGAATGGCGCCACTAGCATCCCGAGCACCGTTTCGACTTTCACGGCGTCGATTGCTGATGACCTGATGACGGTGAGTAGCGCTGTGACCGGCACCGCTCTTGCGTCAGGCGACATCATCAGTGGCGGCACGGCAATCAGCGGCACGCGCATTGTTTCTCAGGTATCTGGCACTACCGGTGGGGCGGGCGTCTATCGCGTCCACATCGGAAAGCAGACTGTCGCCAGCGCCCCGATGACCGTCATCATCCGTTGCCGGACCTTTGATGCAGCGCTGGGCATGAAGGCATGGTCGACCAAGGCAATAGGTAGTCAGATCAAAATCGCGTACCGCTATGCGCGGAACCCGGCGATCGCGCAGCGCGTGTTCTTCAACGGCGGCCGCAACGGGTTTAACGTCACTAACTTGGCACAGGATAGCTCACCCGAGTCGAGCTATCTCATGCTCATTCGCGCGCTGGGCTTTGCGGCCGTAATCGGCGGCATCGACCAAACGAACGACATGGCCGGGTCCGGCACTGATTTTCCGTCGATCTATGATCCGAAAAGCTACGCGATCATTCAGGCGATCCGCGCCACGGCCGACCCTATCGGCCTAACTGACCCGCCGACTTCGCCGGCCGTTTACGCCTTGGCAGTGCAGGACAAGGTCGTGAACCAGGCGCGTGCCGTCTATGGGAAGTACGGCGTTCCCTATTACGACCTGTATGGCTGGAAAACGGTGCCGGGGGTGACCTCGGGATACACCGTCATATTTCCTAGCGGACTTTACGGCAGCGACACCATCCACCTCGCCAAATCGGGTCACAAGCGCCTCAAGGCCAACCAGATCGGCACGCTGCTCAAGAGGCTTTGGGCTGCGGCTTAACGGAGATTTTGAAATGGCAAACGCAACCAACTCGCCCTTGCTCGAGCAGGGCTTCGCCGACTGCGCAACAGTCCTCAATGGCTTCGGCCCGTTCGGCCAGGACGTGGCGAAGGCCGATGTGGAGCGCATTCACGGAATGTGGTCGGCGATTACCGATGAGGATCGACACCTCGTCGCGCTGTGCTTCATGCAATTCGACGGCAACCGCGAGGTGTTTGGGGCGTCGGCTGCCTAGCGAAGCGGCTGCCGCTTCCCGCCGATCGGTTGTCGCCGTCAAATGGGCCGGTCGGTACCGCCCCCGACGGCTGAACTGGGCCGGCGGCCTACATCGGCGCGACACCTATCAAAGGTCTAGCGCGCAGCGCTTCTAGATTTATGGATGATTTTGAGCGGTTTCCGGCCCATCGCGGTCAAGGCCGTGTCATCGGCTTGAGCGTCCCTAGCCAGCCAAATCCTGAGCCGGCAACAGATCGATCCAGCGGTCTTCTTCTTGATAACCGACGGACCAGCGCCGAAAACCAATAAACTGGTCGCTGCCCCAATCCGGTTCACTAACTAGGCGACCGTCCGTCGTCACATAAGCCGTAAAGCGATCTAGGCTTCCGACGAAGCCGGTCATATTCGTCGTGACGAAAACCTCACCAGGCTCAGGAGAGCCGCCGAACGCGTTATAGGCGCTTTCGGGATCGACCCTGAGAGTCCATTCCTCAAGCACGAGCGCCGGCTCGTGTCGTCCCGCGACGTTGATGCCGACGAAGGCTCCCTTCTGTAACGCATCCAGCGGAAGTGCCAGTTTCGTAGTGTCACTGTCGAAACGGAGCAGGAGGCTCTTCGTGGTGCCGTAAGGAACTAGAAGCGATCCCGCCGGCGCCGAGGGCGTCAAATGCGGCCGTAGGTGATCGATCGCGATTAGTCGTCCGAATGACATAAGCATTTCTCCCCTGCGCGCGACTGACGTAGCGAAAGTCGAGCGAGGGAGGACTTGCGTCAAGCTCGAGAATGGCCCGTTTTGGATGGATCGGGGCTCAATATCATTTGGTCCAAATTGGCCGCAAAACAGGCTTGGCCGCGATTTAGATCGTTGACACTCGTGTACTGATGCGCATGCTCACTGACCGATAGGAGGGGCTCAGTGGGCATCGGAAATCATGGATTTTGGTTTCTCATCGGCTTAGCGCTTTTCCCGCGTATAACGCTGCTACTATTCGCAACGACACCTTTCGGATGGCTGGCTTGGTTGGGCTGGCTGATTGCGCCGCATTTCCTAGTAGCCGTTCTGAGCTTGGCATATTGGAACTCCCATCCGGTACTAGTCGTGATTGCATGGATCATGGCGTTTGCGGGAACGGGCGGTGAGGCAGAAACCGCCAGAAGGAAAACTCGATGAACGCCCAGGCGGGGCGCCCATCCAACGGAAGCCGAACAGCCGCGAGCAGGCATGCGATTTACGTGGCCTTCGCGGTAGCCGTCACAGCAATGACGCAACCCGCCGCGGCGCGAGACTGGCCGGAGACGGCGGGCTGGGACGTCTTCGAATTCAAAGACGATTGCGCCATTCATTCCACGTTTGAAGGCAAGGGCGAAACCGAGCTTAGTCTGTTTCTTGAGCTCAACGGCGACGCTTTGCTTATCGCCACCAACAGTGCGTGGAGCATTGAGGAAGGCGAAAAGGCAGACCTTACCTTTGTCGTGAACGGATCGACCTACGCCGGAGCTGCAAGCGTCGGTGTTAGTCGGCAGTACGACAGCAAGAAAGGGTTCGGCGCCAAGTTCCCGACCGGATTCCTTGCCGATTTCGCGGTCGCGCCGAGCCTAGTCATTTTGAAGGGCACGGTCATTGTCGACCGACTGTCCCTCAGCGGGAGCGGCGCTGCGATCGCAATGGCGAAGCGATGCCTTATGAAGGTGGGCGCCGACATCGCTGCCGCGGACGCGGAGAAGCGCAGATACGCCGATATTGCAGACGATCCGTTTGCCAAGCCCGGAGGTGAGCCTAGCCCCGCGGGTGTGCCGATCAAAGGAGGCCCAAAAGGCAATCCCGGTAGCTGGTTCACCGATGACGATTATCCGGCCGACGCGAAGCGCGCCGGCGCACAAGGGAGCGTGTCGCTGTTGCTCAGCGTTGATACTGCAGGAAAGGTAGTTGGCTGCCGCGTGACGGCGTCGAGTGGCAACGCTTCTCTCGACGACGCGACATGCCGTCTCGCCCAGCGGCGCGGCCGCTTTACGGTTCAGAAGGACGCGGAGGGCAACGCGC
>Ga0105239_10007914_pt1 | contig 12152 bp, 12 predicted proteins | sample KBSC44metaG_FD_92761 | JGI IMG/M metagenome (GOLD analysis project Ga0105239, IMG submission 92761) | Corn rhizosphere microbial communities from Kellogg Biological Station, Michigan, USA - KBS C4-4 metaG | ecosystem: Host-associated > Plants > Roots > Rhizosphere > Soil | place: Michigan, USA...
CGTCCCCAGATATCGAGTTCGAAAGTCAGTAGATTCAGCAACACGCTCCCAAACGTGCGGCCTTTCGGCGCTGCGTTCGGCAGCGTCAGTTCGCCGTCGCGTGAGCGCCCGACCGTGGTTATGTCCGCGCTGCCGTAAATCTGCGGATATTGTTGAGAGCGCGCCAGACCGAGGTTCGCGCGCGCCAGATCGATGCGCGAAATCGATTCGCGCAAGTCGTAATTGTTGACCAGCGCTTCATGAATCAAATCCTGCAGCTTTGGATCTTTGAAAACGTCAAACCACTTCGAGTCCGCAAGCGTCTGCGGATCCGGTTGCGGCTTTGGATCGGCGCGATATTGTTTCGGAGTGACGACACGCGGTCGCTGAGCCTTGCTTTGGGCCAGCGCAAAACTCTGTAAGACGCTTATCGTTAACAACAGAACAATTGTTCGCTTCATGAGTGACCACCTGCTGCTTGTGCAGACACAGCCGGGGCGTGCGCCGTCCCGACCGGCGCAGCGACCGCCGCTTTCTTGCGCTTCCGTCCCAATCCTTCAATGAACGTGTAGTTGCCGGGGATGATGAACACGCCGAGCGCCGTCGCCACCAACATGCCAAAGAAGACGCCGGTGCCCATTACGTTTTGGGCACCTGCGCCGGCGCCGCTGGCCTTCATCAACGGCACCACTCCCAAGATGAATGCGAAGGCGGTCATGAGAATCGGACGAAATCTCAGACGTGCTGACATAAGTGCTGCGTCTTCCAGCGACAATCCTTCTTCGTGCTTCGCTTTGGCGAATTCCACGATCAGGATCGCGTTTTTCGCAGCCAACCCGATCAACATCACGAGACCAATCTGGACATAGACGTTGTTGTCATAGCCAAAAAACCACACACCGAACAGCGCTCCCAACGCCACGAGCGGTGAACCAAGCAGAACAGCCCACGGCAAACGCCAGCTCTCGTACATCGCCGCCAGCAACAGAAATACGCAGACAATTGCGAGAATCAGTGTGGGCAGTGGCGGTGGCGCGATCTTTTCCTGATACGACAGCTGCGAGTAAGCAAAGCTCATCTCTTTCGGCATTTGCTCCGCGAAGACTTGTTCGAGTGCGGCCAGCGCCTGGCCCGAGGTGTAGCCGGGCGCGGACGCGCCGGTGAGTTCGACTGATCGCAGCAAATTAAATCGTGTAGTGATTTCTGTGCCGGCAGTGTCCTTCACGCTGACGAGCGTGGCAAGCGGAATCATTGAGTTGGTGGTCTTTGAACGAACGTAGATGTGGCCGATGTCTTCAGACTTCAGACGGCTCTCGGGTTGCGCTTGCACGTACACGCGATACAGGCGGCCAAATCGATTGAAGTCATTAACGTACGCACCGCCCATCGCTGTGGACATCGCCTGAAAGACATCGTTGACAGGAACCCCAAGAGTGCGCGCCTTTTCGCGATCCAGATCGACTTTGACCTGCGGATAATTCGGATCGAAAGAGGTAAAGACGTTCCCGAGTTCCGGTTTTTGGCGAGCAGCAGCGATGAACTTCCGCGCTTGATCTCCCAGCTCATCCACCGTCATCGAGCCGCTGCGATCCTGAATGAGAAAGTTGAATCCGGCCGCAGCGCCAAATCCGGACAGTGTAGGAATGTTAAAGGGAAAGACGACCGCCTCGGGTATAGCTGCGAAATGCTTCATCCATTCCGCCATGATGGGCTTGATCTTTTCTTCTGCATCATGACGCTCTTCCCACGGCTTGAGCCGAACGAACAGCGTCCCGTAATTCGGCTGATAGGTGTTCGTAACCAGACCAAAGCCTCCGATCGTTTGATAGGACTCTACCGCCTTGGTCTTACTCACGACCTCCTCAACTTTTTTGAGGACCTCGGCAGTGCGCACCAGCGATGCTCCGGCCGGAAGCTGCACGTTGATGCCGAGGATTCCCTGGTCTTCCTCGGGAATAAAGCCGGCCGGAATTTGCTTGGCGAAGAAGCCTGCGCCCACGATCACCAACGCCACGATTCCAATCGTCAGAATTCCTTTTCGCACCAGGATGCGCGAGCCGCTCACATAACCATTGGTAGTGACTTCGAAAACTTTGTTGAAGCCGCGGAAGAACGCTCCCAGCGGGCCACGCATCGGCTTTGGCGGTTTCAGCAGCATCGCGCACAAGGCCGGCGTCAACGTCAACGCGTTGAAAGCCGAGAGCAAGACTGAGATTGCGATCGTCAAGGCGAATTGCTTGTACATGCTGCCGACCAATCCGCCCAGCAGCGCCACAGGAACAAACACCGCAGAGAGAATTAGCGCGATGCCGATGACCGGTGCCGTGACTTCTTTCATCGCCTGAATTGTGGCCTCCTTTGGAGCGAGGCCGTGCTCAAGGTGATGGATTACTGCCTCAACCACCACGATCGCGTCGTCGACGACAATTCCAATGGCGAGCACCAGACCAAACATTGAAAGCGTGTTGATGGAAAACCCGAGCACTGGAAAGAAATGAACGTGCCGATCAACGAGACCGGAATGGTCAGCATTGGAATAATGGTCGCCCGGATGTTTTGCAGGAAGACAAAGACGACTACTGTCACCAGGATTAACGCTTCGACGAAGGTCTTCAGAATCTCGTGAATTGAGGCTTCAACCGCCGGCGTCGTGTCATAGACGATTTTGTAATCTACGTCCGGCGGGAACAGCGACTTGGCATGCTCCATCGTTTCATAGATTGTTTCGGCAGCCTTTAGTTGATTGGCGCCGGGCAGCAGATACACCGCCATTGCGCCGCCCGGTTTCCCGTTCAATCTTCCGAACGAGTTGTAATCCTGCGATCCCAGTTCGACGTGGCCGATGTCCTTGATACGGACGACGGCGCCTGTCGAAGTTTGGCGCACGATGATGTTCTCGAACTCTTCAGGTGTGATCAGGCGGCCGGGTGCACTGACCGTCTCAGTCATCTCCTGATCTTTCGGCGTCGGCGCGCCGCCAACCTTGCCGGCGGGCGCTTGAATGTTCTGCTCTTTGATTGCGCTTATGACGTCAGCTGGCACCAACCCGAGTTTGGCCATCATGTCCGGCTTGAACCAGACGCGCATGCCGTAGTCCGTGCCGCCGAACAGATCGACCTGCGCAATTCCGGGAATGCGCAAGAGCTGATCGCGTAAGTTGATGCCGCAATAGTTGATTAGAAAGTTCGCGTCGTAGGCGTCCTTGGGAGAGTAAAGCGAAACGACCATCAGGATGCTTGGGCTCTGCTTCTTTACGGTGACGCCTTGCTGCGTAACTTCTGCCGGCAGCCGCGCCGCGGCAGCGGCTTGCCGGTTTTGCGTGAGTACATTCGCGGTGTCTTGATCGGTGCCAACCTGAAAGTTAACGTCCAACAACATGCGCCCGTCGCTGGTGTTCGACGACTTCATGTAGATCATGTTGTCCACACCATTGACTTCCTGCTCGATCGGAACTGCCACCGACTGCTCAACGGCTTCAGCGGAGGCGCCGGGATATGTCGCCTGGACGCGAATGTTTGGCGGAGCGAGGAACGGATACTGTTCGATTGATAGGCCGCGAATGATGACGATTCCCATCAGAACGATGAGGATGGATATGACGATGGAGACAATCGGCCTGTTGATAAAGAAGTTAGCCATCGATTAGCTTCCTTCCTTGTGCGGGGTTGCTACTTCGCTGGCTACGGATGCGCCGGAGATTTTCACCTCGCTGCCAGGCCGCGCCTTTTGCATGCCTTCGACAATCACACGCTCGCCGGCGTTCAAACCTTCGAGCACGATGTAGTAATTCTCGGCTTTGTCTCCGAGTCTGATTGTGCGCACCTGAACTTTATTCTGTGCATCAACGACCATTACCGTTTTGGCGCCTTGTAACTCCTGGATTGCCCTTTGCGGGACGAGGATCGCGTTTTCTTTTTCAGCCACCGCGACACGCACGCGGGCAAACTGGCCGGGCCGCAGGTAACTACTAGGGTTCGGAAAGCTCGCTTCGACTTTCATCGTTCCTGTTGAAGGATCGACAGTGCGGTCGAGGACCTTGAAGATGCCGGGCTCTGTGTGAATGCTGTTATCGGAAAGAATCAGATCGAATCGCACATCTTTGGCGCGACTTCCGGGATCCTCACGGTTCGTCAGTTTCAGATACTCAACTTCGCTGATGTTGAAGTCGACAAGCAATGGATTCGAGAGCGAAACCGTGGCCAGCAGGGTCGCGTCACCGCGACCAACGAGATTCCCTTCGTCTACTTGCAGAAAACCGATCACTCCATTGATGGGCGAATAGATGTCGCAATAGCTGAGATCCAGTTGCGCCTGGATCACGCGCGCTTTGGCTGCGGAAACTTCGGCGTCCGCACGCTCGATCGTGTACTTGACCGAAGCCTCGAGGTTCGTCAGGTTCGCCTGTTTCGCATCGACATTTGCTTTCGCTGACTTCTCAGCCGCCGTAGCCGCGTCCAATTCCAGTTCAGTGACGGCCTTTTCTTTCGCCAGCGGAGCAACGCGCGCCAGGTCCTGTTGCGTCTTGCTGTGCGTCGCTTCGGCGTCTGCCAATTCGGCCTGCGCTTTTAGGACGTCGGTTCGCTGTTTTGCCTGTGCCAGGTCGGCAACAGATTTCGCGAGCGCCGCTTTTGCTGATTGCAAGTTGGCTTCGAACACCCGTTTATCGATGGTGAAAAGGAGCTGCCCTTTTCTAATGGTCGTGCCTTCGCGGAAGTAAACCTTCTGCAAGATTCCCTCGACACGCGCGCGCAATTCCACAGTTTCTTCAGCCCGGGTTTGGCCCACGTATTCGCTGTAAATCGGAACGGTGCGCTGATCAATCCGCTCGACGACTACGGTCGGCGGTGGAGGTGCGGCGGCGCTGTGGCTGGCGTCTTTCCTACTGCACGCCCCCACGAGCAGGACCAGGATAAGCAACGGAATCGCCGTTGCAAGAATGCTGCGCTGATGGCGACTGTTCATGGCTAACTCCTTGGATTTACTTTGCTGAATAGGTCGGGAACCAAAACCGATTCACGTTCACTGCACCAATGCTGCAGAGATTGTGTCGAAATCTTAGCGAGCGGGGATCGGCGGTTGTACTGGCAAAAGTGACAGTGCGGCACAAGTGAAAACGCGCATTAAATACTTATCCTAAGGTCTCTTAACGATATGTTTTGGGAACTCTTCGTAGCGTTCAGCATCGTCGCAGTTTGTCTGTTGATTCACGTCGCCAGCATTGTCTTCATCGCCGACTGGATGCTCGATCAACGAGACAAGCGCCAGAACCGGATGGGGACGCTAGCCTACATGCTTCTGCTAATCGCTGCGTTTTCAGCGATCATCATCTTGCACATGATCGAAATTGCAATCTGGGCGGTCTTTTATTTTGGAAACTCGCTCTTTTCGGATTTCGAGACCGCGCTTTACTTCTCCACGACCAGCTACACCACAATCGGATTCGGCGATGTCGTGTTGCCGCGCGCATGGCGAATGCTGGGCGGTATTGAAGGCGTTACCGGCGTGCTGCTTTGCGGATTATCGACTGCATTTGTGTTCGCCATCGTGAATGCGATGTTTCAAATGCGGCTGCAACGAAGGAACTCCACCGAAGGAGTCGTTAATAAGCGCCTGTAAAAACTGACAGTGTCGCGCGATCCCAAAGCGCGCCTAGAGTCCGGCAAGGAGACGTCGGCCTCTGCGACGGTGAGCGACAATGTTCATGCAAAAATATTCCGCAATCGCATCGATGGCCTTATGTGTAGTGATAGGCGTCTCGGCATTTGCCGCAGATGACCCACCTGCGTCGCTCGTCGCCAGCGCCAAAGGTGAAGGAACCATCAAGCTCGGTAAAGAGGAATACAAACTTAACGCCGTCGTCGTAAAACTCTTCGCAGATGGCAAAGCCGAACTAAATCTGATCACCGACATCACCGTTTTTATCACCGGCACGTGGTCCCGCGAAAACGAAACTGCAAAAACAATTGACCTGAAGATCACGAGCAGTGTCACTGGCGGAAATCTCGATGGCGGCGGTAAGATCTTTCTTACCGACGATCGCAAATCGATCTCGGGTTTGAAGTTTCAGGTGCTGAGCAAGGTTAGCCGCAAGACAATCACTGCTGAGTTCGTCGCAAAATAGACATCGTCATCCCCTAAATACATCCTGTCTGAGTGTGGCTTTTGGGAGTGGCACGTCGTCCGCGATAGCGGACGTGTGGAAATAGCCCAGCGCTTCAGCGCTGGTTTGGAGTGCGCCGGCTGGGCGAAGCGTCGACAGCGCTTTGGATTATGTATCGGTAAGACATCCAAAGCGGTGTCGCACTTGGCTTGCCACCGCACTCCAAATTTTCTGTCGCCAGCTTCGCAGGCTCTGGTTTGGTTGGTTGACGCCTGACCCAGCGCTGAAGCGCTGGGTCATTTTCATTTCATTCGCTTCGCGGACGATTGGCGCGACAGCTGGACTCTTAGGCAAAGTCACTAAAGACGGTCTTTGGCGTGATAGGAGATCCGTTCGCCAGGCAAAAAGATGGGCCGAGTCACCCCCGCCCCGGCCCATCAGGAAGGTGCTGCTCTACGCCTCTTGTCGCCAAAGAATGCGCGGCGCGCATGTCCTCCCCCAATCGACGCGAGCTGTTCTTTCTGTCCGCGCCGATGCTTGCCGACTGCATACTCGCGGATTTTCCCAGCGGCGCATACTGTCAAAATTGACAGTCTCACGAAAGCAGCGTTTCGACTGATACTCCATTCTCTCGATGGGTGGCGGCGCAAAAAGGGAAATCGTCATGAGAAAGCTCGTAACTCTGTCTATCTTGATTATTGCGGCGGGAGCCGTGCAGGCCCAGAAAGTAAAGGCCACGGCTGATCCCAATGCGAACTTTGCGAATTACAAAACCTACTCGTGGGACAAACCTCTGCCACCTGGCAATCCGATCATTCAACAAACAATCGTCGAATCGATTGAACAGGCGATGGGCGCCAAGGGTCTGAAAAAGGTCGAAGACAACGGCGATTTGTCGGTTGGATATTTCGCCCTGAGCAGCACGGATATTCAAATCGGATATCCGATGTGGTCGGACAAGCTGGGAACTTCCGCTGCACCTAACACGGCAACCAGCATGTCCAGCTACCCAATCACCAGAGGTTCGATTGTCGTGAACATCGTGGATGGCAAGACCAAGAACACTGTTTGGCGCGCCAGCGCGATGCACGTATTGAAGGATGGTCCCAGCGGCAATCCCGCAAAAGATGCTGAGCGCGTTGACAAACCAATCAGACGATCCGTCGAAAAGATGTTTAATAAATTCCCACGCACTAAACAGTCTTGACGCCGTTACGGCCGCCTCCTGTAAAAAGTGACAGTTCTTGGACTGCCTCGCTTAATCCTAAGCTCCCCGCGGCAACTTCGCGGATAACCCAGGAGAATTCGTTATGAAAAAGATACTTATCGGGCTGGCGCTTTTGATTGCGCCCGGCCTCTTCGCATGTCCCATGGTGCGCGCACAGGAAGTCACGCCGGCGTCAGTCAGCGAATCAGAGATCGAACTGATGCGGCAGGACATCAGATCCAAGCGCAAGCAGATCATTGCCGCCAATATTCAAATGACCGATGCGGAGGCGCAAAGGTTTTGGCCGGTTTACGATCAATACGCCGCCGAACAACGTCAGGCTTACGACATTCATTATGGTCTTTTGAAAGAATACGCAGCGAACATCGACAAGCTCACCGACGCCCAGGCGTTAAGTCTCACCAAGCGTTGGACTGAAGCCGACACCACTAAGGCGCAGCTACGCACAAAATACTTTCCGGCTTTTGAGAAAGTAATCGGCGGTAAGCGCGCGGCACGCTTGTGCCAGCTCGATCGAATGTTGACCTTGATGATTGATGTGCAGATCGCTTCGGATGTTCCTTTGATAAAACCGTGAGGGTGCTGATTCCCGATGCCGATCTGGTTCTACACAATTCATCCACTGTATTGCGCTCTCCTGCTGATCGGGACAATCGAGTTCATTTCCATGGCCGGACTGTTTCTGGCGCGCCGCGTACTCTTGCCACGCCTTCGCTATGGCGAGGGAACAAATGATGCGGTTAGCGGCACAGTGCAAGCAATCGGCGTGTTTTATGGCATCACGGTGGGCCTGATCGCCGTCGGCGTTTGGAACACTCATTCCGAGGCATCCGATCTTGTGTCGAGAGAGGCGTCGGCGATCGGCGCGTTGTATCGCGACGTGGACGGTTACCCCGAACCCTTACGCGGCGAATTGCGCCTGAAGCTGCGTGAGTACACGGTTTTCGTAATCGAGCACGCGTGGCCGGCGCAACAAAACGGTTACGGACAGGACGTCACGGCTGGCGCCAAAATTATGGATGAGTTTCAGGAAGTGCTCTACACATTCCAACCAGCAAATCCTGGGCAGGCGGCATTACTAAGTGAGACGCTCACGGCCTATAACAAGCTGATCGATTGTCGCAATTTGCGCATCGACGCAGTTAATGGCGGTTTGTCGTCAGCCATGTGGGCTGTCATCTGGGTGGGTGCCTCGATCAGTATCTGCATCGCCTATTTCTACAAGATTGATGATCCAAAACTGCACGCAATTCTGATTTTCCTGATGGCGGCTTTTCTCGCGATGCTGATCTTCATGATTATCGTGAACGACAGGCCTTTCTTTGGAAGGGTGGGAATCCCGAGCAATCCTTACAAACTTATTTTGCAACGCGTGATCGACAATTCCCAATAGGACACAACTGACGCCCTGTCAAAACTGACAGATACGGAGCATCTCTCCCCGCGCATATGCTACGCAGGCAGTCTTAGCGTTTACCGGCAAGACTCAAGAGAGGCAGAACCATGATGAGGCTAAGAAGCTCTTTATTAATAGTAATCGCCGCCCTTTTGCTGACCGGCACAATGGTATCGGGTGGCATCAACCGCACTGCCGCGCAAAAGGCGCCGCTCAAACTCTCAAAGACCATCACGATTCAGGCGCAAGCCATGGGCACCGGCACGCAAATGGGCCGCAACTACAGCATCACGGCAAGAATTAATGAATACTCGCCGCCATCTGATCAGACGATTCTGCTCGAAGTTTTCCGAGCCAAAGGCAACGAAGGGCTCGTGAATGCGCTCGAGAAGATGCCGTCGAAAGGGCGACTGTCGATCACAGGAACATTGGGTGGCGATCTTGCCTACATTCGCAGGTTTGACCAGGAAGATGGCAGCGTGATGTTGCGCATGGTCACGAATCGCTTGCTGCGGTTTGGCGAAGTCTGGGCAGATACGCGCACGACGGACTATCAACTGTCCGCGCTGGAGGTGATTTTCAGCAAAGACGGGAAGAAAAAAACGGGCAGATTACTTCCGGCGGCACGTTTGGACCTCGACAAGTCGGGCCGGTTAGAAATTGAGCTGTACCAAAATCCCTGGAACCTCGTAAACATCCAATTGCGCTGACGCTTGCTTCGATCCCGACCTTCCATGAGCTGGCTGCAGCGCTATCACGTTCGACTCTATCTGCGCAATTCAATTTGGGTATTGCCGGCGCTTAGCATTCCGGCAGCGCTGTTTACAGTCGCGCTTGTCGTTCGTATCGATCACGCATTTGGCTGGCAGATGAACATCAGTCCGGACACCGCCCGCTCGATCATGAGCACGATCGCCGGCTCGATGTTCACCCTCGTTGTCCTTGTGTCGTCAACCGTGCTCGTCGCCGTGCAGTTGGCGAGCGCGCAACTGACACCGAGGATTATCGCGCTGATTTATCGCAATCCATTTCGCAAACTGGCGCTCGCGCTCTTCATCTTCACTTTCACCTTTTCGGTCGCCGCTCTCGTGCGAATTGAAGACCGCGTGCCGCTGGTTACAGCGTATCTTGCCGCGTACGGTTTCCTTCTCAACCTCGCGCTGTTCCTTTTGTTTATCGATGGAATGGGAAAGACGCTCCGACCCATTTCAGCATTTCGCAGTGTCGGCCTGGCCGCGCGAGAAATTATTCACACGGTTTATCCCTCGGCGCTGAAGGAAGGCGATCCGGCGCCCGGCGAAATTGGAATGAGACTGAACGGCCACCCGCGCACGGTTCGCAGTATGGAAGACGGTGCGGTGCTTGCATTTCATCGCAAAGGACTGATGGCGCTCGCCGTGAAATCAAACACCGTAATCGAATTGATGCCCGAAGTCGGTGACTTTATCGCCGCCGGCGATCCCTTATTCCGCATCTACGAAGGCGGAGGCGACCTGACGGACGGCGCTTTGCAAGACCTGGTTGCAATCGGTCACGAACGGACGCTCGAGCAAGATCCTTTGTTTGCTTTTCGCATCATCGTCGACATTGCAAATAAAGCGTTGTCTCCGGCCGTCAACGATCCAACCACTGCCGTCCTCGCCATCGATCAGATTCATCATCTGCTGCGCGACATTGGCAATCGTTACCTCGCGGAGGGATACGAGCGAGACGCCACCGGTAAGCTTCGTCTGATTTATCGCACGCCGAATTGGGAAGATTTTGTTCGGCTCGGGATAACCGAGATCCGTCAGTACGGCGATGAGAGTATCCAGGTGCAGCGGCGCCTGCGGGCAATGCTTGAAAATCTGATCGAGACTTTGCCTGCGCGGCGCGCGCCGGTATTACAAAAGGAGCTCGCGCTGCTTACCACGTCATCGAAACGATCATTTCCGGATTTGGATGATCAGAATTTGGCGGAAGCCGCAGACCTGCAAGGCATTGGTGGAAACTATGACGAAATGCCGGACAACAAGCCATCGTTGAACGAAGCCCATACCAATCGTTTGAAGTAAGGACTATTCGGCCAGCCGCTTACCTGGAAATCTGACAAGCACCGCCGCGATCGCAAGGGCCACAACGAACGCCGGCACCGCAGTGATGATCGGCCAGGCGACTAGCGCAATCAGAAATTGCCATAACGGCGCGTGAGACGAGACCATCGCCGCATGAACGGTAGCCGCGACCGCCAGGAAGAAAGCGCCGAGCGCAACTGCCATCGCGACGTGCCACGCGGTCGCAAACGGCGAATTGCGCAATCGAAAATGTTCGTACGCGAAGTGGGCCACGTACACCACGCCGCATGTGACCCAGGCTCCGAGCCTCCACGCGAAACGCATTTGGGCAGGCACAGATGAATCGAGCAGCGCTGACCCATACCCGGCGACTACGTACACGACGGCGACGATTAGTATCCAAAACCGTGAATTGCGACTACGAGACGGCATAATGGCTAACGACTTGTTGACAGGTCCGCGCAAAGCAACTATCGAACGGAGCACAAATCTTCGGGGCGGCGCTTATGAACGCGATAAAACCTGTTCAGCTGCTTCCTTCGACGTGATTACTGGATACACTTCAAAATCAACGAGGTCTTTCCAATTCGCGAGCCATTGGTCAAGAGACTCCGGATGATCCGTTTCCATCAATTGGAAGCAACGCTCAAGTTTTACGTCGACCCAACTTGAAACATACTGCAAGCCCTCGGGAGCAAGCCGGCCTCGACTTTGGAATCGCTCGTAAACCGGAACGGGATCCCGATTCTTAAAGTGTTCGACAATCATGTAGAGCAAGTAAGTCTCTCTCCAGTCGAGTAGATTATTTTCGGTGGTGCCACGGCTATTAACGCGCCGGAGTGACGCCTTGTGATTCGTAGAGCACGAAATCGACGTAGCTCCGCGAGTCGCGCAACACGGGAATTGATTTGCGGCTACCCGTTTTGAACCCGTCGGCCGCTGCCATGACATCGTAGGTGTCGGGTTCGAGATCCGCCACGTATTGTCCTTCGTCGTTCGTCGTGCGATTCACAGAGCGATTCGATGAACGCGCGACGATCGTAATTCTAGCCCGCACGACCACCGCACCGTTTCTGTCCGTGACGCGACCGGAGACACCTGAGCGAAATTTCTCGGTCGTACGTTCGCGACTTGCGTGAGTCGTCCCAAACCCGGCGAGTACAAGCAGCGACGACAGAATGAAAGCTACGAGAGTTTTCATAATTCACATACCAACCGAGCGTTTAGTTGACCGTGCGGGCGACTCAAATCGGCAATCGGCAATGATTTCACACTTTCGACCGCTCCGCCCGCCATATTACTCGAACCGGTCGGTAATATGCATCAGCTTTATGCAAAAGGTTCCGCCACACGCGGACTACCATAAAGAGTTCGCTGCTCAACGCTTTCGCTTGC
>Ga0105239_10007917_pt1 | contig 12150 bp, 12 predicted proteins | sample KBSC44metaG_FD_92761 | JGI IMG/M metagenome (GOLD analysis project Ga0105239, IMG submission 92761) | Corn rhizosphere microbial communities from Kellogg Biological Station, Michigan, USA - KBS C4-4 metaG | ecosystem: Host-associated > Plants > Roots > Rhizosphere > Soil | place: Michigan, USA...
ACAGGACCTCTTCCTGAATGAAGACGTGCAGGTCATCGTGGCCACCATCGCCTTTGGAATGGGTATCGACAAGCCGGACATCCGCTTCGTCATTCACTTTAATATCCCTAAGTCCATCGAAAACTATTACCAGGAGACATGCCGTGCGGGTCGTGATGGGTTGGAAGGTAATTGCATACTATATTACTCCCATAAGGATGTAGCCAAGCTGGAGCACCTGATGAAGGACAAGCCGCTGAGCGAACGCGAAGTGGGCGCCCAGCTTATCAATGAGACGGTAGGTTATGCCGAGACGGGTGTCTGCCGCCGGAAAGTGTTGATGAGCTATTTTGGGGAAGAATATACCACGGAGAATTGCGGCAATTGCGACAACTGTCTTCATCCCAAGGAAAGAGTGGAGGCGAAGGACAATGCAGTAAAAGTGCTGAAGACGATAAAGGCCCTGGACGAACGCTTTGCCACCACTTATGTCGTCAATATTCTCCTCGGCAAGCTGACCCCGCAGATACAAATGTTCCGCCACGAAGGCATTGCGGAGTTTGGTCTTGGCAAGGAAGAGCCGGAACACTTTTGGAACTCCCTGATCCGCCAGATATTACTGGAGGACCTGCTGAAAAAGGACATCGAAGAATATGGGGTGTTGAAGCTGACGAAGAAAGGTGAGGATTTTCTCAAAAAGCCCCGCTCATTCAAGATCGTTCTTAACAACCTCTTCGAGGAAGCCAATGCAGACGACGAGGAGGAAGGCGAACAGACGGGAGGTACTGCTTCTACCGATGAGAAATTATTCGAACTGTTAAAGGACCTGCGCCAGAAAGAAGCCAAAAAGAAAGGGCTGCCTCCCTTCGTTATCTTCCTGGAGACTTCTTTGCAGGATATGGCTACTTTATATCCCACCACCACACTGGAGCTGGAAAAATGCCAGGGCGTCAGCAAGGGTAAAGCGCTTCGCTATGGTAAGCCGTTCATCGAGCTCATCGCCAAATATGTAGCGGAGAATGATATCGAAAAGCCCGATGACTTTGTGATGAAGAGCGTCGTCAATAAGAGTGTCAACAAGGTCTACATCATACAACAGGTGGACAAGAAGATCCCTTTAGAGACGATTGCCAAGAACAAGGATCTGCGGCTGGACGCCTTGCTGGAGGATATGGAGACCATTGCAGCCAGCGGCACCAAGCTCAACCTGGGCTATGCCATTGACGAGATGCTGGATGAATACGAACAGGAGGAGATCATCGATTACTTCAAGGGTTGTGAGACCAGCAGTCTGCAGGTGGCGCAGCAGGAGCTGTCCGAGGGAAATTTTACCTGGGAGCAGCTAAAGCTCATGCGGATCAAATTCCTTAGCGAATACGGAATGTAAGCGCCCGTCGGCACCCGACAGGCCTGGTTAGGGTAATAGGCCTATCCCATCGGCGTGCATATCTCAATGAGAAATCCATTCGGATCCCTCACGTAGGCCACCGTCTGGCCCCAGGGTTTGACTTTCGCCATCTCGACGGCGGTAGCGCCTGCTTTCACGGCTTTTTGAAAGACAGATGCCACGTCTTCTACTGCAAAGGCGATCTCTATCCCAAAAGGTTCCCCGCCCGGCTGGCTTTCCAGAAAACCTCCCGACAGGTTTTGTTTGATCAGCGAGAAGGCCGCGAACGAGAGGGTAGTATCTCCGGTGGACAGCTCACCATATTCATTGCCCGGAGCGATGAATTTTCTCGAAAAGCCAAATGCCTTTTCATAAAAACCAATGGTCTTTTCGACATCTTCTACATACAGGATGGTATAAGCAAATTTTATCATGAGGGTAAAGTTAGCAGCTGTGCCGACACCCCGGCTTGGAAAAATGCGACAATATCACTCCCGGTCGGCCGCCGGAATCTCAAAGCCCCGGTCAGTCATCTCTTTGATTCATGACCCGGTCCCCGGTGCCTCACCCGTGTATCTCTTTATTTCGTGAACGAGATGGGAATGATCATAATACCCGCATTCGGAAGCAATATCGGAGAGGGTTTCTCCCGGCCGACGGCGGTGCACCCTTTTTAGTGTATACCGGAAGCGTTCCTGGTTCACAAATTCCTTGGGGCTTATCCCGATAAGCCTCAACGCACGACCCTGTACCAGGGGATATGCAATTTCCCGCTGTCCAGGAGTATCCTGATAGAATCTCCTTCGGCTGTTGCCGAGTAAAAATGGCTCGACACGGATAATTCCTTCCCATCCGTGTAGCGCCCCCATGGAGTTACGGATACATAGTAAGAGGTGGTCTTGCCTTTGACCGTACGCTTGCCGGTGATTGCGACGGAATATACCTGGTCAGGAGAGGTATCGTAGTGACAATTGTAGAAGATCATAAGCGAGTAGCAATAAACCGTTGCCATTACAACTATGCAGATATATGTCAGAGGTTTTTTCCCGGACGTTACGATCGCCTGCCGGCAACCTAGTATACAAAGCCCTGCCGCCACGATTGCGGCGACAGCCAACATTTGCCAGACATGCTGATCATATCCATAAATGCGATATCCCCGTATGGCGACGGTAACAAAGGCCGCTAACGTGCTAAGTGCCATCAATTGCACCACGGAAGGGTAGGCGCCTTTTTTCTTTTTGTAGAGTTTGAACAGTCCTTTATAATGCCAGGTCACGGCAACACCTACCCAGGGCGCAATAAAGAATATTGCCATTATCCAGGGTTCCGGCGAGCCGTAGAAGAAGGACACAACGAGGAGGCCGATACCAATGACAGTAGCTGCAATGTCAATCTTTTTTGCCAGCGCCAGCCTTTGCAGGCGGGTTTCCCTGTCGACGCCGAACTGCTCATTTTCCAAAATGGCTTCGTTGTCTTTTTCCTGTTCGAGCAGGTCCACATCCATATATTTTCCTCTAACCCATGCGACGAGCTCGCTTCTGCGTTCCAGAGAGTCGGGTATACCGATCGAACCATGATTGTTTGTCACAACATAAAACCGCTGCTTCTCGCCGATGCGGTACCCGGCAATCTCGCCCAATGGTATACTACGGGTCTTTAAGGGTCCTGCTACAGTGAGGGCATGGTCATCGAGCGTATAGACAGTTCGTACCGTATAGAGATACAAATAGGCTGAGAGGGCGATGCCAAAGACCGCCCCGGCCCAGGCCAGCGGTACGGGCCAGGTGGTGTCGGGATTGATGGCCTGAAGAAAACAAACGACTCCTCCGATGAAAAAGATGAAGGTAAAAATATGGCTGAAGATCTTCCAGCCTTTGGCAATGCGATATTCCATAGGGTATCAAAATAAACAAAAAGCTGAATGACGCAAAGCCTTTCGCTCCTCTCATCCCCGTATACCGCAGCATTTTATAGTTGGTTTCCCTGCCGGAACCGCACCCGTCCCATAATAATTATTCCACCAAAAAATTACCTCTTTTGGCTGGGTTTTCAGCCAAAAACCATACCTTTGCTACCCCAAAAGGGAATTCTGTTCCCCGATGGATGGAAGGTGCGGTAGCTCAGTCGGTAGAGCAAAGGACTGAAAATCCTTGTGTCGGCGGTTCGATCCCGCCCCACACCACGAAGGAAGCCAGGCGATTACGACGAAATGTTGTAGTCGCTTTTTCTTTTAGGTTAAATATAAGTTAAGCCCTAAAAAATTTCAGGATCAGGCGCTTACACCTCCACCACCGCATCCCTCCTGAACGACCCATGCTCGTATTGTCGCACATATCCCAATTGATTCGTAAGCATCTTCGTCTTCCCGACTTTAAATTCCGGTGTATTGACATGATGATGACCATATATCCAGCAATCAACCGCCGAATCCTCAATAAGATCAAATAGCTCCACTGCAAACGCCTCCGTCAACGGACTGTTCTTATATACCTTGGGATAATTCATCAGCGTCGGAACATGGTGAGTGACCACCACCGTTGGCCCATGCTTTGCCGCGCGAAAAGCATCGCCCAAAAAGCCCAAACTTTGTTCATGAAGAAATGAAAACCTATCAGCAGTGAAGTTGGCACCTTCATATTGTATAGCCGAAAAATCGGAGACACTTCGCTGGATATCCCATGCATGATGCGGGCCGATCTTGCCCCATAAAGTTGTAAAGACAAGTCTGACCCCTTCGTGAACAACAGAATGATTATTTACCAAATAGAGATTATCTCTTAGTTTCTCGCAAAGCGGGCTGGGCTTATCAGAAATATCGCTTCCATAATATTCATGGTTGCCCGGCACCCAGTACACAGCAGAATAATGATCACAAACGCAGTCGAAGAATCCTGCGGCTTTTTTCAGATCGCGAAATGTAGCGACATCCCCCGCCAATACAAGAACATCCCCGGCAGGCTGTAATGGATTTTTAGCAAGGAATTGTTGATTTTCAGGAAATTCCAGGTGAAGGTCTGAACAGTACTGTATTTTCATCGTCAATGGGATTTGAAGGAACAATCTTTCCCTCCCCCGAAGAACAACAAAGATACTTCATCAGAAATATCCGACACAAGGATTTTCAGTCCTTGTGTCTGCGGTTCGATCCCGCCCCGCACACAGCGCATTACCTAAAGCATGCCTTTTTGCTTCCACAATGAAAGAATAGCGGCATCATTGCCACAGGCCGATAGGATGGTCGTGTATTGTCCAATCCCCGGCATCCTGTGAATGGACATCCGAAGGTTCCGGTCCACGCCTTAAAGGTCACAGCAATGCGGTCTTTTTAATGTCTGACCGCAAATCAGTTTAGATTGGATTTATTCAGCAAAGGATTGAAAATCCTTAACATAGGCCGAACAAACAGCGCTGTCCCGCTTTTATTTGTTTATTATAGAAATTATCAGTAATTTATAGAGAACACCGAAACAGCTTATTATGAAAACCCTCACCCTACAAATTTCCATCTGCCTACTATGTTCACTCCCCGTGGCTGCGCAGTTCGCCGGAAAGAACCAGGCATATGCATTCACATATAGCAAACCCGGATCACTGCACGGAACGAGCATCAAACTGGTCGATCTTCACACCGGCCAGATGGTCCGATCCGTTTATGAGGAAGGGCAGGTCTACCAGGTTACGGAGACCATAAGCCGCCGGGTAATTCAGAGTAGCAGTCGGATGACGCAAAATGATACTTTACTACTACCTATGGCTACCAGTGTAGCCGCGGCCGCTTATGACGAGATACATGGCCGTCTGTTTTACACCCCGCTCGGGATCAATCAACTTCGCTACATCGATCTGGGAGATGGCAAAACAGCAACGTTCAATTATGTCACTGGCCAGGAGTTTGGGCTTAGTAAGGGCTCATTCGACGCCCCCGATCAGATCACCCGGATGGTATTTATTCCCGGAGGCATCGGTTATGCATTGTCGAACGACGGAAATCACCTGATCCAGTTTACTTCGGGACAAGATACAAAGATCACCGATCTGGGAGAATTGATAGACGATCCCGCAAATACAACTGTTTCCATCCATAGCCAATGTTCTTCGGCAGGAGGGGACATGGTATATTCGGTTACAGGAGAATTAATGCTCGTAACAGCGTATAACCACATTTTTTCCATCGATATTCGTACTAAGATAGCAACCTACCAGGGAATGATCACAGGTCTCCCGGCTGGCTTCACATCCAATGGTGCGGCCGTCGACGATGACGGCGCCTTGATTGTTAGCTGCGCTACAGAAAGCTCGTCAAACGGTTATTTCAAGGTCGATATGAATAGTCTCATGGCCACCAGGGTTTCTGTCACCGGATCAGTTATCCTCGCGGCAGACCTTGCGAATGGCAATGTGCTGGGGCAGCCCGCCGGCGCAAAACATCTGCTGACTGACCGATCTAATTCCGGAAGAGTTTTCTCGATCTATCCCAGCCCCGTGACGAACGGTTATCTGAATATAGCCCTCACCAACTTCGAGAAAGGAAGCTATGACGTACAGATACAGGATGTCACCGGCCGGACTATAAAGAGTTTGTCCGTTGAGGTCGATAAGAGCCGGCAGGTTATACTGTTAGACGTTAGATCATCCTCCGGCACTGCCCAGGGAGTGTATGTTATACGCTTTTACGATAAGGCCAGATCGGTCGTTTACATAAGACAGTTTATAGTCACAGCGGATTGAGTAAGGGCTGAATATCCTTGTGTCGGCGGTCTATCGGCTCTGCAAGAGTAATATCAAGTGATTAGTCCCACCAAAAATAAAGCCGTTTGGTTTTCTTCATCTCGTCTGCCAATGCCTGTACTGTTCCCATACCCTGGTCAACTACATCTGGACAAACCTTGTATACCTCTTTCGCAAAGATCATCCAGTTTGCTGGTTCTTTATTGATCACAAATTCACACCAATCTCCAGATGCTCCAACCAGATCAAGAGAATATTTGTTGTCAAATTGTTTAATGATTTTTAGCAAACTGTCATTAGTGATGTTGTGATTCACACCATCGGTCTGGATTTGCCGAAGCACCTCGTATTTATCTGTCGTTTTTAGAACGCCAATATTATCAGGCTGGTTGTTAATATTGAAGTTTCGCTCTAAAACAAAGATGCTATAGCCCTTTTTTTTGAAGTCTGTGCTCAATCTCAAAACCAACTCGTCGCTACGCTTGTATTTCTCCTTAAAAACTATTCCCCTTAAATAAATAGGGTCATCATCAATTTCTTTCCCATTTTTAAAACTTTTTGACAAGGAATAATGAAACGCCTCAATTTCGGAGTCGTTGTACTTCCTTATTTCAGGTATAAGCGTAGAATCAATTTTAAGTGAGTCAAAAATTTGATGTTCTCTGACGGTTAGAAGCTGCCATTGTGCCTTCGGTTTGGATTTACAACCAATTGCCAGCGTCAAATTGAAAGCTAAAAGGATACAGTACAGTCGCATAAAGCCAAAGTACAAAAAATGTTTCAACAGGAGAAGCTGCAGAATACTAATTATACACCACCACCAAGCGCGGCGGGGTTTACCTATCCTCTTTCACTTGTCCTACGCCGTGCTATATAAAGGCTGGTTGTCATATTTCTTGTCACGCGGCCTTGAAATTTATCACGGGCAATGCGGCCCAACTCCGCAAGGATAGTTTCGCGATCCGGCCGGATATTGATATTAGAATAGGTGGCGTATAAGTTTACGGTTTGGTCGGCATCCAGGTCCAGCGACCATTTACTGGATAGGTGCTCGATATTGTCGAAAGCCCGGGTATGCTCCAGCGCAGCCACCCGTGCATCTTTGTCCAGCCCAAAAGGAAGAGCACGATCGTCCCGCGAAGGGCTGACAGGCCCCTCAAGCAGTAACTTTGTTGCCTCATGGAAGGGGTCCGCACGATCCGCATCACCAAATACATTCCAGACCATGGCCCACCAGCCGCCGGGTTTGAGAAGATCAGCCACCTTTGCCAAAGCCGTCTCTTCATGCAGCCAGTGGAATGCAGTGGCGCTAACCCCCAGGTCAAAACCAGCATCGGGAAGCACAACATCCTCGAATGTCGATCGCATCACCGTCAAAGCCTCTTGTTGTATGGTCTTATTAATAAAATCCGCCAGACGATGGTCCGGCTCGATAGCTACTAATGGGTCCGCACCCATCTCCAACAGTCGCCTGGTAGCAATACCCGTCCCCGCACCTATCTCAAAGGTAGCCGTGTTCTGCCGCAAACCACAGCGTTCATGCAGCGCTTCATACACCCAGTCGGGATACACAGGTCTTGCAGCGTGGTAGCCCGCAGGATCCAGTCCAAAAGCCTCCCGGCCGAACTCCTTATTGATAACAGATCTACTCATTATATTAAATGTAGGTATACCCCGGCTATGGCAAATATCTCAAAATTTCCTATCTTCATATTGCTGTCCGGAAGCATCCCGTCCGCGGAAATGGGCTAAGCCCACCGGTGTGGTTCATAAAACACATATTATTAACTTAACTTCTTGCCTTCATGCGGACATAGGCATCTTAAAAAGAAGGAAAGTTATGTCTACAGTCTCCCGGGATTTACCCGCACATCCACATCTCGATGTCCCCAAACAACAGGCACGTGAACTGCTCCAGCAGTGCCGCGCAAGTTCAATCGATGCGCTTGATCGCGTCCGACGCCAGCATCCTAAACTCCGCGCCGTCGATGATGAAACTATATCAATCCGCCTGAAGCTTAGCGATGGGCAGCTGGTCATAGCGAGGGAGTACGGATTTTCTTCCTGGACCCAGCTCAAAGAACGTATCACCGGCAATACAGTGGCTCAGCTCATCGACAAAGCCATTCGCGCAAATGATGCCGAAGGCATTACCCGCCTGCTAACAGCCTATCCGAGCCTATTGCATGTGCCCGTCCGGAGCGGCAACTGGGGACCCCCTATGAGCCACGCCGCTAACATGGGCCGGCTTGATATGGTTAAAACAATTGCAGCGCTGGGCGCAAAGGACTTTCATCACGCTTGTGGCCGTGCCTTATTACATGGTGACATTGAAATAGCCAAATGGCTGCATGAACAGGGCGTTGCATTTACACCCGGGGACCTCATGGGAACATGCGAAACATTGAATGATCGCGGCTTTGGGTTCCTGGACGATGCGGGCATTCCATTAACGGATGATAAAGGAGACAAATTAGCCCCGCTGGCAATGGTACTGGAAACATACAGTCGCCATCCCGATGGCAAACATGCAATTTTACAACGATTCAAGGCAAGAGGTTATCATTGGGCGGATACTCCCATCATGGCTTTCCATTGTGGCGACGTGCACCAGTTGAAAACCCACCATCAACGCCACCCGGAGCTGATTCACCGACGATTCAGCTACCGTGAAATTTATCCACCCGAACTGGGTTGTGCGGATGATGGCCGCTCCGGACTGCATGGCACGCCGATTGATGGTACGACACTGCTGCATTTGTCGATAGATTTTGATGAATGTGAGATCTTCGACTGGTTATTAGAGCAGGGGGCCGACGTAAATGCCGCAGCCATTATTGATGAAGAAGGTTTTGGCGGACACCCACCGCTATTCAATGCGATAGTAAGTGATGCATATGTCAACGGCAGGCAGCGGGATGGCTATATGATCCGCCGTCTTTTGGAGCTGGGCGCTGATACGAATGTCAGAGTTGATCTGAGAAAATATCTCGACTGGCGTGAAGAGCCGGGATGGCACATTGCAAGAAATGTCACACCGCTGGAATGGGCAGCCCACTTCCCGGAGAGAGGCTGGGTGAGTCAGGAAGGAGTCAACATGATTGAACAAAAAGGTTAAAGAATATGATAATAATCAAGTCACCGGATAGTATAGAAGATATACCAAAGGACAAGATCAAAATATTCCTGGCGGGGTCTATAGAGGTGGGACTGGCAGAGGGGTGGCAGGAATTGGTGGCGCCAAAGATCGCAGCAGCAATAGAATGCCTCGCCACGGATGAGCGGACTATCGCGACAGATCATTTTGTGCTGCTCAATCCCAGACGGGATGACTGGGACAGCACCTGGAAACAAACACGCGATGACCCTCAGTTCCGCGGGCAGGTAACATGGGAGCTATCGTCTCTACAACGTGCTGACTGGATACTCATGTATTTCGATCCCGCCACCAGATCTCCTATATCCTTGTTGGAGCTGGGGCTTCATGCCGGTTCCGGAAAACTTGTCGTAGTATGTCCGGATGGTTTCTGGCGGAAAGGGAATGTAGATATTGTGTGTGATTTCTATGGAATAGTACAACGCGAGACGCTCGCAGATGCATGCAGCTATATCGTTAGGCAGGAAAATGGAAACTATTGATTGGGCCTGCCGAAAAACAAAATATATCCATCGATGTCCGCCAGTTCAAATCCAAGTAAATTATCACTATTGACCTGCAAGGGCTGATGAAAAGCTACTCCTTTGGAACGATATTCCTCGTACAGCACGTCGGGGTCCGCAGTTGAAATATAGGCATCCCAACGCGCCCATTCATGACGGGTATGATTGGGCACAGGTTGTACATCTGGGGTGATCGCCTTAAGCATAATGGAAACCTTATCACGCACAACCATAGCATAAAAAGGGTCGCCTTCCGGGCCCATAAATAGGGTTTGAAATCCGAGCTTATCTATATAAAAAGCCACAGAAGGCTTGATATCGGCGACAATAAAGAAAGGCGCAACATAGGTGAGGTTAGCAGACATAATTTATATGTTTGTATAAAGTTAAATTGTTCTCTCCTATAGTATATCCTCCAGAAAATAGATATTTTTCCCGGGTGAAAGATCTCGGTGGAATTCTACAGGCCCTATTCGCCTATATGATTTTGTGTCTGGCCACTTTCCTGATGCTGCGCATGGTCATTGACTACTCCAGCTTCAGGACGGACATCCATTTCCTCCGATTCAAGCAGGACTATATCGACATACCCTGGTGGCGGGCAGCGTTCTATACGCATGTGTTTTCCAGCATCTTTGCCCTTGCCGCCGGATTCACACAATTCTCGGGTCACATCCTGAAACATCATCGAAAGATCCATCGCATCGTCGGTAGGATCTATGCAGTGGATATACTTTTTATCAACTTTCCCGCAGGAATGGTAATGGGCGTTTATGCCAACGGTTTATGGCCATCCAGGACCGCCTTTATCATCCTGGATTGCCTATGGTTCTATTTCACCTGGAGGGCCGTCCGGGCAGCACGGCAAAAACGTATTCCCGAACACAAAGAGTTCATGCTCCGCAGCTATGCCCTGACCTTCTCCGCGATCACCTTGCGGACATGGAAGATCATTTTGATGAATACATTCCATCCCGACCCCTTGAGCCTGTACATGATCGACGCCTGGATGGGATTCGTACCTAATTTGATATTAGTGGAATGGCTAATAAGAAGAAGACGCAAAAATGTCCGGAAAACGGGCCTCGGAGCAATGTAGCCCGTTTTCCGCAAAGATCTAATGTCTGTCCTTCGGACAATGAGCCTCCGGCCCGTTCTGGAAAGCTTTCTCTTACCTCTCCAACTTGACATTATAAAAGACCAGGGCAGCGATCCCAATGAGCAGGAGCAGGAAGCTCACAATAAAAGTAATGACCTGGATGACACTGGCGCTGCTTTTCCCCGCACGGACAAGTCTTTTATAGACAGCATTCGATATGCCGTAGGAGGCCATGCCGATGATAACCCCAATTGCAGCAAGTATAAGGAGGCCCATGGTGGTAGCGTTTAGGGCATAATATTAACAGGCAGTTCGGGGAAATGCAAGTTTCCCGGGGAGATTTAACAAGTCATAAGGAACTGGCAGGCATTTTTTTCACGACTTCCAAAAATAGCTTCAACTACGCAAATAGGTTGCACACATGTCGGTGATCTTTGTTCCTGTTTAGGCCCCTGTAGCTTAAAAGGAAAAGCCTGCGGTAAAATAGACTAACCGCAGCGTGTATGGATCATGCCGTAATATCCACGCGAAATTATGGTCAGAATTTACAGTGCACCGAAAATGCCCACCGGCAGAGTAGGGAAGCGTATTTACAGCCATACTGCCCGGTGACGGGATTGTGAGTTCGAATCTCATCGGGGGAACACATTAAATCCAAACCAAATGAACAAATATGAACGTTTAAAGAATGTGCGCCAATTGGCCTGCCCGAAAAAATAGTCCAATTGGCGCAAACCAGGCCTTCGTCGGAACTGCTTCGACACGTTCCTCCTCGGTCGCAACCTTCGACAAGGCTCGGTTGTATCTGTCCTTCGGACGAGCCGCCTCCGGCGGCTCAATGAACTATCTACCATAGGAACAGGAAAAATGAAGGCTTTTGGCAACTCCATGCTGCCCATATTAAAAAGTGGAAGCCTTTTAACCTTTACCCAATCAGCAGATTATAACATCGATGATATCGTTTTCTGTAAGGTCAGGGGTCGATATATCGACGCCCACAAGATCATAAAGATCGATGGAGGAAAAGGTTTTCTCATCGCCAATAATCATGGTTTTGAGAATGGATGGACAAAGACCGTCTACGGCAGGGTCGTCCGTGCCGAATACCAGGGAAAGGTTATTTACCTGGTCCAATAAGCACCGCCACGCCCCTATTATTCCTCGTTTACATATCTATAAGTATCGGCCCTATAGCGTCCATCGGTGATCTGAATGACATTACCTGCCGAGTCGCTGACTGTGCCGTTGAATTGGTAGATATTCGTATTATTGGATTTGATGACATTCATTACGG
>Ga0105239_10007918_pt1 | contig 12150 bp, 18 predicted proteins | sample KBSC44metaG_FD_92761 | JGI IMG/M metagenome (GOLD analysis project Ga0105239, IMG submission 92761) | Corn rhizosphere microbial communities from Kellogg Biological Station, Michigan, USA - KBS C4-4 metaG | ecosystem: Host-associated > Plants > Roots > Rhizosphere > Soil | place: Michigan, USA...
CAGTTGGTGCGCGTCGGGACGCCGGCGGAGCTCGAGGCCCGCATCACGTCGCCCGAGCTAGTCCGCGTCGCCAAAACTTGGGCCTGGGGCGACGGCAGCGTGCTCCTGATGGGCCCGACTCGGAAGGGCAAGAGCACGGCCATGGGCTACCTGTACCGCCGCCTGTTGGTCTCTGCTGTGCGCTCCGGCGAGTCTTGGGACTTGGCGCGCTGGATGCGCTGGTTCAGCGCTGAGGAGCTGTCGGTGTGCCGGCGCACGCACTCGCTCGGGCACGGCGAGCCAACCGAGCTCATCGAGGCCACGAACGCCCGGCTGCTGTTCCTCGATGACGCCGGCTGGGACCGCGACCCCGCTGAGGTGTCGGCGCTGCTGGCGGACCGCTACAACGCTTGCCGGCCGACGATCATCAGCACAGGCAAGACGCCGATCGAGCTCAGCGAGCACTACGGCGCCCCCGTGGTTGCCCGCATGCTGGAAGCCGGCGGCAAGGGTCGCGGAAAGGTGGTCAACCTGTTCGCTTCGGAGGTGAGCCGTGCAGGATGATCGCTGGAGCCAAGAGCGTGATGACGACGCCAACGGCTCGGACCCCGAGCGCCCCTACGTCGACCGCAAACCTCGCCCCAACGTCCGCCCCGCAGCCAAGCAACCCGACCGCCGCGGGCCACCGACTCCAGAAGAAATCCAAGCCTTCATCGCTCGGGAATACCCAGAGACGAAGAAGCAAAAGAAAACCCTCGTCAGGCCTGAAGGGTGGGACGGGGTGAAGCCAGAAGAGAAGGAAGAGCGCGGAGACGCGTGGGAAGGCGACGAGAAATGAAGACTATCAGCCAGCGTGCTTACGAGCTGTCGGCGGAAGGCACACCGTACGGCAACATCTGCACCTTGCGACTCGGTCACGTCGTACAAGCACTCGACGAGTGGCAGGCGACCGTCGAGGAGCGTCTCGTGTCTCTTTGCGAAGCTCGCGCCAAAGAATGCCCCCATTACGAGTTTATGGGTGGCTGCTGGAAGGTTACCGGAGAGCGTGCGTGCGGCCAGGGATGCAACTGCGACTGCCATCGCTGCGCGTCTGCGCGCAGTGCGGAGCCCGTCGAGTCGGCAACCGATGCTCACTCCAACGAGTATGATCGGCGCGCTGCGCTCAAAGTTGAGCGCGAGATACTCGGTATTTTCGGTTTGTCGCCAGCCCGCTTCGAAGAAGAGAAGCCCCCAACTCCGGTGGAGAGCCGGTACAGCCCGGAGCCTGAGGAAGAATGACATCCGGGCTAAACTGCGAGCATTGCGGAAAAGCGACTTCCGTATCTTCTGAGCCGTCTCCCGTTGCCAGCATGTCCTGGTGTAGCGATGTTTGCTTAGAGGCGAACTGGGAAAAGATGGCGATGCCGCTCGATAGGTACTTCGAGCTTCACCCGGAGCGGGGCGTCGAATTCACGGCGCGAACGATACTCGCGAACGATCTCGAATAGGAAACCCGGCTCACGTCGCCAAACGTGGCCGGGCTCAGAGCTACTCAAGCGGTGCAGACCACCAAGGAGTAGCACAGCAATGTCTGGACAAACAGCTCGGAATAAACGATCGCCCGCGCAACCCAGGACTTGGTTCGACGTCGAGCCGGAGGTCGAGGAGTACTGCCGTTACGAGCCGGGCGCACCTAGCGCCAACCTCGACTCCAACGGCGGCGGAGGATTCGGCTCGAAGATGCTGAGCTTCACACCCGGCGCTGACCCGTACACGATGATGACCGTACTGGAGCGCTTCGCGGTCGCAGATCAAATCATGCCCATGCGAACGGTCCGGTACGAGCTGCATGTGGTCGAGACTCCCACGCTGTGGGGGCCGTCGAAGATAGACGCGCAGGTGCCGAAGGGACGAGACCAGCCGAGCGCCAGCATGGTGCTGCGCGCTGCGTACGGGACGCAGGCGTGCAAGTTCAACGACTCGGCGCCGAACGGAGCGGCGCTTCTGGAGAAAGCCAAGGAGGCGTACTTGAGTGCGGCGATGCGCGTGCCGGCAAGGGTTAGGCCTCGACGCATCGACGTCCTGAACGCCCGCTTCGACCGCGAGTTCAACCGATGACGCAACCGAAGCACGTCACGCCCACGCGGATCCGATTGGCGGCTGCTGCCAAAATCATGGGTTGCTCACGCGCTTCCGCGTATCGGAGACTGAGACAATTTGCCGTTTATTCTGATGGTCCGAAAAGCCCACTCGAAGTGGACTCGGCAAGGGTGTTCAAACTGATTGCGGCAGACCGCCTCGGTGAACTGCCCATCGTTCCGGAATTACAGAACATTCACGAGATGCTGGAGGCGCAAAATAGCGTGCTCGAACGCCTCACAAGAGGCGTGGTCGCACTGGCCCGAAAGGCCGGTGTGCATGTGTAGCGAAAGTGTCTCGCGGCGTCTCAAGTCTGCCAGCCGTCTCTTTGTGGGTCGCGCGCACACGCTGCTCAGGTTCGATCACCCGATGGGTGGTCAATGGACCTGTTCCGAGTGCTCGACCCGCGCTCAGCAAGCCTTCACTTGCCCGGACTGCAACACGGTACTGTGTGAAGGCTGCGCTGACCGAGAACAGCATGTCGTGCCTGCTGGCACGCGCGCCGGCCTCGTGTGCTCGCCGATTCCTGCAGTGGTGCCCGCAGAGCCGCTGGACGAGCCAGTGGCAGCCTGACGGCCACAACCCAAGGCGATGCCCTCACCCGCTGACAGCATCGACTCCCAAGTCCTTGCATTCGACTACTCGGCCAACCCAGCTTCACGGCGACTCCGGAGCGGAACTGTCTCCAGCCCAACGGATGAGCAGCGCAAACTCTGGGCCCTGGGAGCCGGACGACTCCGCAGCCGCACGGCTCATCCTGGCAGCGATGACGGAACCTCCCCCGCCTCCCCGCCCAAGGCCGCTCAGCCGGCTCCAGCGGGAAGTCGCCGCTGAGTTCCGAGAAGCTCAGGCCTGGGGACGACGGTAGAGCGGCGACAAGATGACTCAGCGCTTCGGCGCTGCCCCAATACGCGACGACGGCGGTTAACGGTCGAACGGGGAAGCAGTGGAACAGCCGAAAAAGGCTCAGCCGCGTTCGAGCGGTACCGTCAAGGCGCGCAAGAAGAAGGCGCTGACCAAGGTCGAGCGAATCGCCCACATCGTGGGTGTGATGGCTCAGAACCAGTGGGTGACCGGCGTGACGGGTCCGCATCTCGCGGCGAAGTGGAAGCTCTCGGTCGAAACGGTCGCCAAGGATGCCCAAGAGGCGTCGCGGACGTTCAACGCTGACCCGGCCGAGCGCGGTGCTCTCCGAGCCCGCTGGTTCGCCAAAATCGAATCCGCTCAGAAGCAGGCTGCCAAGAAGGGCCGGCTCGAGGCCCTGGCCTCGCTGCTGAAGCTCGAAGGCGATCACCTGGGCGCGTTTGAGCTCGACGACACCGACCCGAAGACGAACCACCGCGTCGAGGTGGTGTTCACGGACGGAGCGCCCGAGCCGCCGCCGGCGCCGTGAGCGCTCGAATCGTATTCAACGCCCCGCAGTCGAAGGCGGGACGATTCGTCAAGCCGGGCAACACGGTGACGCTGGCCTTCGGGCGCGGCGTCGGCAAGAGCTGGTTCATTCGCCGACTCTGCTACCTGCTGATTTCCCAATGGGAGTGGGTCGAGCGGAAGACCAAAGACGGCGCGATTCGTGGCGTCCGCATCGTCTTCCTGCTCCCGACTTTCAAGCAATTCAAAGACGTCCACGCCCGCGCGCTCCTGAACGAGCTTGAGGGCGCGTTCGCGTTTCTCGGTGCAGAGGTCGACCGCACGACCTACACGGTCACCTTCCCCGGTGGCAGCACAATCCAAGTTTTTCCGGCTACGGAGCACAGTGGGCAACGCGCCCGCGGCATCCGAGCCGACGTCGCCGTTCTCGACGAGTGCGACGACATCGACATCAACGTCTACGACGCGGTTGTCCGGCCCTGGTTCACTGAGCCCTGGTCGCTCAAGATTCGAATCGCGAGCGGCACGCCCAAGCGCGGGCGTCACGGCCTACTCTACAAGCTCTTCGAGGCCGGCAAGCGCGGCGCGAAGGTCCGAGGCGGCGACGCGGCAGGGCTCGAGCCGGACGAGATCGAGGCGCTCTCTGCCTTCTACTCGGTCCACGCGACCTGCCTCGACGCTCCCGGAAACGTCGACCAGCGAGAGGTGACGGCAGCGCGGCTCTCGATGCCGCCCGCTACGTTCTCCCGCGAATACCTCTGCGATTTCGACGCTGGCGAAGGACTCGTCTACCCGTTCGACGAATCGTTCCACGTTCGCGAGCCTCCCGAGATGGAGGTCTTTCGCGAGTTCCTGGTTGGTGGCGATCACGGCTGGGTCGATGCAGGCGTGCTGCTACTGATCGGAATTCAGGGCCACGGCAACGACGCTACCGCTTGGGTGCTCGACGAGTACTACGAGAGCGAGGTCCCGAATCACGTTTGGGACGAGCGCGCCAAGGGCTGGAACTTCGCGAAGTTCTGGGTTGACCCCTCCCGCCCCGACCGCATCAACGACTTCAAGAAGGTCGGATGCTCGTGTGGCGATACGGACAACGAGCTGAAGGGTGGAATAGCGCGGGTCGCTGACCTGCTGTTCATCCGCCACGGCGAGTCCGGTGAACGATGGGCACGCCTTTTCGTCTCGCCCAAGTGCGTGAACACGATCCGGGAGTTCGGGCTCTACCGCCGCAAGAAGAACACCGACGGGACGTTCTCCGAGGACCCCGAAGACAAGAACAATCACGCGATGGACGCGCTTCGCTATCCGATGGTCGGCCGCTTCGGCAAGCCGGGCATGGGTAAGCACGAGATCGCTCCCAAGTCTCGATTCAGCACGACAGCTGCCACATGAGCAAAGACGCGCCCGAGGGCTACAACAAAGCCGTCGAGCTTGTCGCGAAGAAGATGTCGCCGCGCGCCAAGCGTTTGGCGGCGCTCGAGCGCTGGGTTGCTGGAGAGCAGTACGAGGGGATGGCGGACTGGTTCGCCGACGTCCCCATCTCGGAGAAAGCGCCCTGCGTCGTCGAGCCGCTCGTTGCTGACTCGATCGAGAGCCACGTCGACATGGTGCTCGGCGAGGGTCGGTTCCCCGATTTCACGACGCGCCCTGACGAGGATGACGACGATGGCGCGGACGAAGGCGGCCTGAGCGGCGACGCTTCCGAGGCGGTCGACAAGCTCATCCGCTCCGTCGCCGAGCAAGCGCGCCTCAAGGCTGTGTGCCGCGAGTCGCTTTCGATGGCGATGGGCTGCGGGACCGCCTGCACCATCTTCGGCGCGCGGAACGGCAAGCTGTTCGGCGACACCGTGAAGGCCCGCTGGGGCACGCCGGAATTCGACATCAATCGGGCCGTCACCAAGCTCACGATCGAATACCCGTACGTCGACACCTACGAGGAAAACGGCGTCTGGAAGGCGCGCGCGCGCATCTTCCGCAGGGTGATCGACGACAAGTCGGACACCACGTTCCTCCCGGCCGACGCGGACCTGCCGAAGCCGGTTTGGACGCCGGACCCGAACCAAACTTTCACCCACGGCCTCGGCTTCTGCCCGGTCGTTTGGTATCCGTTCTTTCGCGGCTGTTCGATCGTTGGCGACATCGACGGCAACGCCCCGCACGCGAACCTGCTCGATGAGATTCGAGCTCACGACGTTTCTAACTCACAGTGGCACCGCGCCGCGCTGTACGCGGGCGACCCGCAGTGGACAGAAATCGGTGTCGAGCCTGGCACTAACCCATCCGCCGCCGGGCGCATAGGAAAGACGCTGGTCACGGCGACCGGTGGCGCAGTCTCCAAGGACAACCCGGTGATCGGGACGGTCCTCGACGCGACGCACGGCGAAGGTGCTGTTTCCGGAGCCCAAGGGGCGCGGAAGAAGCACCCGGGTACGGTGTGGCAGTTCGAGAACAAGGATGCGAAAGTCGAGCTGCATCAGCTCAGCGGCGACGCCCTCGACGCCATTTCGAAGAACGGCCACGACATCCGGCTGAAAATCATGCAAGCGCTCGCGTACGTGCCGCTCGACCCCGAGGTGGCGAACATCGTTCGCGGCTCGCTGTCCGGGAAGGCGCTCGAGTCGCTGCGTGAGCGCCAGCTCAATCGGGACGACAAGATTCGGGACGACTTCGGTGATGGCTTCATGAAGCCCAGCCTGAACGTCCTGCTCCGTATCTGCGCCACCAAGGCGGACGGGCTGCGGCTCCGAGGTCTCAAGAAGGCCAAGGGCGCGCTCGCTCAGCTGAACGGCGCCGAGCCCACCAAGGTCACGACCGATGCCGTGGGTTGAGCCGAGCATCACACTCCGCTGGGGCCCATATTCCAAGCCCGACCCTGAAGAGCAGACGGCGATCGTCACGCTGACGCAGGCCGCGCTCGGCGGGCCGGGTGGGAAGCCGCTGATCACCAAACGCGCCGCGGTCGAAAAAATCGCCGACATCTTCGGAATCGAAGACATCGACGCAGCGCTCGAAGCGCTCGAGAAAGAGCTGGCCGAAGCCGACCAGAAGGCCGCTGACGCTGCCCTGACCGAGCAACAGAACCTGCATGCCCTCGCCAACGGAACGAAGCCCGGCGGACCGGGCGGCGCAGGCGGAGCAAAATCGAAAGCGCCTCCTGGCGGCGGAAGCAGTGGCGGTAGCGCTCCTGCTTCGAAGGCGTAAGGAAGCGGTCACTTTCGGGCTGGCGCACTCGCTGCCCATCTCGCGTATCGCCGAACGCGTCCAAAGCCACGTCGCGACGGGTATCGCGGAGAGCCGGATCCTATCTCGCTCGGCTGGCATCGAGATGCTGGGCGCCGAGCTCGGCGACGTTGGAGTAGCTCTCGAAGACATGGGCGCGGTAGCTCGAGCGCAGGTCGCTCGGGACATCCGCCGCGGCAACGTCTTCGCCAGGAACTACGCCGAGCAATGGGCTCGAAAGGCCGAAGGCGACACGCCTGCGAAGGCCGCCAAGACGGCCGACGCGGAGACGCTCGGTAGCCTGCGGCGCACTGCGGTCACCGAGTCGGCCGAGGCCTTCAACGACGGACGCTCTCGCGCTGCCGAAGAGGTCTCCAAGACCCGTGTCGAGCTGCTCAAGGTCTGGGACGCGCAGCTCGACAAGCGAACGTGCCCCATCTGCGAGCTGGCCGACGGGACCATCGTTGGCATCAAAGAATCGTTCAGCATCGGCGAGCCCGGCGCTGTGCACCCATGGTGCCGCTGTACCTGGCAAGCGCTGACGCTCGGCGAGCGTGACGGTGACGCCGTGATCGAGCCAAAAGCTACCGGAAAAGTTCTCAGCTTCCCGACAAAGCCATGATGAAAACCTGCCTGATTTGTAGCGCTGTCGTCGGTGCCGAGAACCCGTCTTGCCCCGAGTGCGGCGAGTGCTCGTTCAACACCGGCGTGGAGCCAGCGCTGAGCGCTCCCCAAGCCGAGCCCGAGCCGGCTGCGGCGCCTCCGGAGCCCGAGGCTGAAGCCCAGCCCGAGCAGCCCCAAGCCGAGCCCGAGCCGGCTGCGGCTAGCCCGCCTTCCCGCAAGAGCGGCAAGCGCTGATGGCAAACCAGAACTACAAGATCTTCACGATCGCCGAGACGAGCCCCGCGGCCCCCGGCACCGTGGCGAGCTCGCTTTTGGTGAACGGGCTCTCCGGGTTCGACCTCATCACGGTAGATGCTGACCTGGTTGGCGCCACGGGCGGAACGCTCGACGTGTACCTGCAGCGCCTGGTCGGCGACCCCGCGACGAGCACGACCTGGAACGACTGGGTGCACTTCCCGCAGCTCGCCAGCGGCGGCGCGGCCATCAAGTACACGCTCGGCGTTGGCATGCTGACCCCGACTGCGATCACTGTCGTTGGTCGCAACCTCTCCCCAGCGCTCGCCGCTAACAACTTCATTCAGACACCGCCAGGAGAACGCGTGCGCGCGGTCTACGTCGCTGGATCGGGCACCTCTGCGGGCGCGGCTCTTAGCATCACGCTCACGGGCTGGAAGGCGCCGCACCTATGATCGGCGCCGTCCCTGCTCGGGATGAGAACGGCCACGTCTCCGAGAACACATTTCAGATCGGCGATCTCGTCGACGTCGTTCCCCCGCCCTTCGCGCGCCCGCCTGCGCCGCCGGCTCCCGCTCTGCCAGCGTCGAGGCAGCTACCGGCTGACCCGCTGAAGCCCGGCGCGATCCTGAAGACCGTCCGGGCTCGGATCAAGGCGATCCGTGCCGAGCTCCGCGCGCACGCCGCGCTCGAGAAAGAGCTGGCCGAGCTCGATCGCCTGCTGAAGGCGGCGACCCAACCCAACCTGGGCGCAGTGCGCGCCATCGAATCCGCCCGTCGCTCCGGCTGACGGTAACCGAAAGCGAAAAACTCATGGCTACAATCAACGGCACGATCCGGGGCATCAACCTGGTCAACAAGGCGTTCAGCGGCTCGGGCACCACGACCCGAGACAAGACCGAGGTCTACTTGGTCACGTGCGATTTCGGCGCGTACACGGGGTCGAGCGATGACGCGACGCTGCCCGCGGTCGGCGCTGCCATCACGGCGCGCGTCCGCGACGGCCGCACCCGTACGCTCGCTTGGGCTGGTCCCGCCATGTGCGGCGCCGACGCCAACAACCAAGCAGTGAACTTCTGCGGCACCTCCGTGGCTGCCCTGACCATCTCCACCGACGACCTCACGGGCGAGCTCTGCACCGTGAATACCGTTTCGACTGAGGTCACCGCGACGAGCGGAACCACGGTCGGCATCGGGATCATGGTCGCCGTGTTCGTGACCTGAAAAACATGGCCCTCGATATCAAGCCCATCGAGGGCATGGTCGCTCTTCAAATCGTCGACGACGAGAGCGAAGAGGAGCGCGAAAAGCGCCTCGCGATTCGCGCGAATGGGATTGCCCCGAGCGACTCTTACAACGAAGCGATCATCGCGATCGTTGTCGGCATTGGCCCCAAGGGGCCTGCCGGATTGAAGAAGGGCTCGACTGTGATGGTGCGCAAGTACGCCCGCGACGGCTTGCGCCTCGACGAAGATACTGTGCTCGTCGAAACCTACTGCATCGTGGCCGTAGTCGGCGGCTAGCCGACTCTCCAATACGGGACGCCGCCGGTAACGGGCGAGGGAGAATGCAAATGTTTGGCAAGAGGACTGGTCTGCTCTTGGTGGCAGAAGGCACGGCTGCGCCCAGTGGCGCGCAGGCCACGACGGCGGCGCCCGCGGCGGCTACCACGGCCCCAGCGGCAGCAGCGACTACGGCGCCCGCCTCCGGTGACGCGCCGCCACTCGCCGCCGATGGCTCGGTCGACCCTTCCTGGCTGAACACGCGGCTCGAGCGCGAGCGCGCCAAGGAGCGCACGAAGCTCCTGAAAGAGATCGGCGTGAGCGATCCGGCTGCTGCCGCGAAGCTCGTCGCCGACGAGACTGCCCGCGTCGCCGCCGCGCGCACGCTTGAGCAGCGTGCAATCGACGCCGAGCAAGCGCGTGACGCCGAAAAGGCTCGCGTTGCGACGCTCAGCGGCACCGTTTCGGCGATTGCTACCGAGCGCATGACCGGTCTGACCGAGCAGCAGCGCGCAGCCGTCGCCGCCATCGCTGGTGACGACGCCGCAGCGCAGCTCAAGGCCATCGCGGCTCTGGCTCCGACGTGGGGCGCGCCGGCGCAAGGCGGCACGACGACTGCCGCAGCGGCTACGGCAACCACGACGACCACCGCCGCGACTCCGGCGGCAGCCGCAGCGACCACGGCGCCCGGTCAAACGGCGCCAGCCGGCACCACGACTACTTCTCAGCCCGATCACAAGGCTGAGTACAAGCGACTCAAGGCGGAGAACCCCGTGCAGGCCGCCGCCTACTTGAACAAGCACGAATCTCAAATCTACCCGCGCGCCTGATCGCCACTTCGGCGAGCCGCGGACTCAACACCACCGCCTGCGGATAGCAGGAACCGCCGGCATCGATCCGGTTTGCAAGGAACGAAATCATGGGTATTTCACGCGATCAATTGCCCGAGGAGTTCTACGACCGGACCTCGGCCAAGCTCCTCTCTCAGCCGGAGCCGCAATACATCTACGCGCGCATGTTCTTGCAGGCGCTCGGGATTCAACTCGGCGTGCCGAGCATGTTCGGTCGCGCTGGCGTCGAAGTCGGCGGCCAAGGCGTTGCGTACTCTTCGGCCGAACAGGATCGGTTGATGCTGGCCGACTCGCTCACCACGGAACTGTTCGCCGCGAAGGCGAACTTCCAGGGCGAGACGGGCCACGTGTTGAAGTTCAACCGCCCGCGCTTCACGGATTCGACCTACACCCAGGCGGCCCGTGAAATCGGCACGAACCAGACGATTTCGACGGTTCCGATCGGCGCCGGCAGCGAGCAGGCTCTGCTGCAAATCCGCCGCTTCGCAGGTCCGTACGACCAGACGAACAGCCGCGTGGCGCCGTACGGCCTCGACGCGTTCGATTCGACGATGGGCGTGCACGACCTCTCGAAGTTCGTGGGCACTCACCTGACGCGCGACTTCCACAAGACCCTCGAGTCTTTCTGGGTGACGCTGGGTGACCTCGCCTCGGTGACGATTCGCCCGTACGGCATGAACGCCGACAACGACGCGACCGCCAAGGGCATGTTCCCGCTGACGTACGAAACCGTCGCTCGCGTGAGCAAGCAACAGGACGAAGCGAACCTGCCCACCTTGGGTGACGGTCGCCGCGTCTTGGTCGTGACCCCGACGGGCAAGAAGCAGCTCAAAGACGATCCGCAGTTCGCTGCGTACGCCAAGGAGTTCAAGGAGGTCAGTCCTCTGTTCCCCGGGTGGTTCGGCACCACGCCCGAATACCACTGCTTCCAGAGCAACACGCTCACGAAGACGGCGAACGGCTCGAGCGTCAACATCCACAACGGCCACGCGATCGCCCCCGGCGCGTTCCTCGGTGGCACCGGCAAAGCGCCGCGCGTCGCCGCGAGCTCGGACGACAACTACGGCGAGACGGCGAAGACGATCTGGCTGGCGTACCTCGCGCTCGGCCTCGCCGACAACCGCTTCGTGACGAAGCTCTCCTACTCGGAAGACGTGAGCTGAGATGGCCTACCCCGCGCGATACCTCACCATTGGCGGCGGGTCGGGCACGCTCACTGCGGCGCCCGTCGCTCGAACCACCACCCCCGGCACCGCCATCCAGACGGCGAACATCGACCGAGAGACCCTCTCGTGCCTGTTCAACGTCACGGCGGAGACCAATACCCTCACGCTCACGGGCAAGTTTCAGGTCAGTCTCGACAACTCGACCTGGTACGACCTCGCGGGCGACGCGCAGAACCCGGCCAACGTCGTGCTCGCAACCGGCACCGCCGGCGCGGACGCGGCGACGACCCGTGTCCTGCCCGTTCCTCCGGCGGCTCTCGGGTGGAACTACATCCGCGCCGCTGTCGTGAACGGCGTGGCGACCGGCGCTGCCGGCGACCTGTACTCGTTCACGTTTCAGTGCCGCAAGTTCAGCGGGTTCTGATCCGACATGGCTCTCTCCGCTGCTGAGTTGCTGCGAATTCGAGCTGAGCTCGGGTTCAACGTGCTCAGCAACGGGGCCGAGCCGTTCATCGGCATCACCTCGCTGTTCGATACCGTCATCGCGCAGTACATGACGGCGGGGGCCGCGACCACTAGCTCAACGCAAGTGGCCGTTGCCGGGACGACGACGCCCGCGTCGATCACGCTCGCAAGCGCAACTGGGTTCGCTCAGGGCGCGCGCGTGTGGCTCGACGTGGACGACCGGCTCGAGTCCGCGACCGTTCAGTCGTTGGCTGGCGCTGTGGCGGTGGTCGACATTTCGAAGGCGCACACGGGCACCTACCCCGTTTATGTCGACGGCGGCGAGGCCATGGTCCGCGACATCCTGAACACCATCAAGGCCACGAAGGCCAAGATGGGCACCATTTTCGGAACCGGCGCCCTGAAGAAGGTCGACGAGATCGAGTGGTACGGTTCGGCGACCAAGACGCAGTTCGGAATGCTGGGTGACCAGCTGATGTTCTGGCGCGAGGAGCTCGCCTCTTTGCTCGGGGCGCCCAATTGCTGGCGCTCCAAGCGCGGCGCAGGTTCGTCGATTTCGGTATACTGATGGCGACGTTCGCCGATTCGCTGCGGGAGCTCGCGTACAACGCGCGCGCAATC
>Ga0105239_10007919_pt1 | contig 12147 bp, 10 predicted proteins | sample KBSC44metaG_FD_92761 | JGI IMG/M metagenome (GOLD analysis project Ga0105239, IMG submission 92761) | Corn rhizosphere microbial communities from Kellogg Biological Station, Michigan, USA - KBS C4-4 metaG | ecosystem: Host-associated > Plants > Roots > Rhizosphere > Soil | place: Michigan, USA...
TCCGTTTTATTGCAGGCGTTGGTCTTGCCGGCGAATTAGGGGCGGGCATTACCCTGGTTAGCGAAACGTTAAGCAAAGAAAACCGTGGATACGGAACAATGGTTGTTGCGGTAATTGGCCTGTTGGGTACTACAGCGGCTTTTTTTGCTGCAAAATTCGGCTGGCGTAATGCGTATTTTATCGGCGGCGGACTGGGAATAATTTTATTGTTATTACGAATTGGGACGTTTGAGTCGGGCATGTACAAGAAACTTGAACAAACGGCAACATCGAAAGGTAATTTTTTTATGCTGTTTAATAATTGGGACAGGTTTAAAAAATACCTGTTCTGCATATTGATAGGCGCGCCATTATGGTATGTGGTAGGCGTATTTATCGGTTTTTGCGACAAATTTGGCGTTGCCTTAGGCGGCAAAGTTCCGTTAAGCCCTGCCGACGGCGTATTTTACAGTTATTTGGGTATTGCAATCGGCGATATTTTTGCAGGACTGCTTGCGCAGATTACCAAGTCGAGAAAGCTTACGATGGTGGTATTTTTGATTTTGTCAGTTGTTAGCGTTGTGTTTTATTTAAGCGCAACAGGGATCACCCCGGCGGAGTTTAAGTGGCTGGCATTTTTTATGGGGTGCTCTGTGGGTTATTGGGCAACTTTTGTTACCATCGCATCCGAACAATTTGGTACCAACATCCGCGCTACTGTTACCACTACGGTCCCGAATTTTGTTCGCGGCTCGCTGATCCCTATAACCTTAGGATTTAATGCATTGGTAGCCAGCTACGGTTTTATTACCAGTGGATATATTATGATGGGCATATTAACTCTTGTTGCATTATTATCTTTAAGCCAGTTAAAAGAGACATTTGGTAAGGATTTGAATTATTTGGAAATATCATAATCAGGCGCAGGGTTGAAACCCAGCGTTGAATATCGGCCGGGGCTATGGATCTTTTCGCAAGATATTGTTTGAGGTTTTGTAGAGAGTGATGCATCGCGTCCCCCGCTGACAAGTAAACATTATTCCTGCTGTTGAGGCTTAAGATAACGGTAACGGCGCAGATTTGTCAACTTTTTAAAAGTTGACAAATCTAATCCAGACACATTAAAATTCCACTCAAATTTTGTATATTTGTGTTACATCCAAAAGCAAATACTCACGCATATTTTTCGTCAGACCTTCGGCTGTTTTTGAAGACAGTAATCGCTGAAAATTCATTCTTATTCCCCTGAATTTTTTAAACCGCATTAATCTTCGATAAAATTGCTCTTTAAAGTGCTTGTTTTTCTTTAAAAAAGCTAACTTTTGCGTGTATACTCCCACGATATGTTGTTTTTATACCGGATGACCTAAATGGTTTTTGCCCGTTTATGGCCAATTTTTCACACGACCGAAACGCCTTTTGCCCGTTTATTCCATTTTTTTTACGTGATCAAAATGGCCTTTGCCCGTTTTTGGGGTAATTTCTCACACGACCAAATGCAATATTTTTCATAGAAAAGGTTGAGTCAGGCAACTATTTTAGGTATCTAACTATAAAGTTAATCAACCACTCACTTAATCAACCTAATCAACTAAATTTGCGCCGATGATAAGCAAGGAACAAATAGCTGCCGAATACCAAGTGATACAGGACGAGATTTGCGCTGCACTGGAGCAATGCGATGGACTTGGCCATTTTGAAGAGGAAAAGTGGGAACGCGATGGCGGGGGAGGCGGCCGCACCCGGATTATTGAAAACGGGAACGTTTTTGAAAAGGGTGGTGTAAATTTTTCAGCGGTCCACGGGCAATTGCCGCATAATGTAAAGAAAGCGCTGAACGTTGACCAGGAAGATTTTTTTGCTACCGGGGTATCCATCGTTATTCATCCAAACCATCCGCTGGTGCCTATCATCCACATGAATATCCGGTATTTTGAAATGCCATCCCTAAGCCCGGAACATGAGCCTTTGCGCTGGTTTGGCGGTGGGATCGACCTTACACCGCATTATGTTATCGAAGACGATGCACGGTATTTCCATGCCTATTTAAAATCGGTATGTGACAGCTTTAATCACGACTTTTACAACCGTTTTAAAACCTGGGCCGACAATTATTTTTTCATAAAGCACCGCAACGAAACCCGGGGTGTGGGGGGAATATTTTACGACCGTCTTACTGCGTCGGAAGACCTGAGTTGGGAAAGTATTTTTGAATTTTCAAAAACACTCGGCCGATCATTTATCCCCATTTATACTGAACTGGTTAGGCGCAACCGCGACAAACAGTTTACCGAACAGCAGCAACTATGGCAATACCAGCGCCGCAGCCGCTACACCGAGTTTAACCTGGTGTATGATGCAGGCACAAAATTCGGACTGGAAACCAACGGGCGGATAGAATCAATATTGATGAGTTTGCCACCCACGGCTAAGTGGGTTTATAACTATAAACCCGAAGCAGGGAGTGAAGAGGAAAAAACATTATCGTTATTAAAAAAAGGAATAAACTGGGCGTAGTTCGGCATCGTTACGCTGTCATTGCAATATCTATCTATAATCGCTGTTTAAATAACTATGAATTCAGGGAAAACATACAAAACGGGTTGTTTAATTATTTTAACCTTAATTATGACATCGTTCAATGCGGCCAACCCGCTTAAAGGTACCTGGGAATACGCCGGTGATATATTTAACGGAAAAGCTGAGGGCGCACCAACCGATTATTCGTTGCAGCGCAAATACGGCTCAAAAAGCTTTGAGTCGTTTTTGCTTGAGAAGGGCGAGAAGCCACATAAGTATGAGGCTGGGGATTACACGGTAACTGCCGACACTTGTTCAGAAACACAAACCTACAGCTCGCAGGATTCGCAATTGATAGGTATAACCGTTCACTACCTGTACACTATTCAAAACGACACACTAACGCTAAGTGGTAAGCTACCTAACGGCAATTCTGTGAAGGAGTTTTGGAAGAAGATTAAATAGCTGAGTCTGAAAAGTCCGAAAGATAAGAAGTTTTCTGCCTGAAATATTATACTTTAAAATTTCTGTAGCGCCCTTCGGACTTTACTGACTTTTCCGTCTTTCGGACTTTCTCGCATACAGAATTGTTACCAACATTCGTGGCAAAAACCATAATTTTTCTTAACTTCGCGGGTTGTATAGAAACACTTTTTTTATACACGATTATAGAGAAGAATCTACAGAGAAATAAAAAATGGCCGAAGAAACAGGAAACGGAAGTACCCCACCAGAAGACAGAATAATTTCCATAAATATTGATGAAGAAATGCGAGCCGCCTACATTGATTATTCAATGTCAGTTATCGTATCTCGCGCATTGCCTGATGTTCGTGACGGTTTGAAGCCGGTTCACAGGCGAGTTTTATACGGCATGCTCGATTTGGGTTTGGCCAACAACAAGCCCTACAAAAAATCAGCCCGTATAGTAGGAGAGGTACTGGGTAAGTACCACCCGCATGGCGATACATCAGTGTACGACGCCATGGTTCGTATGGCACAGGACTGGAGCCTGCGCTACCCATTTGTGGAGGGGCAGGGTAACTATGGCTCGATTGATGGTGACCAGCCGGCTGCGATGCGTTATACAGAAGCAAGGCTTGAAAAGATTGCCGAAGAAATGCTTGCCGATATCAACAAAGATACTATTGATTTCCAGCTAAACTTCGACGACTCGTTGCAGGAGCCAACTGTGTTACCGGCCAAATTCCCTAACCTTTTGGTTAACGGTGCATCGGGTATCGCGGTGGGTATGGCAACCAACATGGCGCCTCACAATCTTACCGAGGTTGTCAACGCTACCCTGGCACTTATTGATGATCGCGATATTACCGTTGATGGATTAATGGTGCATATTAAAGGTCCGGATTTTCCGACTGGAGCAATCATATACGGCTATGAAGGTGCGCGCCAGGCATTTGAGACCGGTCGCGGCAGGATAGTTATCCGCTCGAGGGCTGAAATTGAAATTTATAATGGCGACCGCGAACGTATTATCGTATCCGAAATTCCTTACCAGATAAACAAGGCGCTGATGATTGAGCGTACTGCCGAACTGGTAAACGACAAGAAAATTGATGGTATTTCAGCCATCAGGGACGAATCGAACAGGGAAGGTATCCGCGTAGTTTATGAAATAAAGCGCGATGCCAATGCGGCTATAGTGCTTAATAATCTATATAAGCATACCGCCCTGCAAACATCATTCAGTATAAATAATATTGCGCTGGTACATGGCAGGCCTATGCTGCTTAACCTTAAGGACCTGATTCATCATTTTGTTGAGCACAGGCATGAGGTGGTGATCCGCCGCGCCAAGTTTGAGCTTTCTGAAGCGGAAAAGCGCGCACATATTTTAGAAGGTTTACTGATTGCCTTAGACCATTTGGACGAGGTAATTAAACTGATCAGGGCATCGAACACGCCTGATGACGCAAGGGAAGGGTTAATTACCCAATTTGGCCTCAGCGACCTGCAGGCACGCGCCATCCTGGATATGACCTTAAGAAGGTTAACCGGACTGGAACGTGATAAGATTAAAGACGAGTACGAAAGCTTAATGAAACTAATTGATTATTTGAAATCTATTTTGGCTGATGAAAGTCTCCGGATGCAAATAATTAAGGACGAGTTGATTGAGATCCGCGACAAATATGGCGATGAGCGAAAAACCGAAATGGTACACTCGTCTGCAGAAATGAATACTGAGGACTTTATTGAGGATGAGGATGTCGTAATCACGATATCTCGTGAAGGTTACATTAAACGTACGCCGTTAACTGAGTACCGCAGGCAGGGTAGAGGTGGTAAAGGTTCGATAGGCAGCAATAGCCGCGATGCCGACTTTATTGAGCACCTGCTAATCGCATCGAACCACAATTATATGTTGTTCTTTACCGAATCCGGGCAATGTTTCTGGCTGCGGGTATTTGAAATTCCGGAAGGAACGCGTACTTCGAAAGGTCGTGCGATCCAGAATATCATCAACATACCTAAGGAAGAGAATATCAAGGCTTACATTAAGTTAATCAGCCTGAAAGATACCGAGTACCTGGAGAACAACTTTATTATTATGTGTACCAAGAAAGGTACCATCAAGAAGACTTCACTCGAGGCTTATTCACGTCCGCGTGCCAATGGTATTAATGCCATTAATATTAACGAAGGCGATTCGTTACTTGAGGCAACATTAACCACAGGTAGCAGTGAAATTGTAATGGCGCTTAAATCGGGCCGTGCAATCCGCTTTAATGAGTCGACTGTTAGGCCAATGGGCAGGACCGCGACCGGGGTAAGGGGTATATCGCTTGAAAATGAAGCAGACGAAGTTGTTGGTATGATAAGTATCGATAACCCGGAAACAACCGTGCTGGTAGTATCAGAAAAAGGTTACGGCAAGCGTACCGACATTGACGACTACCGTGTAACCAACCGCGGTGGCAAGGGTGTAAAAACTTTAAACATTACTGAAAAAACAGGAAAACTTGTTGCCATAAAAGGTGTTACAGATAATGAGGATTTGATGATTATCAACAAATCGGGCATTCTGATACGTATTGCCATTAGTGAATTGAGAACTATGGGCCGTGCTACTCAGGGTGTTAGGTTGATAACATTGAAAGGCGATGACGAAATAGCATCGGTAGCCAATATTGAGCATGACGAGGACGAGGAAAAAGAGGCGGACGAAAATGCTGAAAACACAGGCACAGAGAATGGCGGTTCGGAAGATCCAACAGCGGAAGCTGCAGGGGAAGAGCCGGCAGGGGATGAACCAAAAGAATAATTAATGATTTACCGTAAAATTATATTACCGGTAGTACTGTTAACCCTTAGCACTTCTGTTGCATTTTGCCAGACAGAAGTGCTAAAAGGGGTAGTTAACAGCCTGGCATTTTATAAGCAGAAAAAGGATTTGAAATACCTGGCCAATGCCAAGAAATCCGTCGATAGTCTGATTACCAATAAAGCCGACTCTGCTGATATCGAGAAAACGGTTTACCGGGCAGTGGTTAACTCGAGCATATTGTATATCGATACGCTGAATAAACTTAATCAACCGGCAAATTTTTTCGCGCAGACAACTTCGCTTGTCGATAATCTTGTTTCTATGCGAAAGGCCTATAAATACCAGGCCGAAATAGATTATTCAAAAAGATGTTTGGCCAACGTGTATATACGCAAGGCTTTTGCCTACATGCGTAACTCTGATTACAACAACGCACTTGAGCTGTTTACCAACGCACAAAAGTATGCGCCCAATTTCAAACAGCTGAAAGCATACATCGCATTTTCAAATAATAAACTCGGCAATATGCAGGACGCTGCAAAAAATTACGCCGACCTAGTAAATGCCGACAGTACAAAAATTGAATATGTGCAGGCGGCATCAAACAACTACAAACTACTAGGAGACACTGCCAGCGCCCTTGCCATTATAAAAAAAGGCCGCAAACTATTGCCAAATGATAAAACCCTGCTGCTTGATGAGGCGAATATTTACAGTAACAGGAAAGATTACCGGTCATTAGCACCATTGTTACCTGCACTGCTTGACATTAATTCAAATAACGCCGATATTGCGTTTGTTGCGGCTGTTTGTTATGACAATTTAAACCAATATGATAAAGCAGAGTCTTTATATTTACATTCGATAGATTTGAACAGTTCGGCTTACGATCCAATATTTAACCTGGGGCTATTGTACTTTAAAGAAAGCGCCAAAAAACAGGAGCGGGGCAACACTCCGAACAACGCACGTGCTGCGCAGTGGCTCGAAAAGGCCAACGAGATATCGCCGAATAACAAAAACTGCCTGCAGATACTGCAACAGGTTTACACACAGGCAGGTAACCAGGATGAAATTAACAAGGTAAACAATAAACTAAAACAGTTAACCAATCAATAATAAATCATGAAAATGAAACTTTTGATGACATGCCTTTTAGGCATAGCTTCGGTTGCGGCTTTTGCACAAAAAGGCGAACTGAAAGACGCACAATCAGCCTATGACAACTATGCCACCTTGCGCGGTCAAAAAGTTGCGGCAATCCAGCTACAGTCCAAAAAAAGTCTTGGGGATGCCAAAACATCTATCGACAAGGCTTCAACCAACGAAAAGACGGCAACAATGCCTCAAACTTACGCATTGAAAGCTGCCATTTACTCGTCGCTGGCGGTTGACGATACCGTGGCTACAACGTCGGCGCCGTTATTTGCTACCGCAGATGAAGCGGTTAAAAAAGCTAAAGAAGTAGATACCAAAAATGAATTTAAAAAGCTGATTGACGATGCCAATATCAATCTTGCCCAGTACAAATTAACGGCAGGGGTTAAGGATTACCAAAATAAACGGTATGACGAGGCTTATAAGGAATTTGATTACTATCGTACAATTTTGCCTGACGATACAAATGCTATTTATTATACAGCGCTTTCTGCCGGTAATGCCGCAGACAAAGACCCGAAGTACTATCAATACGCATTGGATAACTATAAAAAACTCGTTACCACAAAGTACTCAGGAGCTCCAAAGGCTTATTACGATATGACGACCATCTATCTAACTACAAAGGACACAACTAATGCCTTGAAGATAGCGGCCGAAGGAATTGAAAAATTTCCAAAATACTCCGAATTGCGTAAACGGGAAATTGAAATCGCATTGGTATCAGGTAAACAGGCTGATGTTGTGTCTAAAATACAAGCTGCAATAACAACTGATCCTAAAAACAAAGACCTGTATTACTACCTGGGTTTAACTTATTCACAAGTTGCTGACGCGGCGATTGCGAGGGCGGGAAAAGCTAAAGATGATGCTACCAAAGCCAAAGAAAAGGCAACTGCTACCGAAAACCAGGGTAAAGCAGCAGACGCTTACAAAAAGGCATTGGAAATAGATCCGGACTTTTTTGAGGCAAATATGAACTTAGGCATAACGTTAATGCAACCAGCATTAGACGTATTTAACGCGGCTCAAAAATTACCATCAACTGCGCAAAAGCAATACGATGCTGAGATGGCAAAATCAGACAAAATGCTGGAACCGGCTAAGCCATATCTGCAAAAAGCCGTTGACCTTAAACCGAACGATGTAAATGCGCTCACAAATTTGAGGAACTATTATAGGGCAAAGTCAGATCCTGCACATGCAGCTGAAAATAAAGCCAAAGCTAATGAGCTGAAACAAAAGATTGATGCTGTAAACTCCGGAGGGGGTAAGTAGTAATAAAAGGGAGAGGATGATAAACTCTCCCTTGCCTTTGACATTTTTACTTAACATAATGTTAATTATGAGGTAAATAAATTGTTCTGTTTTATAGCCAATTGTCAATATCGTTCCATCTTTTTATCAAACCTTAACATATTGAAAAAACATCCTTAAACTTGTTAAAAGCAGAACTACTATGGATTTAAAAATAAAAAATAAAACAGCGCTGGTAACCGGCTCAACTGCGGGTATCGGTTATGCAATTGCTAAAGCTTTAGCCAATGAAGGTGTAAATGTTTTCGTAAATGGCCGCACGGCTGAGCGTGTTAATCTTGCTGTTGAAAATTTAAAACAAGAAACCGGAAATACAGCGATCAACGGTTTGGTGGCGGATTTTGCAGATGTAACCCAGATTAATCAATTAATTGATCAATTGCCTGAGGTTGATATTTTGATCAATAATGTCGGGATTTTTGAACCAAAGCAATTTGGTGATATACCTGACGAGGATTGGCTTAAATTTTACGAGGTCAACGTTTTAAGCGGCGTGCGCTTGTCGAGGGCATATTTTGATAAAATGCTGGCTAAAAACTGGGGACGAATAATATTTATCTCAAGCGAATCGGCTATCCAAATTCCTGAAGAAATGATCCACTACGGGATGACAAAAACTGCCCAGATCGCAGTTGCCCGCGGTCTGGCTGAACTCACAAAAGGCACCAATGTAACGGTAAATGCCGTATTGCCCGGCCCAACATTTTCTGAAGGCGCAGGCACATTTGTTAAAGATATGGCGAAGCAACAAAATATTACGGTTGAAGAGATGGAAAAAGAGTTTTTCAAAACAGCCCGTCCAACCTCAATTCTCCAGCGGTTTTTAACGCCGGACGAAATAGCCAGTACAGTTGCCTACATAGCCAGCGATTTATCGATCGGCACCAACGGAGCCGCTATCAGAGCTGATGGCGGCCTGGTAAAAAGCCCGTTTTAACCATTTTTTAAATACAACAAAGGCTTTGGCGGCGTCCAAAGCCTTTGTTGTTTATGGATTTAATGATGAGTGGTGTCCTTCTTCATCGTGTCGATTTTTGCCGGTGGCGGCGGAGTTACTTTGGAGGTATCTTTTTTAGTTGTATCACTACCTGTTGCGCTTTTGGACGCCCCGCAGCCGGCTGTTATTGAGCCAATTATTACGGCGATCAGCGCAAAATTTACGATTTGCTTTTTCATAGGTTTCATTTTTTGTTAATAAATGTTCGATAACAACATTGAAACTTTCTCCATTGTTTGTAATATTTTCTTTTAAAAACATATTACCAAAAATATGGTCTCATATAAGGTCAAAAAATTTACCTCCCTCCCACAATTTTAAATGGCTTTTTTAGCAGATTTTTCTGATATTTAGATGCTTGGGCTTATGTGACTTTTGTTGATACTCCCCTACCCATTTTATATTTAATCTACTGATATACAATGCATACTATAATAAATGACGAAGCCTTTCTTAAAAAGGATTATAAAATTTCGACCGACAAAAGTCTGCTCGACTTTGAATTAATTTATAACTATTTAGACCAGGAATCGTATTGGGCCCAAGGTATTAAGGCTGATACATTGAAAAGGGCGATTGACGGTTCTTTATGCTTTGGGGTTTACCATGAGGATAAACAAGCAGGTTTTGCCCGAGTGGTGACTGATAATGCCACATTTGCCTACATTTGCGATGTTTTTATCCTTTCGGAGTATCGCCGTATCGGCTTATCGAAATGGCTGATACAAACAATTATTGAATATCCCGGTTTACAGGGCTTAAGGCGGTGGTCTTTGGCCACTGCGGACGCCCACGGACTTTACAAACAGTTCGGTTTTAGCGAACTGAGTAAGCCCCAAAATTGGATGGAAATTCATAGGCCTTATCAAGCACTTAAAAAAGAGAAGGAAGAATTATGAACGTGAAGAGGTTGATTTTTGAGGGCGAAGGTGTAACACTCGACTTTAAAAAAACCATTACCAGCTGCGAGAAAATCGCCCGCACCATGGTTAGCTACGCCAATAACAAAGGCGGTAAGCTTTTAATTGGTGTGGCTGATGACGGCACCATAAAAGGTGTAAAATCAGAAGACGAGGAGCGTTACATGATAACCAAAGCCGCGCACCTGTTTGCCCGGCCCGCGCTTGAACCGGTTTTTGAAGAAGTTTATGTTGATGACAAGCTGGTGCTGGTGGTTGATATTGCAGAAAGTACCACGAAACCCCATTACGCGCTGGCTGAGGACGGAAAATGGTGGGTTTACGTTAGGGTGAAAGACAAAAGCGTGCTGGCCAGCAAAATTGTTGTTGACGTGCTTAAACGCTCATCCGGCGACGAGGGCGTGCTGATCGAATACTCTACTAATGAGAAAGCACTGCTTCAATACCTTGAAACCACGGCCCGTATCACCATAAAAGAATGCTGCGATTTGTTGAAGATTGGCCGGCGTAAAGCCCAAAAACTATTGGTTGATTTAATCCTTTCCGGCATTATCAGGATAAATACTACAGAAAAAGAAGAGTTCTATACGGCCGCGTAAATTCGAATTCACGGATCAAATTCAAGATTCTAAGATTGGACTAATAATTGCAATTTTTTTCCCAGGGCAATTTTTGATAAATAAGTATGTACTAACTTAGCCCTCAAATCGCTGACTTTTATCCATGACCTTTTTTAAAAAATATAAACCACATTACCATACTAACCTTGCGCTGGCTATTCCTGTTGTAATATCGCAATTGGGCCATACGCTGGTGCAGTTTTCTGATAGTGTAATTGTGGGTCATTTTGCAGGTACGATAAGCCTGGCGGCTGTATCCTTAGCAAATAGCATTTTTATTATTGTACTGGTAATTGGTATCGGCATCTCGTATGGTTCAACACCATTGATAGCCCAGTTAAATGGAAGAAATGATTTTGATGAATGCGGTAAACTGCTGTCCAACAGTTTATTTATAAATATAATAACCGGTATTGTGCTTTTTGCAGCCATTGCAGCCTGTTCGTCATTTTTGCTGGAGCACCTCCATCAAAATAAAGCAGTTATGCTGCAAGCAAAACCATTTTTAATATTACTTGGTCTTTCTGTTATTCCTATGCTTGTTTTTAATACTTTTAAACAGTTTGCCGAGGGGCTGGGCTTTACTAAGCAAGCCATGCTGATATCAATATGGGGAAACGTATTGAACATTTGCCTTGGGATAATATTTGTAAAAGGTTTGTTCGGGGTATCTCCCATGGGGATAAAAGGTGTTGGATATAGTACGCTGATAGACCGCTGCGTTATGGCAACTGCGATGGGATTCTATGTATTTAAGTCAAATCGTTTTAAAAAATACCTGGAAAGCTTCGTTTTTACGCGGGTGAGCCGGGAACGTTGCCTGCAAATTTTACGCATTGGGGCTCCTGTTGCATTACAGTATGCCTTTGAAATTAGCGCATTTAGCGGTGCTGCCATTTTAATTGGTACAATAGGATATCACGAGCAGGCTGCCCACCAGGTTGCTATTAACCTCGCATCAATGACCTACATGATGGCAAGCGGACTTTCGGCAGCCGCGGCAATAAAAGCAGGTAACCACTTTGGCGCAAACGATCATCAGAACCTCCGACACTCGGCAATATCGAGCTACCATATTGTCCTAATGTTTATGCTTATTACAGCATGCATTTTCACGCTTGGCAATCAGCTGTTGCCGTGGATGTATACTACGGATAAAGCAGTTATATCTATTGCAGCACAACTACTTATAATTGCCGCGCTATTCCAGTTATTTGACGGTACACAGGTGGTTGGGCTGGGTATATTACGGGGTATGGGCGATGTAAATTTACCGACGTTTATTACTTTTTTGGCGTACTGGGTTTTCGGTTTGCCGGTCGGTTACCTACTTGGTATCACGTTTAA
>Ga0105239_10007924_pt1 | contig 12143 bp, 10 predicted proteins | sample KBSC44metaG_FD_92761 | JGI IMG/M metagenome (GOLD analysis project Ga0105239, IMG submission 92761) | Corn rhizosphere microbial communities from Kellogg Biological Station, Michigan, USA - KBS C4-4 metaG | ecosystem: Host-associated > Plants > Roots > Rhizosphere > Soil | place: Michigan, USA...
AAAACTAAAACCAACCAGTAATCCGGGTTGTACCTGATCGCCGGTATATCGATCGTGTGTTTGCTGAACCGATACGCCTGCATATAACCAATTAAGAGGCTGGTATCCTGCTTCGGACCAGCTGTATAAAAAATATTCCTTTGGCTGTTTTGTTGAAAGAGAGTATTGCGATTGCGTGGAAAAATAGAATTTATTGTATTCAAGGTCAACATTGAGTCCGGCTGAGAGTCCTGTAAACCTGCCTACCGATGCCCCGAACATGGGAACGAGCGAGTATGAAAACTCTTTATCGCCTGTAAAGGCTTTTCCTAAAAACAGCGAAACGGTTTGCAGGTCTTCATAATTATACCGGGCTTCGGCATACCAGTTATGCGCATTGCGGTAATGAATAACAGGCATGAACAGGTAAGGTTGTTGATGCCCCATCAGGTGATACTGATCGAAGGTCATTTCAGTTTGACTGAAAACGGTACTGCCTGTGAGCAGCCATATGCATACCAAAAGGGAACGGATATTCATTATGCGGCATATTCAACGGTCTTCATTTCTTTTGATGCAGCCACAATAACAATGGGGGCATTGGTGAGCTTATCAAATATGGAGATTTCTTTTAAGAAGGGATTCCAGTAAAAGATGAGTTTTTCGATCGGCTTCCATAATATCACCCAGCTAAACACATCGATCGCATTACTGAAGGCAGAATGAATACGGTGTTCTACCTGGAAGATCATAGGTATTACGCCCTGAACAAACATTACTATCGCCAGACTGAAGATGAGCAGCATCCAGTTGCGGCGTTTGAACTTTTTAAATTCGGCTTCCTTAATGGATTTCTTTAATGAGAAGTGGCGACGGATAGCATGCACCAGCGGATCAACAAATTCCTTATCAGATTCCTGTACACAATATAATTTATAGGTAACGGATGAATAACGCTTAATGGTGGCTTCATACTTCATGATGTATTCTTCAAACTCCTGGCTCAGCTGCCTTTTGTAAATAGGCGCAGGGTCATTAGAGTTAAAGTAGCCATCAATGGTTTGCTCATTTACCTTGAGGAAAATATTGATCTTCTTAAACAAAGCGTTGCTGTTACTCATAAGGGACGTTTTCGGATTAGCATGGTGTGACATCTTCTCACACATCCTAACACCTCAATTACAGTTAATTACAACGCTTTTGTATAGTGCAGGCGGATAATGTATCAGTATGTTGTTGCTATAATAAGTAAAAACATGTGTTTTGGTAGTGGGAACCTCTCACCCCCCTTTTGATCATCGTTTAGGTTTGGCACCTTAAGGCCCCTCCTAGGAGGGGATGAGCCTGTCGTTTTTCATCATTTGAAATACCTGAGCGCCTATCCCCTCCTGGGAGGGGCCTCGGAGTGTTGTCTTAAAAGAATGATCAAAAGGGGTGGGTTTTGATGATTACTACCCCTCGAACCACTTACGAAAATCGGCGGCTTTTTCTTTGCTGATGATAATATCGTCGGTTTTTATGCCTTTCATTTTTACGATAAGCCTACCGGTTTCGTCGGTACGGAAACTTTCAATAAAGGGCAGGTGAATGATGATCTGCCGGTTGGCCCTGTAAAAACCGGCGGGATTAAGCAACTCCCCTATTTCATCGAGCGAGCGGTAATCGGTAATGAATTTCTTTCCTTCATGGTTAAGCAGATAGATGACCTCTTCTTTTACAAAACCTGCCACATCCTGTTGCGGGATCAATACCATGGAGCGGCCCATGTGCACGGTAAACCGTTCCTTGAATTTTTTACTATGACTGAAATTGCCCAGCAGTTCCATCACTTGCTGCACGTATCCTTCATTACTGAATTTTGACTGCAACTGATGAAACTTATGAAAGGCCATTTGCAGTTCCTTCCGATCTACCGGCTTTAGCAGATAGTCAATGCTGTTTACTTTAAATGCGCGGATGGCATATTCGTTATAGGCAGTGGTAAAAATAACCGGGCAATTAATATGCGTGTCAGAAAAAATATCAAAGCTGATGCCATCGGCCAGTTGAATATCTGCCAGAATAAGATCGGGCCCTGCATGAGTGGTGAGCCATTCCTTCGTTTGTTTAACGCCTGCGAGCGGGCCATGTATAACTGCCTGCGGCTCCAGTTCCACCACCAGTTTAGCCAGACTAATAGCTACCAGGGGTTCATCTTCTATAATGAGAATGTTCATCGATTAAATATTCAAAGCAACGGCAATTTAACCTCAAAAATATCATCTGCGTCTTTGATAAGAACAGGTTTATGGGTAAGAAAGGCATAAAGTTCTTTCAGTTGCTTTAAGCCATGCCCGTTGGATGTTTCTATTTGTTTACGTAACTGTTTGTTGTTGCAAATACACAGGTAATCTCCTTCGTCTGATATGTGGATCTGTAAAGGTTGATTGGTTTGTATGCTGTTGTGCTTAATGGCATTATCAATAAGCATCTGCAGCGTAACCATTACGATGCCTTTTTCCATGCCACAATCAGAAACGGTCAACCGTATATCCAGCGCTTCTTTATAACGTATTTGCAGTAAAGAAATATAATGCTGAATAAAATTCACTTCTGTATCAACACTTACCACTTCATTTTCCTTATGTTCCAGCACATAGCGGTATACCTTGGATAAATGTCTGATAAAATCAGAGGCCAGCGCCGGATTTACCTGTATTAGTCCATCCAGCGACGTAAGGGTATTAAATAAGAAATGAGGGTTTACCTGATTCTTTAGTTGATGATACTGCATCATAGACCTTTCCTTTTCTAGCTGTGCAGTTTCAAGCGCCAGTTTCGATTTTTCCTGAGATAAATTTCTGTATTTAACAAACAGATTATAAGCATAATAGCCAAAAGTCATCATCATTATGACAAAGAAAAACATGATCAGCAACATTGCAAAGACCTGTTGCTGACTGATTGTTTTTACAATAGGCTCCGTTATAACAAAATAGGAAACGAAACAAACAGGCGATAATACGGCCAGGGTTACAGTTACCTGTAACAGCACCTGAGTAACCGGATGCTGTTCCATGGTAAACCTTTTTTCGAGTTTCCGGTTTATCAGTCCGATCAATTGCCATAATGCGATCATGCATGCAAACCGGCAAACGGTCCCCAACAGGTACATATACCAGTGCAGTTGGGGGAAGAACATAAATCCGAATATAGCCGCCGCAATGCAAATGAAGACAATGAAGATATAGGGAGAATATTTGTTCGAAATTTTCATGCCGGTTATTTGTTCGTACTGCCAGGCAGCCGCCCTCAATTTACACAGTTTTATTTTACATTAACACGATAACTTCAAAATGTAAATGGCAGATCAGTTCAGTTCGGATTAAAATCGAAAGCAACGCTATTAGTCATTACAACAGAATGAGTTCTTATTTTTTTGCGGGGATCAGTTCCTGGTTCGACACCGGGCGTTTGTTCAGCCAGAGAATCTATCATAGTTCTTCCATTCAACCATTCATTGACAATATAATAAAGCCATTCAGGCATCATCATATCAACAAATTCTATTAACAAAAAACCGGCCCCTTCGATGATAAAGTTTTTTAAGCATGTTACTGAGGTTATCTTTTTCATGGCATAGTTTTGGGCAAAAAGACAACAATAAACGATTTGGCGGTAGTGTTAATACACCGAAACGGAAAAAATCGACAGCGAAGCGGTCACTCATGGGTATTTTACCAAACAAATTAACGTATTAATACCTGAGCAATCATTAGAAAAAACTACTATCTTTATTACAACGGCAGTCGTCAATCGAGAATCGTGCATCTGTTGTTTCGACTTCTATGTTTTTATTGCCGACTAACGATTGCCGATTCATGACGTAAATCAACACCTACCAGCGATATAGTCCTACCCCTCTGACTTCTTATAACAAATTGATGTCCTGAGATTTCTGTCACACTCCTACGAAAAAGAAGCGCCGCGCCCACGTAAATACATATAGTTATGATGCAGGTATCTATCATTGTACCTCAGGCATGCTCGCTTGAAAGCAGTGTCGTGAGGTTATGTCGCATATTCGATGCTGCCAATACGGGTGCTGAAAACACAAATGACCAGCAGCCATCTGATGCTTTGTTTAGTGTTAATCTTACAGGCACTGCGGCACAAACTATTCTGTACGGCAACCGGCTTACGGTAAAACCACATTATACGCTTAGCGATGCTGGTGAAAGTGATATGGTTATCATTCCGGCCCTTGCAGGTAATATAGCCGATGCACTGTCGAATAATCAGGAGCTGATTCCCTGGCTGGTAAAACAATACCAGCAGGGAGCAGTGATTGCAGCCTGTTGTACCGGCGCATTTCTACTGGCAGATGCACAACTGGCCAATGATATCAATTGTAATAAAATGTGGTATGTAGCGCCTGAGTTCAGAAAAGAGTTTGCACAAATAAATGATGTAGCCGAAAAACTGGTATCTGAGGAAGAATCGATCGCTACTGAAAACGGCGCTTATACTTTTATCAACCGCTTACTGCAACGTACAACAGACGCAGCAACGGTAGCTTTCTGTGCAGCGATGTTCGAAGAAGAATTCAACAGGGAATGTCAATCGGTGTTTTCCATTTCGCATAAAGATCCCTCACCCAAAAGCGTACTGCAACGATCATTATTGTTCAACTCATGGCATGACAGGATTTATAATACCGATAACAGCAATACAGCTTCTGCGGGCAACACGTCTTCAACTACTTCCAATACAGTTACGATGAAACGGGTACTTAAAAAAGCTTATGAGAATAAGGAATGAAAAATTATAAATGAGGGATGAGAAAGTAAATACAGGTCCATATTGAAAGAGGACTTTTACTTCAATATTCAAATTCATTATTCAACATTCAATATTAATACAGTGGCAAAGCGAAATAAAACAAAGAACAGTGATGAAGAAATTTTAAAACATTATACACCTTATGATGAAAAGGACCTTCCTGCCGAAATTAAAAAAGCAGTGGAGGAAATGAATCCTTCATCAGGTAGCAAACCAACTTATGTGAAACCCAACATATCCGTTGATAAAACAATGACTGGTCGAAAAAGCGCGGTGATTCCCGATCCATCCTCCAAAAAGACCGCTAAGAAAAGATCTCCCACCAGGAAAAAGAAGAAGTAAATACCATTCATTCATTAATCATTTAAATTCCCCGATTATGTTGGAAAATGAAACACAAACGGTAGTACCGAAAATTTTACCGGAAGAAGAAGTGATGAAGTACATCACTTGTTATGATGCTCCGCCTGACAATTTCGACCCTTACACCGCTGAGGACAAGCTGTTACGCAAACACGGTTTTCCCAGGCGGCCCGATCCCGATAAAGAGCCACATCTGAGAGCATTGTGGGACCGTGCCTTTCAATCCAAACCCAAATACATAAAAGCCAAAGTATCGATCGATCCTATTATGTCGAAACGCAAAAGGCCCGTAATTAGTCCGATATCCAACATGAGTCTTGATTTTAAGCCCAGTGGCTGGGCAGGCGCTGTTCAACCCGTAAACAAATATGGGTTTAATCCGCCTGAACCCATTGTAACTGTTTATGGTGAGTGGTTTATTCCAACTATCACACCAACGACCAACGAACCGAATACTGCCGAAACAGTAGGTTTTTGGGTTGGTATAGATGGCTATGGCAATAATCAGGTTTTACAGGCGGGTTCGGCCTGCACCATTACAGGTAAAAATCCAGTTTACTGGGTATGGACGGAATGGTATCCTATTGGTGCTATTCAGATCAATAATTTCCCCGTAAAGCCCGGTGATTATTTAACATGTTTGGTTTGCGCTGTTACGCCTACGCATGGTTTTTGTTCTATGATGAATAAAACAACCAATCAGATAACTAGTATTGGTATCAATAATCCTGCTGGTATATCATCTATCGGAGCTACTGCTGAATGGATCGTAGAGGGCATTTCTGATATACTGCCCGTGTTCTCTACAACGGTATTTCACAATAACAGCGCAGGCACTAAAAATCATAAACTAAATACACAGGGAGCTACTATAACCGAAATAACGGGCAATGGTGGTTCAAATCTTACAGCGGCAGCTGTTTTGTCTGACGGCAGCGTGCTGGTAAAATGGCTTAAGGGCAGTTAAATCCTTATTGCGTGGTATCAATAGATATGTCCCCGGGAACAATATTTCCGGGGATGTTTTTTATTGTCATAAATCACCCGTTAAAAAGTCGCTTTTACACCCTGTTATAATTGATTGTTAGGTGTAATTTGCATGAAGGGTAAAGTCACCCTTGATGTTCAGAAGGTATCACTCTTAGTAAATTAATAGTGACTCACCCTTAGAAGCTCATACAATGGAAGCAACAAAATTTAAAACGGTGCAGGAGTATTTGTCGGCGCAGCCAGGTGCGGTTAAAGCCTTACTGCAGCAGATGCGATCAACTATTAAAGAGGCCGCACCGGGTGCAGAAGAAGTGATCAGTTATAACATGCCGGCCTTTAAACTGGATGGCATGCTGGTTTGGTATGCTGCTTTTAAAAATCATATTGGTTTTTATCCCAGACCATCGGGTCTTGAAGCATTTAAAAAAGACATTGCTGTTTATAAAAGCTCCAAAGGCGCTGTACAGTTTCCGATGGACCAACCATTGCCGTTAGCGCTGGTAACAAAGATTGTGAAATACAGGGTGAAAGAAAATAAAGAAGAAGCAGCAGCGAAAGTTGTGAAGAAAAAAGGGTAAGTTTTTTAAACCATATGAAAAACAAACGGCTGCCCTTTCGAACAGCCGCTTTCCAATCGGAGCCTTAACCTCCCCGCTACAAGGCGGGACTACTCTTTATATAATTCATCAGAGGTTTCCATAGGAATTCTGCTCAGGGAGCGGAATAAATATCTTTCCAAACTATTTCTTCGCCGATAATTCCTGTAACTTTTCTTCCAATGCAGTGCCGCGTAAACCACGGGCAACAATTACGCCATTGGCATCGAGCAGAAAGTTGTCGGGGATGGCGCCTACCTGATACGCCAGTGCGGTGGCATCTTCTGATCCTTTTAAAGAAGAACCATGGAACCAGGGCATATTATCTTTCTCAATGGCATCTTTCCATGGGGCTGCTGCTTTATCGAGTGATATGCTGATGATATTAAAACCCTTTTCGTGATATTGCTCATAAGCTTTTACCACATTGGGGTTTTCCGCACGGCAGGGTTTGCACCAACTGGCCCAGAAATCAACCAATACCCATTTTGACTGTGCGAGTACCTGCTTTAGACTGAGGCTATCACCCGCCGGTGTAGCCGTTACAAACATCGGAGCCCGGTTACCTATTTTTATCACTTCAGCCTTGGCTAATGCCTGCGCAAAAGCAACTCCTGTTGGATATGATTGTAACTTTTTTGATAACTTATTAAACATAGGCGTGATCTCACGAACATCGATATAGATACCTGCGTACTGGCGTAACATTTCAAGAGAAAGGAATGACGCAGGGTGTGATTTAATAAACTTTAATTGTATTTCGTGTATACTGTCTATTAACAATTTCTGTCTTGCGATCAACGCCTTCCCGGGTTCTCCTGCAAGCGAATCTTTGCTCATTTTAGCAGCCGTCATTTTAACCATGAATATCCCCTGTAAAAAAGGCGAAATTTGCTTGTTATACGCAACAGCATCTTTGTTAAGTCCTGAGTTAACCACCTCTCCCTTGTGTAAAGAGTCAGCGCTTTTTATTTGCAGATTACCTGCTTCGAGGTAGAATTGTATAATGTCGGTTATCTTACCATCCGCCTCGACGCGAATTGCCGCTTTGGTAGGTTCGGGTATGGAACCTTTAAAATCCACTATGCCGTTTTTGGCAATGACAGAGTCTCTCACTGCCTTATTCTGCACCACTTTTATCAAAAATACATTGGCGCCATTTGCCAGTGCAGGGGCTACTACGTGTACTGTATAGTTTTCCTGGGCGGCTGCCAGTAAGGGCAACGAAAATAGAATAGATGCTAATGTTTTTTTCATTGATGTTTATTTCTTAATTAGATTTTTGCGTGATGAGTTTCTTAACCCACCCCTATCAGTCATTCTTTTAGTACTACACCCTAAGCCCCCTCCAGGGAGGGGATGTACTCTCTGTTTATCTTTTAGTTATTTCTTACCTCTTATTTCTTATTTCTTATTTTCTATATTAATACCCGTCGTTCTGCGGCGCAAGCGATGGATCGCTTTGAATTTCGGTTATTGGAATTGGATACAATACGGCAGTAGGTACCCATTTGGGTTTTACAGTGCTTAATACTGCATTGGCGCGATTGGTGCGTTTGAGATCGAGCCAGCGATGGCCCCATTCGCAGAATAATTCAATACGACGCTCCTGTTCAATAGCAGCCTTGCACTGGTCCTGTGTAAGCGTACTGCTTAATGCAGTTAGTCCGGCCCGTTTGCGAATAACATTCAGATCACTGATAGCACCGGTTGTGTTTGACTGGTTGTTGCGCACTTCGGCACGAATGAGGTATTGTTCTGCCAGTCGCAGCACATCATAATATTCAGTAACGGTAGCACCGGACTTCACTTTGTATTTATACGGACAATAGTAGGTTGTACCCGAATAGGTAACGCTTTTTACCCAGTTGGTATAACGGAGATCGCCGGGTTCAAAGGCAGTGGCGAGCGTGGGTTGTAAGTAATAATAAGGAATGGCAGTAGGAGCTATAGCATATCCTTCGGGTGTATTGTAATTGGTAATCACAGGGGCCAGTTGCCAGATGGCCTCACTGTTGTTCGCTAAGAAAACTTTGTCGAAGGTGGTTAAAGAAAAAGTATTTGAACTGATCACCGAATTGGCAGCCTGTTCTGCTTTGGCCCACTGACCGGTATATAAATATACCCTCGCAAGTAAGGCAGTAGCGGCTGATTGCGTAGGACGCGTTTTGCCGGTGGCAGTTGGATAACTGACAGGCAACTGAGCCTGTGCATCGAGCAGATCCTGTATTATATTGTCGTAAATAGTGGCAACAGGTGTACGCCCATGACCAAATGTTTTTGTCCAGTCGCTGCTGGTCAGATATGGAACATCACCAAAAAAATTGATCAGGTAGAAGTAAGTAAATGCCCTTGCAAATTTCGCCTCGCCAATAAACTGGCTTTTAGTTGCATCGTTGATGGTGGTGCTTTGCTGAAGCCCTTCTATACAAATATTAGAGAGATATACTAAAGAGTAGGCATCCTGCCAGAACAGCTTCAGACTACCGTTCTCCTGTACCAGCGTATTTTGATAGAAGGTTAGATCACCGGTATTATAAGCGATAATTTCATCGGCACTTTGTCCGCCATAGATGGTAGTCAGCCCGCTTGCAAACTTAGGCAGCGGTAAAAGCGTATTATCCATCATTTTGGAATAAATGCCCAGCACTGCGCTGCTGGCACTGGCGCTGTCGATAAATACGGTTGCAGTAGTAACTGTATTGGTAGGAGATCCAATGTCGACAAACTTTTTACAGGAGCCCGACAGTAACGCTGTTATGCCAATCAATAACAAAAGGAAAGTTCTTTTATTCATAGTTGCTAACATTAAAAGGTGATTTGTAAACCGGCTGTTAAAAACTTCACGGGAGGTATTGCTGCCAAATTTCCACCGTTATATCCTGTTTCAGGATCAGCACCTTTATAGCGGGTGATCACGAGCAGGTTCTGTCCCTGTATATATAACCGGGTATACTGTGAAAGGTATTTGGCAGCCCATTTTTGCGGCAGTGTATACGAAATCGAAAGGTTTTGCAACCGTGCATAAGAAGCATCTGTGAGTAATGCATCTGATTTGGCTGAGTAAATATTAAAATCAGTACTATAAAGAGTAGTTGCTTTTGCGACATTGGTAACATCGCCCGGATTTTGCCAGCGGCTTAACGCTGCTACATTCTGATTGTTTATACCACCCGGCTGTGTATAGCTAAATTGAAAAAAGCCTTTTTGTTTTACGAATTGAAAAAAGAACGACAACTGCCAGTTTTTATACTGGATGCTATTTTGCAAACCTCCGTAAAACGCAGGCGATTTATCATATATACCTGTAAGATCGTTGTTTACGCCAGTGGTAATGATCTTGCCATCGCCATTCTGATCTTCAAACATATACTTTCCTGTTTGCGGATCAATACCCTGAAAGTGCACATAGCGTTGAATGGTGAGCGGCTTTCCTATTTGCAGGCTTTCGTTATAAGATGAGTTTTGAAGGCCCGGGAAAGAAATGAGTTTGTTCTTAGCCCGGGTGATATTGAAAGAGGTATTCCAGGTAAAGCTTTTTGTATGGATATTAGTGCTTGTTACCATTACCTCCCAACCCATATTTTGCACTAAAGCAGGCAGATTGGTAGTAACATATGAAAAACCGGTATACACAGGAAGCGGCATTTTCACTAACTGATTGTCACTTCTGTTCCGGTACCACGAAGTAGTGATCTGTATACGGTCTTTAAGAAGGCCCAATTCCACAGCCAGTTCCAGCTTTTTGTTTTCTTCCCATCCATAATCAGGATCGTAATGTTGTGTAGGCGATAAGGTAGCCGTTCCTGTATAACCATATGTGTTACCCGCCCAGCGGCTAAGGTAGCTGTAGTCACCTATATTAGCGCTGCCCGTAATGCCATAGCTGGTGCGTAGTTTACCAAAGCTTAGAATGGGCACGTGCTTCATAAAGTCTTCTTCAGTAAAGATCCAGCCTGCGCCAATGGCGCCGAAATTACCAAACTGGTTTCCCGGAGCAAACCGGCTGTTTCCATCGCGGCGGGCAGTTGCGTTGAGCAGATATTTATTAGCGTAGTTGTAATTGATACGGCCAAACACCGCCTCGTAGCGGTAAGGAACATAGCTGTCAGTAAAAATAGAAACTGATTTGGCTGCAGTCATCGTCCTCATCAGGGCCTCATTCGCATAGTCAGAGCCTTGTGCGTTGAACGCTTTTGTGATAGTATTCTGGAATGTAGCACCGGCCAGTACAGTTAACTTTCCTCGTCCGATGGGAGCAGCAAATTCTGCCTGTGGTTCCAGAATCCATGTTTTTACACTGTTGTTACCAAAGCTCGTACCGTTTTTGTTAGACGAAGCAGGATCAATGGAAGCTTTCGGAATTATATATAACTGGCTATTCTGAATATTGTTGAACCCTCCGTTTACTTTTAGTGTAAGTTTTGAAATGGGTTGATATTGAAGATTGAGGTTGCCCTGCAAGTTATCGGTAACGGCTTCATAGGGCCTTATCAATGTACTAAACGGATTGCCGGTTGTACCAAAGAAGCCGGAATTGTATGAGCCCCATCCTTTATAGTTGATATTACCAAGACTGTCCAATGCAGCAGGTGCATTGGGTGGTAACAACAGCCACGTGGTGCTCATGCTAACGAGGTTGGTATTTACGTTGGAATAATTACCCGAAAGACCAAGTTTGAATTTACGATCGCGCGACTGGGTGTTGAGGTTCATCATAAACGATCCTCTTTTGTCGGCTCCTTTTGCAGTAGTAACATCTGTTTGCCAATGGTATCCTCCCGACACTCTGTATTGCGTGAATTCATCACCGCCAGAAAAGCCGGCCTGCGCATCGTACGTGTGTGCGGTATTACCTAACAGGTAATCCTGCCAGTGCGCATCGCGATTCTGGTCCCATATTGTGAGGTCGGGTGCATTGGTAGCATTTGGAGTAAGATTATCATTTTTATATGCCTCGCGTCTGAGATCAAGATATTGATCAATATTTAATAGTTTGGGTAACCGGGTAACTTTACCGGCGCCACTATACACGTTCACGTCGAATTTATTTTTTCCCGGTTTGCCTTTTTTGGTAGTAATAAGCACAACGCCGTTAGCGCCCTGAGTACCATAGATAGCAGTGGCATCAGCATCTTTAAGTATTGAGATGCTTTCTATATCAGAAGGGTTTATGCTAAAAACAGGGCTTTGAGTAATATAGGTAACCAAATTATTCTGATTCAACCCCAGATTTTTTATATCACCTGCGCCGGCCATCATAGGAACGCCATCAATTACAAACAGCGGATCACTGGCAAAGGTGATAGAGTTTTGTCCCCGGATTTGCACACTGAATGAAGCACTGGCATTACCACTTGTTTGAGTTACAATCATACCAGGTACACGCCCCTG
>Ga0105239_10007926_pt1 | contig 12142 bp, 15 predicted proteins | sample KBSC44metaG_FD_92761 | JGI IMG/M metagenome (GOLD analysis project Ga0105239, IMG submission 92761) | Corn rhizosphere microbial communities from Kellogg Biological Station, Michigan, USA - KBS C4-4 metaG | ecosystem: Host-associated > Plants > Roots > Rhizosphere > Soil | place: Michigan, USA...
CCACCGCGGCGGCAACGCCGGCAGGACCTGCACGGCGGTCGCGCCTATGAGCAGCGCGAGCGCTGCCGCCGGCTGGAAGATTTCCGCTAAGGCAACCCGCGCAGGCATGGATCAGCGCGCCGGTTCCTGCAATGCTCCGTTGTGCAGTTCCAGCATCCGATCCATCTTCGCCGCCAGTCCGCGGTCGTGCGTGACCAGGACCAGGCTCGTGCCGATTTCGCGGTTCAACTCCAGCATCAGCGCATAGACCTGCGCCGCGTTCTTCTCATCCAGATTGCCGGTCGGTTCATCGGCAAGCACGCACGCGGGACGCGTCACGAGCGCGCGCGCGACCGCGCAGCGCTGGCGTTCTCCGCCGGACAGTTCACCGGGTTTGTGTTCCACGCGTTTGCTCAAACCGACGCGCGCGAGCAATTCCGCCGCACTGCGCCTGGCATCCGCAATCGCCGTGCCACGGATCAGCAACGGCATCGCCACGTTTTCCAACGCCGTGAACTCGGGCAGCAGATGATGAAACTGGTAGATGAAGCCGAGCGAACGGTTGCGCATTTCGCCACGTGCGCGGTCGCTCAGCTTGGACAGTGCGCGCCCTTCCACCTCGACATCGCCGCCGCTCGCGGTGTCGAGCCCGCCGAGGATATGCAAAAGTGTACTTTTCCCCGAGCCGGACGCACCGACGATCGCCATTGTCCGGCCGCGCTCGAGCGTGAAACTCACATCGCGCAGGACCTCGGTGCGCAGATCGCCTTCGCTGTAGGTCTTGGCGACGTTGCGGGCGCTCAGAACGGGCTGCGCGTTCATCACTCGTACCTCAACGCCGCCGCCGGCTGCGTGCGCGCCGCGCGCCATGCCGGATACAGCGTGGCGAGCAGGCAGAACACCACCGCGATTGCGGCGATCCAGCCGACATCGCCCCAGTGCAGATCCGACGGTACTTCGCTGATGTAGTAGATGTCGGCGGACAGGAACTCCACGTTGAAGGTGTGCTCGATCCACTTCACGAGCGCCGGCAGATTCAGAGCCAGCGCCACGCCGCCGAGCACGCCGAGCAGGATGCCGAACGTGCCGACGATCGTGCCCTGAATCATGAACACACCCATGATGCTGCGCGGCGAAATGCCGAGGGTGCGCAGGATCGCGATGTCGGCCTGCTTGTCGGTGACCAGCATCACCAGCGTCGAAACGAGATTGAACGCGGCGACGGCGACGATCAGCGAGAGGATGATGAACATCACCTTCTTTTCCATCGCCACCGCGCTGAAAAAGTTCGCGTGACCGCTGCGCCAGTCCTGCACGCGATAGAACTGGCCGAGCTGCTGCGCGAGTTCACGGCCGATGTCCCAGGCGCGAAACATGTCGTCGAGTTTCAGCCGGATTCCGCTCGGCCCGTCGAGCTGGAACAGGCGCTCGGCATCGTCCATGTGCATGACGGCGAGGCCCTCGTCGTATTCCTGGAAACCGACCGAGAAGATGCCGACGACTTCGCAGCGCTTGAAGCGGGGCACCGCGCCAACCGGTGTCGCCGTCACTTCGGACGTCACGACGGTGACCTTGTCGCCGACGCCGACGCCGAGTTCCATCGCCAGCTCGTTGCCGAGCACGATGCCGAATGCGCCGGGCTTCAGATCGTCGAGCCTGCCCTTGAGCATCTTGCGGTCGAGTTCGGAGACCTTGGGCTCCTGCTCCGGCAGTACGCCGCGAATGACGGCGCCGCTGCGACGCGTGCCTTGCAGCAGGGCCTGGCGCTCCACGAACGGCGCCGCGCCACGCACATGCGGGTTCGCGTTCGCAATCTCGATGGCGTGCTGCCAGTCGTGCACGCTCGAATCGACGCCGCTGACCGTGGCGTGCGCAACCATGCCGAGAATGCGCTGCGTCAACTCCTTCTCGAATCCGTTCATCACCGAGATCACGGCGATCAGCGCGGTCACTCCGACTGCGATGCCGAACATCGAGACCAGCGAGATGAACGAGATGAAATGATTGCGACGCTTCGCGCGCGTATAGCGCAAGCCGATAAAGAATTCGAGCGGACGGAACATCAGGCTTCCCTGCCCGCGTGAACACGCGGACGAAGCGCGCAGATTGCCTCATCTGTTGCGCGCGCCGCAAGCTGCGGACAGTTACCTGAACCAATTCTAAACTTGGCGGTATTGAAATTGATCGATCGCGCCGCATCTGTTGTCGAACGCAACAGTGCCGCTACGACAAAGCGACACGTTGCCCGCGAAAACAGGGAATCAAACGATCTTGGAGAGCATCATGAAAAATAAGGTACTTGCATTTGCCATTGCAGCTGGCGTGGCTGCCGCGCCCGCCCTCGCGCTGGCGCAGGAAGGCAACGCTGGAAACAGCGGCTTCTTCATCAATGGCAATGTCGGCCAGTCCAACCTGAGCAAGGGCGCCTACGACGACAACGATGTCGGCTACGGCGTAAACGGCGGTTATCGCTGGGCACTGAATCCGAATGTGGCGATCGGCCTTGAAGGTGGCTACACCGACCTCGGCAAGTTCAAGGCGAAGGACAGCTTGAGCAGCGCCGGACTTCCGGATGCGCAAGTAAGCGGCTGGAACGTCGGCGTCGACGGCCACTTCAACATCAATCCGAACTGGTACATCAGCGCGCGCGGCGGCCTGTTCCGCGGCGACGTGAAGGGTTCGTACTTGGCCGGCACCACGCCGGTCTATGTCGACGATACCAGCACCAAGTACTACGCCGGCGCCGGCTTCGGCTACGACTTCAGCAACAACCTGAGCGTCGGCCTGAACTACGACTACTACAAGGTCGACAAGGCCGGACTCTCGTTCGATCCGAGCCTGGTCTCGGTCAGCGCGGAATATCGGTTCTGAACGAACACTCCAACGGAGCTACAGGGCAAGGACGCGTTTCGGGACCGGTGCACCGCAGGGTGCGCCGGTTTTTTTTATATCGATGGACGGACGGTATGCCGGCCCGCCGGCGCTCCCGGCACCTGCGGGCATTTCCCACATCCGTGTGGGTCAAAAATGCAGGAGCAATTTTCGGCATCCCAAGGGCCGCAGATGTGCAGGCCGCCGATGCTCCCGAGCACTAACGGCACTTATGTTGGGTCCGCGACCCCACGAGCCAAACGCACGCGCAACCTCCGTCGTGTGTCGGCATCGCTGTTGTCGGGGCCGAGAATGATTGCGACGTGCGCGCCGTCGCTGCGGCGCAGGCGCAGCACGATCCACGGTCCGCGCACGACGCCGGATTGAAGCTCGGCAACCTGCTCGTTGCCGCCGTGGTCGACCAAGCGCCAATGACCGGCTTCGTACCAGAGCGCATGCCGCATCGGCCCATGCAGGAACGTCCGCAGTGCGTACACGCCATATGCGCATGCGCTGCACGCGAGCACGGGCTTGAGCCAGAGCGGAGTTCCACTCGCCGCGATGGCAACGATCACCAGCAGCATGATGAGGACGATCGCCGCCGCCAGCCAGCGCGACGGCTGGTAGTCAAATGCGATCGCGGGTGCGGATTTCATCGATGATCTCGCGCCACGCGGCCGTTTGCGGAACACGGCGGCCGCTCAGCCAATCCCACAATTCGGGGTCGGGCTGATCGAGCATCGTTGCAAATGCTTCTTTTGCCGCCTCGTCCGCTTGTGGATAGCGCGTGTCGAGATACCAGCCGAGCAGCTGGTCGAGTTCGCGCATGCCGCGCCGGCAGCGCCAGCGCAGTCGCGCCACGTCGGCGGTCACCGGACCAGGCCGTACGTCAGCACGGCCCATAGCGTCCACAGGCTGACGCCACCGGCGAAGTAGGCGTAAAAGCGGTGCAGCACCTTGTTGTAGGTACAGTGAATGCCGCTGTGCACGATGCGCAGCACGACGAAAAGCCATGCCAGCGCCAATGTCAGCCTGTTGACCTGTGCCGTCTGCGCAGCGACAACCAGCGCCAGATAGAACAGTACCGGCAGCTCGAACAGATTGCGGAAATTGTCGGCGCACCTCGTGTCTTTCAGGCGGGCGCCGATTTGCGCGGACGTGGCTATGGATTGCGGATGGATGCGCTCACGCTTCATTTCGCCGATACGCTGGCGATACATGCTGAACCAAACGACGATCGTCAACGCGATCATCGCCACCGCAGGCCACCAGATCAGGCGCACTTCCATGAACCACTCCCCCCAACGCGACAGGCCCGCCGAGCATGCCAGCGGCGCAGTCCTCACGCCAGTTGCAGAACCGCCACGAAAGACGGCGATTACGCGCCCTTGCGTTCCACCATGAGCTGCTTGATCTCACCGATCGCTTGCGCCGGATTCAGCCCCTTCGGGCACGTCTTCGCGCAGTTCATGATCGTGTGGCAGCGATACAGCTTGAACGGATCCTCCAGCTCGTCAAGGCGCGCGCCGGTGTCCTCGTCGCGCGAATCGGCGATCCAGCGATACGCCTGCAGCAGCACTGCCGGGCCGAGGTACTTGTCGCCATTCCACCAGTAGCTGGGGCATGACGTCGTGCAGCATGCGCAGAGGATGCATTCGTACAAGCCATCGAGCTTGGCACGATCCTCTTTCGACTGCAGGCGCTCATGATCAGGCGGTGGCGGGCTCTGCGTGCGGATCCACGGCTTGATCGAGGCGTACTGTGCGTAGAAATGCGTGAGGTCCGGCACGAGGTCCCTGACCACCGGCATGTGCGGCAGCGGATAGATCTTGACGTCACCTTTGCAATCGCCGATCGCCTTCGTGCACGCCAGCGTGTTCGTGCCGTCGATGTTCATCGCGCACGAGCCGCAGATGCCTTCGCGGCATGAGCGGCGAAACGTCAGCGTCGGATCGATCTCGTTCTTGATCTTGATCAGCGCATCGAGAACCATCGGCCCGCAGGCGGCGAGATCGACTTCGTATTCGTCGATGTGCGGGTTCTGCGCATCGTCCGGGCTCCAGCGGTAGACGCGGAACGAGCGCACGTCTTTGGCACCCGCTTTCGCCGGGTACTTCCTGCCTTTCTGGACTTTGGAATTCTTCGGGAGAGTGAATTCGGCCATGGATTCGGATCTCAGTAAGTACGGGCCTTCGGCGGAATCGCCTCGACTTCGTTGTCCATCGGCTGCATGTGCACCGGGCGGAAATCGAAGCTGGCCTTGCCTTTGCCATCGACGCCGACGAGCGTGTGCTTCATCCAGTGTGCGTCGTCGCGGTCCTTGAAGTCTTCGCGCGCATGCGCGCCGCGCGACTCGGTGCGCTGTTCGGCCGAGTACATCGTCGCCACGGCCTGGCCGAGCAGGTTCTGCAGTTCGAATGTTTCGATCAGGTCGGAGTTCCAGACCAGCGAGCGATCGCTGACTTTCACGTTGGCGAATGCATCGAACGCCTGCGAGATCTTCGCGCAGCCTTCCTTGAGCGTCTCGCCGGTGCGGAACACCGCAGCGTCCTTCTGCATCGTGCGCTGCATCGTCAGGCGCAGTTCCGCGGTCGAGATATCGCCGTTGGCATGACGCACCTTGTCGAAATTCGCCAGCGCCGCATCCGTCGCGGAAGCGGGCAAATCCTTGTGCGGCGAGTTCGGCTTGATCGTTTCGCCGCAGCGCTCGGCGACCGAGCGGCCGAAGATCACGAGATCGAGCAGCGAGTTGGAACCCAGACGATTCGCGCCATGCACCGAAACGCAGGCCGCCTCGCCGATGGCATACAAGCCCGGCACGACCGCATCCGGGTTGCTGCCGACGTTGCGCACGACTTCGCCGTGATAGTTGGTCGGAATGCCGCCCATGTTGTAGTGCACGGTCGGGAGCACCGGAATCGGCTGCTTGGATACGTCGACGCCGGCGAAGATGCGCGCGGATTCGGCGATGCCCGGCAGGCGTTCGTGGATCACCTCGGGGCCGAGATGCATCAGGTTCAGATGGATATGGTCGGCGTGCTCGCCGACGCCGCGGCCTTCGCGGATCTCGATCGTCATCGCGCGGCTGACGACGTCGCGCGAGGCCAGATCCTTCGCGTTCGGCGCGTAGCGCTCCATGAAACGCTCGCCTTTCGAATTCGTCAGATAACCGCCCTCGCCGCGTACACCTTCGGTGATCAGACAGCCGGCGCCGTAAATGCCGGTCGGGTGGAACTGCACGAACTCCATGTCCTGCAGCGGTAGGCCGGAGCGCAACACCATGCCGCCGCCATCGCCGGTGCAGGTATGCGCCGACGTACACGAGAAATACGCACGGCCGTAGCCGCCGGTCGCGAGCACGACGCCGTGCGCGCGGAACAGATGCAGTGTGCCTTCGGCCATATCGAGGGCCAAAACGCCGCGACACACGCCGTCGCCGTCGAAGACGAGATCCAGGGCGAAGTATTCGATGAAAAAACGGGCGTCGTGCTTGAGCGACTGCTGATAGAGCGTGTGCAGCATCGCATGACCGGTGCGGTCGGCCGCGGCGCAGGTGCGCTGCGCGGTGCCCTTGCCGTAATCGATCGTCATCCCGCCGAACGGGCGTTGATAGATCCTGCCTTCCTCGGTGCGCGAGAACGGCACGCCGTAGTGCTCGAGTTCGATCACCGCCGCCGGCGCGTTCTGGCACATGTACTGGATCGCGTCCTGGTCGCCGAGCCAGTCCGAACCCTTGATCGTGTCGTAGAAATGGAAACGCCAGTTGTCCGGGCCCATGTTGCCGAGCGCGGCCGAGATGCCGCCCTGCGCCGCGACGGTATGCGAACGCGTTGGGAATACTTTCGTGAGGCACGCTGTCTGCAAGCCCTTTTCTGCCAGGCCGAACGTAGCGCGCAAGCCCGCGCCACCGGCGCCGACGACAATCACGTCGTATTTGTGCTGCTGGATTTTGTAGGCGTCCATTATTGCCCCAATGCAATACGTACGATCGCGAGCGCGCAGGTCACCGCGCCGAGCACGCAGAAGAACTTCACCGCAAGCTGGGCGGCGATTTCCAGCCATTGCGTATGCACGTAGTCCTCGATCACGACCTGCAGGCCAAGCTGCGCGTGCCAAAACAGCGCGAGCACGAACGCCAGCAGCAGCACTGCATTGAGCGGATCATGCACGAGCGCGCGCGCCTGCGCGTAATCCGCAAAGGCGACGCGCAACGCGAAGTAGACGATCCACAGCACCAGAGGGATCAATGCGACTGCCGTGACGCGCTGGACGATCCAGTGGTGCGCGCCGGATTTTGCCGCGCCGAGTCCGCGCGCACGTTTGAGCGGAGTCTGGAACTGCGTTGCGTTCATGCCGCACCTCCGCGCATCGCCACGCACAACCAGATCGCAATCGTCGTCAGCAGGCTGGCGATGACGACGGTCCAGCCGGTCACGTAAACGCGGGGTATTTCAAAACCCCAACCGGCATCCCAGGCCAAGTGACGAATGCCGTTGCACAAATGGAAGCATAGCGACCAGCTCCAACCGAACAGCAGGAACAGCCCGAACGGCGAAACGCAGAACGCCTGCACTTTTGCATAGCTCTCCGGGCCCGCAGCCAAAGCGAGCAAGGCGACGATCACGAGCAATGTGCCGACGGCGAGCGCGATGCCAGTCGCGCGATGCAGGATCGACAGCGTCATCGTGATCTGCCATCGATAGATGCCGAGATGCGGCGAGAGCGGTCTGGTCTGGGCCATGTCGGAAGTTCCTAGAAATCGATGCAGCGGCCGTTCTTTTCCCAATCGCCGTAGCGCGTCGGATCCGGCCCGTCGCGGCCGCCGATCTCAGCGGGTCTGGCCGGTGCCGGATTCGACGAAACGGGATTTGGATCGAGACTCTTCGGGAACTGGTTTTCGGAAGTTGTCGAGGCGGGTTGGGACATCCTTTTACGTCCGTGGCTCGATGCGAAAGCTTGATCGCCGGGGGTGGGGCGCCTACATTCAGATGAATTATAGCGCCTTCACATACATGATGATCAGCCTCCCCGACCTCCAGCTGCTCGAAATCAGCGGCGCCGACGCCATCAGCTTTGCCCAAGCGCAGTTCAGCAGCGATGTGCGCGGGCTTGCGGACGGCGCCTGGCAATGGAGTACGTGGCTGTCGCCGCAGGGCCGCGTGCGGGCGTTCTTTCAGCTTGTTCGCGACGACGGCGAGCGTCTGCGGTTGCTGCTGCGCGGCGGCGATGCCGAAGCGCTGCGACTGGCACTGCTGCCATATGTGCTGCGCGCCAGTGTGAAATTGCACGTCAGCAGCACATGTGTATACGGATCCGACCAGCCCGTGGCGCATGCGCTGGCGTTGCCCGGAGCGTCGCGGCGCTGGTTGATTGTCGGTGCAGCGCCAGTCGACGTCGACCAGTCCACGCCAGCACGGGAATGTTGGCTTCTTGCCGACATCCGCGCCGGCCTGCCCATACTTGCCGCGAATCTGCTCGAGCAGCTGCTGCCACAATGGCTGGGCCTTGACCGGCTAGGCGCGATCAGCGTGAGCAAGGGCTGCTATCCCGGCCAGGAAGTCATGTCGCGGCTGCATTTCAAAGGCGGCAACAAGCGCTCGCTCTACCGGATCGAATTCGCAGCGGCAACTCCGCCGGCGCCGGGAACCTCGTTGAGCACCTCTGCCGATTCCGGCGCCGGCCAGATCATCATGACCGCTCGTCGGGAAGACGGCCGCACCGAGGCCCTGGCCTGGCTGACGGCTGCCGCCGCTGACACGCCGCTGCTGGCGGGCGCCCCAAGCATGGGCGGAATCGCCGTATTGGAACGTTTTGCCTGAGGGAAACCCGGTTTTGCGCTGCGTCTCGCGTTCACCCACAATTCGTGCTAAGACTGAGGGCGTTTTCAAGGGGGCGGGATCAATGCAAAAGCATCTGTCGGGATCGCGCGGCGCGCGCATCGGTTTCGCTGCGCTGCTGTCATGTTGCATTTTCCACAATGCGGCGTTTGCCGCAGACTACGTTTTTCGCATCGAACCGGCCAACCCGGCCGATCGCACGAGCGAAATCTATGCTCCGCTGATGGTCTATTTGCAGAAGGCCACCGGTGCGACGTTCAAGCTCGAGGCGGCAAAGAACTATCACAACTACTGGCGCGACCTGACCACCGGCGCGAAGACCGATTTCGCCTTTGACGAGGCGCATCTGGCCGACTACCGCATCGAGCATGCGCATTTCGAACCGCTCGTGCACACCGCCGAGTCGACCAGCTACACCCTGGTCAGCAACATCGATCTGGACAAGAAGGGTCTCAATGGCCTGGTCGGGCACAAGATCGTCACCATGTCGGCGCCGAGCCTGGGCTATGCGATCCTGCTGCAGTTTTATCCGAATCCCGTGTTGCAGCCGGACATCGTGTCTACGGCCACGTCGTGGCGCGACGCCACCGACCGCGTCTTCAACAGCGAAGGCGATGCCGCAATGATTCCGACGTCGCTGAAGGATCAGTTCCCCAACCTTACCCCAGTGAAGACCTCCCGCGAGTTTCCCGGCCAATGCCTCACCGCTTCGCCCGATGTTCCGGCCGATCTCCGCGAGAAGGTCAGGGACGCGCTGCTCAAGCTCGATCCGGATTCCGACGCCGCCAAGCTGCTGTTCGAGCTCGGCGTGACCAAGTTCGTACCGGCCACCGCCGCCGAATACGCCGGCTCGGAACAGGCGCTGAAGAATTTCATCGGCTACAAATGAATACTTGTGCAAAAAGCTTTTTTGGTTCTTTTTTTGCAAAATATACAATGTAGCTTGTTGTAATTTTCCAACACCGTTCGTTTGGTTTTCGTTCAGCTTTTAGAGTGACAACTCTCCGCGATATGCGATAATCCGCATCCGTTTTCTGCGCTGCTCCGACGCGCTCAAGGGATCACCCTCATTCCGCCATCGCATTGCGCGGTGACGGAATTGCAAAACAACCGGCGCTGTTTCCACGACAGCGCTCACGCTGCGGCCCACGAGACGTGCGCCACAGCGGGGATCGCCAGGCGATCCCTTTGATCTGCCGGCACGGGTGACCGTCCGGAACAATCTCAATGCGCGGCGCCGACAAACGCCGTGTGTGCATCCCCAGGGGCCGGCGCGCCAGTGCAGCGACGCCCCGTGGGCGCATTGCAGGTTTTGTTTGTGATGCAGGGAGTCTGCCGTGAAACTGGCATGGATTCTGTGGTTGGCCTCGATTTTCCACAATCAGGCGAGCGATCGCGCTTGCCTGGCGTCCACGATCTATCTGGAGGCCCGCGGCGAGCCCGTGCGCGGCCAGATGGCCGTCGCCGAAGTGGCCCTGCGCCGCCGCGACAGCGGCGACTGGGGCAAGTCGCTATGTGAAGTGCTGCGTGCGCGTGGACAATTTGCTTTGTCCACAACCAGCAAAAATTATCTTTTTACAGATGTGGATTCGTGGAATCAGGCATGGTCCGTCGCCGGCATCACGCTTGACTTGTGGAAACTGCCGCCACGCTGGCGGCCGACGATCGTGCCGAAGGCCGATCACTTCTTTGCCGCCGATTCGATTCCGCCGGGCTGGGCGAAAGGGTCGCCGCTGGCTGTAATCGGTGACCATCGCTTTTATCACGCCGATTGAACCAAAGGCTGAAATGACACCGCCGCCACGGCGGTGTCATGTGGTACGCAAAGAGCCGGCCGAGCCCGCAGTCGGGCTACTCGGAACGGCGCAGCGGCTCGATGTGATCGCGCTGCACATACACACGATCGCCCGGACGGAAGCCGCCATTGTCATACTGCGTCACTGTCGCCCAGCGCCCATCATCGAGCTGGACGCGGAAGCGCCACGCATAGCCTGAGGCGCGGCGTGCATTGTCTTCCTCGGCCGCGTTGCCGACCGCCGCACCGGCGATGACGCCGGCGCCGGTCATCGCCGCCCGGCCGCTGCCACGGCCGAACTGGTTGCCGATCAGACCGCCGATGATCGCGCCGAGGACGGCTCCGCCACCGCTGTTGCCCTGGCGAATTTCGACCTGATCGATGTCGCGCACGGTACCGCAGAGGTGACAATAACGTCCGCCGTAATTCTGGTCATTGCCGCCTTCGTGGTAGACCACGCGCTCGCGCGGCGGCGGCGCCACACAGCCGTTCAACGCAAACACCGCGGTGATCAGCACAATGATGATTCCACGCGTCTTCAACATGATGTTTTCCCTTGGTTGCCAAGCGTTGGTAACACGCGTCGATGTTACCGGTCGTGAGCAGTTTCCGGCACCTCACGTGAACGCTGCCGAAATCGAACGATCGGTTAGGATGACGGCCTTACGACCGGAGTGCATATGCGACCCACAGCCATCCCACGCCGCCTGAGCGACCGCGTGCGCGAACTCGATTCGCAAGGAGCGATGGAGCGGCTCGCGCCGCTGGCCGACGCCGAAATTGCGGCGACGCTCGCCGAACTCGGTCCGGGCCATGCGCTCGACATCCTGCAGAAGTTCCCGGGCGAACGCCGCGGCCGCATTGCAGCGGCGACGCTGTCCGGCGAAGGCGAACAGTGGCTGAAGGACTGGCATTACCCGGAAAGCAGCGTCGGCCGCCTGATGGAAGCGGCGACCGCGCATTTTTACCCGCAGACGCCGGTGCGCGAAGTGATCGAAGCGCTGCGCGAGCGCGTCAAGCGCGAGCTGATCACCTACGTGTTCGCCACCGATGAAGCCGGCAAACTGGTCGGCGTCGGCACGTTCCGCGAGCTGCTGTACGCACAACCCGATCAGCCGCTTGCCGATGTGATGGTGCACGACCCGTTCTATCTGCGCCCGGAAACAAGCCTCGTCGAGGCCATGCGCGAAGTCGTCACGCGCCACTATCCGGTCTATCCGGTGTGCGACGCCAACGGACGTCTGATCGGCCTGGTGCGCGGTCAGGTGTTGTTCGAACAGCAGGCATTCGAGATCAGCGCGCAAGCCGGCAGCCTGGTCGGCGTGGAAAAGGAGGAACGCGCCGCCACACCGTGGCCGCGTGCGCTGAAATTCCGCCATCCCTGGCTGCAGCTGAATCTGCTTACCGCGTTCGTCGCCGCCGCCGTCGTCGGGCTGTTCCAGAACACGGTGAACCAGATCGTGCTGCTCGCGGTGTTCCTGCCGGTGCTGTCCGGCCAATGCAGCAATACCGGTTGCCAGGCACTTGCCGTCACGCTGCGCGGCATCACGTTGAACGAGTTGCACGGCGCCGTCGCCGGCAAGCTGATGCTCAAGGAGGCCTGGCTCGGCCTGCTCAATGGCATGCTCGTCGGCGTCGTCGCGAGCCTGGGCATGTTCGC
>Ga0105239_10007930_pt1 | contig 12140 bp, 10 predicted proteins | sample KBSC44metaG_FD_92761 | JGI IMG/M metagenome (GOLD analysis project Ga0105239, IMG submission 92761) | Corn rhizosphere microbial communities from Kellogg Biological Station, Michigan, USA - KBS C4-4 metaG | ecosystem: Host-associated > Plants > Roots > Rhizosphere > Soil | place: Michigan, USA...
AGCCAGACTACGGGAAGGGCAAGCAACACGCCGAGGTAGATGGTCCATTCCAGCGTGAGCGGTCCGAGGACGCGCCGCCGCAGTTTTTCAGGATCGCGCGGCTCGGCGTGGCCGTGCAGATATTTCTGCCCGCTCAGGAACATGCCGAGGCCCGCGAGCATGCCGATGCCCGCCGCACCGAAACCCCAGCCCCAGCCCCAGACTTCACCGAGGTAGCCGCAGATCAGGCTCGAGAACAGTGCGCCGACATTGATGCCGGCATAGAAGATCGTGAAGCCCGAGTCCACGCGCGGATCGTTGGCCGGATACAGCTTGCCGACGATCGTGGAGATGTTCGGCTTGAGAAACCCGACGCCGCTGATGATCAGCGACAGCGACAGATAGAACACGCCGAGCGCGACCGCATCGCGGTGCACGACGCCGTTGATCATCGTTGCCTGCCGGCCCTCCCAGGCCATGCCGAGATGGCCAAGACACAGCAGCATGCCGCCGAGCACGACAGCCTTGCGCATGCCGAGGTAGCGGTCGGCGAGCAGGCCGCCGACCAGCGGCATCGCGTAGACCATGCCGCCAAAGGCGCCGACGACGACATAACCGTCGGTCTCGGTGAACAGATGGTGCTTGAGCAGGTACAGCAGCAGCAGCGCCTTCATCCCATAGAAGGAAAAGCGCTCCCACATCTCGGTGAAGAAGCAGACGTACAGGCCTTTGGGATGACCGAACAACTCGTCGCTGTGATCGGCTGGGGCGGGCAGAGCGATGGCGGACATGGGCGTTTCGCGAGGGCTTCGCCCGGAGTATATCCGTGATGTCGCAGTCCGATCAGGACATCGGATCGGGAACGTCAGCTGGGCTCGCGCGCACGCAAAGCGCTGCCGGTTGCCAATGTCTACGTCGCTCTGGATTGCATGGCGACATATTCGTCATGGTTCCTGGCCACGGGCAGGACGAACATCAGGACGATATAGGCCAGTATCGGCAGGCCGCCCGTCGGTATGGAAACGGCGAGGAAGATCGTGCGCACCCATTCGACACTGATGCTGGAATAGGCGGCGAGACCCTGGCAGACGCCCGCCACCCATTGTCCTTCCTGGATGCGGCACAACCGGCGCGGCCGCTCGGGCCGGGCGTTGGCTGCGGCTGCTTCGGCGTTGCCCGCATCGACCGTTCCGACCTGCTCGAGTACGGCATCGACTTCGCGCCGGTTGATCACGCGATTCCCCGAATGCAGCAGGTTCACAAGCTTCTCGCCGATCGATTGTTCGAGATCGCGCAGCACCTCGTCGCGATCCGGATCGCGGTTCAGGCGCGTCCGTGCACGCTCCAGGTAGGACTGCAATGCGGAGTAGGCGTCCTCTTCCAACTGGAACATCAACGCGTGTCCGCCGAGGCTGATCTGAATTACTTTTTGCATGATGGTTTGCCCAACTCGTCGATGAGGCCCGTCAGGGATTCCCAGTACTCGCGAAATTCGGTCAGTTGCTTGCGGCCGGACGACGTGAGTTTGTAGTACTTGCGCGGCGGCCCGGTCTCGGATTCCTGCCATTCGTAATCGAGCAGCTGGTCGCGGCGCATCTTGCTCAGCAGCGGATACAGCGTTCCTTCCTGCGTCGCGAAATCCGTCTTGCTCAGGCGCTGCATCATGTCCGCGGCGTAGACCCGGCCGGACGATACGATTCCGAGTATCAGGAATTCCAGCAGGCCCTTGCGCAGCGTATTGAATTTATCGAAGTCCATGTACGATCAGGTACCTTGTGTAAAAAAGGTAGCTGCAATCGCGCCAGCTGTCAAGGGCTCTGCCGCTGTGGGTCCGTCGTTGCGCCGCGGTATGCGCCGGACCGGGAATGTCTGCGATACTCGGGTTTTGAATTGAAGGGGAGCGTAGTGAGCAGCAATCCCACAGCGGGCGCAGAACCGCGCACCGAATTGACCTTGCGCGGCGTCATTCTCGGCGTCGTCATCACGATCGTGTTCACCGCCGCCAACGTTTTCTTCGGCCTCAAGGTCGGCCTGACCTTCGCGACATCAATCCCCGCGGCCGTGATTTCGATGGCGCTGCTGCGCGGGTTCAAGGACTCGACGATCCAGGAAAACAATATCGTGCAGACCGTCGCGTCGGCGGCCGGCACGCTGTCCGGCATCGTCTTCGTGCTGCCGGGCTTCGTCATGATCGGCATCTGGTCCGGCTTTCCGTTCTGGACGTCGTTCGCGATCTGCGCGCTCGGCGGCGTGCTCGGCGTGATGTATTCGATTCCGCTGCGGCGCGCGCTGGTCACCGGGTCGGACCTGCCCTATCCGGAAGGTGTCGCTTGCGCCGAAGTGCTCAAGGTCGGCAGCCCCGGCGAAGGCGGCACAGCGCAGGGCGCCGAGGAAAGCCGTGCGGGCCTGCTGGCGGTGATCTGGGGTGCGATCAGCGCAGCGTTGTTTGCGCTGGTCGTGGCCACGCGCATATTTGCGAGCGATCTCGCGCGCTACTTCCGTTTCGGCGACGATGAAAAAGGCCCGGTCAGCGGCTTCGATTTCAACTTGTCGATGGCGCTGTTCGCGGTCGGCCATCTCGTCGGCTTGTGGGTGGGCGTCGCGATGGGCGTCGGTGCGCTGATCGGATGGGGCTGGGGCGTGCCGCACTACTCGGCGATTGCCGCGCTGGCCGGCGACGCGGCGAAGATCGCCGAGACGGTATCGAAATCGCAATTGCGTTTCGTCGGCGCCGGCACGATCGGTCTTGCCGCAATCTGGACGCTGCTCAAGCTCGTCAAACCGGTCGCCTCGGGTCTGGCGTCGGCGATGGCCGCCTCGCGCGCGCGCAAGAGCGGGCAGGGAGCGCTGCTGCCGCGCACCGAACAGGATATTCCGGTCGGCACGGTCGGTCTGATCATGCTGATCTGCTTCGTGCCGATCACCTGGCTGCTCGCGGATTTCGCCCAGACCAGCGGCCTCGGCGCGCACATGTGGACGCTCGCGATCGGCGGCCTGATCTATTGCGTGATCATGAGCTTCTTCGTCTCCGCCGTCACCGGCTACATGGCCGGCCTGATTGGCGCGTCGAACTCGCCGCTGTCCGGCGTCGGCATCCTCGTCGTGATCGGTGCGGCGCTGCTGCTCGTGCTCGGCATCAAGCCGTATCTGCCGGCAGGCAACGAGAAGGCGCTCGTCGCCTACGCGTTGTTCGTCACCTCGATCGTGTTCGCGGTGGCGACGATCGCGAACAACAACCTGCAGGATCTCAAAACCGGCCAGTTGGTCGATGCCACACCGGCGAAGCAGCAGTGGGCGCTGGTCATCGGCGTGATTGCCGGCGCGGCGATCATTCCGCCGATTCTCGACGTGCTCAATCAGGCGTACGGTTTTTCCGGTACGCCGGGCAGCACGCGCGAACATCCGCTGTCCGCGCCGCAGGCCGGGCTGATCTCGGCGCTCGCGCAAGGCGTGATCGCGCACAACATCGATTGGGGCCTGATCCAGGTGGGCGCGCTGATCGGCGTCATCGTCATCATCGTCGACGAGGTCCTGCGCCGCACGACGAAGTCGGCGCACCTGTCGCCACTGGCCGTCGGCCTCGGTATCTATCTGCCGACGTCAGCGACACTGATGGTCGTGGTCGGCGCGGTCGCCGGAGCGTATTACGACAAGCGCGCCGAGCGCAGCGCGAAGCCGGAAGCCACCAAGCAGCTCGGGATACTGCTGGCTTCGGGCATGATCGTCGGCGAGGGCCTGATCGGCGTGGTCATCGCCTCGATCGTCGCCTTCTCCGGCAAGGATTTCCCGCTTGCGCTGGTCGGCGACGAATTCGCGGGCAGCGCGGCCGTTTGGATCGGCAGCGTGGCGTTCCTCATCGCGATCGTTGCGCTTTATCGTTGGGTCGAAGGCTTGGCCCGCAAGACAGTCGGAGTTTCGCAATGAAATTGATTCTGGGATTGGCCGCAACCGTCTGCGCGGCGCACGCTTCAGCTGCAGCGCATCCGTTCAACGTGCAGGATCTGGTGATGATGGATCGCGCCAGCGATCCGCAGGTGTCGCCCGACGGCAAGCACATCGCGTATCAGCTGCGCGAAACCGATTACGAAGCGAACAAGGGTGGCAACGGCATCTGGCTGCTCGATCTCGGCGCGCAGGACGCCAAGCCCGTGCGCCTCACCGACAAAGCCATGAGCGCGACGACGCCGCGCTGGTCGCCGGACGGCAAGTACGTGTATTTCCTGGCCCAGGGCAAGGACGACGAAGTCACTCGCGTGTGGCGCACTGCCGCGAACGAAGCGGGCGCCAAGCCGGAAGCGCAGACGCCATGGCCGGCCGACATCAATAATTTCAAGCTGGCACCGGACGGCAGGACCATGCTGCTTTCGATCGACGTATTTCCGGATTGCGCGGAACAGCTGTGCACGAAGAAAACGCCGGCCGCAGGCTTGGCCAAGGCCAGCGGCCAGCTCCATGACAAGCTGTTCGTCCGCCACTGGGACACCTGGGCCGATGGTCGGCATTCGCAGCTCTATATCGCAACGGCCGAAACGCCGCGCGGCGGCAAGGCCATGGTCGCGCTGCCGCACCTGCTCAGCAAGGGCATCGACGGCGATGTGCCGTCCAAGCCGTTCGGCGACGACAGCGAATACGCGTTCTCGCCGGACGGCAAGACGGTCTATTTCGACGTGCGCATCGCCGGCAAGACCGAGCCGTGGTCGACGAACTTCGACATCTACTCGGTGCCGGCGGACGGCTCGGCCGCGCCAAAAAACCTGACCGCGTCGAATCCGGCATGGGACGCCTATCCGCTGCCCGCGGCCGACGGCAAGACGCTGTATTACCTCGCAATGAAGCGCGCCGGCTTCGAGGCCGACCGCTTCGGCATCATGGCTATGGACCTCGCCAGCGGCAAAACGCGCGAGATCGATCCGCAATGGGATCGATCGCCCGGCGGTTTGCAATTGTCCACAAGTGGAAAAGTTCTCTACGCCACGGCGGACGACAACGGCCAGCATCCTCTGTTCGCGATCGACATCGCCAGCGGCAAGGCGACGCCACTGAGCGGGGCGGGCAACGTCGACGCCTACAGCGTTGGCAGGAACCGCATCGTGTTCGCGCGCAATAATCTGAAATCGCCGACCGACCTGTTCGCGATCGGCGCCGACGGCGGCAACGAAACCCAGCTCACGCATCTGAATGCACAACGTCTCGCCGACGCACGCATGGGCGATGTCGAGTGGTACAGCTTCAAGGGCGCCAAGGGCGACGAAGTGCACGGCTATGTCGTGAAACCTGTCGACTTCGTGCAGGGCAAGAAGTATCCGGTTGCGTTTCTGGTCCATGGCGGACCGCAGGGTTCGTGGGTCAATGACTTCCATTACCGCTGGAACCCGCAAGTGTATGCCGGTGCCGGTTTTGCGGTCGTTGCCGTCGACTTCCACGGCTCGACCGGCTACGGCCAGGCCTTCACCGATGCGATCTCCGGCGACTGGGGCGGTGCGCCGCTCGAAGACTTGCAGAAAGGCTGGGCGGCCGCCCTGCAAAAGTATCCTTTCCTCGATGGCGATCGCGCCTGCGAACTCGGAGCTTCGTACGGCGGCTACATGACGTACTGGATCGCCGGCAATTGGAACCAGCCGTGGAAGTGCCTGGTGGCGCACGACGGCGTCTTCGACAACCGCGCGATGGCGTATTCGACGGAAGAACTATGGTTCGACGAATGGGAAAACCGCGGCACGCAGTGGGAAAAACCGGAGAATTACGAGAGATACAATCCGCTCAATCACGTCAAGGATTGGCGCGTGCCGATTCTCGTCGTGCACGGCGGCAAGGATTACCGGATTCCGGACGCGCAGGGCATCGCCGCGTTCACGGCCGCACAGCGCCGCGGCGTTCCGAGCGAATTCCTGTATTTCCCCGACGAGAATCACTGGGTGCTCAAGCCGCAGAACAGTGTGCTCTGGCACGACACCGTGATTGGCTGGCTGAAGAAATATACGCAGTGAGCAACGTGCGCGCGCGCGCCGAAGACCGCTGCTTCGGCGGCGTGCAGGGTTTCTATGAACACGCGTCAGCGGCCTGCAACGGGCCGATGCGGTTCGCTGTATACCAGCCGCCGCAGGCTGCGCGTGGTCGCGTGCCAGTGTTGTATTTCCTGTCCGGGCTGACCTGCACCGAGGAAAACTTCACGGTCAAGGCCGGTGCGCAGCGCGTGGCGGCCGAACTCGGCATCATGCTCGTGGTGCCCGATACGAGCCCGCGCCACACCGGCATTCCCGGCGAAGCGGACGATGAATACCTCGGCGCCGGCGCCGGAATGTACGTGGATGCGACGCAGGCGCCGTGGTCGCGGCATTTCCACATGTATACCTACGTGGCGCGGGAATTGCCGCAGCTGATCGGCGCGAATTTTCCCGCCGAGATGCGGCGCGAAAGCATTTTCGGCCACTCGATGGGCGGCCACGGCGCGCTGACGATCGCATTGAAGGAGCCGCAACGTTTCCGCTCGTTGTCGGCGCTCGCGCCGATCTGCGCGCCGATGCGTGCGCAGTGGACGCAAACCGCATTCGAACGCTATCTCGGGGAAAATCGCGAAGACTGGAAACAATACGATGCCAGCGAACTGGTCACGCGCCAGCGCTTTCCCGGCACGATCCTGATCGACCAGGGCGACGCCGATACGCATTTCGGCGGCTTGCGGCCGGATTTGTTCGAGATCGCATGCCGGGAAGCGGGGCAGCCGCTCGACCTGCGCATGCGCGCCGGTTACGGACACAACTATTTCTTCATCGCCACATTCGTCGAGGATCATCTGCGCCATCACGCTGCCGCGCTGTACGCCTGATCGGAGGACGCCTTATGAAAACCCGCGCCGCTGTTGCCTGGGAAGCCGGCAAGCCGCTGAGCATCGAGGAAGTCGAAGTCGCCGGACCGAAGGCCGGCGAAGTACTCGTGCGCATCGTCGCGACCGGTGTATGCCACACCGACGCATTCACGCTGTCGGGCGCCGATCCGGAAGGTCTGTTTCCGGCGATTCTCGGCCACGAAGGCGGCGGCATCGTCGAGGAAGTCGGTGCGGGCGTGACGACCGTGCGGCCGGGCGACCATGTGATTCCGCTGTACACGCCGGAATGTGGAAAATGCAAATTTTGCACATCTGGAAAAACGAACTTGTGCCAGGCGATCCGTGCCACCCAAGGCAAAGGTCTGATGCCGGATGGCACATCGCGTTTTTCGACCGGCGGCAAACCGGTGCTGCACTACATGGGCACGAGCACGTTTGCCGAACACACGGTACTGCCCGAGATTGCGCTCGCGAAAATCAATCCGAAAGCGCCACTCGACAAAGTCTGCCTGCTCGGTTGCGGCATCACCACCGGCATCGGCGCGGTGCTGAACACGGCGAAAGTGCAGCCGGGATCGAGCGTCGCCGTGTTCGGACTCGGCGGCATCGGCCTTTCCGTCGTGCAGGGCGCCGTGATGGCGAAAGCCGGGCGCATTCTTGCCATCGACACGAATGCGGCGAAGTTCGAGATGGCGCGCGCGCTCGGCGCGACCGACTGCATCAATCCGCAAGACTACGACCGGCCGATCCAGCAGGTGATTGTCGATCTGACCGACGGCGGCGTCGATTACTCGTTCGAGTGCATCGGCAATGTCAACGTGATGCGCTCCGCGCTCGAGTGCTGCCACAAGGGTTGGGGCGAGTCGATCATCATCGGCGTGGCCGGCGCCGGTCAGGAAATCTCGACGCGGCCATTCCAGCTGGTCACCGGCCGCGTGTGGCGCGGCACGGCATTCGGTGGCGTCAAAGGCCGCTCGCAACTGCCGGGTTATGTCGAGCGTTATCTTGCCGGCGAGATCAGGATCGACGAGATGGTCAGCGCGGAGCTGCCGCTGGAACGCATCAACGAGGCGTTCGACCTGATGCATGCCGGCAAGACGATCCGCTCGGTGATCAGGTACTGAAGGCGTTTGCGGCCGCGTTCGCGCGGCCGTTTCCGATGCATGAGCCGAGTCGCTGTGCAATCACTTGTTCTTGATTGTCGGACCGCTGTCCTGGTCGGTAATCTTGAATGCAACCGATGAACTGTATTGCACGCCGTTCTGGGTCACGATGATGGTATAGGGATAATAGATAGCCGGGCCGTTGTTCTGGTTGTTGTCGACGACGCTGATTTCGGTGGCGCTCACGCTGGGGCTGGAGAACGGCGGGTTGGGCAGGCCGCTCAATGAGGTGAAGGTGAAGGTCTGGTTGGAAGCACGCTCCCACTTGATGGTCTGGTTGCCGTTGTTGACGTCGTGAATCGGCGGTTGCACGGTGACGGGCGGATTGGCGCTGGTGTTGAGCGAGACCTGGATAGCCATGATGTGTCCTCCTGAGCAAATGCGGCTCTCGATGGCGGGCCGCGGCGCCTGTCGTTACGCTTGATTCTGAATTGGTTTCCGCAGGTGTGGGTTCATTGCTTCGCCGTTACCGGCGCGCGGTTTGTGCGGGATTCTGATGCAGTGGCGCCGGCGCCTTCGTCCGCGGCGCCGGGCTGCAGGATCTGTGCAAGCCGGCGCTGAAAGGGCGCGTTCACGGCATAGATAACGCGCTTGCTTGTAAGCAACGCGACAAAGTCCGGCGTGCGGTAGCCCATCGCATTCAGCCTGGAGATTACCGGTTGCGCGGTATCGAGCTGATCCAGCTGCAGCAGGCTTTCCGCATACGCGGCCAGAAAATTCGGATCGTCGCCCGCGCGCAGTGCAGGTTGCAGAAGATCGCGCACTTGCGTCCACTCGCGTTGTGCATCGGTCGTTTCGCCGCGCTGCGCGGCAATCTGTCCGCGCAGCAGGCGCGCCTGCGCCTCCAGCAGGATCAGGCTGCGGTCATCGGCGCTCCTGGCGCGCAGTCGCTGCAGGCTGGCCAGCGCGGTATCGGCATATGTCGACGCCGCTGCGATTGCGGTGCTCGCCAATTGTTGTCGCGCGCTTTCGAGTTGTGCCTGCGCCAGCTCCTGCTGGAAGTCCGTATTCAATGGATCCTTCTTTATCAGCACTTCGAATACGCGTATTGCCTCCGCGTTCGCCGCTGCCGCCGCATCCCGCTGATTATCCTGCCGCAACAGTTTCCCCGCCTGTTGGCTGTACAGCGCGAGATATTCCTGCCAGCCCGTGTTGGTCGCATCGAATGCGGTCAGCTCCCGCACGTGCGTCACGGCACTTCCGGTATAGCGCAGCGCTCCGGCAAGTTCGCCGCACAAACCGATGGTGCGGCCGAGGATCGCGTCGCTCAGCACCAGGTCGGCCAAGGCATTGTGATTGACCGGGTCGTGCGCAAACAGCGCAGCCTTGATGCGCTGGTCCGCGGCATAGCTCGTGACCGCCTGCGCGAGGTCGCCGCGTTCCAGCGCCAGCTTGCCGAGATTGTCCCAGCCATCGCCCAGATAAGACTGCCACTTTGGATTGGCCGGTTCCGCGGCCGCCAGGTCCTGGTACAGCTTCAAGGTGCCCTCGTATTGCGTTTGTGCCGCGGCAAAATCGCCACGCGCTTCGAGTACGCGCCCGGCGTTGTTTTGCGAGGTCGCAAGATCAAACGCCAGGTTCTTGTCTTGCGGTCGGCTGGCGTGGGCTTTTTGCAGCAGCGTGACCGCTGCCTGGAAATTTTCCGACGCCTGCGCAAGATTGCCTTGATACCAGGCCGCCTGGCCGAGCCACTTCAGGCTGTCGCCCCAGACCGCCTGCCGGGCTGCATCGGCCGGCGCTCGCTGGGCCAACTCTGCTGCCAACGATGCGGCCGATTGATAGGCTTTTTCCGCCGCGGCGAGCTGGCCTTGCGCGGTCATGCGCACGCTGCCGATTTTTTCCAGCGCTTTCACCCGCAACGACAACGCGGAATCGGTCGCATCGGCCGCCGACAGCGAATCGAAGTAGGCCAATGCCTTGTCGTCCACGGCCTGCATGATGTCAAAGCGATGCACCTGGTCCAGTTTGTCGCCGAGATCGCCGAGCATGAAGCCGACGAGGTCTTCGGCCTGTTTCTGTCGGCGTTCGGCGGCTTGTCGCGCGATCACCGCGGCAATCGCCAGTACGCTGGTCACGATCATTACGACCAGCGCCAATGCGGCGATTGCCGTCATGCGGCGGACCCGGCGCTGCAGCTCGCGTTGGCGCAATGCATCGAAACCGACGCCGAGCAGGCCCGCGATCAGCTTGAGTTTGGCGTTGGCCTTGCCGTCCTTGTCCTCGCGCGCATCGGCCGCGATCGGCTCGGTGCGTTCTCCGCTGGGTTCGCCATGCGCATCGAGCTTGAAACGCAGCGCCGGACAGAAGCATTCGTCTGCTTCGCGTCCGGACATCGCGCTCGCGTTCGGCTCGCCGCCGACGATCAGGCAGAAGATGCGTTCGGCGCGGCCCATGCGCTTGTACGCAAGCACTTCCTCGTTGACCCAGTGCGATGCGGCCGCGGCCGGCGAGCAGATGACGATCAGGTTTTCGGAGCGGGTCAGCACGGCGTTGACCGTGCGGCCGAGGTCCGTGGCGCTGGCCAGTTCTTCGCGGTCGCGGAACACCGGCGCGAGACGGCGCGGAATGACACCGGCTTCAGTCTGCTGCCCGACCAGCCGCCGCGGCACGCGATACGTCTCCAGCGCCTTGTGCAGCCAGTCACCCCACGCCTTGTCGCGGTGGCTGTAGCTGATGAACGCGCGATAGGCGACTCCGGAATTGCTCGGCGAATCCGGCATGCGCGGCCTACTCCCCTCGGATCGGCGGTGTCGTCCCTGGCAGGACTTCCGTTTGCGAATTCACTCTAGCATAGAGTGCAACACGTCACCCTTTCGCCGGCAGGGTTATTCGATGAACTTGCCCGGCGGCCGCGGCCGTTGCGATTTCAGCGCCATGAATTGCGGCTCTTCCTCGTCGAGCTTCAACGCAATCAGCTCTCCGCCCCACACGCAGCCACCGTCGATCGCGTAGACGCCGACTCCGGCGAAACGGCCGAGCGTCGACCAATGTCCGCAGACGATGCGGATATCGCGGCGCTCCACTCCGGGCACTTCGAACCACGGATACAACCCCGGTCGCTGTGTGCCCGGTGCGCCTTTCTCGTGATAGGCGATGCGGCCGCGCACGTCGCAATAACGCAGGCGCGTCATCACGTTGATCGTCGCGCGCAGCCGGTCCATGCCCTGCAGTCGCGGCGTCCACAAGTCCGGCTTGTTGCCGAACATCGACTTGAGCAGGCGCCGCGCACCCTCGCCGCCGAGACGTTGTTCGACTTCACGCGCCGCGCGCTCGGCGCGTTCGACGTTCCAGCGCGGCGCGAGGCCCGCATGCACGAGCAGGAAATCGAGTTTGCGGTCCACATGCAACAGCGGCCGCGCACGCAGCCAGTCGAGCAATTCCTTGCGGTCGGGCGCGAACAGTACTTCGCGCAGTTCCTCGTTGACCTTGCGCTGCTCGTCTTCGTCGCGCTCGGCGATCGCGAGCAACGACAGATCGTGATTGCCGAGCACGACGACGGTGCGCGCCGGCAGCGCGCGCACCAGACGCAGCACGGCCAGCGACTGGCCGCCGCGATTGACCAGGTCGCCGCAGAACCAGAGCGTGTCACGCGCGGAGTCGAACTTGATTTTTTCCAGCAGACGCGAAAGTTCGTCGTAGCAGCCTTGGATATCGCCGATGGCCCAGGTGGCCATCAGTGCACTGTCCGCGGTATCGACAAAGTGAACCGCGCAATCGGCGCATCGAAGCGATGGCCGTCGTCGGCAATCATCTGATAGCTGCCGCGCATCGTGCCGACGGCGGTCTCCAGCACCGCGCCCGAGGTGTAGTGGAAATCCTCGCCGGGTTTCAGGTGCGGCTGCTCGCCGACCACGCCGTCGCCGCGCACCTCCTGGACCTTGCCGTTCGCGTCGGTGATGATCCAGTGGCGCGTCAGCAGCTTGGCAGGCACTGCGCCGACGTTGGCGATGCGGATCGTGTACGCGAACACGTAGCGGTTGTCGGCGGGCGCGGATTGCTCGTCGATGAAGTGCGTCTGCACGGAGACGCTGATCGCGTAGGGGTTGCCGGTCATGCGGCGATTCTCGGGCGATGCGCGCTTTACCGCAAGGGCCGGATTCTGCCGGTTTGATTCGACGAACGATGACCGCTAGCGCTTGCCGATTTCGGCGAGCAACGCCTGTGCCTGCACG
>Ga0105239_10007932_pt1 | contig 12138 bp, 9 predicted proteins | sample KBSC44metaG_FD_92761 | JGI IMG/M metagenome (GOLD analysis project Ga0105239, IMG submission 92761) | Corn rhizosphere microbial communities from Kellogg Biological Station, Michigan, USA - KBS C4-4 metaG | ecosystem: Host-associated > Plants > Roots > Rhizosphere > Soil | place: Michigan, USA...
AGACAAAGCGTTCACACTGGCCTCATGCGACCACGGGAAAGTTGAAGGGTGGAGGCCCACCGAAGTGCTCAACAAAATACCGGATCAATCAACGGCAAACCCCTTTGACTACATCATCTGCACAACGAAGAACAACCCAGATATCCCACCAACACTAGTTGACCTGATCAAACCGGCTGTGACGCCAGGATATTCTGTTATCGTACTTGTGCAGAATGGCCTCAACATCGAGAAGCCGCTCCTTGAAGCGTTCCCGGACAATATCTGTCTCTCAGGGGTGTCCCTGATGGGTGCCGATGAGCTGAGCCCAGGCAATATCCTGCACAACGACGTCGACCGGCTGTACATTGGCGAGTTTGTCTCCGAGACGATCGACAACGGAAAGCAGACCGCGGCAGCCAAGGACTTCGTGAGGATATATTCTGCATCCGGGAAAGTGCAGTGTTCGTACCAGCCGGACGTGCTCTTCGTGCGGTGGCGGAAGCTCATGTACAATGCCGTCTGGAACCCGATCTGTACACTGACTGACCTCGACACCTCTCGGTTCCGCCTTACTTCCGAGGACGATGACCCCGCGAGCCCTCTCAATCTGCTCATCAGGCCGGCGATGCAGGAGATCCGAGCCGCCGCGAAGGCCGCCGCCAACGTGGATTTACCGGAGTCACTGGTCGAGGATATGGTCGAGTGTGATCCAATCGAGATTTTCTGTGCGCCGAGCATGTTGCAAGACCGACGGAAGAACCGGTTCCTCGAGTTTGAGAATATCGTCGGAGAGGCCTTGAGGGCTGGGGAGAAAGCAGGCGTTAGTATGCCGATAGTCAGGACTATCTATGGACTTTGCAAAGCGGTTCAATGGAGGACCAAGGATGTGAATGGCATGGTGGACCCGGTGAAATTGATGGAGCAGAGGAAAGCGAAGTAGGAGTCTATCACTCTTTGATACTGTCGTAATTGGTGATTCTAGCGGGATCCGTGCACGGCAGCTTCTTACGACCTGTGATTGTGCTGGGAGGGTGTTATCATACAGGCAGCGGAATAAACAAGAATTGAGACTGGGAACTGGTGTTCAACAGGGACAATCATCAATTCATTCCAATCGTAAATCTGAACTAGTTCCAATACCATAGCTTTGGCATCATCCGCTCACATGGGTAAACCAGGGGAAACGTTGCGTCAAGCAATCATCCTGCCAAAATTCACCCCTGACACAATTTGTCCAAATCATTCTGAAAGCCACCATTAGTCGACCATTGTGTCCAAGCCTCTTAGGACGGTCAACGTACCTCTGAGATTCTCTCGGGGGCCTGGATCATCCATTTACCCAACTTCATCTATACGCTACTGTGTTGGTGCATGGAATTTGGTAAGGCTGAGGAACGGAGCCACAACTTACATGCAGTCCCCATTGTCCAGGATGCTTTTTTTCTAGGTAGTTTTCGAGTTTTTTCCTATCGAGATAACGATCTCCAACTATCTGAGTGGGATATTGAGAGGAGATGGATGATACGGAGTGGCTAGATGAATTTGTCGTGGTCCGATTTACACCTGTTTGCACGTTGTTGCCGGATCGGCTCGTGCTCGAGCGAGAGACTGGGGACATGTTCGATGACGATGATGAGGATTAACAGTTCCATTGCACGAAAAGGTTTGATCTTGCTTGTTTATGGCTATCAAGCACGAAGGGAACCATTTCTGAGGAAGACGCAGCGAACCAGAAATCAGGCTGAAGAAACCATTTTCGTGAGAACAACACAGCCTCATTACACACGAGCAGTGAACGAATCAGAGATTCCGACCATGCAGCTGCAGAGGGTGCGCCTCATCAGGTGCCTGACCTTCTCTGACTCTGCAAGGCAGACAGAGAACTTTCTCCTACGTCTTTTGACACCTCCCAAGCGCTTCCGAAAGGTAGCCTCGTCAAATGACTGATCCAATCAGAATCATTGTTCTGAGGGTACATGAAGCCCAACTCGAAGGCGTCCACAGAGCATCTCGTTTTATGATGATTCTGAGTGTGCCCACCTCATGATGCTTCGCAGGCATTATGATGTTCAAACCTTCTGATATCTTCAGTTATGCTACTGGAGTTTGCAGATGCCTCGTCAACTGCAGCTGTGACAAGGCTGTGAACTTCGTCTTTGGGGCTTACGCCATTGAGTCGAATCAGGAGACGTCGTGGATCATAATACTCGAGCATCTCTTGCGTTTGGTTTGCGAAAGTGCCCAGCTGCCTTTTTCTAATTGATTCATCGTTGTCCACTCGCGCGAGGCTTTCTGCACCGCCCTGCAGTCTCTCCTTCGCGACTTCTTTCGGGCAATCTAGCACAATGACAGCAAGGGGCTCCTCAACTATTTGTTCGAAATGCATCGCCCTATCTAGGGTCCGTGGGAATCCTGCCCTGTGTCAATAAGATGCGCTGTGACTGAGTCAGACCGGTTTGAGGTCACTTGCCATCGACGATAACCCCTTGAGGTGGGGGACTGCTTTCGGTATGCTGCGTTATCGCATCCCTGAATAGGCTGACCATCATTTCCTTTGATCTGATGAGTTCGTTACGAATATTGGCCTCGATGATAGATACCCAAATCGAGTCACCCTTTTGCTACTCTGCTCTTAGGATATCACCGATGCTGAGGTGCTTCAGGTTTAGCTGGGCGCAGAGGAGTTCGCATTGGGTCCGCTTTCCCGACCCTGGGCCACCAAGCACAAAGATGATGTTGTGAATTCTTATCTTCATGTTGAGTCATGCACAGTGGATCCAGGGTTGCTGTCGGTGTTGAAAGTGGAAGGCGTGATTCCGCAATCTATTCTTGAGGGATTTGAAATCGTTCCAATGAATGTGATCGCTCCTTCGCTCCTAGAAGAACCCACCTTATTTGCTCACGAGCAAGACGAAGTTGACTCAGAAACCTTGTCGATGATACCTCACACTGGAGTGACCATATCACCGAGAGACATTGATTTATGCTTGAGTCTGTCGCCGAACTTGACACCTGAATGATGAGTCTGCTTATTTGCTTGCACTCAGATGCTGACACCATCACATCTGAAGTCGAGCCTTCCATGAAATGTGAATATCAACTCAATTTATCGCTCATGATAAGAAACCTTGCTATATATGGGTATCTAGTACAATTATGCATAACTTATTATCGCTAGCGCCTCCAGTAAACGGTAATCCGTGGACCTTGGATTTCTTGGACCTTGAATAGCTTTCCAGAAGTGGTTTCTCCCATTTGAACCATTACACTTGAACCATCATCAACCTGTTGAACCAATGAGCTTGTTTATATTTCTAATCCTATTATAGTAGCATATTTCAAACGCCCTCAACAAGTACTCGTAAACCTGTTGAACCCCACAGAGAGCGCTGTCAAATATTTGTTGTTTCGTACATTATCAATCAGAACGATGTTAGGGAGCTTCTTGTCCCATAAGAACGGCGATAGATGAGGTTTGTCGCCGGTCAAGGCTGCGAGTCTGTTATTCGCAAAGTCCGCCCGAGTGGTGATTTTATCCAAAAGATTCAGGTTGTCGACATCCAGCAGTGTCATTGTCCAAGAGAGCAAAAATACTTGATCTGGGTTGTCAGGTTTGGCAAGCTGGGCTGTGAACTTCTTGTATTGATCATCGCGCATGACGTCAAGCTCGTTGGTGTTCGCATAGTTGTCATATTTCGGGAATTGAGAAGCAGGAAAGAAGCCCTTTCCGGTGAAAGCTCCCTTGTCGAGGAACCCCCTGTCCCGCTCATCAACAACGATTACCACGGCTGGGCCGTCCTTTATAAAATCGGAAAGGGGAAGCTTGGTGAGAGCTTTATCCGTCTGGACCGTCCATCTGTGCTTCAAACCATCAGTGAGGTCGTGAAGAAGGCTGTTCCACTCCTCGTCGTTGAAGCCATCGTAGTCATCATCAGTGTTACTGGTGTGAGATAGATAAAGGATGACCAATTCCTTGTTAGCATCGGTGAACTTGTTGATATTGTCAATAATATCGTCCATCTTCTGGCCCACAGAGCCCTGGTATGAGTCCACATCTTTGACATATGAGTAGTGTCCAGTATAGTAATCTCCATGTGAGATGACGGGCCGAATGTCAAAATATCGAATACCAGCGTTAAGCTGGCCCAGAATGTCCAATTGTTGGGTTTGCGTATTGGAAGGGGAAGAGAAAGCTGTGCTAAATTGAACCTTCGACATCCCCGCATTATGCGAGCCTGGTAGCGATAATTGCTGAAGGGTACGACACCCCAGGAATGGTAGATTCTGCTGCATCCAGTCCGGCGGAGGGTTGTTGTCGACGTAGGAACCTTTGTCACCGGCAAGGATAAAAGGCGTCCACTCCTCATCATCGTCTAGAAAGCCGACATCGACGAACGAGGGCTTGTTTTGAGTTTTAATCCCGTCGAAATTGGCTCGAAGAAGGACCTCGTAATTGGGGGATTTACCAGCCACGTCGAGAGCCAGTTGAATGCCATTTTTTGTACCATCATCAAGAGTGTAGTAGAATTCAGCAGCAGTGTCGCCTTCATTTGTCAATATTCCAGTTTTTAGCTGTACAAAGGCTGCTTGATTGGCTCCTGAAGAGGGTCAGAATGGTACACCGCGTTGATGGGAGTAACTTACCCTTCGGTATTTCTTTTGGAAAAGCATCATCCCACTTCGTCATCTGGTATGAGGAGGGATTCCCATTCTGCCGTAACGGGTAGGGCGTCAAGTTTATCAGGGCCAAGTTAGTCGCATCGCAATACGCCGTCGATACCCAGAAGCTCAAGAGAGCTCCAACAATCAAGAAAACCATGGGAGCCTCTGTTTAGCACCCAAGCAGTGATGAATGACTGAAATCATGTTCTTTTGCATTTTGAACAGCTCGCTGTTCGGCAAGCAGAGAAGATATAATCGTCTCTTACATGGCCGAAGGTCGCTTAACGGCCTCAAACGGTGTGGCGAAGGCATCATCAGGGGTTCAGGCCAACAGGATCTGACAACTCCATGACCTCGCCACTTGAGGCCGAGCTCTGGAATCAAAGTTAGAAATTGAGTGCGTGTTCTGGCCCCTTACTCGTTCAAGAACATCCGCCAATCTCGGGGGACAAGCCCCAGTCATTTCCATGTTTTGTGGTATAATTGGTATGAGCTTACCGGCGCCAACCGTGGGCTTCGAATGATCTGGCCAATCACTCACTGAAGATCGACCTTGGAAAGGTCATTGTGGTGGGATCATCAAAAGCCAGCTGCCTACGGAGTACGGATCAGTTCACTACCGAAATTCCGGCGGTACATTAGGGAGCAAATCCTCGGCGATATTCCACGTGATTAGATGCCGCTTTTATGCCTAGCCTAAAACAGCCTGACCTAGTACCCTTTAAGACACACATTAATTGCCGCTTGAGTCTGCAAGGATGACGTAGCGTCAAGGGCTACTACGTAGTTACAGCTTGAGCACCAGTACCCGCCTCGCTAAGTACCAGTCTCAAGACACGCTTCTGAACGCTTTTGTTTCTTTAAAAGAACCTCCCTTCCGAGCTTATGGTAGGATGTAATTGCTTGAATGGTCTTTCCGTAAAGCATTTGGTTGCTACAATCGATTATAATGTCCGCCCAATCGTCGATTCAGACCGATGGCAAGTGTATCGATGCATCTGGACTGATATCGCCGCAGCCGCCAGTCAAATACTATCCTGGACAACTCCTATGTAGCCATTCCTCGCAAGCAAAAATATAATTGGCTTCCAGGGCATCCCTTCCTTGACAGGTACTTACCCAGCTCATTTCCGTTCTCTTGAGCAAACACATGAGCTGTCCCTCTTTGCATCATCACGTCTCCTGAGGATAAGGTTGGCTTTCCTGGTCGGTGTCCGCGGAAAGCCCGAGGATCTCGTCTTCGGACAATGTGCTGCAAGAGTGGGTGTCTGCTCAGCCACCGCAACCAGTTGTGTCAAGGTGCCTTGTGGTTCAATTGACGGCTTGGACGCGGTGCGGCGTTGGTCAGTGTTCTGAGGCCTGCAACAAGAGGCACCTATTGACGTGCATGTGGTGTCCGTTCAAATATGGCTGGTGAGGATCTAGGTCTTCTCTGTTCGAAAAGCTTTCTCATATGGTCAAGTCCACGCCTCCTTCATCAGACTGAGAGGTTCTTCGTTGTCTCAGTCCCGGGAATGTCATCAATATGCATCAACTGCTATTGGTAGTTCTTGCCTTCATGCAGCTTACATTGGTTCCCCTCTACCATGCTGCAGTCATCAAGACTCACAGGGATGTCAACATGACGATCGAGGTACCTCCAGGATCGAGATATATTCCCAAAGAAAACCTTCTTTGTATGCCGTCAACGTGGAAATCGATACTATTATTCTTTTTCGCCAATTATATCACCCACGTCGCCACAGTCAGGTCGATCCCTGGAGAGTCATTGATTAGCAATACCATGGTGCTGCTAGGAGCCCTGATATTTCCGGCGTCTGGCATAGACGGAGGTCTCACTGTGATCTTTCAATGCGCCTTACGCCGTAAAACGCCGCTCGAAAAAGCGTGCAAAGCCGGGGCGCTGTGTGTGGTCGTGCGTAACAGTGAATGGAGACCACAGGATGGGGACATTGTGAAAGGTTTAAAACCTGCAGCTGAAAAGCCTGCCCCAGATGTACCAGTTGGGCACTCTCACAGTTTAAACGATGCAATCCACATAGTTTGGCCCGGATTCCATCCCTCAAGCACATAGGAGGCGGCTGATCCTCTTTCAGAACCACATCCCATACTTATGCAGTATCCCCATTGTGCTCATCTCTAGTCGGCGTTTAGTATTTCATGTCTGTCAACGTCACCACCTTCTCCCACAGCAAGAACATAGATGTGACGAAGCGCTACACCTCTTCTCTATAGACTTTCAGTGGAGCATTTGCAAACGCTCCCACGATTGTTGTGAATAGCCCAAGCATGTCAACCACATGTCTATTGGCAGCTAGGAGTCACCCACATTCTTCGCCTCCCCTCTCTCCAGGCCGACCCATTACTCTTCACTTAGGTCGAAGCCCTCGCACGAAACGGAGCAGGGATCATTTTCGCCGAATATGGAAGGGGCAAAGTCATCTCTTCTGATTGCAAAATAGGGGACCAGTCATCTGCAGTAATGGGGATTGACCATGTCTTGATTGGGATACCTTTTGATGCTAGGTCCTGCTCGTTGAGGTCTACCAAGTTCGACGCCGGGTTTAATTGGAAGGGAGCGACGCACATGCTAAAGGGTCAGCCCTTGTTCCTCGTTCGTCGGAAATGCATGTCCCGCAGCAATGTTCATTGGAATGGATTGAGGGGAATCTCTAACCAATATTCTCGGTTGTCGTGTCGGGAAGTTTAATGTTTTTGCTCGCCCCGGAACATAGACATTTGAGGCGATGAAAGAGCAGCACGATCGAGACAGCCAAGGTAGACAACGTCCTGGGAGAGAAAGAACTCTCTCTGTGTATATGTGTGTGTACCCTTGTGTGTGTATACTGCCTGGCGATGTCTTTGAAGTGTGAATCTCTCTAAAGCAATTCGCCCACTCCCACTAATAAGGTTTTTCTTCCGCCGAAGTGTAAGCTTTAACGGTGATGGGTGAGCTTGACCATGGCTCTCTGGTCTGAGCTCACTAACTAACTAGTACCAATTCAGAACCTTATTCTCTCTCGCGCGAGGCTATACGAGAGACAGAGGGGATCCATCTTTCACCACTTACAATCCGCGAACAGCCGGAAAGGACACCTCCCTTGTCGGTATTTCTTTGACCTTAGGGGGTCGAGTTGGCATTGCGAAAGGCACTAGTTGATGTACATGGGGGAACTAAGACAGTATCGGTGTTGTTGTTCCTTAGGGCTTTCGTGCGAGCTATGTCAATATGATCCGGTAAAGGACTATTCTCAACCCCTGGATAGGAGCGACCAATCGTAAGAGTCACCATCAAACGGCCCCTCCGTTTACTCCAATTATGTGCGGGTGTGACTCGTGCGAGACGAGCAACACCAGTACTCAGTAGTCGCAGAGTTCGCATCAATATCATCAGAATGGCTCCTGCAGATGCGAGTCAATACAAAGCCATTCCTTCCGAGCCGCCTTAAACCAATGATCTTGCCCATCAAGTACACGGGCTTGAAAAAGGTATTGAGTAATGAAGCCGAAATACTGGGCCATGAGAACTATTTAATGACGGCTGAGTGTTGTTCTAATCCCGGGTGATGAATCTTATCCATCAATCGAGGCAAATCACTCTTCACACAAGACTCTTAGATCTGCAAACCAAACACCACTCAATCATGGTCTCTGACGGATCTCACTTCGATTTCATCGTCGTCGGAGGCGGCACGGCTGGCAACGTTGTTGCTGGCCGGCTTGCAGAAAGTGCAAATGTCCCTATCCAAGTCGTCGAGGCAGGTGTCGGCAACTCACATGAGGTTGACGAGATCACCACTCCTGCCTTGGCGATGGATCTTCGAGGAAGCAAACACGATTGGGCTTACAAGACCACCATGGTGAAGCGTGATGACTACGAACGATTGAGAAGCCAAACACTCGCGGCAAGGCCTGGGTTGGCAGCTCATCCCCCAATTACTTCACCTGGGTTCCGGGCAGTAAGCCAACTTTCGACCGGTGGGCAGAGTATGGAGGCATGGAATGGACTTGGGATCTTCTGCTGCCCTACCTTCGAAAGAGTGTTACATACCATGATGACCCTAAACTCTACGATCCAGAGCTAAAGAAGATCGGCGGTGGTGGCCCGATTCCGATCTCTCATGCAGAGCTGGTGGAGGAGATGGAACCTTTCCGCGAGGCTGTGGTTAAAGCTTGGAAGTCGAGGGGAGAGGTGGTCAGCGAAAACATCTACGATGGGGAAATGATTGGCTTGACGCACTGCTGCGACACAATTTACAAGGGTGTCTGATCAGGAAGCTATTTATTCCTGCGCAACAAGCCCAATGTTACTATTCTGCCTCAGGTCCACTCGAAACGTCTAATCCTTGACGCCGGCAAGACTTGTAAGGGCGTGACTGTCATTGACCCGTCTGGTCGAGAGCTCAACTTCTACGCTGACCGTGAGGTCATCCTCTCTCAGGGGGTTTTTGAAAGCCCAAAGCTCCTCATGATCACTGGTATTGGCCCTGCCAATGAACTCAAGAAGCATGGTATCCCCGTCGTTGTTGACTCTCCGCATGTGGGTCAGAACCTCATCGACCACCCCGGCGTCCCTTTCGTGCTCCAAGTCAAAGAAGGCTACGGCATGGAAGACTACCTCATGCGCCCTGGCTCCAAGCACGTAGCCACCACGTCGGCCTACAAGAAAAATCACTCTGGCCCGATGGGATCCGGCCTGCTCGAATTGGTTGGTTTCCCTCGTATTGACAGTTACCTTGAGAAGGATGAAGAGTACAGGAAGGCCAAAGCCGCGAACGGAGGACGTGACCCTTTCTCACCAGAAGGACAACCACATTTTGAATTGGATTTTGTGTGTATGTTCGGCAGTGCTTTTCAATGGCACTTTCCGGTGCCCAAACAAGGCAACTACATCACCACCGTTGTAGACCTCGTCCGACCTGTCTCCGATCCAGGCGAGGTGACTCTGCAATCCGCCGATCCTTTGGTGCAGCCCAACATCAACTTGAACTTCTTTGCAAACGACCTCGACATTATCGCCATGCGTGAGGGAATCCGATTCACGTACGATGTCCTCACCAAGGGCGATGGATTCAAGGACCTTGTCGTTGCCGAATATCCTTGGGAGATGCCTCTCGATTCGCCTACAGAGATGAAGAGAGCAGTCTTGGACCGCTGCCAGACAGCCTTCCACCCCTGCGGCACCAATCGCCTGTCTAAAAGTATTGACCAGGGCGTTGTAGACCCACAGCTGAGAGTTCACGGCATTGAAAACCTTCGAGTTGCCGACGCTTCTGTCATTCCTGTCATCCCTGACTGCCGCATATAGAATTCGGTGTACATGATTGGTGAGAAGGCGGCTGATCTGATCAAGGCCACTCACAATGATCTCTTCTGAACGGATCGTTATCATGATAGTCTAGGCCAGGCCTCAAAGGTAGCTGCAAATACATGTACTTAGTATTTGACGTTTTCAAATCAACACACACTCTCTAATCGTCTGAAAACCATTCTAGTCCTTCTTGAGGGCTCTGTAAGTTCGCTAAGTTCGTTTGAGACATAAATATTGCACAGCCGTGATCTCCCCCAGGGATGAGATGCAGTGTTTGATCATAGTACAAATCGTAGAGAAATACATAGTTGATCTGAGATCCGACGTCTCACCGAAATCTGGACACAATTGCTCAACTTGAGTTCAAGGTGCTTGCACAAGTTCACTCTATGAGTCACGTCTCGGCAGCCTAGCGACATCTCCTAACGGCGTCACTGTTTGCAAATTTTGACCTGGACATAATTGGTGCTATGGCAGCAAAGGCTTGGATTGGAGTGCCTCCAAGTATGTTGGGCTGAGTATCTGCCCGCCGGAATTTCGGACTCAGCATGGCGAGGCTCAGCCCTGTCATCGGACCCCTGCCCCATACTTTTGCTGACACGCTGACGGGCTGCTGCAGCAGCACGATGGCATGAAAAACCTTCGCAAGCTGTACCTATGACGACCCCGCGTGGCATTGCCAGGAGCATTCCTCGACAGGACGCTGCTAGCGAAACTTCCAAGAGAGTGAATTGGGCGGGCATAAACCAAAACCGGGCTTCTCATCTTTTACGTTTTCTCAATTGCGCGTTATCGTGGTATTTCATGAACACAATGCCACCGAGTTTTAGTAGAAAGTGTAAATAAAGATGGCTTGAGAGGTGGTAGCAGGTGCATAGCTGCTCGCCAAACAGCCTCAGAATTTGAAAGATATCTGGTTAGTGATCGGAGTCATCATTCATGGTCCACTTCGGGTTTTTGGTATTGATACAGAACTTAATAAGTAAGCTACCTGGGTAGTTAGGGCTCGAGAAACTGTCAAATTCCTAATTATTGAACGTCTCCTGGTTGATGATTACGGCATTGATGCCCTCCTCAACCAGTATATTGAACATTCTGGTGGAGCGAAATGGAGGTGACCTTTCAGTCACCGGCTGAAAATCAAACGCTCTGAGCGCTTTGCTGAGTGTAATGTATCGTATGAAAAAGTAGACATTTGCTGCAGTGCTGATTGACCGATAGCCTGATAGCCTTGAAAGGAGTGGTTGAAGTGAACGGTAGATAACTGTGCGGAGTACTACATAGTAGTGTCATAATTGTAGTAATCCGTGATTTGCAACGGCCCTGGACCCATTGTGTGGCTGAAGCACGAAGTCATACTCGATGGGCTCGACTAGCAGGGGACAGAGATATGACTGTTGTGCATGGTGTTGGTCATACCCTGAGGCTAGCAATTTGGTTTGGATTTAGAGGAGTTGGCACTTCCACTACCCACGTATCGAGTCTGCGCCGGATCTGAAATTTCTTGCTCTCGTCGTCTTGAGAAGGGTGGAGTGTTTCAAGCAGGCTGTTCAGCCGGCGTTTGTGAATATTCTTGCTGGAAATGATTTGTTGTGCCATTGAGATATTTCCCCAATTGACCAGGCGCAACAATAATGGTACGTATCTTTCGTAGATAAGATGAACTTATGGAGGTGTATATGTGAGGCTGGATTTATTTGAGACGACTACATTGTTTGTGATAGACAACAGCCATGAACAGCAACTGGACTCAACTTTATACGTGCTAGCTCCCTGGTAGCTACTGCTTCCGGCTGCCTTGACAGCTCAGATGTCCAAATCCTCTACCGCTATCAGTTTGGAGTAGATATGAAACTGCCGTTGGCCCCACAGCCACGAGGAGAGACCTCTGACCTGATTTGATCATAAGATGTATGGTGACCACCACAAGTTGTGAGCATCATGAACACACGACGAAAGAGAAATTATTACTTTACCCTCAACGAAACACGAAGGGCGGCAAAAGGCAAGAAGGCAACCAACTTACTTTGGGCTGCGCCCAGGAAGCCAGTAGAGATACCTTCTTAGGTAACAACCTAACGAGGTGCTAGGCAGTCAGTAGGCGATGCCGACAGGCCTGCAAGGATCTCATTTCTCTACCTTTCGGTGACCGCCAGTCAGCCACGCCTAACTAGTCACAGCCG
>Ga0105239_10007934_pt1 | contig 12136 bp, 10 predicted proteins | sample KBSC44metaG_FD_92761 | JGI IMG/M metagenome (GOLD analysis project Ga0105239, IMG submission 92761) | Corn rhizosphere microbial communities from Kellogg Biological Station, Michigan, USA - KBS C4-4 metaG | ecosystem: Host-associated > Plants > Roots > Rhizosphere > Soil | place: Michigan, USA...
CGATTGCAATACTTGCATAACTATAAATTATTTATCGAGGGCAAGTATCGGCAGCATTTTGATGTTTTTCACATCATAAAGTGGAATGATTGATAACTTAAAGTAATAGTCAATACTAGCTTCTTTGTATTTCCGCACTACGTTCTCAATGGCAAAAATGCTTTTCGGGGCCATTTCCGATATAAGTAATACTTGTGTAATGATTTAACAAACAAGCTTCGATTACATTAACAGCCATTAGATTTGAAAAACAAAACCAACCAGGTAAAACCGGGGATTTAGATAACCATCCCTGTTTTGTGAAGGACTAAAAAATGGCTAGAGTAAAGTTTCCGGCATCCGCCTTTAAATTTATTAACGAGTTAAAGCGAAACAACGATCGTAATTGGTTTGCGGCTAATAAACCTGCATACCTTGAAGAGCAGAGCCAGGTAGCCGCATTTGCCGACTGCATGCTGCACGAGCTAAACCTGCACGATGTTATTGAAACGCCAGGCGGGGCAAAAAGCATGTACCGTATTTACCGCGATGTGCGTTTCTCAAAAAATAAAACCCCTTTCAGCACTTATTGGGGCGGGCGTTTTGTGCGGGCGGGGAAGCAAAGGCGGGGAGGCTATTACTATCACTTTGAACCCGGCGATAAAAGTTTCGTGATGGCTGGTTTTTGGGGACCAAGCGCGCAGGACATCAAATTAGTGCGTGATGATATTGCATTTGATTCGGCACCGTTACGGGCGATTCTTGGTAACGAAACTTTTGTAAACACCTTTGGCGTTTTGCAGGGCGATCAACTAAAAACACAACCCAAGGGTTATGACAGCTCGCACGAGGCCATCGATTTATTGCGCTTTAAACAATACCTGGTAATGCGCCGGTTTACCGACCAAGAAGTTTTGAGTGATAATTTTATCGATTTGATAAACCAGGCTTTTAAAAATACCCGGCCTTTCCTCGATTACATGAGCGAGGTGCTGATGACTGATACCAACGGAATATTAATCTAAATTATAATACACATGTCTGAAAAATTGATTATCACCCAGTGCCTTGCGGCATGGGAACAGCGCGTTGCGCAGGCCACCAAAATATTTGATTCGCTAAGCGATTGGGCGATGGACGCGGAGATTGCCCCCGGCCGTAATAAGGTTGTATATGTAATCGGTCATTTGCTGGCTGTGCACGACAGGATGGTGGAAGCCCTGGAACTGGGCGAACGCTCGCACGCCGACCTCGACCATCTTTTCATCGACGCCCAGCAGCCCGATGCTGTTTATCCTGACACCGCATGGCTAAAGGAAAGCTGGGGTAAGCTGCACCAATTCCTCAATGAAAAATTTAACCAAATGACGATTGAAGATTGGATGTCCAGACATATTTATGTTACGGCAGAAGAATTCGCCACGCAACCCGAAAGAAATAAATTGAATTTATTGATAAGCCGCACCAATCATTTAAGCTCGCACAACGGGCAGCTGTTGTTGGTGAAAAAGTAAGTGGTATTCCCGTGCTCCGACAGGAGCGCAATATTGGTAGAAATAATAGACGAAACGAATTTTCGCTCCGTAGCAGCGTAACTAAACCGCAATACATTTGCATATTCCCGGCAACTATGCTAAACGCGGGATAGGTGATGTACCACGGCACATAAAAACTCTTCTATTTTTTCTACCAATATTTAACCCCAACGGGCAATGTCATTAAGTTAAGCTTTTTCGCCCTCTTTGGGCGCAGTGAAGAGAGGGCAAGCTGCAATTTTGTTTTTACTTAATAACATTGTGCTACGCCTCTTTAATTCACCTGACCATCTGCAGCAAAATCCGCATATTTTTTAGGGGTAAACTTAAACTTTCAGGAGACCATGCAGCGACGGAAAAAAACGCCTGCTGGCGCGGAGGGTTTACAGGTGTAAAGCCCTGTATTTTTGTAATGTTTTGGACATCAGCTAATTGCCGCTGTTCATGGCTTTACTGTTAACCCTGCCTGTAAACCCTAAATTAAACAGCTGACTATCAACGTATTATAAACAGCTAAAACTAAAAACTGCTGATAATCAGTATGTTCCACAGTATTGCCGGGTGTTCCGTGTAGAAAAATGGAACGCTTTTACGACAGGCAATACGCCTTAACCCCAAAGAGGGCTAAAAAACTTAACTTAATGACATTGCCCAACGAGGTTTGAAAAATTAAGGTTACTTTTACAGGTAATTTACAGGCCAGGATTTAGCAGCACCATCCCGGTAATCAAAAATAATTTTTGATTACTTGTTTAAAAAACTGATATTTAGGCACTAATACTAAACCCGTAACACCGCTGAAAAAGTTAGTAGCCATATTATTCCTCAGCATTTACCTCGTAAGTTTATGTGGACAGCTGGCTGTATATCAATATTTAAGCTATCGTACAGCCAAATTTTTTAAGACCCAAACAAGCGAAGGGCTATATAATGTTAACGACCTCACCGAAATAAAGATCCCGGCAAATATGCCCAACGTATCGGAATGGGCGGGCTACGAAAAAGTGAGCGGCAGTATACATTTCGCCAATGCAGCTTATAATTATGTAGAAATGCGGGTAACGCACGATGCCGTTTACCTGAAATGTATCCCAAATTACGAGACTACCCGGTTATCGAAAGAGAATGTAATACATGCTGAGAACATCGATATGCAGATCCCTAAAAAGGAACATGTTCCGTACGGCAAAACTACAATTATTTATAATTTAAGTTTTACTTTTATAAAGTATCAGTTTAACGCACCATTTAACGGAATGGCCAAAAAGGCCATTCAGCCGGTGTTACCAACAACCTGCCAAAGTCTCGACATCCCCGAGCAACCACCCAAGTCTGTTTGTTAAGTTTCTGTTTATCAAATCCATCACTTAATAATTAAGCGCTGTTTTTATCGCGTTTATAGTTATTGTGCTGCATGGGGCTTTGATATCCCGGAAAAACATTCCTTACTCGCTGCTAATATTTATGCTGATGATAATATAACCGTAGCATTTATATCAATGCAGCTAAATACAAACATTCACGAACTTATTAGTCTGATTTTAAATGACAACTAAAATAAAAATTGGCGGGGCTGCGGTTTTACTGCTCCTGGCCATCATAATCACTTCCTATTACCGTCCCGCGTCAACGCATCAACAGATGATCGAGATACTCACCGGCCTTAGAAACAAAAATTTCACCATTGAAAACCCATTTAGCCCGGAGGTGAAATTCAAGTACGTTGATTCACTGCTGAAAAAGCCCGGCAATGAAAATAGCCTTTTCCTGCTTAACGCACGTGCGGCTCTCGCACTTTAAGCGGGCAAAGAGGACCAGGCGGTGCAGGACTATGAAGATATTGCCAGCAAAGAGGATTTCATGAACCTTAGCGCCCTAATGCCCGACATTAGTATTGCTTATATGCGCATGGGCGAGCGGAACAATTGCATGCTTAACCACAACGGCTCATCGTGCATTTTTCCTATAAAAGACGGCGGGGTGCACTTAAACAAAACCGGGTCGACTAAAGCCATAGAAACCTATGAGGCGATATTACGCACCAACCCGGAGGATTATGAATCGAGGTGGTTGTTAAACATCGCCTTTATGACGCTCGGTACATACCCGAACGAGGTACCCAAAGAATTTCTCATCCCCGGACTTGATAAGGGCAATGCATTTGATGTAAAACCTTTTACCGATATGGCTGCCGACCTGGGTTTGAATATGAATGGCAGGGCCGGCGGTGTTATTGTTGACGACTTTAATAATGACGGCTACCTTGACATTGTAACCTCGGCATGGGACCTTAACGACCCGATACAATATTTTCAAAACAATAAAGACGGAACCTTCAGCGATTTAACGGCGCAAAGCGGGCTAAAAGGGTTAACCGGCGGATTAAACATTCAGCAAACCGACTACAATAATGATGGCAACCTCGACATTTTTGTTTTAAGGGGCGCCTGGAACACCCAGGGATTTGGCAACCAGCCCAGTTCGCTGCTGCGTAATAACGGGGATGGGACCTTTACCGATGTTACCCTATCAGCGGGCCTATACTTCTTACACCCAACCCAGGCTGCGGTGTGGGCCGACTTTAACAACGATGGCTGGCTCGACGTATTTATCGGGGCTGAAGACTCCAGTGACTATGATGCCGGAGGGTCGCACAGGTGCATGCTGTATGTTAACAACCATGATGGAACCTTTACAGATATTGCCGAAAAGGCGCATTGCAATATGATGGCGTATGTAAAGGGCGTAACCGCTGCCGACTTTGACCACGACGGCTGGCCCGATGTATTTCTATCTACAATGAACGGTCGGAAATACTTACTGCGAAACAAAGGTATAAAAGGTGGCGGTGTTGACTTTGAAGATGTTACCGAAAAGGCAGGGATTGCTTCAAACCACGCAAGGACCTTCACCACCTGGTTTTATGACTACGACAACGATGGCTGGAGCGACATATTAGTTTGCGATTATAACTTCAGGTCGAAAAGCCTCGCCTACTTTGCCGGCGCCGAAGCTATGGGCAAACCGGTTCCGGATGCAGGCACTATTTACCTGTATCACAACAACCAGAATGGCACTTTTACCAACGTGAGTAAAGAAGCCGGCCTTGATAAAGTAACCTTCAGCATGGGCGCTAATTTTGGCGACATTGACAATGATGGTTACCTGGATATGTACTTCGGGACCGGTAATCCTGATTTTAAGTCGCTGGTGCCTAATAAAATGTTTAAGAACCTGGGCGGTAAGAAATTTGCTGATGTAACCGTGTCCTCACGCACCGGCAACCTTCAAAAAGGGCATGGCGTTGCCTTCGCCGATATCAGGAATACAGGTATCCAGGATATCTACATCAAAATGGGCGGCGCTTATATAGGCGATTCGTATACCAGCTCGCTGTATGTTAACCCCGGCCAAAGCAATAATAACTGGATAAGCCTGAACCTGGAAGGTGTTAAGGCTAACCGGGCTGCAATTGGTAGCCATATTAAATTGACTTTTGTTGATAATGGCCTAAAACGCAATGTTTACAAAGACGTTAACTCGGGCGGCAGTTTTGGCTCATCGCCTTTGCGGCAGGAAATTGGCATCGGCCAGGCTAAAGTAATTGATGATATTGAAATACAATGGGCAGGCGACAATGCAGTGCAGCATTTTAAAAACGTTTTACCAAATCAATTTCTGCATTTAACCGAAGGAAATAACATTGCGAAAGTAATCCTATTGAAAAAACTGGCCTACAAAAAGTTGGCTAAGACGCCTGTTTGTATGCCGATGATTAGCCAGGTGAAATAGTACGGCTATATGATAATATATTCCCCTTAAACTTTATTAACCTGAGGGTTAAGGCAAACAAAACCTTAACCCTTTTATTTTGTTAGAAAAAGATACTATATTTATAATATTATATAAAACTCTTAACCTATCAAGGAATGAAAAAACTTTTGTTAATATGCGGCTTGTTTATCGGGATGACAACTGCACTTATTGCCCAACCCAAAAAAGTGGTTACCGACCCTGTAGAGAAAGCTAAAGGCTTACAAAAAGAATTGAACCTCTCAACCAGGCAAACTGAAAAGGTTACCGATATTTATAAGGAGTCGGTTGAAAAATTTGATAAAATTAAAGTAAAGGAAAAAGGCAACACCAATAAAATGCTGGCTGATGTAAGGCCGTTGCGCGCTGCCACCATCAAAAAAATCAAGAGCGTATTAACCCCGGGCCAGGTTATTAAATATGAGAAGCTGGTAAAAGATTCGCAAAAGGAAGGCCTTAACGGCGGCTGGAGCGATGGCTGGAGCTCTGCATCGAACTAAAAATAAAATAGTATAAAAACAGGAAAAGCGGCCACTAAGCCGCTTTTCCTGTTTTATGAAAACTTAAGAATTAAATTAATCCAACACCCCAAATTTGCCTGCCTGAAACTCCTGGAATGCAACTTGCAACTCGTGTTGAGTGTTCATTACAAACGGGCCGTATTGGGCAATGGGCTCGTTGATAGGCTCACCGCTCAACAGTAAAACTACCGAGGTTTCGTCAGCAGTAATAGCTATTTCCTCACCTTCGTTTTTAAACAAAACAAAATCATGCTCGTCCAATTGTTGTCCGTTAACGGTTACCTTACCTTCTACAACCAGCAATACCGAGTTATGGGTTACCGGGATATTTGTATTTACTTTACCGCCCACATTTAATTTAATATCAAACATATTAACCGCGGTAAAAGTAGTTGCCGGGCCTTTATTGCCGTTAAAATCGCCGGCAATAACATTTACCGTACCGCCATTTTCCGGCAGGGTAACCTTGCCCATTTCCGATGCCGTAATAGGCTGATACTTTGGCGTTGTCAATTTATCTTTTGCAGGCAGGTTTACCCAAAGCTGCACCATCTCGAAAGGACCGCCTTTTTTCGAAAAGCTTTCCTCGTGGTATTCTTTGTGTAATATACCGCCGCCGGCTGTCATCCATTGCACATCGCCGGGGTTTATTACGCCGCTGTTGCCGGTGCTGTCGTGGTGTGCCACACTGCCTTTATAGGCAATGGTAACAGTTTCAAAACCTTTATGCGGATGCACATCCACCCCGCGAATATGGTCCGACGGGCCAAAATCATATTCGGCGTTAAAGTCCATCATCAAAAATGGGCTGACCCGCTTTTGTGTCAATTCGGCGTTAGGGAAGTAATTAAATACCCTGAAACCGTCGCCAACCATACCGGGGCGGGCAGGGCGGCTGTATATTTTTTCAATTAACCTTTGCATTATTTTCTCCTTGATAATTTATATACAAAGATACCTAATGACTGGGGGGTGATACTTGATGTAGGTCAAGAAGTAGTTGGTCAGTTAATTGGAGATTAGTGATCAGAGGTTGGCAGAAATTCTTCTCGTTTTACATATTGGGATTTTAATTTGTTGTCAGCTTCATCTGGTGAAAACAATCGTCCTGGCTTGTACATAGCACCATAGGCTGGCGGCCGGGCGAAAGCATAGATGCAGGGTTCCATAAACCGAAAATGTACATCTGCCGCCAGGTAGCACAGTTCGGCATAAAATCGCTGTCACCCCAATACCGTATCAGGCAATTGCCCACGCCTTTAAAATAGGCCATTTCATCGGAGCCTCCATCAGCTATATGGTGGTGGTGAATATGAGTGGCATGGCAAAGCTCGTGCGCTACCGTAAATGTTATCAGGCGGGTAATATTCACATCGTAGTATTGGGCCACAACCGGCGATGCGTGGTTAACATCTATGTTCGCATGAAATTCAGCGTTGGTAGCAGCTATAGCGGTTGCCATTCGTCGCGCAAATGCTTCGTGGCCCGGCTGCTGATCAGGTGGAAATTCATTGGGCTTAAATGGCTGTACATTAACAATGTAGTCGGTCCACAAATGAATTTCTTTCACCTCATCCGGCACAAATGCGCCGGTAGTTTGGTTCCCGGCGTCGACTCCTATCAGCGGAATTGTAGTGGCAAGCGCTTTTGCCTGGTCGGGGCGCACAGCCGGGTGATCATCAGCATAGATGGCAATACCGTGCAAATGTTTATCTGTAGGGCTGTTAAAGTTTACCCACCGACCATAAGTCGAATTCATTATTGAATTTTCGGGGCGTCCGTATTTTGAATTACTAAAATGGTAAACTTTTACATTGGTCACCTTTCCGTAGCCCATTGCGCCTGCCCTTATGGCTGCCTTATATGTTGCTCCAAAACCGGTCATATCCGCAAGCCCTATGGTAAAAAGCTCCTTAACCTGGGGCGAAAGCCTGTTGTAAACCGGACTAAAACTATCATCCTCGGTCAAAAACCCGCGATACTCGTCAATCAACGCTATGTTATCACCCAGGTTACCGTTGTCGGGCTTTAAATCCCTGTCCCAATTCACGCCATAGCCGTAACCCAGAATATGCTCATGTTCTTCCCAGGCATCTGCAATTTTGTTGTCGTCCTTGTCATACGGAATGGTTATGTATGTTTTGTTTTTATCATAATAAGGACTCGCGTTTATCACATCGCTGTTATCCAGCGTAACTTCCGCAGTTAACCTGGCCCAGGCCCCGTAATCCATACAGGTTATTTGCACAATGGCCAGGCTGCCATTATTTATCACCGAGGTAGCAACACTATCGGTGCATTTAGTTGGGTCGAAAGCATTTATCCAAAAATGCTTTGTACTGTCAGATATTTTTAAATCAGCCTTATCATCAGCACCCTCAATGGGGTAATTACTGTTAAAGCCTTTGTAATGTGTTATGTTCTTTAATGCGTAACGCACTGTGAAATTTCCGGGGTAAAGTATATTGGGGTTATTTTTGTCGTGTACTTCCACGTAAAATTTCGAACTGTCATCCCCTTTTGTATCGTCGCTGCCATCAACTTTGGGCCCCTTTGGCAGCCATGTTTCGTATTTACTTTTGGGCATTGGCTTTAACACAGCCTCATATTGTTGGTCAGGCCCGCCAATATCGGCTGTAAGGGTTTCCGTAATGTTTGCATTCTGCTCGCGCAGATATTGATGTTTGTAATAACTTATCTTAAAACCGTATGCTGTTTTCTCAACGTGTATATAAGCATCGTCGGGGTTAGTGGCAGGCGGACTGGCCAAACCTACCATCTTCGCAAAATGAGGGTCGGTTCCACCGCCCATGCCCACATCGACAGTACCTTTGGTATCGCTATGGTTGCCTTTGTCGTCGGCGCTGTAAGTGCGAATATTTATCGTAGCACCCACCCCTACCGTGGATATTACCTGCACCGGGTCGTATGTAAACGAGAAGCCCATGTTTATTATAGGCGGCTGTGTAACAATAATTGTATTTCCCCCTCCTCCGGTATAGTGACTGTTTTCGCTGGCTGTACCGGTAATTGAATTATCATTTACTGCCATAGACGAAAATGCCATTTGCGCGGCTACATCCTGGCCCTTTGTGGCCTGGTCGGTAGTCATGTACTTTTTGTCTTTGTTGATATCGTTAACCATTTTATCTATCTCGTCGGTATTTGCGCCTGGCGGGTTCATCGCACATTTTACTACAGTATGCCCGTTCGCTTCATATATCATCGGCGCCTTTTGCGATTTCCCAACACATAAATAAGTTGTTTGCCCTGATGTTCCGCCGTTGGTGTGTTGTTCTGATACTGTTTTGGAATAATAAAAATGAACGGTTGTGTGCGTAGTATCATAATGATGCTGTATCAGCAACTGGTTGCCGTTGGGCAGCACATTGGCCTGCTTGTTCAATACCGCCTTCATCATCGAGTCGCGAAACTTCATTATTTGCGCGGGTGTCATGTGCATTAGTTTTTGGGCCATTTCTTTAGCCTCCACGTCGCTGGTGGGCTGGGCAAAAACCTTTCCGGCGGAGCATACGCCAAACAGGATCATTATTAATAACAGTAGCTTCTTCATATCATTATAATTTATAGATGGCAGGCTGTTGCAAATATTCGTTTGACTTTAACCCACATTGCGGGCCGGCTGCGAAACCGGCCCTTGGTGCAACATGGTCCCTAACGATCTTTATTTCTCAATCAAATCACTTAATTTTTGCCAGTTGATCAACTTTACAGCTTCATCAATATCTGCTGAATCGCCTATAAATGTTAACACTATATTTTGCACCGCCATCCGGCTGATTTTTGCACGGTCAAAAGCAATTTCATAACGGGTAGTAGTAAGCCCGTCGCTGGTGGTTTCGGTTTTTTTGCCGACAACAGGTTGCCCTAAAAAAACAATGGCATCATCATAGTAATTGCCGTGAAGGCTAACACTGCCACCATCCATAATCGGGCATTCGACAGAATGCAGGCCTTTTAATGCCAGCGTGGTTGGCACAGGTATAGACAGCGGAACCGGTGGCGTTTTTGCACAATACGATAATGGTGTCGAGCTCTCCGTACCCCTTATATAAAGGTTGGCGACAATAAAAATTGACAGCTTACTTTTATTGGTTGATTTAACCGTCGCTGCAACTTGCGGTGCATTGGTAAAATCTTTTATGTTACTTACAGCAGCACTCAATAACGGGGTCATTTCTTCGTCGGGCATAGTAAAATCCACCTGCCAGTCCATCGTCCAGGCATCACTTATGCCGATGGTTTTTAAAATAAAGCCGTTGCAAATGCTCCAGCTGCCCGGGTCGCGACACCAATATTTCGTGGCATCGAAATTCAGGTCTTCTTTGCCTGTTGCCCAGTTTTTGTAGGTATGCGGCAAGGCATCAAACAATTCCTGGTGTAGCTTATTCATAAACGCGGTCTCGGCCGGCGTTTGCTGCCTGAATGAAGCGCTTTTGTTTTGCGCGAGTCCCCCCGTTGTTATAAACAGGCCCGTAAACAGCAGGAAGAATAGTGTTATTTTTTTCATTAGTGGGGGTCGTTATATGCTTTCCTTATTTTAAACACGCCGTAAACCGTTCCCCGGGTAAAGACTTTGTCCTGGCCCCTGTTGTTCCATACGGTAGAGCTGATGCTGCCTGTTATAAAGTCTCCGTCCATGCTGGTGATGGTAAGCGTACCGGAACATTTGAGTCTTTGAAGCTTTGGGTTGCCCTGCATAGCACATACGCAAGTTTTTGGGTCTCTCGGCCCGTCTGGCATGACATTGATTGAATTTAATCTGCCACTAAAAGAATGTACCCCTTTGGTTAACCCACCGGTGTAGGTTATCGTTACCATGCCACCGCCGGCGGGCCCGGGATGCCCGGGGCTCAAATCTTTTCCCATGCCCATAAACGTCATGACGGTTACATTATTTGAAGGGTCGTAAATAGCGTTTGCATTGCTGGTTAAACTCACCAGGTTTATACTGCTTGCCTGCACCTCGGCATCAACCTTATCTTTTTTCTGTTGCAGTTTTTGCCTTTCGGCAGCTGGTATACGGGCAAGTATTGCCGGATCGATAGCGGTTACCGTTACCGGGTTAGTGGCAGATTTTTTGGCGCCTTTTGTTGCCGCACTAAGGCGCAGGTCGTTAATTCCGGCTGCGGGATCATTAAGTGCAAAAATGTTATCGCCTGACTCAAAATACAGCGTCTTTAAAAGCACTACCTTTGGCAGATCATGGCCGGTGGGGATCATTTCTGCCGTTATCACCATTATGTTATCCCGTGGCGCGCTCGCCGGGGCGGTATATTTTACCAAATACTCATCAATTATATCCAGCGAGCCACCGCCCTGTAAGATTTTCCAGTTTCGCGCGTGGTATGATATGGGCGCTCCTGAGCCGGCCAGTGTATGTGCCGCGTCAGACATGTGCACCGGGTGGCCGTCTGTAATAAAATCTCCGTTGTTATCTGTAGCAGGCGGGATATATACATCGATGTTGATCTGTGTTTGCTCGTTGGCCGAAAGGACGCTCTTTTCCGCACTTAGGGACAGGCGCCCGCCGCGCATTGCCCTTGCCAGGTCATCGTCTGATGCACGCCCATCTTGTGCAAACAGTTTTGCGGATATTACTATAAGGGCTAATAGCGTTATGTATTTTTTCACTTTTATTTGTTTTAATTTATTTTATCTCTGCATTTATTCCTCAATAACTACAGGTCGTGCCTGCACAGGTAAAGCTTGCCGCTGCCCAGGTCCACGTCTAAAAACACAATCACTTCTTTACCGTCAAGTATAACCTTGGTAGGCGACGATGCGTTTTCAAATACGGTACCATCAGAAAAATACAGGCCGCGGTAGCCTCCCCAGGCCATGCCGGTTTCGTTGGCATTCAGAAACAGGAGCTTTGCGTCTCCGGGGCTGTTAAATTTGTAAAACAGGGTTCCGTTGCGTTCAAGGATGAGTTTATTGGCGTCCGGGAAATTAAAAACGTTGCCGGTATTGCGCAGCCATATCTGGTTATTTGTTAAATTGGAGAAAGGCGAGGTCTGCCCGTTCGATAAATAGATTTTTTTATCAACCACAGACAGTGCGCCCATAACCTTACCGTCAGGACTGATAAGCGGAATAGCACCGTAGACTTTCGGTATTGTAAATTTTGCGCCCGTAGATGAGTTCATGTGGTAACTCATGCCGCCGCTTATACTTGCACCCGCAACGGCCACTACGCTTGAATCCGCGTTGTGCGCAATTTGCGCCATCATAAAGCTGCCGACTACTTTACCATTGAAAGTATAG
>Ga0105239_10007936_pt1 | contig 12131 bp, 11 predicted proteins | sample KBSC44metaG_FD_92761 | JGI IMG/M metagenome (GOLD analysis project Ga0105239, IMG submission 92761) | Corn rhizosphere microbial communities from Kellogg Biological Station, Michigan, USA - KBS C4-4 metaG | ecosystem: Host-associated > Plants > Roots > Rhizosphere > Soil | place: Michigan, USA...
GCCCTATGTGAAGGAATGAGAAGGGGGGGCGCCCGGAGTGAGTGAGTGAGTGATAAAATCGCGACGGACCGTGTTCCGATTGGCGGACTCGGACAGCGACAAGGCTGAAAATGAACGCGGTGGCAGATGAGGTTCCCCCCTCGCATCCTTGAACCTGGCGGCCCCCTCTCTACTCTAATGCCCGAGTTAGTCAGTGCTGACTAGTGACAAGCTGGAGTGATCGACTCGACTGGGTTTTTTCAACGGCCCTCAAAATACCCAAGAAACTATCCCCAGGCCTCAAGAAGCAGAAACGACATTGAACCACACCCATCAAAGACAGTCATCCGTACATATACACATGCACATGCTTTCGGAATGGCATATTAATTATGAAGCAGATCTAATTAGACCTACTTAGACCCCGCCCCAGTGCTGACAACTCCCGACTCCCAAACGAGCCAGATAGACGACTCGGAAGCCCAACAAACAAGCTTTGCCCGCGGACAAAGACAAGCTTACGGCAATGAAGCTTTTGGAATATTTTTTTGGGGGGTGGCCTGGCTATCTGTCACTCTGCACGGGCTGCATGCATGCATACATAATATATGCTTGGAGGTGTGTTGGGTGGGTAGGGGTAGTTCTCAGATACTGGATCGAGCGGCACAGTAGCACTCTTGAATGTCATTTTCCCAGTATGTATATCCAAGATGAGTATATATTTATACCTCTCGAAAGCACGTACACACACACACACGCACACAGGAAATACAAAATCATTCAGACATAATCTTATATCTCAATGTCCTCGCGGGCTGGGGTTAACTCGAGCGTCAATATTATAGTTGGTCTAGTTAGGCATCTAATCATGAGAGGAGGCCAGCCGGCTAAAATAAATAAATAATAAAATTAGCTAGCTACATTAAAACAACTTTCCGTAGCCCTTGATAGTTTGATATCAACCTTCGGCAACGAGTCACACAAGGCTGCAGTGCAGCTGAGCCATTTCGCGTCCTCCCCCTCCCCTTGTTCAGTTCATCATAATTGACTGTTCATAACTTACACTCCTCACTTGAGTTTGAGTTCATGCAATGTGCAAAATGTAAAATGCAATATACAACATTTTCCTCATTCACATTCACGACCCAACCTTGCAACAACTTTTTCATTTAAACATGGAAGTCAAAAAGTCCTCGATCTAGTTCCCCCCCCTCCACTCAGATCCATTAATCTATCTACCTATCTCTCTACGCGCGCCCCCTATTCATCTATCAATTTGCATTCTTTTCGAATGGCTTGCTTCATGGTGAGTAATACTACTTACTACTAGTAAAGATCTCGAAAACGGGACCGATGGGATCTTTTTTGTGTTTTGGAGGATGATTCTAGGGAGTAGATGATATTTTGCCGCCGAAGATTGGAAAGAGTTGAAAATCCATCCACCGCACGACGAACCCTTTTCTGGCTGTATATATCTTGCACCTGAGAGCTCGCGGTCACTCAAAACTCCAATGCGATGCTGGGAGTCCAAACTCTATTGTCACAAGTTTGCAACCGTCCATCGTTCCTGTCTCGTTCATCCACTAATTCTGTTCAAGACACGATCGGATTGAACATCACTATTTGAAAAACTCGCCCACGCCGAAATCTTGGTCATAGCTCATGTCCATCAGGCAGGAAGCACAGCCAGCGCACCGGCAACAAATCCCGCCAATGGCAAGAGACTCCTGAGGCCATTGAGGAGGTTCCAGGTCCCGAGGAGACGCGCAACCTCCTTCTCATCCTCGGCACCCCACTCCTCCGCAGACCCCTTTGTCGCAGACATCGACATGACCTTCGCGGCCTTGTGGTGCAGCGCACCGTTCGTGCCGGCCATGACGATAAGCGTCCAGGGCGTGATGCCCATCGTGAGCACCACTGACGCGATGTACAGCTGTTGCTGGCTGGCGAGGCCGAAGCGGACGGCCGACTCGGCCGTCCATGCGAGGTACGACAGCACCGCTGCGATCCCAATGGCGATCGGTGGATTTTGCTGGAATCCCTTGTCATACAGCCGCTTCCATTGCACGACCAGTGTCCGGGCGGGGATGGAGTCCTCGCTGTGTGTTTGCGCGAGGGCTGGGACCGCTATTAATGACAGGCCTCCGATGTTTCCTATAAGTCAGATGCGGTTAGCGGGTGTCTGCGACTTAGGTCGAATTGTAGCAAAAGAGGTTCTGGTCAGCTCTCTCTTAACGCTGGGTCCAATTCATGAGGGCTTGCAAGATTCAGTGTTTGTGCAGCATACCCGATAACCAAGCCGCTCCCCCGACGCCTGCAATTTGCAAAATGATTGACGACAGAGGCGGAGTTGAAGCCATATTGACCAGTGTACTAATTATCCAGAGGAAATCTCCGTGAAAGCCTTTCAATCCCAGCTAGGGGTAAAATTATGCAGGCTGAACGTCGAAACAACAATCTCGGAATCTTCTTCTTTGTGACGATGATGAACGCTCAGAATGCACCACTAAGCTGCCTTGCGATGTAAGTGCTAATGATCACAATATATATGAATCCGTAATATTCGTCCAACACGCCACCTTGAACAGTGCTCCGAAAATGAATCGTAATGGCCGGTGAGGGTTTGCTTTGATATTCGACGATCGGTACGAACGGAGTTCCTGGTCCGACGGGTCATTTTCCGATTGGTTGGTTGGAGCCTCCCTTTGAGGAATGCCCATTACCCGAGTCGGGAGGCTTTCGTCATTCAGTACCGAAAACTGGTGCCTAACACATTGGCCGGGTTGTGGGACCTTGTTGTCACAACGTTTCCACAGGGTGTCTGGAGGGGGCTGCGATTGTTGGCCTACCGATGACCCAACAAGGGTGTTACCTTTGTGGTTCTTAGCATTTCTGGTCGTCGCAAATGAGGCCACAACGAGCATTGGCCTAAGCCCAGCATTTACTTAGCTGTTCATCCAACTCCGGGGTCAAGAGAAACTCCCGTAAGATTGCTTGCGCGTCGTTCCACGTCGACGTGATGGGGAATCGATCTTGCATATCTGCCAGCACCCTCTCGCCATTTGGCTCTAGACCGAGCCGTCCTGTCCAGGAGCAGATGGCCATCATCATGGACCACATGAGGCCGTATGCCCCGTAAGTTGACGATTCCCTGCAATTGAGCACGGCGTGTGTGAGCGACTCGCGAACTTGTTGCCAAAGCACGCCGTAGCGCATCACGTTGAACGTCAGGTTCGTGAACACCACGAGAGCGAAGCAAATACAGTGCTCTAGCGTCGTGGACGTGAACTGCAGATGTTGCAGGTATTTGAAGGCTTCGTGGAATTCGTTTTCGGGCCGGTATTTGTGTAGGTACATGAGTTCGTCGGCGTTCAGGGGCTGAGATGCCGCTTTCACGACGAGGTTTCGGACCTCGAAGGTCCGGTGGATGATGGTCAGTAGTTCCACACTGAAACCGAGTTCTAGAGCAACTCTTTGGAAACCTCGAGGGATTTCCGTCAGCATGGTGACGACAGCCGGGGGAAACGGGTATGCAGGATAGGTGAGGCCTAGCCCATGGGTCTCTGATCTTGGGCTTGTTACCACCGAGGTTGAACCCCAGGCTGGCACGTCCCTTGATCGCTAAAGTTAGCGGATGCCCGAGTCTGGAAAACATTTCAACTTCACTGACATATAAACGAGGGACTCTAAATAGTCGTGAAATTCTTGACCTTCGAGGGTGCTCGAAAGCGGGTCATCATAGTCAGCATCAATATCGTTGAGATAGGATCCGCGAAGCAATGGGAGGTGAACTTTGCGTTTATTCAAGCTTGATGTATCGAGAATATGTTTGAGGCCTTTACGGTGGGTCATGACTGATTTGACATCACAATATGCCGCCTAGAATTAGTAAGCAATCTGAGTACATCTGCGGGCTGAAGCTGAGTCTGATTGCATGCCACGCACAACTGGATTGCAAGATATCAATCTTCGGGAATTTGACCTACATCGATGGTCGAAAGCAAGGTAACTGCCGTGACAGACTCATACCCCACTGTGCTATTAGTAAACTCTTTCGACAGGGATTTCAATGCCTTTCCTCGGTGGTAGAGAACCTGTGAAGATGGTATCTGCGCTTCGCGCTGCCCAACATACGCATCGAAGTCGCAGCGAGTCTTCGCCATGAAGGCATGGAAGACAGCCGGATTCTCCACCGCCACGGCGAAGAAATTCTGAATGATGGCCGATTTCTTGGTTGGCTCCATTGCCACGGGCATTTGGGAGGCGGCATAATCGTTGAAGACTGAGAGGTATTCATCAGCAACCCAACCCAGTCACCCATTGGAGTTTTGGTGGGAGCATTTTCATACAGTAATCCAGCGCTTCAGCCATCCAGGGACAATCGTCAGACACCAGGATGCGGAAAGGGTCCAGGGACGTTCCAATGGACCCAATATTCAGCTCTGGCGACTGTACTCTGGCCATGACAGCATCAGAGGGAATCTGCCCCGACCACAGCTGTTCTAGCTCCACCTTTCCATCCTTCGGTGAACTCGCACGCAACGGCCTCACAGTCAAAGCAGAGAGAGTGTTTTTCTGATGCCATTTCAGGTTCCGAGTTTTGTGTCTCCGTACATGCCTCCAAGAGTACTTTTGGATATGCGTATTGATTTCTGGGAGGAAGTTCTCCGTGCCTAAGGTTTTGGCGTCATGATTGATAAAACGAAGACTCACTCCCCAGCCTTTCGCGGAGTTTTCTGTTCTATCATTGGCGCCAGGTTTCTCACTTGGCTGTAATAGAGACGTGGTTGAAGTGTGAGCTCCTCTCTTCCCTTCCGCCTGACTATCCAGATGCTGCGGCATGCTGTAGCTTTTGCTGAGAACGTGGACTAAAGCACGTCTCTTCCTGATTCCAAGTCTGAAAAGGATACATACCAATGATCGACGTCCCCTCCAGCGGACTGGCGGTTTATAAAATCCATGGTAATTAGTTTTCTCCCGGTGGACTCGATTCCTTTCAGGCGAGAGATTCAGCCGTTTTAACGGTGACGGGGCGTCAAATGGCGTTGAAAGATGTCCTGTCAGAGATACGAGACGATGTCTGGACACTGATTCGGAGGGCCGAGGGGGCCTCGCATATCTCAACGCGCCCAAAAGTCGTGAGGAGAGCTTACAAATCTCTCGCATCATAGATCCCGTTGTGATAGCGAATCGCATGCACAGCTATCCTCACCGAGAAAAGCAGCACGCCAAAGCTTATTGGCGAAGAGGCGCCACGTTAAACATGGATCCTGATTCCAACAGTTCCAACCTGCGATACTAGTAGGTTGCGCGAGGGGTGAGAGGTGGACCGAGTACTTGTTTACATCGAACGTGGATGGCTCTAGGAGAGTCCCCGCCGCGTCATACAGATAAACATCTCAATCGATTGCTTGAGATGGCCACGTAGCTGGAAGATATGTAGGTGGACGGTTTCTATCCCCGTGCGCCGGGTTGTTGAGTAAGAATTGCGGGGTGAAGGTGTGCAGCTGAAAACAGATCGTGGTACCATTGATCGCAGCCGATAAACTTGAATCAAGCGATTGAGTTACCCACCAATAAAGTGTTTCTCTAGGTGAACGATTATCTATACCGTCCATTATGTGATTCCCAGGTCACTAGAAATTGTCCATCTTTGGCATCCCTGAAGCCCTTCATTGGCTATGCCGCAATGCGTGAGACATGAATACGACGAGAATGAGGTTACTTGTGCCAAATGGCGTGCTGGCATACGAAACACCCAAAGTGAGAAATGATCAGCTAGGGTTTGAACTTTTGAATGTCTTGGACGAAACCATAATTCAACCTCCAGACTACCAGGTATGCTTTACAGGCTGGTAAACCTAACATCAGCCTGCTCAGCAGCCGACTTGGCTGTGCGGTGCCGATCTTGAGTTCGCCGTAGGACTCGGCTAGGTTGGGTTCGGCTACCCCCAATATGATTCATCGACCTCATGAGTTGGCCCTTCACATGCGCCGGCTTTGATAAAGGTATGGCTGGGAATAATTCCATCGCGGAAAGGAACCTGCAGGGCCACAGTTTCCGTGTCGCCTGGGTAGTAGGTCAAATGACCAGGAGCACGTCGATCACTATCGATAGCGATGATGAGTTGATTCAAGCTTGGTTTGATATACAGGTGTTCATGCGCATGCTGCTTATTTTTGTCTATGTCCGCCAATGGTGAGGGTGCATGGACATGGGCGGCGCCTGAAAGGAGGATGAAATACCTAATGAAGATACAGAGTCAAAGGAAACGATTCAGATACCGTACATGAGAATGCTTGTAACACGGAACCTCACCTCGTGATCGCCAGAAGGAGTCACTTACATATCACTCGGCGGACGATGCCAGCCCTCCGCGCTCCCAGCCGGCAGGACGACATATGTGGCATTAGCGGTATCACCCAGACTCAGCGCCTTGCCAATCGTCGGGTACGTGTTGAACGGCGTCGACAGGGCCCAGCATTCGATTACGGCATGATAGGGCGGAGAGGGGAAATTGAGGACTGCTGTCACTAGGAATGGGTCGTTGGCGGAAGGCGCGCCGAGTGGGTGAGCTAGTGGTGTTTGCTGATGCTGTTGAGGAGGGAGGAGGTGTTGGTCATCGTTATTGTTGATTAGTTTGCACGTTGCGAGTGGGAGGAGGTTGAGGATGTTGAGCGCTGAGACGAGGGTCCTTGTAAAGAGCGCCATGTTGGAGATATCAGGTTTCAACGAGCAGCCCCATGTGACCGCTTAGACATCGTTTTGGAATATTGTATTCCTTAGCGACAGCCACGAGTGTTGAAGGGCATTCACTTCGAATATTGAATGGTGGTTGAACATTTGGCATGAGTCATTGCATCGCCAGCTCGAGCGACCGAGTCCCATTCCAACTCGAGGATCGATCTGCACGAAGCGGAAGAAAGTTCCGCCGCTCGCGAGAGGGGACGAAGCGGGTTGTCGTCGTGGATGAGGCGGGCAGTTGTGAGACATAGTACTCCGTACTCCGTACACATATATCATAGTCACTTGATTTAACAAATATATGGTATAGTGATGTATTATAGTGGCAGTCATCTCAGAGCTAGCAAGAGGCAATCCCACCATGCGATGTGGTGGTCATCTGGAGGACAATTCCAGTCGCGGCGACTCGCAGCCGTGAATCACGCTACGCTAATTACCCAAAGGTTGCCTCCCAAGCACTCGAGCCGGGGGGATCTGGTCATAGGATAATATCGTCCACAGGGGTTGAATAGTACCTTGCATTAGCTGTGGAGAAACCACCAGTGCCTAAAGATCATTGATCGACAGTTACGTGCATGCAAATGCGAGCGGATCAACAAACTCCAAGCAGTGATAGTCGCTGCGCGTTCGTTGAAGCTTGTGTCTTGTGATGCACTGCAGAGTGAAGATCGTTTCAGCCTGATGAGTGATCTACATGTGCTAGATTATCTTCGTGGAACCACAACGTCATGACTAACTAGTCAAGATGGGCTTAGGGGCAGTGTGGGAGGGAGCCTTGTGGCTGAGGAGTGTGAACGTATCGCAGAATTTCAATAGTGAACGGTCCGAGGAGCAGTAGGGTTGATTGAATATTTTATGATTTGTTTTATGAATTTCTGCTTCTGTTATAGTATTCACCTGCCCATCCATGCCAGATACTATTTCCCGTGAAGCTAGCATCCATCTATCCACGGCCCCGGCCACGGCCACTGCCACTGCAGTACATGGCTGACATATGCCAAGCCAGATCTTCCCTCAACCGACTGCGCTAAATACTGTCTTTCTTCCCTCGAGTCGGGGAATATTCGATGTATGAAGCCGCCATGAGAAAGCAGAAAAACAAAACAAAACATGGGGGGCTATCTCTCTAGTCATAAAATCTTTGAGAAAGGACAGCAGTGATCGCTCGCTAAGGGAGTGGGAGTTGCTTCGCTGTGCTGAAGGTTGCAAGTCATGCTGCGTCGTGCATCGTGAGTTTTCGTAACGAGTGTAAGAGAGTTCGTCAAGAGAGTGTGTGTCGTCGTTTTCCAATAGAAAATAAATACTATGACAAGGTTGTAATTGTAATGGTGTGTCATGGTACAATAATATGAACCTGTCGACTGGAGGCGAGGTTCTGGGGGGGGAAGGAAGAAGCACTTTTTCGCAAAAGACCAGGAGGTTGCCCCTTTTGATCTATTCGGCCAGGTACCGGATAACAGAAGAGTACAATATTCATGTCAAGAGCACCGTAAACCCGAAAGAAATTTGTACAATGTCGAGGTAATCGTGTTACAGGAGTTGTGGTTGGAGTATGTATGGTTTAGGCGCGAAACATTTCCGAGAGGATTTTGAAAAGATTTCGTCTCTGTGGTGAAGGAGGTGAGGTGCGAGGATCAAAGGGCCTATTAGGGTTGGTGACAGCTCGAGGTCGGGCTACTGACATTGGCCCAATGATTTCCATATCTCCGAGCTCAGGAAATTTACCACTCTTGTCATCAATGACAGGCAGAACCACTTTGGTGAGGGGCTTCTCAAGCACCGCACTTGATGCGGTGGAGTCTTGCATTTCAGAGTCGCCATCACTCAGACGAGCGAGTACAGGAGCCAGGGCTTTTCTCATGATGGCATGTTGTCTCTTCCACTGGTTGTCGGTACTGGTCCATTTCTCCTCAGTCAGTCGATAGACCTTGGAGGTTGGGCCGTAATGTTCAACAGTCCTCGCAATGTGTTTGGCATAGCTTGTGCGTGCTTGGTCCCAATTATTTCGGAACTCGGCGTAGGAATCGAGAGTCATGAACTCGGGAACATATGGTTCAGGATGGATAGAGAAGTTGGCATGTCCGAGTTTCACAGCCCACGGGTCATGAGTGTCATCCAGGAGGTGCAAAGGAGGTATTATATCTCCCGTGATTGTGCTGGTCCGAGACCTGTTGTGCAAAGATATCATGGAAGGCTTTGTGGAGAGAGGTGGAGAAGGGAGATACGATAGTGGAGGAGTGTCGATCGATGTTCGTACGCTCATTACGGTGGAGGTGGGAGCGATGGATGGGGACTGAAGGGGTGAATGTACTGGAGATTCCTTTGAAAATAGCTCGGAGAGGACGGGGGGTAGGAGGGGTGTCGTGGCCTGGCTTGGTTCTTCTTGGTCGGAAGGCTTCTGGTCGATATCTATCGGCTGAGACTCGACTTCGAAGGAGCTCTGACTGGCAGCAGCCTGGGATGGAGAGCATGCAATTACAATCTCATGCTTGGAGATGGCACTCAGGGCAGGACTTAGAATTTGAGAGCCATTGAGTGAACCTGAGCGAGAAGCAGGAGAGTTCAGGTGGGTGACCAAGGATAGCTGGGGACCGGCAGCAGACCTGTTTCTCCAGCGCCTGGATATGGAACCTAGTTTGCTGGACAGGCGATGTGAGCCTGACTGGGGAGTGTGATCCATGGATCTCGGCCGTTTGAAATGATGTTGCTCAAGGGATGGGGTGGACCAGTCAGAGTGCTGAGCCAAGGTCCACTCCGGTTGCACAAGAACAGGTGAACTTGGGGGAGAGATGCGGTCGTGGCTATCGGCAAAAGCCTTGTTGTAATCAATGAGATCGTAAGGGCTGTTGTTGACCAAGGTATGGCCTGAAAATTCGTCTCTCTCTTGAGGTTCTTCTGTAACATCCTCCAACCTTTTTGCAGCGGCATACATATCCATTGACTCTCTCGTGATTGGCGAGGAAGCTATGGATGAGATGGAACCCTTTGAGGAATGACCTCGAGAGAAGACTGAGCTTGTGGGTGAGGACAAATTAACGGAGGAGGTGGAAGTGGTGGCGGGTGAGGGGTGAATGAGGTGGTCTGGTGGATTTGCTGTTGAATAATCCATCGAGGCTGATTTGGCCATTGTGAATGGGATTGTGTATAGAGGTGAAGGGGGGTCTAGGGGGACCCAAGTAGGATGAGTGTGGGAATCTCGAATCGAAGACAGGACTGGTTCGGGAGGGCGGATCACCGTAGGACAGTTGGATGCATAACGGCTGGATTGGAGATGCGAGGAGTCTCGAGCGGAGGGTAGGTGATATAGTTGGTACTCGGGCGACGTGTATGGATGTCGAGTAGGAGGGAGTGAGTGCTCGAAGGGTGAATGTGTGTGTGTGTAGGTATGTGTTGTTTGTCTGTGGTCTGTTGTCCCTCGTGTCGATTGTCGCTTGACCTGGGCGGAGGTCCAAGCGGGTGTTTCTCGAACGGACCAGTCATACACAGGGTTGGACTAGACGACGTCCGTGTGTCGGTGGTGTTCTGGAAACGAAGCCATCAGTTCAGGGCCATGTGGACGAGTCACAAAGGCAGTCGGGTAGGTATAGAACGTTGTTGACAAGTCAAAAAGCAAAAGATAGACGTGGGGGGGAGGGTAAAGAGAAGCAGGATGACTGGTTGGGAAGAGAAAAGAGAGTTGTGTGAGTGCCTGAGTGCCTGAGAGGAGGAGGGTGTGTGGTTGGTAGTGGCAGTGAGAGTTGTGGATCAGATGGGGATAAGTGGGTGAAGGCCAGTGGGAGATGGTCTGGGAGGTGGTCGGTGAGGTTTTCTGTGCGGCGGTGCAGTTGGTGTTTGCTTTGGGTGCTTTGACCACTGCGACCAGACGGTCGGTTTATCGGTTCCAGAGGTGGTAGGGGTCCTTCCTGGTCCTGTTCCAGGAGAGGGGGGTCCTAACTGGGTCACACTGGGGAGCTGGGTACTGGGTAGTACCTGGGCGTCACCCACTACCTCTCCAGTCCCCAGCAGTAGAACTCACTGGTACTCCGTAGTCTGTATCCCCATCTGGCCCTGCAGCCGACACTGACGCTGTCACTGCCATTGCCGTTGCCATTGCCACCGCCAGTGAACAAACAACCTGACTTCACCTGAGTCAAGCAAGAGGAGGGCAATTGGCGGAGTTCTGGATCTCGCTTTCGTTCTCGCTCTCCCACGGCGCAACTTTCATTGAGTCGGTGGCTTTTTTTCTCCCAGGGTGGGCGAACTACCAGACTGAGTTTCCCCCATCGTCACGGGCCAAGCGAAGTTCGCGACTGCATCGGTGGCGCCGTTTAGGCGTGTCTTGGGGGCGGGTTTGGTGTATGACTGCCTGGGCCTCCCTGGAAAGGGCTTGCCTCGACACCCCTGCGACCTCCAAGCAAGGCCTTCGAGGGTGAGAGTCTCCCGCCCGCCGTGGGTGCACTGGCCGAGTCCGATGACATGGGTCTGGGCTGGGAGAAAAACACTAACTGTGCTAAAAGTGAAAAAGAAGCACTTTTTTCTCCCATCCATCCAAGCGCCACCAACGAGGAGGCTTGTTTGGCTTTTTTTCTGCGCTTGTGCTGGAAGTTTTGGTGGAGCGGGTGATGGGGTACGAGGGTACAACAGATCACACACACGCACGCACGCACGCATGCTCTCTCTTACCTTTCCTCTTTCTCCCACCTCTGTAGCAAGGCCCTGGGAAGCCGAACTGGAACGAGTAATAAGAAGCGCGCAATGCAATGGATCGCCAAAGTGGTGGTTGGTGGTTGGTGGTTACCGGCTGGTTGCGACTTGAATGCTATATTCTGATTTCAGTCTTGACCAGGACCGGCAGTTTCGCAATCGGTGGTAATAATAGTAATAACAGTAAGAGTAGAGAGTAGCAGTAGTAATTGTAATAATAATGAGCAAGAGATGTCGGTGATGATGGTGATGGAACTATTCCTGAAGTTTGCGAGCGACATGGCCGGGTTTTTGTGAGACTCTCCTTCGTACTCCGTAGGCTAGTCAAGTCAGTTACAGCTTCCACCCGCCTCACGTCTGCCGTCTGTCTATCTCATGCCAGTGAGAGTCCTATCCCAATATCAATAGCAATGGCAATACTAATGCTATACGAACACTCACACTCCCTACACAATGCAAGGGCAGAGACTCAATTCCGCCCCTCTGCCCTTCTCATCCTCCTTCTCCCCCCTTGAACGGAATCTACCAATACCCTCTCCTCTATCCTTCTTCCATCCACCATGACGCACCACACCACTCGACTGTCTGTACCATTCCGAATAGCCCTCGGCCTCGCTGCGATTGATGGTTCTGACAGGTCCAATGGCCGGTTGGCTGCATTTGCCGCGTTCGATGAACAACCCTCTTAGTGGCGGAGCTGCAATGCGTATTATACTTAGTACAA
>Ga0105239_10007938_pt1 | contig 12130 bp, 10 predicted proteins | sample KBSC44metaG_FD_92761 | JGI IMG/M metagenome (GOLD analysis project Ga0105239, IMG submission 92761) | Corn rhizosphere microbial communities from Kellogg Biological Station, Michigan, USA - KBS C4-4 metaG | ecosystem: Host-associated > Plants > Roots > Rhizosphere > Soil | place: Michigan, USA...
GGCGACATGGGAGGGGCAGAGGATCGCCGCGCAGCGATTGTAGTACCAGGGCAGATAGACATCCAGGAGATTCTGGGTCATCGAGTCGGGAAAGAGCGGCACATAGTGGCTATACTGGGAGTAGAAAGTATGAAAGGTCGTCACGAGAGGCACATTCCGGCTCAGGGCGAGATTGGCGCCTGTGAGGCCCAGTACGAATGGCGTGTGCGTGTGCACCACGTCGAGCCGTAGGCGGTTGAACTGACTTGCCAGCGCCAGACGGGGCAGGAACGGATAGGCCAGCGGATAGTCGGGATTGATCGACGTGACAAACGACGGAAACCGCTGTACATTGATCTCGGGTTCGGTCTGAAGTTCATTCTCCGGCGCAAAGACCCAGACCTGGTGTTTCCGCTGGCGCAGACCGTCGATCAGGGTCAGGAGAGAGGTCGTGACGCCGTTTTGCACCGGGCGAAAACTCTCCGAGAAGAGCCCGATGCGCAGCCCTGCATCGGGCGTCGGCGCAGACTCCTCCGGGGCTTCGTCCTTCGATATGCTGATTTGAGACGGAATTCGCACGATTGCTCACTTCCCACCCGGTGTCGTTGCGATCCGGTCTATTCCTGATTCGCGGCTTCGAGAGGCGGCGTCGCCCGCTTTCTGCGACTTGGAGCGACACGTTCTGCAAGGCGATCCGCATCCAGTGCGGACTGCTGCGTCTCGAGGAAGGTCAGGATATCCGAGAGGCGGAATCGCCTCTGTCGGGTCTCGCGCTCCGTCGTATTTTCGGAAGGGCGCTCCGGCTCTTTCCGATAGTGGGTCAGAATGCCTTTGTTGGTATATCTACGGACAGTCGTTGGGCAGACGTTTAACAGTCGCGCCGTGTCTTCCAGCGAGAGGACCGGATCCAGAATACGCGCGATCAACTCTGCGCGCTTCTCCTGAAACGGGCGCTTGTAGGACGATTGCGCGACTTCCTTCTCCTCTTCTCTACGCTCCAGCGCCAGAAGAGTTTGGACATGGCGCGGCACCTGTGCCCAGAGGTCCGCAGAAGAGAGGCCGGATGCCACATTTTCGGAGGGAACATTGCGCGCATGCGGAGCCCGTTTACGGCGTCGAACCGCAGAGTCGGCAGCGGCATCGGATCGGGGAGATTGGACTGGAGCGCTCAGGCCGGAGACAAACCCGGACGTCAGCGGCAGCAGCACAGAGACGGGGCCGGACGTCGGTTCGTCGGCGAAGAGATTTGCGATCACCTCGGTTTCGGCGGGCTCCGGAGGCGGCTCTAACGATTTGGACGGAAGATAGTTGGCGAAAACCGGTATTTCGGCATCGAGGTCCAGTGTCTTTGCAAAGGGAACGGGAGAGACCGCAGGGAGCGGCTCCGGTTCTTCTTTCGGGGGCTCGACGACCGATCTCACAACAAAGCCGCTCTGTCGAGGCGTAGTCTGTACCGGTTGTGGGCGAGGAGCGGCTATCTCTGTGACCGGCTCCTGCTCCCGCGTGATCGCTTGATCGATGCTCTCTTCGATGACAGAAGGCGACGGTTCCGCCTGATCGGACGTGATCTCATCGGGAAGCGTAATCGGCTCCTCGTCCAGAAGCAGGCTCGTCTGTGAGTCTGTCTTCTGGTCCGTCTTCGTATCGGTGGCTTTGGCGGCAGGCTTGTCCGGTACGGTCTCTTCCAAAAACTGGGATTCGATGAATTTTTGCCATTCGTCGAGTCGCATAGGTGGGCATCCTTCGTGTGTTCAGATATCAGAGAATCACTCTCATACAATCAACATGGCGTCGCCGAAACTGAAAAACCGATAACCCAGGCGCACCGCTTCCCGGTAGGCGTGGAGCGTCGTTTCATACCCGGCAAAGGCGCACACTAACATTAACAGTGTTGAACAGGGCAGGTGGAAATTGGTAATCAGAGCATCCGTGGCTTGAAATGTATAGCCAGGGGTGATAAAGAGATGCGTTTCGCCTTGGAATGGAACGACCCGTGCTCCCTCGTGCCGCTGTGCGTCCGTTCGGCGTGCGGCAGCCGACTCCAGTGTGCGAGTCGAGGTCGTCCCCACCGTAATGACCCTACCTGGAGTGCGGTTTATCGTCCCGGCGGCCTCTTGCGTGAGTTGCACCCATTCGCCGTGCATCTCATGCTCCTCGATGTTGTCGGTTCGCACGGGCCGAAAAGTGCCTACTCCTACATGCAGCGTGACTGCAGTCCGTTCGACGCCCTTCTCACTTATTTGCGCGAGCAGATCCGGGGTAAAGTGCAGACCAGCCGTAGGTGCCGCTGCAGAGCCGCCACATTGTGCGTAGACCGTCTGGTAGCGCTCTTCCTCCGCAGCCTCCAGCGGCGTACGGATGTAGGGGGGGAGGGGAGCGAATCCCCATGCCGCAAGCGCGTCTCGCTCCTCGGTCGTGTTCAGTTCCAGTATCCGTCCACCATCGGGAGTCGTCGCCGTTACGACCGCCTGAACGGAGGCGGTAGCGGCATTCCCGTGGTAGAGTGTGATCCGTTTGCCGGGACGCAGCGACTTGCCCGGTCGCACAAGCGCCTCCCAACTTTTATGGCCGTTCGGCCTTAAAAGGAGCACTTCCGCTTCCTGGCCCGCTTCGCGATGGCCCAGGAGGCGACGCGCCGTGACCCGGGTATCGTTCAGTACGAGGGTATCTCCAGCAGCCAGATATTCCGGCAGATCCTGGAAGCGGCGATGCTCCAGTCTGCCATCATTACGGTGTACGACCAGCAGACGGGACTGTCCACGCGGAGCCGGGGTCTGAGCGATCAACTCAGGCGGGAGATCGTAGTTGAATTGGTCGGTTCGCATAGTTCACGGGCACACGCCTGCAACGTCACGTGTGGGAAACAGCCTTCTCTTGATTCCGCCTATTGTAGTTGGAAAGAGTCCGGAAAGTCAAGGTCTTTCCGCAATACCACGACACAAAGGTCATGGGATGTTCAGCGACGCAGGAGATCAGGCAGCTCCTCTGGGACGACCCCCAGGTCGAAATAGGCTGTTCGCAGTCTCTCCTTCACCAGCGGCAGATCGTCCGGGGGAATCCCGAGCGCCCGTGGGTCGCCGGAGAGGGCCGCGACCGCCTGTGTCAACAGGTCGGCATTGGGGGTCGCGTCGAGATTGCGGTAGAGCAGCCGCCATGTGTTCGGGTCCCGGGAGTCGCGCACATAGGCGAAGCAGTGCGGCTGCCGCAACAGTTCGCCGTCCTGTCCATTGCGCGCTGCCAATGCGTCCGGGCGCAGAACCTCTCGACTTAAGAGTGCATAGAGGCTCTGGGAATCGATGCGGTAGTTGGCAGTGCGTTGTAGCTCCCGACGGATCAGGTTGAGGACGTCGTCCGAGAGGAGCATCGAGGCCAGCCTACCGGGATTGAGGATACGCACCCGCTCCCAGTATTCCTGCAACGCGCCCTCCTGTACTCCCTCCTTACAGGCGAGATAGAAGAGTTGGGCCTTCTCATCCGGCGAAGAGTTATCGAGCAGAGAGACGCGAAACACCAGTTCCGCATGGCGATCCGGGCCGACGCCCAACCGGTAACAGCTCCAGACATCGGAGTTGGTCAGAAGCGCCCACTCCGCGTAGGGCGGGGTCGCGGAGCCACTCATACGCAGCATGTGCGCGGCATTGGGCACGATCGCCAGACTCTTCACATTGAGCAGAAACTGGAGGCGTTTCTCGATGAGCACCGCATAGTCGGCGATCCCACGTACGCTGATCTCGGCGGTAACGTCGAAGAACGGGTCGTAGCCCAGCATGTCGCCGAGCATGGCTTTGACGATGTCGGCGGTGTCGCGTTCATTCATGCCGCGTTGCCGCGCCTGACCGACGATTCTGCTATATTTTTTCAGACCGTCCTGGATTCGGCTGCGCGCACTGTCCGCGTACTTTAACATAGATCGTCACCATTCCGTTTACAAGCGAGGCGAGTTCAGTCGAATTCCCATACACTGACGTAGACCTTATCGGCCTCTATCGAGACATCGAACACAGGGATCCCGTATCCACCCAGGGTTGCGCAGTCGCCGGATTTGAGATCGAAACGGTAGCCATGCCGCCGACAGGTGACATAGCCTCCATGTGCGGGCGCACCGTCGAGGGACGCGTTCTGATGGGGGCAGAGACTGCCCACCGCGCTCCATTTGCCGGCATGGTAGAAGAGGGTACATTCCCCTCCTGGACCCAGCGGCACGACTCTACCGACGTCCGGCAGAACATCGTCGACATGAGCGACTTCATAACGGACTTTGCGCATCGATGCGGTACTATCCTCCTAATTGACTCATATTGCGATGCACCGGCGCCATTCCGTCCTCCAGCCGATGTTCACGGGGCTTGTGCAGGACCGTCCGCCGGAAGAGTTCGGCGATCTCGGCATCGGTGGCTCCGTCACGCAACGGGGTTCGGAGATCGACTTCACCGTCCGCCATGAGGCAGGGGCGCAACTGGCCATCCGCGGTCAATCGCAGCCGGTTGCAGTTCAGACACAGGTCGTTGGTGATCTGGCTGATAAAACCGAGGGTGCCGCGAGCGCCGGTAAGGCGGTAGGACCGCGCGGGACCGTTCACCTGCACCTCCGCCGGCTGGAGTGCGCCGAGCGCAGCCTCGATACGGTTTTGCATCTCTTGCGTGGAGACGAAAGCCCGGCGCATCTGGGTGGCGTCGAGTTGCCCGATGAGGGCATTGCGGTTCAATTGCAAGGTCTGTTCCAATGCACCGATTTCGGGGCGAGCGTAGAGCATGACATTCGTGTCGCGTCGATATTCGGGGAGCGGCGCGGCGAGAGCGAAGAAAGTCTCCATTCCGACGCCTCCGTCATCGCCCTGGGACCAGTTGATCGGCATCAGTTCGATAAATCGCACATCGAAGGGCTCCGACAGCGTGAGCCGCGCGAAGTCCACGACCTCATCGTCGTTCCAGTCCCGCATTACGACGCAGTTGATCTTAAGGGGAGTGAGGCCGGCCTCCTGCGACGCAGCGATTCCTTCCAGGACCGATTCCAGATTGCCGCGGCGCGCGATCCGGGCGAAGCGATCCGGGCGCAGCGTGTCCAGACTGATATTGATCCGATTCAGGCCCGACTGTGCGAAATGGGCCGCGTGGCGGGCGAGAACAGAGCCGTTGGTGGTCATCGAGAGATCACGCAGACCCGGAATCGCCCCGATGCGCGCGACGAGTTGATCGATGTCCTTCCGCACCAGCGGTTCGCCGCCGGTCAGCCTAATCTTGGTCATGCCCAGTTCGACGGCGATCCGTACAAGGCGTTCGATCTCTTCAAAGGAGAGGATACACGCTTTGGGGGAGACCGGCGCACCCTCTTCTGGCATACAGTAGACGCAGCGGAAGTTGCAGCGGTCGGTGACGCTGACTCGGAGATAGTCGATGGTGCGGTTATAACTGTCGATCAGCGGCATACGGACCGGGACTCTTTCCAATAAAAACGATGTTCGCAGGGATACTATAGTATACCTCTGTACTGCCTTCAGAGTTTCCGCCGTCGACAGTTCCGTTCGATCTGTCGAGGAGACGAATGGCGTCTTGACAGCGACCGACACAAACGTGTAACATAGTGGAAACACCAGATACGGGGAGGGAAGCATGTCGGCACCGCTATATCTATGGTTTCAACAGGGAATGTGGAGCGATCGAGGTCGGAGCGCCGGCAGGGTTTCTCTGACAAACAGGTTGTTCGTCCTGGTTGTGTTGATGGGGTTGCCGGGGGCCAGTCTGGCTCAGAACAACACTCCGGAGAAAGAGATACCGGTGAAAGCGGTGGTGCCGCAGGCGCCTCCTGTCGAAATACCTCCGATCAAATTCCGTGAGCGGCCCCGCTATCCTGCCGATCCGCAGCGCCTGAAACGTACTCCCCTGATCGATGGGATATTGGGCGACGGCGAGTGGGACCCCTTCTATACGATCACGGACGGCATGGTCAAGGGGACCGTCTACTGCAACTGGGACGATAACTTCCTCTATCTGGCGACACGCACCGAAGGTGCGGCGAACGTGCTCTTCGATCTCGACCTGAACGGTGACGGTTGGCTGCGCGGCGCGGACAATATCGAACTCCTGGTCGGCAGCGTCGCGAACGGCGGCACGCCCGCAATCTCCGCCCGGCTTCTCGATGCATCGAACACCAAGGACACTCCTGTCTGGAACGATACGGCGATCGATCCCAAAACTATTGTGGTTTCGTCAAAACTCGTGAACGGAACGCAGATCCTGGAAGTGGCTATCCCGAGGAATGCCGCGAGTTTGCAGCCGAAAGTCGGCCAGAACTTCGGCCTGCGCGCGGAGTTCATGCCTGCCGGACCCATCACCTCCTTCGTCAGTACCGCACCTTTCGAGCCCCATCTGCTGCTGGATGCCACGATGGCCGTGGCGCGTGTGACCGGAGTCGCCGGGATCAATCCCCGCCTCTCTCTTTCCGATCTGAAGTGCATCGGTGGGCAGAAACTGTTCGCGACACTGGAACTGACCAATCAGACCGATCAGACCGTAAATATCAAGAGTATCCTCTGGACAGGCACAGGATTGAGCGCCAACGCCGTCAATACGCTGCGCGAAGTCAATGTCAAGCCGCTGGTGGGGCTGAAAAAGGAGAAGATGACCTACCAGACGATTCTGCCGATGAACCTTTCGGTCGGATCGTATCTGCTCTCGGTGACGGTGGAACTGGACGGCGGCAAAACGATCCAATCCGCAGCGGCGTTCACGGTCGTCGATCCGATTCAAGTGCAGTTATCGAGCGAACCGCAGCCGCTCGCCGTTGCCGGACAGACGAAACTGTTCGTTGATGTCGATGTCACCAGTTCCGTTCCGGACCACTTCCGCGGGGATGTAGAGCTGAACGTCCTTCCCGCCGGCTGGCAGATCGACGGCGGCTTGAAGCGCAGCCTCTATATCGATCGGGAAGATGCGCACCGGGTCGCGCGGATCACCGTGAAGGTTCCTTCCACTACGACTGCGGGCGACTATCCGGTGGAGGCGACCGTCAAGTGGCGGGGGCAGACCTGGCACGCGCGCCATGTCGTTAAAGTTATCAGGACGGACGCGCCCACACCGGCCCCGCCGAAGTAGTAAATCGTCTCAGCGAGGTAGAGGATTGGTAAACGCGATCGAGATGGAGGCCCTGACCAAACGATACCGCGCGCTCCGGGCGGTCGATGGTCTGAACCTGACGGTGCCTGCGGGAACCGTTTTCGGTATCCTCGGCCCCAACGGCGCAGGTAAAACAACGACGATGAGCATGCTGCTCGGCAATGTGCGCCCGACCTCCGGTCGGGCGACTCTGTTGGGGCAGCCGATCGGCAACGTCCCTGTGCGGAGCCGGATCGGCTACTTGCCGGAGAAGTTTCTGTTCCACGCGTTTCTCACCGCCACCGAGTTTTTGCGCCTTCAGGGCCGCCTTTCAGGGATGAAGGGAAGCGCCCTGGAAGCACAGATCTCCCTTGTGTTGGAACGGGTCGGATTGCAGGATCGCGCCACCACCAAACTCGGAGAGTTCTCGCGGGGGATGCACCAGCGGATCGGTCTGGCCCAGGCGATCCTGCACGATCCTGACCTGGTGATCCTCGACGAACCGACCTCCGCGCTGGACCCTGCAGGACGGCGCGATGTGCGCAAGATCATCGAGAGCCTCAGGGAGCAAGGCAAGACCGTCCTGTTAAACTCCCATATCCTCTCTGAAATCGAGGCGACCTGTGACCGAGTTGCCGTTTTGAAGCAGGGAAAGATCGTGGCGGAAGGCACTACGCAAGAGTTAACGCAGTTTACATCGATTGTCGAGGTGGAAGTCGAAGCAATGAACGATGCTGCACTCCAGGCGGTGCGCAAGATCGCTCAGAAACTCCGCCTGGAACGTGTGCCGATCACGCACTTCACCGCTACCCTGCAATCGGAGAGTGATATTCCCACGCTATCCGCGGCGCTCGTAGAGAACGGCGTCCAACTCCGCGCCTTCACCCCCAAGCGTGAGTCCCTGGAAGATGCGTATGTGCGGATTCTCGGCGATTAGAAAGTGATGCTCGCTTCGCTCGCTTACCTAACCCCCGTCCCCTTCCCGAAACGGGAAGGGGTGCCCTGACAAGCAACGACCGAACAGCATCGAACTGTGTTTTGCCGTACTGTAACCCTCTATCGCTTTCCACTTACCCCATGGTGCTCACTCGTCAGATACCCGCTCGAAGGCAGGGGGACGGGACAAAGTGGAACGCTGTATGTCGGGTATTTGTTGGGGCACCCCTTCCCTGTGAGCGTAGCGAACGAAATTCATTGCGCGGAAGCGATGAATTTGGGGTGCCCGAAGGGCGACCTTTTCAGGGAAGGGGACGGGGGTTAGGTGCATCAATCGACTTCGACGATGGTGAAGTGTTTGCCGGGGTCACGTTCGGTATTGGGTTTGAGATAGACGATTTTTACCAGATCGCCCGACTTGAGGCTCTTGATCGCACTCTGAAAGGCTGCGACGGTCGGGGTATCGATGTTGTTGACTTTCACGATCAGGCAGCCTTCCGACAGCTCTTCATTGTCGGAGGCGGCGGTGGAAGTGTCGATGGCTTTGATGAGAACGCCCTGGTCGGCCGCGAAGCCGGTCTGCTCCGCCAGACGCTTGTTGACCGCCTGGACTTCGATGCCAAGCTTCGCTTTTGCACCGGGATGAGGCTTGTCCTGGTCGAGGCTGCGTGGTTTCGCTTCCGTCACCGTGGCGACGAGGGGGAGTGTCTTGCCGTCGCGGACGACGGTTAATTTTATTTTCGTATCCGGGGCGGTCTGCGCGATGATGGTGCGCAGATCGGCTTCATTGTGGACCGGTTTCGCATCGATTGCGGTAACGACGTCGCCGACTCTCATGCCTGCGATGTCCGCGGGACTGCCCGTGGTCGGATCGGTTTTGATCAGTGCGCCGTAGGAGACGTTCAACGTGGTCGCCTGTCCGGGTGTTACCGTGGAGGGAGCCACTCCGAGATAGCCGTAGGTGACATGCCCTTTTTTCAAAAGTTGATCGATGACGAATTTTGCCGTGTTGATGGGGATGGCGAAACCGATGCCGATACTGCCGCCGCCCATGCCGCTGTGGTCGCTCTCGATCGCGGTGTTGATCGCGATGACGTCTCCGTTGATGTCGCAGAGCGGTCCACCGGAGTTGCCGGGATTGATGGCGGCATCGGTCTGCATCATATTCGGATAGAGGCGTTCGTGCAGGGCGGACCCATCAGCGATCTTCTGCAGGCGGTTCAGGCTGCTGATGACGCCGACCGAGAAGGAGCCTTCGAAGCGGTATGGGCTTCCGATCGCGATAGCCCAATGGCCGATTTTTACGCGATCCGAGTCGCCAAGTCGCGCGAAAGGCAGGTCTACGTTCGCGCTGACTTTGATCAGGGCAAGGTCGCTTCGCTCATCGCGGAGAACCGTGCCGGTGAATTCGCGGCCGTCGTGCAGTTTGACGGTCACTTTATCCGCGCCTCCAACGACATGATCGTTGGTCAGTATCCAACCCTCTTTGCGGATGATCACGCCGCTGCCCGTACCGGTCGAACGGCGTGGACTGCGCTCCAGGGAGTTCAGTCCTTGCGGAAGCTCCTCGGAACCTCGCAGCGTCTTCGTGCTGGATACCGTCACGACGGCAGGCTCGATCGAATCCGCTACGGATGCGAAGGCGTCCTGGAGGTTGGCGAGCGTGGTGACGGCTGTGCGGGACGGTTGTGCGACCTCCTGTGCCTGGACGGTTCCTGGTGCGAGGAGAGCAAGGCAACTCAGCGCGGCAGCGAGAGAGAACGCGCCGCGCATTCGGCCGGTCGCGATAGAAAGCAGAGAATCGGTGTTGGTAGAGGCATGCTGCCTGTGAGAACTTCTCGACCCGGTCAACGCGTTACGCATGGTGGCTATCTCCTGACTTGACTTCCAGCGGATATGGGCGTATATGGCACGACTGTTGTTACTAGGACGATTCAGAACGACCCCGGTTACAGGGAAGGGGCCTATTGATTGGTTTAGACGGAGAAAAAAGGAAACCGGTTCAGAAATAGTGCCGAAAAGGACAAAAAACAGAGCGACCCGGCGTATCGGACACCGGGTTCTGCTGCTGTCAATGCGTAAAGGATGCTTTAGCGCGGTTGAAACACATCGAGACGATATTCGGGCGCGGACTGACCGGGTTCATAGGAGGCATTATTCACCCGGTAGAACTGAGGCGCATCTCGGAACCGCCCTTCCTGAGCGTGCAGAACCGGCGGTCGGACGAAGCGCTCGCCCACCGAGGGAGCCAGCCCTGCGGTCAACTCGGTAACCGAATTGGGTGTCTGTTGCCAGACGATCGTCGACGTCGAATTCGCGCCGTTTGCTGCCGGAAGATGATGAATGATCGCGTAGAAACCGAGCACAGCCACCGCTCCTACCGTCCATCCTTGTGGGGACGAGATGAAATCCTGGGCCTGCATTCGTAACCGCATCCACAGCATCGCCGGCGTGCGATTGGCCGACTGCGTCTCCTCCCAGGTCAGGGCATAGGAGATGCGCGCTTCCAGATCTGCGGGAGGCTGGTGGGTCCGCATACAGCCGACCATTCGCTTCATCTGCAGAAACGATTCATATTCTAAGTTGCATTCGCCGCAGCGGGCTAAGTGTTCAAATATCTGGCGCTGCTCCACGCCGCGTAGTTCGCCGTCCATATAGGCGGACAGAAGCTGGTTCACTTTTCGACAGTTCACCGCAACTCTCCTGTTTTGTGATTTTGCTGTTGTCTGGCGGTTTGAATTTTTAACCGAAGCATTTTGCGTCCTCGATGCAGACGGGACCGCACTGTCCCTAACGAGCAGTTCATCATATCGGCGATCTCCTCGTAGGAGAGGCCTTCCATATCCGCAAGAATGACGGCGACCCGAAACTCTTCCGGGAGCGCATTCAGCGCGGTCTGGAGCGACTCTTCCAGCGCATTCGAGAGCGCCATCTGCTCGGGATTGGACGCGAAATCAGGGATTTCCAACAGGAATTCCGAATCTCCGTCGCCTCCACAGAGAGGTTGATCGAGAGATTGCGTTTTCAGCTTCGGGCGCTTGCGCAGTTCATCGATAAAGACCCGCGACATGATCCGAAACAGCCAGTTTTCGAACGGCAGGCTGCGGTCATAGCGGTCGAAGAAGCGGTATGCGCGCAGAAACGACTCCTGGGTCAGATCTTCGGCATCACTGCTGTTCCCGGTCATTCGGTAGGCGACATTATAGGCCTGTCGGTGACAACGATTCACCAACTGGTCAAACTCCCGCCGATCTTTTTGAATGGTGCCGGAAAATAGCCGCGCGATATCCATACCAACGAGCCTCCTGTCTCGAAATACGGTCGTTTCGATCGCGGAAGTTCCCGCATTATCGGAAATCCAGGAACTGCCCAGGGAACGCACTCAGGGAGTCTCTTCTCTCTCCTGCGTTTTCAAGAACTCCTTTGCTGCGTTGCCGGGCCGGTCCGGCAGATCGGCCAGAAGTTGCGAGACAGTGACAGACTGATAGCCACGCGCTTTCAATGTGTCGAGGATATTGGGGAGCGCCGCAGCCGTGCCGGGATAGTCGTGGAGCAGGAGGATGCTGCCGTTCTGAATCCAGTGGAGGGTCTTGGCGGCAATCTTCTCCGGCGATTCGTTCACGTCGAAATCTCCGGAGGCGGTCGTGTAGCCGACGGTGATATAACCGAGCGCGCGAATATCACGCAGGACAGCCGCATTGTAGCGCATTCCAGGCGGGCGGAGCAGAGTCAGATGCTTGCCGGTCAAACGATTGTAGGTGATATCGGCGTCGTTGATCTCGCGATGCCGTTCTTTGGCATTCAGGCCGTCGAGACGTCGGTGGGTATCGGTATGGTTCGCGATCTCGTGCCCTTCCGCGATACTCTGCAGGACAAGCTCCGGATGGGCCTTCATATTCTTGCCGACATCGAAGAAGGTGGCATGGACCCCGTAGCGTTTAAGAATCGCGAGAATTTCGGCGCGGCTCTGGGGATGCGGACCATCGTCAAAGGTGAGGGCGACTTCATGGCGTTCCCGGTTGCCGTGGGCAAAATAGGCCTCATCGCCGTGGAACAGATCGTCGCCGCGCATCTTGTGGTACCAGAGGATCGGGTTGACGTTCTGACTCCAGCCGGTACCGTGA
>Ga0105239_10007941_pt1 | contig 12128 bp, 10 predicted proteins | sample KBSC44metaG_FD_92761 | JGI IMG/M metagenome (GOLD analysis project Ga0105239, IMG submission 92761) | Corn rhizosphere microbial communities from Kellogg Biological Station, Michigan, USA - KBS C4-4 metaG | ecosystem: Host-associated > Plants > Roots > Rhizosphere > Soil | place: Michigan, USA...
CGGCGATCGAGGGCCGGATCGGCGCCGGCGTGCCCGTCGTCCGCGCGATGCCGAATCGCCCCGCGACCGTGCACGAGGGCATCGCAGGAATTTGCGCAGGCGCGCACGCAGGCGACGAGCACCTGACGCTCGCGGAGGAGGCGCTCAGCCACCTGGGAGCAGTCGTGCGCGTGGCGGAGCGCTACATGGACGCCGTGACCGCCGTCTCGGGCTCGGGGCCTGCGTACTTCGCGCTGCTCGCCGAGGCGATGGTCGAAGCCGGGATCCTGCTCGGCCTGTCGCGGGAGATCTCGACCCAGCTCGTCGTACAGACGATGCTCGGCACGGCGCACGTCCTGCGCGACGAAGGCGTCCATCCAGTCGACCTGCGCGAGCAGGTGACCTCGCCGGGCGGGACGACGATCCGGGCGATCCGCGAGCTCGAGCGCGCGGGCGTTCGCGCCGCCTTCCTGAACGCGATCCAGGCCGCGATGGAGCGGTCGCAGGAGCTGGCGCAGGGCGAGATGTGACGCTGTTCGGGGTCGACCTCGTGGTGCTCGACAGCCCGGAGGAGGCCGCCGCCGCCGTCGCAGACGAGCTTGCCGCGGCGGCGCGTGCAGGGCTCTCGATCGTGCTCACCGGCGGGAAGTCCCCCGGCCGGGCTTACGAGCTTGCCGCCGAGCGACAGCCGGACTGGAGCCGCGCAACGCTCTGGTGGGGCGACGAGCGCTGCGTCCCGCCCGACGACGAGCGCTCGAACTACCGGCTCGCCCGCGAGAAGCTGCTGGACAGCGTCGCTGTCCAGCCGCGTGAGGTCCATCGGATCCGCGGCGAGGCCGGCGCTGAGGCCGCGGCGGCCGAGTACGACAGCGAGCTCGACGGCGCATCGCTCGACCTCGTCCTGCTCGGCATCGGGCCGGACGGCCATGCGGCGTCGCTCTTCCCCGGGCAGCCCACGCTCGAGGAGCGCGGGCGGCGCGCGATTCCGGCGGAGGCAAAGCTGGAGCCGTTCGTGGAGCGCGTCACGCTGACGCTGCCGGTGCTCTGCTCCGCGCCCGAGGTGCTCTTCCTGGTCACCGGCGAGGGCAAGGCGGAGGCCGTCGAGCGGGCCTTCGGCCGTCCTCCGAGCGCCGAGGCGCCTTCGAGCCTCATTCGCTCGGCGGCCGGGAGAACGCGCGTGATCGCCGACACGGCCGCAGCAGCGGCGTTGCATTAGTCCGACGCCGGTCGTATACATACGCGCATGACGCCCGAGCCGTCCGGGATGCTCGACGTCCTCATGCTCGACCAGCCCGAGCAGTTGAAGGCGCTCGGTCACCCTTTGCGCCTGCGCATCCTCGAGACGCTCGGGACGAGCGACGACGCAGGCGACGCGCTCACCAACCGCGAGCTCGCCGAACGCCTCGGGGTCGATCCCGGCCACCTGCACTTCCACGTGAGGATGCTGCTCCGGGCGGGCCTGATCGCGCTGGCCGAAGACGGCGGCCGCGGCCGCGAGAAGCCGTACCGCCCGGTCGCCCGCACGCTGCGGGTCGCGCCGGAGCTGCTGGCCTCGGGCCTGACGAGCGACCTGCGCGAGGCGATGCTCAGCGAGGTGCAGCACGGCTGGGCCGAGCACGGCGCGGAAGGGACGTTCCGCTCGGCTCAGGTCACCGCGCGCATCACGCCCGAGAGGGCCCTCGAGCTGTTGACGGAGCTCGTCGAGCGGGCACGGGAGGCGGAGGAGGAGGGCGTTGAGCCGCTCGTGATCACGGCGGTGTTCCACCCGCCGACGCGACGGGCGGCGGAAGAAGCGGAGAGCTGAGCTCCGCCTCGATGCCCTCGCGCGCGGCAAGGGCCTGAAGGACGAGGACCGTGTCTGCAACCGGCATGTCCTCCAGATAGGCGTCACGCGTCTCGAACGACTCGAGCACCGCCTCGACCGCCAGCTCGTAGCCGAGGACGTCTCCGGCCGCGATGAAGGCCAACGCGTCGCCGACGTCGGTCGGGAAATCGTCGTGCGTGCGAATCCAGTCAGCGTGCTCGCGCGCCTGCGTCCGCCGGCCGAGGACGAGCTCGGCGAGCGCCGCGGCGTAGAGGCCGATCGGGGACCCGGCCTCGGCGGCGCCTGCCTCCAGCGCCCAGCGGGCAGCGTCCTCCGCGCCCTGCCAGTCGCCGGCCAGGACGAGCGCCTTCAGCGCGCCGATCGGCCGGCCCCAGCTGCCGGGCGGCGCGTCCTGGAAGCTCTCGCGGTAGCGCTCGGCCGCGCGGTGGAGCCACTCGACCGCCTCGACGCGCTTTCCCTGCATGAGAAGCGCCAGGCCGGCCCCGCCCGCCGCGTTGCCCATCCGCGTCAGCTGCTTCTGCCGCGCGTCGGGCTCCTCGGCATCCGGCAGCCGAGCCTCGCCGTCCCGGTAGCGCCCCTGCTCGCGCGCGAGATGTGAGGCCCATTCCTCGTGCTGCATCAGCCTCGTGCCTCCCCTGACCGCCAGAGATATCTCGTGTCGATTCTGTCATTTCGCCGCCGCGACCGACATGGCGCGCGGCTCACTTGGGCCGCACGGAGGGCGACACGAGGGGGCTCGCGGGGGAAACCGGGTTTCCCCCGTGGTGGACTAGGCTCTCCGCGTGGGCCGGGAGCTGCGCGAGGTGGTGTACGTAGACGGCGTTCGGACCGCGTTTGGGCGGGCTGGGCCGAAGGGCGTCTTCTGGCGCACGCGGGCCGACGATCTCGGCGTCAAGGTCGTCCGGGAGCTGCTGCGGCGCAACCCGCAGCTGCCGCCTGAGCGGATCGACGACGTGGTCATGGCGGCCACCGCGCAGGTCGGCGACCAGGGCCTGACGCTCGGGCGAGACGTGGCGCTGCTCGCCGGGCTGCCGCAGTCGGTTCCCGGGTTCGCCGTCGACCGCATGTGCGCTGGCGCGCTCACGGCCGTGACTGCGGGCGCGGGCGAGATCGCGATGGGCGCGGCGGACGTCGTCCTTGCCGGCGGCATCGAGCACATGGGGCACCACCCGATGGGCGAGGACGTCGACTTCAACCCGCGCTTCGTCGCGGAGCGGCTCGTCGACCCGTCGTCGGTGACGATGGGCGCGACCGCCGAGAACCTGCACGACCGCTTTCCGCAGCTGACGAAGCTCGACGCGGACACATTTGCGGTGCGGTCGCAGCAGCGCGCGGCAGCCGCCTGGCAGAACGGCGTCATGCGCGAGACGGTCGTGCCGATGTCGGTCTTCACGGACGACGGTTGGCGTCTCGCCGACCGCGACGAGTTCCTGCGGCCGGAGACGTCGCTGGACGGCCTCGCAGACCTGCCGACCCCGTTCCGCGCCGGCGGCCGCGTGACGGCGGGCAACTCGGCCGGCCTGACGGACGGGGCCGCCGTGTGCCTGCTCGCCTCGGAGCAGGCAGCGCGCGAGCTCGGGCTCGAGGCGCGGATGCGGCTCGTCTCCTATGCGTTCTCGGGCGTCGAGCCGGAGCTGATGGGTTTGGGGCCGGTTCCTGCGACACGGAAGGCGCTCGCGCAAGCGAGCCTGACGCTCGACGAGATCGGTCTCTTCGAGCTGAACGAGCCGTTCGCGGTGCAGGTCCTGACCTGGTGCGAGGAGCTCGGCGTCGACCCGGAAGACGAGCGGCTCAACCCGTACGGGGGCGCGATCGCATGCGGCCACCCGCTGGCGGCGACGGGCGTGCGGTTGCTGGCGCAGCTGGCGTACGGATTCCGAGAGCGGCCCGACGTGCGCTACGGGTTGAGCGCGCTCTGCGTCGGGATGGGCATGGGCGCTGCGGTCGTCTGGGAGAACCTCGCTGGCGGCGACTGAGTTCAAGCTCGCGCGGGCCGGCGAGGTCGCGCTCGTCACGATCGACAACGGCGAGGACTTCACGAAGCCGACCTTCTTCGGGCGCGCCGCACTCGAGTCGCTCGAGCGGCTGCTGCCCGAGCTCGAGGACGGCGACTGGGCGGCGCTCGTGATCACCGGCAAGCCGTTCGTCTTCGCGGCCGGGGCGGACATCACGGAGTTCCCGGGCGCCACGCGGGAGCTGGCGGTGGGGGGCAGCCGCGCAGGGCACGAGCTGTTCGGCCGGATCCGGGCCCTCTCGTATCCGACGGTGGCGGCCGTCAACGGCGCCTGCCTCGGCGGCGGCGTCGAGCTCGCGCTGCACTGCGACGCGCGCACGATCTCGACCGCCGTGCGGCACTTCGCCTGTCCCGAGTGCTTCCTCGGGATCGTCCCGGCGTGGGGTGGGACGCAGCTCGTGCCGCGTCTCGTCGGCGCCGAGACCGCGGTGAAGTTCATCGTCGCGAACGCCATGCGCCAGAACCGGATGCTGAGCGGCCCCGAGGCGTTCGAGCTCGGCTTCGCCGACCGTCTGCTCGAGCCGGCCGAGTTCCTCGACGAGTCGCTCGCCTTCGCCCGGGAGCTCGTCGAGTCACACTCTCGTGACGGTGCCAGGCACCGTGAAGAAAGCGTCGCGGAGGTGATACGGAAGGCGCGCGCCAGGCTGGACGGCCAGGTGCACCGCGCGGCGCCCGCGCCCTACCGGGCCCTCGACCTGATCGAGGGCGCGCTCTCCGGCTGGTCGCTCGAGGAGGGCTACCGCGCCGAGGAGGAGGCCGTCGCCGACCTGCTCCCGGGTCGTGAGGCGCAGGCGTCGCTGTACGCCTTCGACCTCGTCGAGCGCCGCGCGAAGAGCCCGCCCGGAAAGCCCAAGGCCGAGCCACGCCCGCTGCGCAAGCTCGGGATCGTCGGCGCGGGCCTGATGGCCGCCCAGCTCGCCGCCCTCTTCCTGCGCCGGCTCGAGCTGCCGATCGCGATGCGCGACGTGAGCGAGGAGGCCCTCGCGAGCGCTCGCGAGACCATCGAGGAAGAGATGGCCGAGCAGGTCTCAAAAGGCCGCTACGACGAAGGCAAGGCGCGTTTCCTGGCCTCGCTCGTCACGACTTCGACCACCTACGAAGACTTCGCCGATTGCGACCTCGTCCTCGAGGCGGTCTTCGAGGAGCTCGAGGTCAAGCGCCAGGTGTTCCGGGAGCTCCGCGAGGCAGTCCAGCCCGACTGCGTGCTCGCGACCAACACCTCGAGCCTCTCGGTCGCGGAGATGGGCGCCGACGTCGGCATCCACTTCTTCAACCCGGTCGCCCTGCTGCCGCTGGTCGAGCTCGTCCGCACGCCGGCCACCACGGACGAGCAGCTCGCGACCGCCTGGGCCTTCGCAGAGCGCCTGCGCAAGCGCCCCGTCCTCGTCCGCGACGCCCCGGCATTCGTCGTCAACCGCGTCCTCACCCGCCTGATGTCCGTCGTCCTCGACGCCATCGAGCACGGGAACACGGCGGACGAAGCCGACAACGCGATCCTCAGGCTCGGCCTGCCGATGGCGCCCTCCGTGCTGCTGCAGATGGTCGGCCCGCGAGTCGCGAACCACGTGCTCGAGACCTTGCACGCGACCTACCCCGAGCGCTTCGGGCTCTCGCAAACCCTCCAGAACTACGCCGACGGACGCGACGAGATCGCCATCCGCGAGCACCACCCACGCGACCCGGACGAGATCCTCGAGCGAGCCCTCGATGCAGTCGCGGACGAGATCCACCACCTGCTCGAAGAGGGCGTCGTCGCCGAAGCCGCCGACGTCGACACGGCTCTCCTGCTCGGCGCGGGCTGGCCCTTCTGGCTCGGCGGAATCACCAAGTACCTCGACCAGACCGGCAGATCAGAGAGGATGTTCGGCGAGACCTTGGCATGAGCGACGACTGGCGCATCCGCATCGAGCTTCCCGAGGAGGAGCACCGCGAGACCTTCCTCGGCCGGCTCGGCCTCGCCGAAGACCTCGGCAGTGCCGAGGCCCGGCAGCTCGCGAAGGAGCTCGAGGGCCGCCGCCTGGCTGTCTCGCAGGACGACAACGAGCTCTTCGTCTACGCGGCGTCCCAGACGGAGGCCGAGCAGGCGCGCGCGATCGTCCAGGCCGAGCTCGCCGACGAGGGGCTGCAGGGAAGCGTCTCCCAGCCCGAGCGCTGGCTTCACGAGGAGGAGCGCTGGTCGGACGAGGCGCCCCGGGAGACCTGGGAAGAGGAGGAGGTCGAGCGCGGCCAGGCGCCGTGGGAAGTACGTGTCGAGCGCGAATCCCACGCGGCCGCAGAGAAGCTCGCCGACGAGCTGGAGGCTGAGGGCTACACGCCTCTGCGGCGGTGGCAGTACCTGATCGTGGGCACCTCGACCCGCGAAGAGGCGGAGGAGCTCGCCCGCCGCCTCCACGGCGAGGCCGAGCCGGCCTCGCAGCTTGCCTGGGAGGTCGCGCCCCGCAACCCGTTCGCGATCTTCGGCGGTCTCGGCAGCAGCGGGACGCCCCTCTAGCGGCGGCAGGATCGGCTACACTTCCAGGTGCGACGCTCGCCAGGGGATTGACCGCGAGCGCGCTCTCTTACTGAGATCGTGGCAGCACCGGACGTGCTGCCGGACATGCCAGAAACGACCGAGCAGCCGACGCTAGCGCCGGAGGCTGCGGACGGCCTAGCCGCCTCCGCCCTCCAGGCCGAAGCTTGGGCCGGGGAGCCCTTCCTCCATCCGGACGAAGACCCCGGCATCGTTCTCGCGCCCGGAACCGCCCGCCGCCGCGCGCTCGACGACGCCGTCGCGGAGATCGAGGCCGGAGCCGACGAGCCGTCGTACGGCTGGAAGATCCGCTACGCGCTGATGCTCGGCCTCGAGCGCGTGCTCAGCGCCAGCCCGCCGACCCTGGCCTCCGGAACGGAGCTCCGCCGCCACCAGGTCGACGCGCTCGCAGGGATGCTGACCGAGCTGATCGCAGCCACCCAGGTGGAGCCCGAGCAGAACGGCAACGGCGCCGCCCCCGCCGAGGAGCTCGAGGCCGAAGACGAGGAAGAAGACCTCGGCGTCCACCTCGACGCCGTTGCCGAGGAAGAGCTCGAGCTGCCCGAGCAGCCCAAGGGCAGCGACCCGGGTGCGAGCCGGCGCTACCGCTTCCGCCACCCGACCGCGTCCGGCAAGACGATCGCCGCTGCCGGCTTCGTCGAGGCCGCGCGCACGCTCGGGGTGCTGATCCTCACCCACCGCCGCTTGCTCGTCACGCAGTTCCACCGCGAGCTGACCGCCGAGGGCTACGGCGACCGGTTCTCGGACGCGATCGAGAAGGGCCAGACCATCCCGCGCAAGGACTTGATCACCGTCCAGACCTACGCCTGGTTCGCGCGCCACTGGGGCGACATCGACCCGAACGCGTACCACCTCGTGATCTGCGACGAGGCCCACACAGCCCTTGGAGAAAAGACGAGCCAGGCGATCCGCGGGCTCTCTGACCCGATCTACATCGGCATGACGGCGACCGAACAGCTGATCGCCAAGCAGGTCTCGGACGTGTTCCCCGCCTCGATCGACGAGCTTCCACTCGGCGACGCCGCGCGGCGCGGCCTGATCGCCCCGCTTCGCTGCCTTCGCGTTCCCCCCGCTGCGGCGATCTCGTCCGTGCCGATCGTCGGCGGCGACTTCGAGGAGCGCGCTCTGGCCGCCGTCCTCGACCATCGCGCCCTGAACCAGGCGGCCGCGAGCCTCTACCGCGACCGCTTCGACAACACGCCGGGGATCGTCTACGCGGCGGGAGTCGAGCACGCGTACAACCTCGCCAAGGAGTTCCGCGCGACGGGCCTGAAGGCCGAGGCGGTCAGCGGCAAGACGCCGCCTGTCCAGCTCGCCGAAACGCTCGCCGCTTACGAGCGCGGCGAGATCAACGTCCTGATCAACGCGATGCTGCTCGCCGAGGGTTGGAACTCGCCGCGGGCGACGGTCGTGATGCATCTCGCACCTACCGCCTCGCGCCGCGTCTACCAGCAGCGCATCGGCCGGATCATGCGGACCCACCCGCGCAAGGAGGCGGGCGTCGTCGTCGACTTCGTTCCGAAGGGCTCGACGCACAACGAGCGGGCGATCTCGCTCCACAGCCTGCTCGACGCCGACTTCTACCGCGAGGGCGCCCGGGTCACGCCCGCTCCACGCCGTCGGGTTCAGCGCCGAGCCCGCCGGAAGCTCTCCCCCGCGCCCTGGCTCGTCCCGGTCACCCCGGACGTGAAGCGCCGCCTCGCCGTGATCACGCGCGAGTGGCAGCGGATCGACCCGCGCTTCCTCGACGACGACGAGCAGGCCTACTGGGCGACGATCGCCGGGCGCAACGTGCGCTTCGACGAGCGGGTCGAGTTCGTCAAGAAGTTCACCGAGGGGAAGGCGACCAAGGGCGCGCTCGAGCAGTTCCTCATGGCCTGCGCGGCCGAGAACCCGAATCGGCGCCTTCGCCTGACCGCGCTCGCCGATCGCGTCTCGATGACGGTCGACCGTGCGAGCTTCGACGACCTCGTCACGCTCGTGACGCAAGCGCCGACCTGGGACAAGGATCGCGTGCAGGGGGTCCGGACGCTGCTACGCGCGCTTGGCGACAACAAGGCGGACGCGCCCGAGCAGATCCTCGCGCGCTGGACGTGGCGCCTCGCGCGGGCGACACGCAAGGTGCAGGACCGGCGCGCGAGCGGTGAGTTCCCGGAGGCCAAGCGGCTCCTGGGCGCGCTTGCCAACTCCAGGGGGCACCGGCACGAGGAGAACGCGGCGAAGCTCGTCAACGCAGCGCTCGACCAGCCGCGCGAGGTCGGCGCGGCGCTGCTCGCCTCGGCGGAGGGCTACACGCCGCGGGCGAACAAGCTGATCGACGCGGCACGCGAGCGGCTCGGCTCGATCCAGGAGGTCGCGAACGCGCTCGCGGACAACCTACCCGCGCCGAAGGCCAGCTCCGGCCGCTCCCGGCGCAGGCGGCGGAAGCGCAAGAAGAAGGGCGCGGGTCAGGGACAGGCGCAGGCCAAGGCTCAGGACAACGGCGCAAAGCCCGAGGCGCAGGCAAAGCCGGAGCCCGAAACCGCTCCGGCCGCCGAGGCGTAACACCTCGTGCCGGCACGAGACTAGGTACCAGCACATGCTGCTCTACGGCATCGCCTTCCTCGCAGGGGTCGTCACAGCGATCTCACCGTGCGCCTACCCGGTGCTCCCGATCGTGTTCGCGGGCGGCGCGAGCGGCGGTGAGCGCCGGCCGTTCGCGATCGTCGCCGGGCTCGTCACGACATTCCTCGTGTCACTCCTTGCCCTCACGTGGATCATCGACCGGCTCGGGCTGCCGAAGGACCTGCTTCGCAACATCTCGATCGGGCTGCTCTTCCTCGCGGCAGCGACGCTGATCGTCCCGCAGCTCGGCCGCGCGCTGGAGCGGCCCCTCGCGCGCCTGAGCCGGCGGCGCGGCGGCGACCTCGGCGGCGGCTTCCTGCTCGGCGCCGCGCTGGGGCTCGTGTTCGCGCCCTGCGCAGGGGTCGTGCTCACCGCCGTCGTCGGGGAGACCGCGAGCTCGTCGGGGGTCCGCCGCTTCGCTGTCGCACTCGTCTACGCCCTTGGCGCGGGCCTGACCTTGCTCGGGATCGCGATCCTCGCCCGCCGCAGCCTCCCACGCCTGCGCGCCTTCGACGTCAACCGCCTGCGGATCGCGCTCGGCGTCGTGATCGGCCTGGCGACTCTCGGCATCGCGTTCAACCTCGACACGAAGCTGCAGACCCACTTCCCGGACTACACGAGCGCGCTCCAGTCGGCCGTCGGCGAGAAGAGCTGCTACGCGCGCAAGCACCTCGGCCAGCGCTGTCTCACCTCGCGCCACGTGGCCTCAGGCCCGAAGGCGCCGAACTTCACCGACATCTCGGACTGGATCAACTCGAAGCCGCTGACGACGCAGAAGCTCCACGGGAAGGTCGTCCTGGTCGACTTCTGGACGTATTCGTGCATCAACTGCCTGCGCACGCTCCCCCACCTGAAGGCCTGGTACTCGGCGTACCACAAGAAGGGCCTGGAGATCGTCGGCGTGCACACCCCGGAGTTCGCCTTCGAGCACGTCCCGTCGAACGTGCGGAAGGCGGTGCGCGACCTCGGCGTCCCCTATCCCGTCGCGATCGACAACTCCGCGGCGACGTGGAAGGCGTACCACAACTCCGCGTGGCCGACGGAGTACCTGATCGACCGCTCCGGCCGGATCCGCGAGGTCAGCGAGGGCGAGGGCCGCTACGACGACACCGAGCGGAGGATCCGCGAGCTGCTCGGGGAGTCGTCGAACATGCTCGTTGCCTCGGTGCCGGACAAGACGCCGAGCCACCTGCGGATGACCCCCGAGTCCTACCTCGGCTGGCTGCGGCTCGACCGCTACGCGGGCGCCCACCTCGACCCGAACAAGTTCGCCGAATACCACTTCCCCCGTTCGATGCCGCCCGACAGCCTTGCCTACGCGGGCCGCTGGAAGGTCGACCCGGAGCGGATCGTCGCCGGCAAGGGCGCGAAGCTGCGCCTGCTGTTCACCGCGCAGGACGTCTACATCGTCCTCGGCGGCCACGGGCGACTCGGCGTCTACTTCGACGGCCGCCACGAGAAGACGATCCGGGTCAGCGGCCTCAGCCGCCTCTACACGGTGCTGAGCTTCCCGAAGGAGGTCCAGTACCAGCTGCTCGAGCTGCGCTTCACGCCCGGGATCCAGGCGTACTCGTTCACGTTCGGCTAGGGGCTAGCTACGTGTCACCTGACGGAAGCGTCACGCTGCCGTCGTCGTTCAGGCCGAAGCCGGGGTTGTGCGCGATCTCCCACGCGTGGCCGTCGAGGTCGCGAAACGCTCCGGCGTAGCCGCCGTAGAACGTCTCCGACGGCTCTCGGGTGACCTCCGCGCCGTTGCTTCTCGCCAGCTCGACGATCTCGTGGACCTCGTCGCGCGAGCCGACGTTGTGCGCGAGCGCGATCCCGCTCCAGTGCCCGCCGTCGTCGGGGATGCCCATGTCGGCCGCCAGTTTTTCGCGGCTCCAAAGCACCACGACGACCCCGTTCGCCTGGAAGAAGCTCGTCTCCTGAGCCTCCCAGGCCACCGACCAGCCGAGCGCCTCGTAGAAGCTCTTCGCCCGCTCGTAGTCGGAGACGCCTAGGGTGACGAGGCTGACGCTCTGCCGCAACGCCTATTGCTCGCGGGCGGCGTCCTCGCCGCCGCCGTTCTGCTCGCGCTCGCGGAGGAAGCGCGTCAGCTCGGCTGCGAGGGCGTCGCCTGAAGGCAGGTCGTGCTGCTCTTCCAGCTCGTCCACGCGCCGCTCGAGCTCCTCGACGTACGAAGCCGTGTCCTCGTCCGAGGCGACCGCCTCGCTGACCTGCTCCTCGTAGCTCCGCGCCGCCTCTTCCAGCTCGTCGACGTCGACCTCGATCCCGATCAGGCTCCCGAGCCGCTCGCACAACGCAACCGCGGCGCGCGGGCTAGGGGTGAGCGAGACGTAATGCGGAACAGCGGCCCAGAGGCTGGCGGAGGGGATGTCCGCGCCTTTGCACGCGTCGTGGAGGACGCCGACGATCCCGGTCGGGCCCTCGTAGCGCGACGACGAGAGGCCGAGCTGCTGCACGAGCTCCTCGTCGGTGGCGCTCCCCGTGACTGGCGACGGCCGCGTGTGCGGAACGTCTGCGAGCAGCGCGCCCAGCGTGATCATCAGCTCGACGCCGAGCTCGTTCACGAGGCCCATCACGAGCTCCGTGAACGTCCGCCAGCGGAGGTTCGGCTCGATCCCGAGCAGGAGCACGACATCGCGGTCGAGCCCGTCGGGCCGCGCGTGGTAAAAGGCCGTCTCGGGCCAGTCGATCCGGCGCGTCACGCCGTCCTCGAGCGAGACGTGCGGCCGGGCCGCCTGGAAGTCGAAGAATTCCTCCGGATCGACGTCCGCGAACCGCTCCGCCTGCCAGGTCTTCGCGAGATAACCGGCCGCGAGGGAAGCCGCCTGGGCGCCGTCGTTCCAGCCGCGGAAAGCCGCGACCAGCACGGGCCGGGTGAGCTGCGGCCGCCGGTGGACTCGAAGCTCGCCGGCCATCGTTTCAGTCTACGTGCGGCCCGGCACGAACGGGGCCGGCGGACGCCACAGAACCGTCACGAATGCGACCAGCAGCGCCCAGACGGCCGCGGCGAGACCTACGTGGGCCAGCACGAGGCCCCACGGCAGGTGAGTCCGGTACTGGATCTCGCCCAGGCCCATCTGCACGAGCAGGAGGACGAACAGGGCCGCGCCGAGCGCGAACAGGCGCGGCGAGCGCTCACGGCGCGCGGCGAGGTAGCCGAGCATGAACAC
>Ga0105239_10007943_pt1 | contig 12127 bp, 10 predicted proteins | sample KBSC44metaG_FD_92761 | JGI IMG/M metagenome (GOLD analysis project Ga0105239, IMG submission 92761) | Corn rhizosphere microbial communities from Kellogg Biological Station, Michigan, USA - KBS C4-4 metaG | ecosystem: Host-associated > Plants > Roots > Rhizosphere > Soil | place: Michigan, USA...
AAACAATACCATCATACATTAATTTGATTGATGTTTTCCCCTAGCCAAAATGCGTGCCGGAAGGTATTTTATTTAGATAAAACTTTGCATATCAGAAATATAAACAAACTCGTGCTATTTCTATACCGATTGAAAAACCTATCATTTTGATAGGTTTTATCATTTTGAGAGGGTGACCCCACCATGTCATTGCGAGCGATAGCGTGGCAATCTCCTCGCGTTTATACGACGAGATTGCTTCGTCGTTCCTCCTCGCAATGACATAATGGAATAAAGGGTACTTGAAAAAACAGATTAAAACTGCACGCCCCAGCGTTCTTCGATCCCTAATCCAAAAAGGGCGAAATCATATTTTACGGGATCAGAAGGATCAAATTCGCGCAGACGGGCTGTGAGTTCGAGAGCGGTTTGCCAGTCGGTTTGTTTGCGGGTGATGAGCAATAGCTTGCGCGCTACCCTGTCCACATGCAGATCAAGCGGACAAATGAGATCAACCGGTTTTATGCGGTTCCAGATACCAAAATCAACCCCGCAATTGTCCTGACGCACCATCCAGCGTAAAAACATATTCAACCGCTTGCAGGTTGATTTTTGCGAGGGCGAGGACACATGCTTTTTGGTACGGTGCGGGTAATCGGGTAGGGAAAAGAAATAGGAACGGAAGGACTCCAGGCCAGCCCCCCAGCTCCCTAAAGGGGGAGCTTCTTGATTTGCTCCTTGTTCCCCCTTTAGGGGGTTAGAGGGCAAAAACGCATCTTCCAATGATTCAAAGCGTTCGTAATGGTATCTGAAAAAAGCGATAAAATACAAGGTATCAGTATCGTTAAAGGTACGGTGCTTAAAGCTGAGCAGCTTTTTCAGGTCGACCTCTTCATGGTTCATGATAAAATCGTAAGGAGCGCCATCCATGAGGGAGATGAGCTCCTTACATTTTTTGATGATGGTAACACGCTGCCCCCAGGATAAAGTAGCAGTCCAGAAACCCATGATCTCGATATCCTGCTTGCGGTTAAATAGATGCGGAATGGATATCGGGTCGTTCTCAATAAAACCGGGCTGGTTGTACTGGGCTACCTTGGCGTCGAGGAAAGCTTTTACGTTTTCGATCATAATTTAGTATCAAGTAGCGAGTATCAAGTATCAAGTACAGAATCTTTGACTGTATATTCAAAAATCTTGATACTTGATACTAACTACTTGCTACTAAGCTAAAGCTTGTTTCAGATCTTCCAACAAATCTTCAATATCCTCTACCCCTACGCTCAGGCGCAGCAGGTTATCAACCACGCCGGCTTTTTCCCGCTCAGCTTTGGGGATGGAGCCGTGGGTCATGCTTACCGGGTGATTGATCAGTGATTCTACACCGCCCAATGACTCGGCCAGTGAAAATACTTTGAATGACGAAGCTATGCGGAAGGTTTCCTGCAGATCGGCACCTTTTAACACAATGCTGATCATACCGCCAAAATCAAGCATTTGCTTTTTAGCGATCTCGTGATTTGGATGATCGGTAAAGCCCGGCCAGTAGATCTTCTCTACTTTGGGATGTGTTTTCAAGAACTCGGCTATCTGGCGGCCATTCTCGCAATGGGCCTTCATGCGCAGGTGCAAGGTTTTGATACCACGCAGCACCAGGAAGCTATCCATCGGACCAGGGGTAGCGCCGCAGGCATTATAAATGAACCATAGTCTTTTGTACAAGTCCTCATCGTTCAACATCAGGGCACCCATCACCACATCAGAGTGACCGCCAATGTACTTGGTTACCGAGTGCATTACTACATCGGCACCCAGGTCGATAGGGTTTTGCAGGTACGGCGACGCAAAGGTATTATCTACTACAAAAAGCAGGTTCTTTTCCTTTGATATTTTGCCGATGGCCTCAATATCCACAATTTGCATGGTGGGATTGGTAGGCGTTTCTATCCAGATGAGCTTGGTTTTATCGTTGGTATACTCACGGATGATCTCGGGGTTCGACAGATCCAGGAAATGGAACTTGATGCCGTAGTTGGCGTATATCTTGGTAAAGATCCGGTATGAACCACCATAAAGATCGTTCCCGGTGATCACCTCGTCGCCCGGTGCCAACAGTTTCATTACCGCATCGGTAGCACCCATGCCGCTTGAAAATGCCAGTCCGAATTTGGCGTTCTCCAATGCCGCCAAACAATCTTCCAGCGCCTTGCGGGTTGGATTGGTACCGCGCGAGTACTCATACCCTTTATTATCACCCGGCGATTTTTGCCAGTAAGTTGATGTTTGGTATATCGGCGTCATGATAGCGCCGGTTGTTGGATCGGGCTCCTGCCCTGCGTGTATAGCTTTTGTTGCGAATTTCATAGGCCCCCTAACCCCCTAAAGGGGGAATTTTTGATTGGCTCCCTTCCCTAAAAGGAAGCCGGTTTATTTTATTATCCTTTAGGGAAGGATTTATATCCCTAACTTTTGATAGCAAAGCTGCAAATCAAAAGCTCCCCCTTCAGGGGGCTGGGGGGCTAATACGCTCTCGCGAAGAGAACCCTTTGTTTAGAAGGGGCTCCTGTTAAAATACATTTGCCTTCTTCCTGTTTGTTATCCAAAGGTATGCAACGGATTGTCGCCTTAGTTTCCTCTTTTATTTTTTGTTCGGTTTCTGGTGTGCCATCCCAGTGTGCGCTCAGGAAACCTGGTTCTTCATCCAGCATGCGTTTAAACTCGTCGTAGGTATCAACCTCGGTAGTGTTTTCGGCACGGAAATCGAAGGCTTTTTTGTAGATGTTATTTTGAATTTCATCCAGCAAAGCTTCAATATGCTGCGCCAAACCTTCCTGATTCACGGTTTCTTTGGTTTTGGTATCCCTGCGGGCCAGCTCTACGGTACCGTTTGTCATATCACGGCTGCCGATGGCTACGCGCAATGGCACGCCTTTCAGCTCGTACTCGGCAAATTTGGCTCCTGGGCGGTGGGTATCACGTTTATCAAATTTCACAGAGATACCTTTAGCTTTCAGCTCTTTAGTTAAGCCGGCTACGTAGGCTGCAATATTGTCCAGCTCTTCGTCGTGCTTATAAATAGGCACAACTACAACCTGTATAGGCGCCAATTTTGGTGGCAATACCAGGCCGGCATCATCACTATGGGCCATGATCAGCGCGCCGATCAAACGAGTAGATACACCCCATGAGGTTGCCCAAACAAAATCCTGCACGTTCTCTTTGTTCGTAAATTTCACATCAAAAGCTTTGGCAAAGTTTTGCCCCAGGAAGTGTGATGTACCGGCCTGCAGGGCTTTACCATCCTGCATCAAAGCCTCAATACAATAAGTATCCAAAGCACCGGCAAAACGCTCATTGGCTGTTTTACGGCCTTTCACTACAGGCAAGGCCATCCAGTTTTCGGCAAAATCGGCATATACGTTCAGCATTTGCTCTGTTTCCGCTACGGCTTCTTCTGATGTAGCGTGGGCGGTATGACCTTCCTGCCATAAAAACTCACTGGTACGCAGAAACAAGCGGGTACGCATTTCCCAGCGCATCACATTGGCCCATTGGTTTACCAGGATAGGCAGATCGCGGTATGATTGGATCCAGCCCTTATACGTGTTCCAGATGATGGTTTCTGATGTTGGGCGGATAATGAGTTCCTCTTCCAGTTTAGCATCTTCATCAACTATGATATTGCCATTACCATCGTTTTTTAGGCGATAATGAGTAACCACAGCACATTCCTTGGCAAAACCATCTACGTGGCTGGCCTCTTTACTAAAAAATGATTTGGGTATCAGCAGCGGGAAATAGGCATTACTATGCCCGGTATCTTTAAACATCTGATCCAGTACGGCTTGTATTTTTTCCCATATCGAATATCCGTACGGCTTAATGATCATGCAACCTCTAACCGGCGAATATTCGGCCATGTCAGATTTTATTACCAGGTCATTAAACCATTGCGAATAATCTTCGTCTTTACTAATAACACCTTTACTCATATTGATTGGAATATATAATTTGACTTGTGCGAATATTGTATATTGCGCCAAATTTATAAATTTAAAAGTTATTTGAACTCGAACTTTTCACATACCTGCATATGAAACGGAACATTGCTATAGGAATTTTTCTGATCGGCGCCATGGCGTTGAGTTCCTGCTCCACAACCAAGCTTGCCAATACAGATACCAGCGATGACGTTTACTTTTCAAATGCAAAGGCCGGTGACGAACCAACTTACGCCGCGGCCGACAATTATAACCCAAACGCGACACAAGGTCAGGCTTATGTTGATGATGATGACGATTATTTTTACTATGATGATTATGCATCGCGCATCAACCGTTTCAGTTATTTCTCTCCCTTTAGTTTTTACGACAATTTGTACTATGGCTATAGCGACCCTTATTACAACAATGGTTTTAGCTTAGGCTTTAATTATGGCCCATGGGGCTATGGTTACTCTCCTTATGGCTACGGTTATGGCGGCTGGGGATTAGGCTACGGCGGCTGGGGCTTAGGATATGGCTGGGGCGGCTACGGCGGTTATTATGGCGGTGGATATTGGGGTGGTGGCTACGGTGGCGGTTATCCCGGAGGATATTGGGGCAGCAATTACTTTACCTCTGGCAGGCCTCGTCCAAACAGGGGCCCAGGCATTCCATTTGGCAGCGGTGGCGGTCGTGGCCCAATCAATGTACCCGGCAACGGAACACCAGGCCGTACACAAGGCGGCATAGGTTATATACCTGGCGGCCGGGGCACCAACAACAATTACTCGCGACCGGCACGTACAGATGCCCGTCCATCACGACCAGGTTCTCAACAAACAAACGCCGATAACTCCAGACCGGTTACGCAACAGCAACCACAGTATCAACCCCAGGTTGATCGTACCTCTACAGCGCCTTCCAATAATTCTTCGGGAGGGGCCTCCAGAAGTTCGGGTGGCGGCGGCGGCGGTGGCGGTGGCAGACCAACCAGACCATAAATTTTATTATCCTGAAATACCATGAAACCATCATGAGTAACCGCTTATAAAAAAATGAACAATTGCTCATGATCGCTCCATCATCCAAAAAAAACCGATCACATCGATGAAAATAAAATATTTACTTAGTGTAATCGCTATAGTAGCTATTACCAAAGATAGTTTTGCGCAATACTCACAGGATGTAGTCCGCTTTTCGACCTTTCAAAATGGCTCTACATCACGTATCAAAGCCATTGGAAACGCGGGCACCGCTATCGGCGGCGATCTGAGCTCCATCAGTGGTAATCCGGCTGGCCTGGGCTTTTTCACCCACTCCGAATTCAGCATAACACCTGAATATAATGGGTCAAAAGTAAACTCTACTTATTTTGGGCAAGCCGGCAATGCCAGTAAAAACAGTGGTAATTTAAGCAATGCCGCCATTGTATTTTACCAGCGCCTCAATACCCCAAAAGGAAGCGATAAAACCAAAGGATGGCTAAGTATCAATTATGGTGCAGGCTACAGTCGCACCAATAATTTTTATGAGAATATAGCATATAGCGGCAAAAACGCATCAAACTCCATATCTGATTATTACGCTGGCACCGCCAATAACCACCCGGATGACGCGCTTGCTCAATGGGCCTATAGCGATAAACTGATTGATAATTTTGGCACCACTCAACGACCTGATTTTGCAAGTACGGTATCCGTTCCGGTAAACCAAACCGGAGTAATTTCGCGTGTAGGCGGTCAATCAGAGTTTGATTTTGCCTTTGGCGCCAACTATAGCAATAAGCTGTACCTGGGCCTGGGCGTTGCCATAACCGATCTACGGTATGATTATTCCCGCCAGTTCATCGAAGATGGCACAGCCTCTATTACTAACGGCGGCACAACCGGCACCCCTACTCCTTTTAGTTCCAACTATGCGCAAAACCAATCGACCAGGGGGTCGGGTGCTAATGTTAAACTGGGGGTTATTTATAAGCCCGTTGAAGCCGTACGTTTAGGATTTACATTTACTTCTCCCACATTTTACAGCATCAACGACGTGTATGCCGAAGGACTGGCTACTTCTATCAATGGCAAAGCTAATCAACCTAACTCATCTGGCGATTACGCGCTCAACTACAACATGCGCACCCCGCTTAAACTGGCTGGTGGTGCCGCGGTATTTATTGGTAAATATGGGTTCATATCTGGCGATGTGGAATACATCGACTATTCAACAACCCATATCAGCAGTAATGATAGTTATGATAATGCCAGCGATATTGATGCTATTAAAGCCAACTACAAATCGGCTATCAACCTGCATGTGGGTGCAGAAGCACGTGTAACCAACATGTTTTATTTACGCGGCGGGTACAGCCAGCAAGGCAGTCCGTTTAAAAATAATACAGGCGCCACAGATGTAAGCAGCGATGTCAAAACCGTTAGCGGAGGTATTGGTTTAAGGTTTGGTCAATATTATGTGGATGCCACCTATGCGCACGTTACCGGCTCCGAATCGTTTTCGCCTTACTTGATCAACAACGGAAACCCGACAGCCAATTTCAAAAAGACAAATGATAACGCCTTTTTGACTTTAGGTTATCGGTTTTAAATAAATATCGGCAATGACCACATATAGAATAATCGGCATAGTGCTGATCGTTATAGGAATAGGGATGTTTTTTCTTGGAGCATCCTTGTTTGCATATCAAGGTCCACCACTAAACCCTATTGTAAACGAAATGGGAAAATATTCCTTCTTATGGTGGTTTCCAACGCTGATTGTTGGCATACTTTTAACTCTTATCTCAAAAAAGAAAACTAAGTGATATTTTGGAGCATTTAGCCGGTGGTCGGTGTTATCACCGCACCACTGCCTACACTCATTTTCAGCTATAATAAATAGCTTATCAATGGTGCGGTGATAACACCGACCATAAGCTGAAAGAACCCCTTCAAAGTATTGAAAGGGTTCTTTGTTTTGTACAGCGTTTAAAATAAGCTATATATTTATACGCTAGACTTTTGACAAATACCTTTCCCTAAGACCTGATATACATAAAGTTACACATTATGAAAAAAATATTAACTGCAGCTTTTATTTTAATCATGCTTTATTCCTGCAAAAAAGATAAGCTTTCCTATACCAAACTCCATGGCGACTGGAAAGCTTATAAATACACAAGAACTTATTTCCCGCCCGATACCAATAAAAACAGTATTGATACAACGACCAAAACAAACTATGAAATATTAAATTTCGATCACGATGGTTCGGGCGAGAGCAATTACGGATTGGGTGGCTTTACTTATTCGCTGCAAACTTTAAAGTTTTATTATGCCCGTACCGGGTATTACGAACATTGGGACATGGCTCTTATAGATGATACTACACTTACTTTAACCTTTGATAATATCGCTACAGCTTCATATAAGGATGTGAAATATTACCACAAAATAAAGTAAGGGATTTAGTTACCTGTGCATATTAATGCATAGTATTAAATACCCGATACATCAGCGATCTGCTCAGTTTTTACCAGGTTGCGTACATCAAAACCTTTGTCTGCAGCACGTACCACCAGTTCGTTATAAGTTTGCTCATCCAGTGTAGGTCTGCGGCTCAATATCCATAAATGATTACGGTCAGGATGACCAACTACGGCGTAACTATAATCTTTGGCCAGGTCAATGATCCAGTACTTACTTCTGAACGGCCAAAAGAATTCTACATTAAGTTTAGCGTTGGTATGGTCGGTCACAAAAGCCCGTCCTTCTTTCACTTTTAGATTACCGTCTTTAATGCAACGGTTCTTGACGATCAGCGAACCATCCTCAGCCAGTCCATAAGTTGCCGATGTGCAGCTGCAATCCTTTTCAAAAACCTGCGGGAAGGCAGCTATCTCAAACCAGGTACCTAAATATTTTTTTAGTTCTACGTATTTAACAGTTTCTAAGGGTTTACACCTGGCTTGCAGGGCCAAAGCAGCTAAACCTAAAACGACAGATGTTGCTAAAATCTCCTTTTTCATACAACAACAACGATTATATCAGGCAAAAAGTTTAGAAGATAAATGCATATTCAGCGTATTTACCTGCCTTAAATATTTAATTACCTTTGCGCCAATCCATTAAAATGGACTCAAAAGCAGGCCATGGCACAGAAAACGAACATCAGTATTTTAGGTTGCGGCTGGTATGGCCAGGCATTGGCAAAGGCATTGATCACTGCCGGTCATACAATAAAAGGCTCCACCACATCGCAGCAAAAACTGGATGCGTTGGCTGCCGAGGGTATTGAGCCATACCTCGTGAATTTTTCGCCTGGCGATGAACAGTATGATGACGCATTTTTTACCTGCGATGTGCTTTTTATCTGCATCCCACCCAAAAGCAGGGGCGGGGAAGGACCTGAATTTATTAATAAGATAAAAGGCATCATCAAAGCCATCAAAAAGTATGGCGTACAAAATGTAGTATTTATTAGTTCCACAGGTGTTTATGCCGATGTAAACGCGGAAGTAAATGAACTAAGCGATCCACAACCCAATACCGAAGCAGGAAGAATACTATTAGAAGCAGAAGACCTGTTGAGAGCGGAAAGCACCTTCAAAACTACTATCATCCGCTTCGCGGGATTGATCGGTCCGGGGCGTGATCCGGGCAGGTTCTTTGCCGGTAAAAAGAATATCGCTAATGGCAATGCCCCGGTTAACCTCATCCACCTGGATGATTGTATTGGTTTGAGTATGGCTATTATTGAGCGACAGGCATTTGGCTATTTATTTAATGGTTGTTCGTCTGATCATCCAAGCCGGTCGGCGTTTTATACCAAAGCGGCCATCAGATCGGGGTTGGAAGTTCCAGAATTTATTGATGAATTGAAGGAATGGAAAATGGTGAGGAGTATGTATGTGGAGGAGGTCTTGGGGTATCGGTATGCGGTAAAAATTGAATGATAATTCAGTTCCCCTCTTAAGAGGGGGCGCGATGGGCTGAGCAGAAGCAGGGGTGTGTTCTTCACCGTTAAAAAACACACGCACTGTTCGAAGTCTCTGACTTCGAACCATTATGTTTGTAGTCTTCAGACTACAGAAAAACATTGAACCGGCCAGCTGTCTGTAGTTTTAAACTACAGACATAGTCGTCCGAAGTCAGAGACTTCGAACAGCGAAGGGTGTCATGCTGAGCCCGTCGAAGCATGGTGGGTAGGCCTCTGCACTCGCCCTTCGACAAGCTCAGGGTGACAGCCTTTTTTCAAGAGGGGAATCGCGCATTTCCTTACCCTTTTCTCACATCTTCGGCTTATCCCCCATCACAAAAACCAACCGCCCCCCTTTTAAAATATCGGCATGACTGATATAATTTTTGATATAAGGCTTACCATTCAGACTAATGCTTTGTACATATTTATTGGCTTCCGATAAACCTTTGGCCTCGATCACAAAACTTTTACCACTGGTTATGGCAATGCTTACCCTACTCAGCTGCGGCGCGCCGAAAACGTACCGGCCATCGGCGGGGTTAACGGGGTAAAAGCCCATCGCTGTAAAAATATACCAGGCCGACATTTGTCCGCAGTCATCGTTACCTGATAGGCCATCCGGTTTGTTCTGGTAAAACTGATCGGCTATTTGGCGCACCAGGCGCTGGGTTTTGTAAGGCTCACCGGCCAACGTATACAAATAGGCTACATGATGATTGGGCTCGTTACCATGTGCGTACTGACCTATCAGCCCGGTAACATCCAGCGTAGAGCCTTTGCCAAACACTTTAGAGCTCATGCTGAACAAAGAATCGAGCTTGGCATTGAAAGGTTTCTTCCCGCCCATCAATTTGATCAACCCGGGAATATCTTGCTGCACCGACCATACATATTGCCAGGCATTACCTTCGGTATAATCGCCGCCAATAGCCAGTTGTCCGCTATCCAGGTTGGCAAAAGGGCGCACCCAATCGCCATTGGCTAAACGACCGCGCATCAGGTTGGTTGATTTGTCGAATACATTATTGTAGAATCGGGCACGCTTGCTGAAATAGTTGTAATCGGCTGTTTTAAGCAGGGATCTGGCGAGTTGCGCGGCGCACCAATCGTCATAAGCAGCTTCCAGGGTACGGGAAACGGCCTCACGCTTTACAGAATCTGACGGCAAGTAACCATAACGCATGTAGGTATCCCAGTTGTACTTAGGGTTTTTATTATTGGTGAGCGAGGTTTTAATGGCTGCAAATGCCTGCTCCCTGTCAAAACCTTTGAGACCTTTTAACGCGGCATCCACTATGGCGGGCACCGCATGGTTACCGATCATGGCGTAGCTTTCTTTGCCCCACAGCGTCCATACAGGCAGCAGTTTGGCTGTGTTAAAATGTTGTAGCATGGTCTCTACTATCTGCCCATCTTTATCCGGGCATATCAGCGTGTAGAATGGCTGCGCCGCACGGTAGGTATCCCATAGCGAGAGGGTGGAGTAATATACCTTGTCTGCTGATTGATGAATCTCTCCGTCGGCGCCCCTGTATTGTCCGTCCACATCTGCAATATTATTGGGCTGTATCAGAGCGTGGTAAATGCTGGTATAAAAAGCGGTTTTCTGTGCGATGGTACCTTCGGCTTTCATCCTGCCGAAATAGTTTTCCCATATTTTAGCAGCATCAGCTTTAACCTGCTCAAAAGTTTTGTTTGCGGTTTCAGCAGCCAGGTTTTTGCGGGCGCCATCAATGCTTACACCGGATATAGACACTTTGGCTTCGATGGTTTCGCCGGGCTGGGTGTCAAAGTCGACTATCAGACGACGATGATCCTCGTCAATAAAATGAGATCCTGTAAATGCCTCGCTGAACCGGGCGGTGAAGTAAACCTTTTTTTCGACCCATTGACTGGAAAAAGCATAACCGCTGATAGCTGTTTTTGAATTGATGGTAATACTCCCTTCGGACACGTGCTCTTTCAATTCGTTTGCATTCTCTACCAGTCCGCTTTGCATATCAATAAGCAGGTGCGATTGCCCGGCTTTGTTAAAAGTATAACGGTGCATACCGGTATGCGCGGATGCGGTAAGTTGTACTTTGATATCGTGATCGTTCAGCGCCACTTCATAATAACCTGGCGAGGCTTTTTCATTCCGGTGAGAAAACCTGCTGATGAACTGTTGCGGATCTTTACCCTGGAACGGAAAAAACAACACATCGCCCAGATCGACACCGCCCGTGCCACTCAAATGCGTATGTGCAAAGCCGGTGATGGTGCTATCCTCATAACGATAACCCGACGAATAATGCCAGCCAAAATTACCCGTCTCCGGACTGAGCTGCACCATGCCAAAAGGTACCGTGGCACCCGGAAAGGTATGCCCCGTGGCGGAAGTACCGATAAATGGATCAACATATTGGCCATAGCCCTGCGCGCAAGCGCCAAAGCATCCGCATAAACAAAGTATTCCGATCCACAGGCTTTTACGCATAGCTTATTCCTTATATTCCAATGTTTTGGTGAACACCACATCCGCTGCCGAGCGGGCTATCATCACATCAAATGTGCCGGGTTCGGTCACCTGTTTCATGTCTATATTCCAGATGGCGATATCTTCGGGAGTTATGGTAAACTTTACCGTTTTGGTTTCTCCAGGTTTCAGGCCTATCTTATCAAAACCTTTCAGGGCCATTACCGGCGTGGTTACCGAATTGACTTTATTACCCAGGTACATTTGCACCACTTCCTTACCCTCCGCACTGCCGCTATTGGTAACATCTACCGAAACCTGCACCTCCCCGCCTTTACCGAATGATGTTGCCGATACCTGCATATTGCTGTACTTAAACGAAGTATAACTCAAACCAAAGCCAAAGGAAAAAAGCGGATCGGTAGACGAAAAAACATAATCCTGCCCCGGCTTATCCGGCGAACCGGGATTATGGTAAAAACCCCTACCCGAACTCACATGATTATAAAACACCGGGATATGCCCTGTCGACTGCGGGATGGATACGTTTAACCTGCCCGATGGATTTACCTTACCAAACAGGATATTAGCCAGCGCCACACCACCCTTTTCGCCGGGGTACCAGGCTTCGAGTATGGCCGGGATATGTTCTTTTTCCCAGGCAATACTCCAGGGCCTGCCATGCACCAGCACTAATATCACGGGCTTACCGGTTTTATAAATAGCCTGCAATAACCGACGC
>Ga0105239_10007945_pt1 | contig 12126 bp, 13 predicted proteins | sample KBSC44metaG_FD_92761 | JGI IMG/M metagenome (GOLD analysis project Ga0105239, IMG submission 92761) | Corn rhizosphere microbial communities from Kellogg Biological Station, Michigan, USA - KBS C4-4 metaG | ecosystem: Host-associated > Plants > Roots > Rhizosphere > Soil | place: Michigan, USA...
CCGGTAAAAATCACCGGCTTGCCCAGCCCTTCAAGCATAAAGCTCAATACCGATGCCGAAAACGCCATTGTATCCGAGCCGTGCAGGATCACAAAGCCATCAACATCGTTGTAACTTGATTCGATAAGGCTTGCCAATTCACTCCAGATGGCCGGGTTCATGTTCGATGAATCAATAATCTGCTCAAACGAATGCACCTTAATTTTGCAGTTAAGCTTCTCAAGTTCGGGCACATTATCCATTATCTGCTCAAAATTGATCGGCTTGAGCACCTTAGTCTGCGGGTCGCTCATCATACCAATTGTCCCTCCGGTATAAATGATCAATATTTGACTCATGTGTATATAGGTTCTGTAAAAAATAAAGCTATCAAAAAATAATTGTTCATACGCCAAATACCTTCCTTGAATTTTCAGTGGTTATTGCAGCCACAGTTTCAATATCGGTTTGGTGCAGGTCGGCTACCTTTTGGGCAACATAAATTAAGTACGAGCTTTCATTAGGTTTGCCCCGATACGGCACGGGTGTAAGGTACGGAGAATCTGTTTCTAAAACTATATGCTTTAAGTCAACTTGTTCTACTACTTTATCTAAGCCCGAATTTTTATAGGTAACAACCCCGCCAATACCAAGGTAGAAACCTAAATCGATAACCTGTTGGGCCTGTTCGATAGTGCCGGTGAAACAATGGAATATGCCGCGCAAGTCGTCCCCCTGCTCGCGTTGTAAAACTTCAAAAACCTGGTCGAATGCATCGCGGCAATGGATAACGATTGGGAGTTTTAGTGATTTTGCCCAGGCTATTTGTCTTCTAAACGCCTGTATTTGTATATCCAGGGTGGTTTTATCCCAGTATAAATCAATGCCTATTTCGCCGATGGCGTATATTTTATGCTGCTTGTGGAACGATTTTATTTCATCAAGCTCCTGCTCCCAACCGACTTTTACATCGCATGGATGCAAACCCAGCATCGGGAAACACATATCCGGGTAAGCTTCTGTAAGTGCATACACCTTCGGAACAGACGCAGCGTCGACATTTGGCAAAAACAAACGATGTATGCTGTTTTCCCTGCAACGCTGTATCAACCCATCCCGTTTAATGTTATCGGTTTCGTAGTATAGGTGGGTATGCGTATCAGTAAGTAACATGGTGCAAAAATAGAAAAGCCTCCCGGGTATCAGGAGGCTTTTACTTAATTTTTCTTTGTAGTGACTTTCTTTTTAAGCCCGGTTGTTTTACCCGGTGTTTTCTTTGCAGGCGCTTTCACTGTTGCAGGCGCTTTTTTAGCAGGTTTAACCTTTACCAGTTCCAAATCAAACACTAATGTGCTGAATGGTTTAATTTCGCCCGAGCCCTGTGCGCCGTATGCAAGATTTGACGGGATAACAAATGTTGCTTTCGAGCCTTCGTTTAACAAAAGTAACCCTTCATTCCAGCCTGTAATAACGGAATGTTCGGTACCGGCCTGGCCAACATAAACAACTATTGGCTCATAAGTACGGCCGGGCTGCTGTAAGCCTGCTTGTTTTGCTATTGCTTCAATACTGCTGTCGAACACTTTATCGTCCAGGCTGCGGCCGGCATAATTTACCAGTACAGTATCCCCATTTTGAGGTTTTATACCGGTTCCTTGTTTGGTTATAGCATATTTTAAACCGCTGGCAGTTGTTTGCAGGGTTAACTTATGATCGGCAATATATTTATTGGCGCCATCCGTTTCGGCCTGTTTTATTTCAGCCATAAAAGCATCCATTGATTGTGCCTTTTGAATTTTAATAAAAAACTTCAGGAAACTTCCTTTCGGAAAAAATGGCGGACGGCTTTCTTCGTGACCTTTAAATAACGAGTCGGTAGGTACCTTAACCAATACACTGTCGTTAACTGCCAATAACGGGAAAACCTCCATCAAATCAGCTAAGTTTTGCGAAGGCTGTATCCTTGCCTGGCCGGGGCGGCCGCTTACATAAGTACTATAAAGTACCGAGTCCTTGTCGGTTTTTTGAATGTACTGAAACGTAATAATATCACCCTCTTTTACTTTATCGCCCGGAGCGTGAGTAAAAATCTGGTACAGCGCCCCTTTAGGCGTGTGCTGTAAGGCGGCATCCTGTGCTTTGGCGCCAATGGTTAGCGCTAAAGCAAAAACAAATAAAATATACTTCATCATAAATTAAAAAAGCCCTCCTGTTAAAAACAGGAAGGCGCTATTGTATTAAAATTATTTTCTAACCGGCTGCTGCGCTGGGTTAACCACCGGTGGCGGCAATTGCACCGGCTTTGGAGCATTAGGGTTTGGGTGGATAATATCAACCACCTCGATATCAAATACCAACGGAGTAAACGGCTGCACGCTTTGGTATCCCTGTTCGCCATAAGCAAGGTTCGAAGGAATGATCAGTGTAACTTTAGTTCCTTTGTTAAATAATTTAAAGGCTTCGCCAAATCCAGGGATCATGCCCGGAGCACCCGGTACAAAGTTCATTGGTTTGTATGGGTTCATCGGGTTAATTGGCAGCTTCAATTTCACAGCGTTTCCTTTCACGTTTGTGTCAAAACCTTTACCGTCAACAAAAGTACCGGTGTAGTAAATAGAAACACTATCGCCGGGAGCCGGAAGCGGGCCTGTTCCCTGTTTAGTAATTTCGTAGTTTAAGCCCGATGGGGTTGTAGTTACTTTAAGTTTTTTATCAGCAATATACTTTTTGATTGCAATTGGTTCCCTGGCCTTAATTTTTTCCTCAATTCCTTTCACATACTCCTGTGATTTGGTTTGGAAAACAGCATCGGTTTGATTGCCCTTAGCAATTACTTTGTCAACCTTTATTACGTATACGATGTATTTGCCTTTTAACTGTTTTGGCCTTGGCTTTCCTTTAACAAGCGAATCGATATTCTGCCTGATAACTACGCTATCGCCTTCGCTAAGAAAAGTAAACACTTCCATAATGTTTCCTTTGCCGGCTTCTACCTTAGGCATATTCAATATTTGCGGAAAGCCCTTTTCGTACGAACTCTGCATAACCGAGTCGGCATCGTTTTTTATTGAAAAGTTAAACGAAACAAAATCGCCTTCTTTTATACTTGGGCCGCCTTTATCGTCGGCTATTGAATATTCTGTGCCGCCGCCCAGTTTTTTAAAGCCACCATTACAGCTCGCTAATCCAATTGCAGCAAGCGCTAAAAACATCAGTCTTTTTTTCATTTTTTCTTATTGTATTAACAGTTTTTTATATTCGGGTAAAATTGATTTAAATTGATTTACAACCTGTTCAAGGCTGCCGGTTGAAGCGCCTCCCGCTGCATTGCGGTGGCCGCCACCATTAAAATATTTTTTACAAATATCATTGGCCGGAAACTCCCCTTTTGAACGCAATGAAAGCTTCACCTTATCAGTACGCTCAACTATAAATGCCGCCAATTTAATACCGGTAATTGAAAGTGCATAGTTAACTATTCCTTCCGTATCCCCGGTAATTACTTCATATTTTTCCAGATCCTCTTTCGTAGCCGTTATAATAGCAGTATTAAATTCATGCAGCACTTCCAGCTTCTCCGACAAACAGATACCCAAAAAACGTAAACGGTTTTCTGACGAATTATTGTAAACCTGGTCGTAAATATGCCAGTTTACAGCGCCGGCATCAATCAAGTCGGCAATTATGCGGTGCACTGCCGAGGTGGTATTTGGCAGCGAGAACGATTTTGAATCCGTCATGATACCCGTATACAAACAGGTAGCTACATCTTTATTAACCAGCTTTTTATTTTTAAGCTCTTCAGTTATGAACGTGTAAATCAGCTGCGCGGTTGCACAGGCATTGATATCCCAATAGCGGTAATCGTCAAAATCCTGCGGCTCCAGGTGATGGTCAATCATGACTTTAACGGCATTGCTTTCACCAACCAATTCACCCATCTCGTTAATACGGTTAAGTGCATTAAAGTCGAGGCAAAATATAATGTCGGCCGCAGCAATTAAATCAGCCGATTCTTTTTCATTTTCAGTGAAAATAATAACCTCGCCATTGCCGGGCAGCCAGAACAAAAATTCGGGGTAATCGGTAGGGGTAATAACCTTAACGTGGTGCCCCTGCTGTATTAAATAATTATATAAACCAAGCGACGAGCCCATAGCATCACCATCAGGCTTGTGATGAGTAGTAATTACTATTTTTTGTGGCTGCGCTAAAAGTTTTATAAGCGAGGCTGTATCTAACATCAATTTTCAAAAAAGAGTTGCAAAGCTAAATAAATAAATCAAATACAGGTATGTTATTTAATGTTAAAGGCTTTACGGTTCAATTGTAAAAAGCTACTTTTGCGGAAAAATTAGCGCAGTTCATAGTCGATGGTTCATGGTTCATAGTAAAACCCATATTCCTGAAGCTGTTATCAACTATGAACCATTAACTACGAACTAAAAATATATGAGTAACAATAAAACTTTTACAATGATTAAGCCCGACGCTGTTGCAAACGGCCATATCGGTGCAATTTTAGACCAGATTATAAAAGCAGGCTTTAAAATTAATGCGATGAAATACATTGCATTAACAGAAAAAACTGCCGGAAAATTTTACGAAGTGCACAAAGAGCGTCCTTTTTACGGCGAGCTGGTGAATTTTATGTCATCAGGGCCAATTGTGGCTGCCATTTTGGAGAAAGATAACGCTGTAGATGATTTCCGCAAGCTTATTGGCGCTACCGACCCTTCAAAAGCAGAAGAAGGAACAATCCGCCAGCGTTTTGCAGAATCGATCGGTGCAAATGCTATCCACGGTTCCGACTCTTCAGAAAATGCGGAGATAGAAGGCAGCTTCTTCTTTTCGGCTTTCGAAAAATTTTAAATATAAGTTAACAGGGTGTTTTAATAATAAAAAAACACCCTGTTATTTTGTTTTTCCAAAAAGAAGTAAGTATTTTTATAAAGGTTTGGAAAATTACGATTTCGCATGCCCCCTTTTAATTGTAAACTGAAACAAAATTTATGAGATTACTGCTTAAATATATCCTGTATTTGCTACTTATAATTGTTTTGGTGTCGGGTACTATTTTACTTTATCGTACGCACCCCGAGGCCCAGTTAGCTTTTATACTTCCCGGCCTGTTTATCCTTGCTTTTTCGAGGATGAGTGACGACTTAAACTTCAGGTCGTTTTTCCCACGGTGGACTAGAGGAAAATAATCTCCTCAATCAATATTGCTTTTGCTTCTTCGTTTATCTTTTCAATTATCTGCGTGCGCATCATCATCAGTTCGTTTTTAATTACCGACGACTCAACCCTCAGGAATAATTTTTTATTATTGATAAACAACTCTTTGGTGCGGTTAGCAACCGGTTTGCCAACCAGTTCGGGCCAGTGCGCTATAACCGAGGTCTCATCAAACTTTCGCTTAATCTTGTAAACGTTAAGCATTTGCTCAATGGCCTCTTTTAACGATTTGTCGTTTGCTTTACGCATCAATCTCCCCTCCTTTTACTTTAAACAGCGTAATTGCCACACCTATTTTATCAAATATCCCACGCACGCGGCTCTCGCTGGTGTCTGTTATAAATACCTGCCCAAAATCATGGTTCGATATCATTTGCATTAACTTGGTTACCCGCCGGTCATCAAGTTTATCGAAAATATCGTCGAGCAGTAATATTGGCTTAAATTTATTCTGCTGATCTAAAAAACTGTATTGCGCCAGTTTAAGCGCTATCAAAAACGATTTTTGCTGCCCCTGCGAGCCAAATTTTTTCATCGGCATACCATGGATTGCAAAAACCAGGTCATCTTTATGGATACCCGCGTTGGTGCGTTCCAGTACCCTGTCCTTTTCCATGTTCTTCTTCAGCAAACCTGCAAAATCATTCTGCAGAAGTTGCGAATCATACACCATTTCCACCTGCTCGGCGTCATCGCTTAAAAAACTATAATGCTTGTTAAATATGCCGGTGAAAGCCTCCATAAATAATTTGCGCTTTTCAAAAATGCGATTGCCTGATGCAGTTAGTTGTTCATCAATAATTTCAAGCAATGCCGGGTCGTAACGGCCTGTATCGGCAATTTGCTTCAGCAGCGCATTTCGATTAGCCAATACCTTATTATACACCAGCAATTCGTCAAGGTATGAGTTATCGGTTTGTGATATCACATTGTCGATAAATTTACGGCGTTCGTCACTGCCTTCGATTATAATGCTGATATCATATGGTGATACCATTACCAGGGGCAGCAGGCCTATGTGATCGGCAAGGCGCTGGTAATCTTTCTTGTTCCGTTTAAATTGCTTTTTTTGGTTTTTCTTTACCGAGCAGGCAATATTTTCGGCTTTACCGTCTCGGTTAAAATTTCCGGTAACTATAAAAAAATCCGTCCCCTGTTTTATTTGCTGACTGTCGATGGGGTTAAAATAGCTTTTACATAAAGCCAGGTAATAAATGGCATCAAGTAAATTGGTTTTGCCTGCGCCATTGTTGCCGGTAAAAACGTTAACGCCCTCGCTAAAGGTTAAGCCCGCCTCTGCGTAATTTTTAAAATTGATAACCGATAGCTGCTTCAGATACATAAGGAGGTGTAAAGTTAGTTCTTTTAGTCCGAAAGTCCGGAAAGTCGGAAAAGTCCGAAAGATAATTAATGTATAAAACATCGGTTTTAGTATCAAGCCAACCGAACCGCCACCTATATTCCCAAATAGCTGCATTGTCTTTCGGACTTCGGACTTTTCCGACTTTCGGACTATTTTCCGGACATTAAATAATAAATTTAAAAGCTATTGATAAAAATTTTGAAAACTGTATTTTTGCAAACTTAATTTTAGAAGAGAAATGTCAAAAACCCAGGTGAATACCAAGCCGGTAGCGCAAGAGAAGAATGCAGGGCAGGCCGGTAACTTTTTCCGCGAGAACCAAAAAAGCGTAATTTTTATAGTAGGCGCCATTTTCGCAATGGTTGTTATATATATAGCTTATCAAAAACTTTATATCGCGCCGCTTGAAGTTAAAGCTGCCAACCAGATGCACGTTGCACAGGATTTTTGGGCCAAGAAAGACTGGGACAAAGCCATCAAAGGCGACGCGGGTTACCCTGGCTTCCAAAAAATAATTGACGATTACGGCAATACTAAGTCAGCAAACCTGGCTTACTTTTATTTGGGAACCGCCTATTTAAATAAAGGTGAATTTCAAAAAGCTATTGACAACCTGATCAACTACCGCGGTAACGACAGCATGGTTGCTGCTGAAGCATTTGGCGGTACTGCAGATGCATATGTTGAGCTGAAAGATTACGATAAAGCTGTAACCTACTTTAAAAAAGCGGCCGACAAAGCAAACAATAAATTTTTGACGCCGCTCTACCTGAAAAAACTAGGCCTGGTTTACGAAACACAAAACGATAACCAATCGGCCGACGACACTTATAAAAAAATAAAAAGCGACTACCCAGAAAGCCCCGAAGCTCAGAATATTGATGAGCTGATAGCGCGCACTGAGGCTAAGCTTTAAAAATATTTCGGAAGTCGGATTTTCGATTTCGGAATTGATATTTTGGATTAACCATCTGATTTACCATTCCGCAACCGGCATTCCGACTTTCGTATTTAAATAAATCCGACATCGAACATCCGAAATCCGAATTCAAATGTCTTCTCAGCTAAAAAACTTATCTGATTTTTCCGGAACCGAGATTCCATCGGCGGCCCCATTTAGTTTTGGCATCGTTGTAGCTGAATGGAACGCAGGGATTACCAATGCGCTATACAAAGGAGCCTACGAAAGCCTGCTTGAGCATGGCGCTTTGGCTGAAAATATTTTCACCTACACGGTTCCTGGTAGCTTTGAATTAACATCGGGCGCTGATTTTTTATTAAAAAATAGTAAATTAGATGCAGTAATATGCCTTGGTTGCGTTATACAGGGCGAGACGAGACATTTTGATTTTATTTGCAACGCGGTAGCTAACGGCTTAACTAATGTTGCTATTAAATACTCAAAACCTGTTATATTTGGTGTGTTAACCACCGATAACCAACAACAGGCAACTGACAGGGCTGGTGGCAAACATGGAAATAAAGGTATTGAAGGTGCTGTAACTGCCATAAAAATGGCGTACCTTGCTGAAACTTTAAACGGTTAATTTCGTATAAAAACACTGACGGATTAAAACATGAAGAAAGTAATTTACATCGCAATCATCGCTTTAGTATTAGGCAGCATGGCTTCATGCTCTAATAAACTGTGCCCTGCATACGGTTCGTACCCAAAAAGCGGGCGTTAACAGTTAAATGTCATTTTTTATCAATTGCCCCAAACCGGAACACGCTTTGCGCTGTTTTGCGTTTAATAGGCATTCATTCCTATAAATATTTTATGAACTGGACATCGCTGGAATCGGCTGAGCAAATTAATGCTATAAAACATCAGGAAGGGTATAGTGTAATTTTTAAACATAGCACCCGTTGCTCCATCAGTATGATGGTTAAAAAACGTTTCGAACTGGATTGGGACAAGCTCCCCGGTAATTTACCCCTCTATTTTCTCGATCTGATAAAGCACCGCGACTTATCAAACCAAATAGCATCCGATTTTATCGTTCATCACGAGTCGCCCCAGATGCTGGTGATAAAAGACGGCGAATGCGTGCTTGATTTGTCACATGGGGAAGTTTCTGTAGAGGAAGCGATGTCGGTGATTGCTTAGTCCGGAAAGTCGGAAAAGTCAGGAAAGTCCGAAAGATTTTGAGGAAATTAGCCCCAATCATCGCCGACTTTGTATCAGCCCTGTTTTATCTGTAATTAATGTAAACTCTTTCTTTCCCGACTTTCGGACTTTCCGGACTTTCGGACTTTTTACATACTTTTGTACCCATGATTGAATTGCCGGTAGTTGCTGCTGTTAGCCAAGCCCAACGCAAGCCTGATTGGCTTAGGGTTAAGCTTCCTATTGGAAAAGAATATGCCCATGTGCGCGGATTAGTTGATGAGCACAAACTGCACACCATTTGCGAAAGCGGTAATTGCCCAAACATGGGCGAGTGCTGGGGTGCCGGCACTGCCACCTTTATGATACTGGGCAATATTTGTACCCGTTCATGTTCGTTTTGCGCCGTTGCGACTGGCCGGCCACTGGCTGTTGATACCGACGAGCCTAACCGCGTAGCCAATTCGGTTAAATTAATGCAGGTTAAACATTGTGTAATTACCTCTGTCGACCGCGATGATTTAAAGGATGGCGGTTCCATTATTTGGGCCGAAACCATTAACGCTATACGCAGGGAAAGCCCGGGAACAACGCTGGAGACCTTGCTGCCCGATTTCAGGGGTATTTGGGATAACCTTGGCCGCGTGCTCGAAACCCGTCCCGAAGTTGTATCACATAATCTTGAAACTGTTAGGCGCTTAACACGCGAAGTGCGCATACAAGCAAAGTACGATCGCAGCCTGGAATGTTTGAAACACATTTCGCAGGCAGGCTTACGCACCAAATCGGGTATTATGCTGGGGCTTGGTGAAACGGAGGATGACGTATTGGAAGCGATGGATGATTTACTGGTGGCCGGCGTTCAGATACTTACCCTGGGGCAATATTTACAACCAACGCGCAACCACCACCCGGTAATTGACTGGATACATCCCGACCAGTTTGACCGTTACAAACAATTTGGGCTTGATAAGGGTTTTAGATACGTAGAGAGCGGACCGCTGGTTCGTTCGTCATATCATGCAGAAAAACATCTGTTTGAAATCTAAAAATTCTTACTAACTTCAGCCCAATTGAGCAGGAAACGAAAAATATCGCTATCGGAAGAGGAATTAGTGCTGGCACTGAGGAACCGGGAAAAGATTGCAATAGAAGCGCTTTACGATATGTATTCCTCCTCGTTGTACGGTGTTATATCGCGCATAATAATTGATACCCCAACCGCAGAAGACGTACTGCAGGAAACCTTTGTAAAAATCTGGAATTCGTTTGCAAGTTACAGCACCGAAAAAGGCCGCCTGTTTACCTGGATGGTTAATATTGCGCGCAATTTGGCGATAGATAAAATACGGTCGAAAGATTTTAAGAATCAAAACAAAAACCAGGAGCTTGAAAATAACGTAACTTTCATAGACGAGCAAAGAAACACAGTTTACAACCCTGAGCTACTGGGCATTAAAGAATTGGTGGAAACACTAAAGCCCGAGCAAAAGTCTATTCTCGACCTTGTTTACTTTAAAGGATACACGCATGTGGAAGCCGCCGATGAACTTGGCGTGCCACTTGGCACCATTAAAACAAGGCTTAGAATGGCCATAATACAGCTCAGAAAACATTTTAATTGAACAGGCTGAAAGTGGAAGATATTAAAGCATATATAGAATCGGGCATTTTGGAACTTTATGTTTTGGGTGATATTACCCACGACGAAAAGTTGCAGGTGGAGGCTATGGCTGCAAAACATCCGGCTATAAAAGCTGAATTGGATGAGATTGAGCGCTCGATGGAACAATATGCAGAACATAATGCGGTTGAGCCGAACGAACAATTACGGGGAAGGATACTAAACAGCTTGCTTACAAACTTGGGCGACGACAGCACGTTTAATAAGGCCGAAGATTTTGAAGATAATGTTATTGCCCTGCCCGCTTCAAAACCAACAAATTTTTACAAATACGCATTTGCGGCATGCCTTGCATTATTAATTGCAAGCGGCGTTGCGTTAATGAACTTATATAATAAACTACAGCAATCAAACACCCAATTAGCAGTGTTGCAGGCCGACAAGCAACATTTTGCCAACAGGGTAAATTTTGTTGAGAACGAGCTTGGCGTACTCCGCGATACAACATTTAGGTTTTTGAAACTAAAAGCAACCCCTAAAGCACCTGTGGGAGCTTCGATTATGATTGCCTGGAGCAAAGAAAAGCACAAGGTAATGGTTGATATGGCCAATGTAAAAATGCCGGTGAACGACAAAGAACACCAATACCAGCTATGGGCCCTTGTTGGCGGCAAACCTGTTGACCTGGGGGTATTTGACGCCAACCCTGATTCGACCGATATGAAGGAGATGAAAACAATTGCCGCAGTAAAAACCGATGCTTTTGCAGTAACCCTTGAACCACGCGGCGGCAGCGTAAACCCCACCATGGACCAAATGATGGTGCTCGGGAAGTTTTAGGGCTAGTTGATTAAGTTTGATTTAGTTAATTGGGTTACCTGTTTAGCTATAATCGCTCCGATAGTCGATAACTTAATCAACCTAATCCAACTTAATCAATTATTAAACTTTTTTTATTTTCTTAAAACAACTTTAAAACCAGCTTGTTACTAAGCTAATTTTATATTGTTAAGATAACAAGAATTAATTTTTAGTTGTTTTTGTAACTAAACAAATAGGTAAAACGTCTTATAGGTATAAAATTGGAGCTTGACTTTGCATTATATAGTCGAAGAACAAGTTCACAATTACCCCATTGAGTATTTTGTTCTTTATAAGATCAGTTAATAGTTAGGAACGGTTGTACGATACTTACAACCGTTTTTTTATGCCATTAATTTTGCCATGGTCGCAGGCAGGCGCGCTGCCAGTTGTGCAGGCATAACCACGTTTAACCTGTTTGGGCGCGAAAGTTCATCGCCGGCTTTGCCGTGTATATATGCGCCTATTACACAGGCTTCTTCCGGGGTATATTTCTGGGCCAGTAAAGAAGTAATTATCCCTGTAAGAACATCGCCCATGCCACCGGTGGCCATCGCCGGGTTGCTGCTGGTATTAAAGTATACCATCCCCTGCGGGGTTATTGTTATGGTATAGTCGTTTTTTAATAATATGTATATTTTGTGCAGCCGGGCCTTCTCCAAGCCGGTTTGTATGCGGGCCCACCAGTTGCTGTGTTCGCCAAAAAGCCTGTCGAACTCTTTCATGTGAGGAGTCAGGATGCTGTCTTCAGGCAATTCTGCCCAGAGTTCTTTATGCGCTGCCAACAAGTTAAGCGCGTCGGCATCAACTACAATTGGTTTTTCGTAATTGGCTAATACATCCGCCAGTAACCCCATCGCATCATCCTGTTTGCCCAAGCCCGGCCCAATCCCTATCGAACTGAATTTATCCCATTCAATAGCCGGCACTTCCGCGCCGCTGCGTATCACC
>Ga0105239_10007946_pt1 | contig 12125 bp, 7 predicted proteins | sample KBSC44metaG_FD_92761 | JGI IMG/M metagenome (GOLD analysis project Ga0105239, IMG submission 92761) | Corn rhizosphere microbial communities from Kellogg Biological Station, Michigan, USA - KBS C4-4 metaG | ecosystem: Host-associated > Plants > Roots > Rhizosphere > Soil | place: Michigan, USA...
CCTGTTCGACGCCGAGCAGCCCGACCTCAACTGGGAGAACCCCGAGGTCTTCGACGACCTGGAGAAGACGCTGCGGTTCTGGCTGGACCGGGGCGTCGACGGCTTCCGCATCGACGTCGCGCATGGCATGGCCAAGCCGCCCGGCCTGCCCGACATGAAGAACCCCAACCTCCCGATGCTGACCCTGGACGACGACGATCCCCGGTTCAACCACGACGGGGTCCACGAAATCCATCGCCGCATCCGCACGGTGCTCAACGATTACCCCGACGCCGTCACCATCGGCGAGATCTGGGTGTTCGACAACGGCGACTTCGCCAAGTACCTGCGTCCAGACGAACTTCATCTCGGCTTCAACTTTCGCCTGGTGCGGGCGAAGTTCGATGCGGCAGGAGTTCGGGCTGCCATCGAGAACTCCTTGGCCGCAGCCGATCTCGCTGGCTCGCCGCCCACGTGGTGCCTGTCCAATCACGACGTCGAGCGTGAAGTCAGCCGCTACGGCGGCGGCGCAGTGGGATTGGCGCGGGCCAAGGCGATGGCGCTGGTGATGCTGGCGCTGCCGGGGACGGTGTTCGTCTACAACGGCGAGGAACTCGGCCTGCCCAACGTCGAGCTGCCCGACGAGGTCCTGCAGGACCCCACCTGGGAGCGGTCCGGACACCAGGAACGCGGGCGCGACGGCTGCCGGGTGCCGATGCCGTGGTCGGGTGAGGCTCCCCCGTTCGGTTTCTCCGACACCGCTGACACGTGGCTGCCGATGCCGCCGGAGTGGTCGGCGTTGACTGTCGAGAAGCAGGACGGAGTGCCGGGTTCGATGCTCTCGCTGTTCCGCCGTGCGATCGAATTGCGCCATGGCCGAGGCGATCTCGGCGACGGCATCGAATGGCTGGAGTCGGCCGAGGACGTGCTGGTGTTCCGCGGCATCGACGGTGTGGCGTGCATGCTGAACACCGGGACCCAGCCCGTGCCACTGGTCGCCGGCGAGGTGTTGCTCGCCAGCGATGCGGTCACCGACGGCGCGCTGCCACCCAGTGCCGCGGCCTGGATCCGCTAGCCGCGCGCTCCGACGCAGCGGAATCGTCATGTCGGTCCAGCGTCTGCGGCATGTGCCCGCCGTGGGGTGTCTGCCTACAGTTGCCACCTGAGTTTCATCGGGAAAGGCCTGTGCCGCATGCGCAATGACTTCGATTCCACTCTCGTGTCGCGGTTGAGGACCAGCCAGACGTCGCGCCGACGGTTCCTGACCGGCAGCGTCATCGGTGCCGCGACGGCCTTCGCCGGTCCCTCGTTGTTGGCCGCCTGCGCATCGGGTGGAAGTCCCAGCACCGGCCCCACGCTGGTACCCGACGACGGCTCGCCCGCCACCGGGACGCTGCGCGTGTCGAACTGGCCGCTCTACATCGCCGAAGGCCTCGTCGCCGACTTCCAGAAGGCCACCGGGCTCACCGTGGACTACCAGGAGAACTACAACGACGACGAGCAGTGGTTCGCCAAGAACCGGGATCCGCTTGCCAACAAACAAGATATCGGCTGCGATCTCGTGGTGCCTTCGCAGGTGATCGCGGCGCGGCTGCACGGATTGGGCTGGCTCAACGAGATTCGGGAATCCCGCTGGCCCAACAAGAAGAATCTGCAACCAGCACTCCTCAACGCCAGCATCGATCCCGGTCGCAAGGTGACCGCGCCCTACATGTCCGGCATGGTCGGGTTGGCCTACAACCGCGCGGCGACGGGACGCGACATCACCAAGGTCGAGGACCTGTGGGACACCGCATTCAAGGGCAAGGTCAGCATGCTGTCGGACACTCAGGACGGACTCGGCATGGTCATGCTGTCGCAGGGCAACTCACCGGAGAGCCCGACCACCGAATCCGTGCAGAAGGCCGTCGACCTGATCAGGGAGCAGAAGGACAAGGGACAGATCAGAAAGTTCACCGGCAACGACTACGCCGACGACCTTGCTGCGGGGAACATCGCCATCGCACAGGCCTATTCGGGCGACGTCGTGCAGTTGCAGGCCGACAATCCCGACCTGAAGTTCGTGATACCCGAGGCGGGCGGCACCCTGACCGTGCAGAGCATGGTGATCCCCTACACGACACAGAACCAGAAGGCCGCCGAGGCGTGGATCAACTACGTCTACGACAGAGCCAACTACGCCAAGTTGGTGGCATACACCCGCTACATCCCAGTCCTGACCGATATGACCGACGCACTGAACAAGGTCGACCCGACCGCAGCGTCGAACCCATTGATCAACCCGCCCAAGGAAGTCCTCGACCGAGTCAAGCAGTGGCCGTCGCTGAGCGACGAGCAGGTCAAGGAGTTCAACACCACCTACGCCGCCGTCACGGGCAGCTAGCCGTGCTCAAGGTGGGCAGCAGCTTTGCGCTGCTGTCGGTTTCGGTTGTCGACGGACGCGGCGGGCCCCCCGTCGACGATCAGGCAGTGGTGGTGCGCGACGGGCGAATCGTCGCGGTCATGCCCATGGCGCAGTACCGGCGCGCCGCCGACGTGCAGGAGCTCGCGCTGGACGGACACTACGTGATGCCCGGCCTCATCGACGCTCACGTGCACCTGGCCGGCGGACGCGCCGACGTCGTCGATCAGGAGCTCGGGGTGATCACCGAACCGAAGCCGTTGCGCGCCATGCGGTCTGTGTACGAGGCCCAGCAGATCCTCAAACGGGGGTTCACCACGGTCCGCGACGTGTCCTGGAACGGCCTCTACCTCAAGCGGTTGTTCCACGAACAGATCATCCCCGGACCCAAGGTGATCGCCTGCGGCCCAGGCCTCACCCGCACGGGTGGGCACGCCGACCTGTTTCAGTTCCCCCCGGACTTCGTCCGCGAAAACGGGGTCTTCGGCATCGTGGCCGACGGCCGCGACGAGATCGTCAAGGCTGTGCGTTACCTACTCCGTGAAGGCGCCGACGCGGTGAAGGTCTTCGCCAGCGGCGGAGACAACTGGCCGCACGATCGCAATGCCGACGTGCACTACTCCTTCGAGGAGTTGGTTGCGTGCGTCGAGGAAGCACACCGTCAAAAGGGCACGATCGTCATGTGCCACGCGGAGAATCGCGAGGCGATCGACATGGCGGTCGAGGCCGGTTGTGACACCATCGAACACGGTGAGGACATCGACGAGGAGTTGGCCGCGAAGATGGCCAGCCGCGGCACCATCCTGGTGCCGACCCTGCAACTGATCGTCAACTGGCACCGCGACTTCATGCCTGTCGGGGACGCAACGATCACCAAGCCGCAGCCCGACGCATTCCTCTACCGCGACCACTACGACGTGCACGACCATGCGTTCGGCGAGGATCAGAGCCGTCAAGCCGTGGAGAGCTTCCAGACCGCCAGGGCCGCGGGCGTCAAGATCGCGCTGGGCTCGGACACCGTGTACGAGCCGTTGACGCCCTACGGCGAATACAGCGCACTGGAACTGCGGGCACTCGTCGAACACGGAATGACACCGCCCGAGGCGATCTCGGCGGCGACCGCCGTCGGGTCGGAAGCCGTTGGCATGTCCCACGTCCTTGGCACGGTAGAGGTGGGCAAGATCGCCGACCTGCTGGTGGTGCGCGCTGACCCGACCGCCGATCCTCTGGCCATCTACGAGTCCTCGAACATCTACCTCACCTTCTGCGACGGCAAGCTGACCGTGGAGGACGGCATCTTGGCGTGGTGACTGCTGCCGACGCACTAGGCTTGGCGCCACTTGTCGGGATCAAGAGGCGCCGTGATGTTCGAAGCTGTCGTGGAGTTCGCTCCGTCTAGCGCGGTCACCGGCGTCGTTCAGGCGGTCGGACGTACCAACCTGCACACGCATCCAGCCGCTCTGGAGATCGCGTACGTGCTGCGCGGCGCGCTCGACGTGAAGGTCGGTTGCGAGGACTTCGACCTGCGGGTCGGCGATTTCGCCGTCCTCAACCGGGGCGATCCACATCAGCTGTCGGGGTCGGAGGACAACGTGACGGCCGTCCTGCACGTCGACGTTGCACGGTTCGTCGACGTCGATCCGCTGGTCGAGCACATCGTCTTTGCATGCGAATCGTTCGACCTCGCCCGCTACCGCAAGCAGGAGTCGCTGCTGCGTGGCTTGCTCTTGGACCTTCTCGAGGCGACCCTCTCGACGGGGCACGATGCCGGGAGATCGAACATCGTGGCCCGCGACCTGATGCGTCTGCTGTGTGATGGCTATTCGCTGGAGAACTACTACAACCGACAGGCCCCACCCACCCGCCAGCAGCAGGAGAAGTTCCGAACCATCGTGCGATACCTCTGGCGGTATGCCGATCGACGCGACGTCCTCGACGTCATCGCTGACGCCGAACACTACTCGAAATCCTATGTCTCACACTTGGTCAAGGACGTCGGTGCGGTCAGCTTCAGCGATCTGCTGGTGTACTTCCGCGTGGCCCGCGCCGAGATGCTGCTGCTGACGACGGATCAGACCATGCTCGAGATCGCCTCTGCTTGCGGCTTCTCCGACGTGAAGTACTTCACCCGCAGCTTCGTGAACTGGTTCCACAGCTCACCTGCCGAGTACCGCAAACGCCATCAGCCGGACATCCTGCGGGACAACGACATCGGCGAGGTGCCCATCGCACTCACCACCGACCTGATTCGGGAGCACCGTCGCCACGTCGCATCACGCAGTGAGGGGCCCAGGCTCAGCGTGACGCCCATCCTCTTGAAGAACCTCGCGGTGCGCAGGGATCTGTTCAGCTCCCCCGCAGCCAGCGACACCGAACTCGCTGCAGCACCAAGTGACGAAATGCGCTCCGGCGTAGCTCATCTCGTTCCGATCCAGGTCAACGGCGACGACCTGGCTGCCGACTACCTGTTGGACGGCCTGGACTCGTTCGATCAGATCGCCGCGACGCCGTGCCTGGTACTCGAGTATTCGACGCAAACTGCGACACTGGGCCTGATCTCGAATCTGGCGCAACGGCTCGGCGGCCGACGCAACCGGCCCGCAATCTGGCTGACCTACGGCTCGATCCACGAGCGCAGCGGCGTCGACCAGGTGGTCATCCGCGCACGAGATGACCACCGCTTGCAGGTTCAGCCGATCATGGTGCCGTAACGGCAGCTAGCGCAATACCACCGCGGGATCGCCGCGGCGGCGGTAGACGGTGCCGAATCGCGCGTCGATGCGCAGCCACGCAGGCAGCACCCGCACCCGCACCACCTCGTCGGCCGCCACCGACTCCGGCGCGAAGTCATTGCCCCTGGTTCTCGCTTGTGGCAGGAATCCCATTGCGGTCAGCGCGAATACGCACCGCATCGGGATGCCGACCTCGGTATCGCCGGAACGGACGGCGACGACCTCCTGATCGAGCAACGACGCGGGCGGGCCGTGTGCGCTGCTGTGCTCCTTGGCCAACGCAACCCCGCGCTGTGCGAGGTCGAGTACACGCGGGCGGGCACGTCGTCGAGGTGGACGAACCCGTTGTCGGGTGGCAGCGCACCCCGCCAGGCCGAGTCCATCGCAAACCCGGGATCCACGTAGCCCGAAGGGTCCATGTGGGGCAACGCGCGGGCCAGCGCGTCGGCTCCTGCGGACAGGTCAGCCGGACGCACCCGGCCGCCGACGACGCGGCTGGCGAGCACGTCGAATCCGGTGGAGAGCCAGGCGACCACCTGCCCACCCTGGCGTTCCCGCAGCCGGATCACGCTGGAGTCGTCGAGGCGCAGCGCGGCGTCGACGAAGGTGCTGAGGTCTTCTCGGTGTACGGCGTCCTCGAGCCACAAGCCGCGGTCATTCGGGGTCACCGCTGGTAACGCCGCAGATACTCCCGATGGTGCGGGGCCAACCGCACCAGCTTCTGCTCCTCGATGTCGAACGCCGCCAGCTGGGTCTCGCCGATCACCGCGGGCTTGGAGTCGGGATCGGCGAGCACCGATCGCACCTCGTAGCCGAGGGTGAAGTCGACCGCACGCAGCCGGTTCACCCAAATCGTCACCTGCAGAGGCGAATCCGCGAGCCGCAGCTGACCCTTGTAGGTCACCTTGACCTCGGCGATGAGCAGCCCGGTGGTGGCGAAGTCGTTGGCGAACGGCTCGGTCAGGAACGGGACGCGGGCCTCCTCCAGGATGGTCACCATGGTCGCGTGGTTGACGTGCTGGTACATGTCGATGTCCGACCAGCGCACCGGCACCGGCGTGATGAACCGCTGCGTCACGTACTGGCGCCCGTCCCACTCGTCCTGGTCATGCTCCGAATCTGGCGGGCGGCCACCGACAGGGTCGCCAAGTCCTTCTCGCCGTCCTCGCTGATCTCGGCGAGTGTGCGGCGCGCCCGCGTCACGCGGGAACTATTCGTCAGCTCCCACTCCTCGATCTTCTGCTCGCCGGTCTCGTCGGGTTCGCCGACGGCGAGCACGTCGAAGCACAATGCGCGGAGCGACCCGTAGATGTCGTCACGAATCGCCAAGCGGGCCAACGAATGCCAACGGTCATCGCGCCCCAGCCGCGAAATCGCGGTGAGCAGGGCGTCGGCGCCAAGGCGGTCCATCAACGTGAAGTACGTGTCCGCCACCTCGACGGGATCGCGATCGGCGATGTCGGCGATGTCGATGACGTCGAGCAGGCTGTACTGATACAGCCCAGTCGCGACCATCATGGCCAGGTCCTCGGGGACGCCCTGGGCAACGAACTCACCCGATTCCTTGGCGACGATGGCGCGGTCGTCGCCCCGCAGCCACTCCGACATCCGCGGCGTCAGATCGGCCACCTTCGCGGCGAACCGGTTGATCTCCGCGCCAACCGCCAGCGGTTGCGGGCGGTAGTTGAGCAGCCACCGCCCGGCCCGGTCGATCAGGCGACGCAGATCCAGCGTCATCCGGTCGGTCACCGCGATCGACGCTCCGGCGTCGCCGACCGCCCTGATCTGCCGCCAGACGTCACCGACCTTGAAGATCTCGTCGGTGGCGACGTACGCGCGCACGGCATCGACCGGTCCGACACCTACGTCCTCGCCGACGCGGTAGGCGTAGCTGATCCCCGCGGTGTCGACGAGGTCGTTCACGAGCATCGTCGTGACGATCTCCCTGCGCAGCTGATGGGTGCGGATCTCGGGACCGAAGCGGTCGCGCAGCTGAGCCGGGAAGTAATCGGGCAGCCGGGCCGCGAACACCTCCTGATCGGGCAACTCGCCGGCCAGCAACTCATCCTTGAGCGTCAGCTTGACGTGCGCCATCAGCGTCGACAGTTCGGGTGAGGTCAGACCGACGCCCACCTCGGTGCGCCTGCGGATCTCCTTCTCCGTCGGGAAGGCCTCGAGTTCGCGATTGAGACCGCGCTCGTTGACGAGGTCCTTGATCTGACGGGCGTGCACGGTGAGCAGGCTGGCAGCGTTGGCCCGGCTAGTGCCCATCAGGTCGTTCTGGGAGGCGTTGTCCTCCAGCACCAAAAGCCCGACCTCGTCGGTCATCGACACCAAGAGGTCTGTGCGTTCGTCGACGCCGACCTTGCCCGCGGTGACCAGCGAGTCGACCAGGATCTTGATGTTGACCTCGTGGTCGGAGCAGTCGACGCCAGCCGAGTTGTCCATCGCATCGGTGTTGACGTGCCCGCCTGCCAACTCGAACTCGATGCGGCCGCGCTGCGTCACGCCGAGGTTGCCGCCCTCACCGATCACCTTGGCGCGCATCTGGTTTCCGTTGACGCGCACCGAGTCGTTGGCGCGGTCACCGACGTCGGCGTCCGATTCGGTCTCCGCCTTGATGTAGGTGCCGATGCCGCCGTTCCAGAACAGGTCCGTCGGCGCAAGCATGATCGCCTTCATCAACGCTGGCGGCGTCATCTCCGCGACGTCGTCCGCCAGGCCGAGCGCTTCACGTACCTGCGGGCTGATCGGGATCGACTTCTGCTCCCGGCTGTAGACGCCGCCGCCCTCGCTGATCAGCGCGCGGTCGTAGTCGTCCCAGCTGGAGCGCGGCAGCTCGAACATCCGCTTGCGCTCCACCCACGAGCTGGCGGAGTCGGGGTTCGGGTCCAGGAAGATGTGCCGGTGATCGAACGCCGCGATCAACCGAATGTGCTTGGACAGCAACATGCCGTTGCCGAACACGTCACCACTCATGTCGCCGACGCCGGAGACGGTGAAGTCCTGGGTCTGGGTGTCGATGCCCATCTCGCGGAAGTGACGCTTCACCGACTCCCATGCACCCTTGGCCGTGATGCCCATGGCCTTGTGGTCGTAGCCAACCGAACCGCCAGAGGCAAAGGCATCACCGAGCCAGAAACCGTAGGACTTGGCGACGTCGTTGGCGATGTCGGAGAAGGTGGCGGTGCCCTTGTCCGCAGCGACGACGAGGTAGGCGTCATCCCCGTCCCGACGGATCACCCGGTCCGGCGTCACGACGGCACCGGTGGCGGTGTCTACGTTGTCGGTGATGTCGAGCAGCCCGCTGATGAACAGGCGGTAGCAGGCCACGCCCTCGGCGCGCTGGGCGTCGCGGTCGACCGCGGCGTCACCGGTGGGCACGGGAGGCGCCTTCAGCACGAAGCCGCCCTTGGCACCGACGGGCACGATGACGGCGTTCTTCACGGCCTGGGCCTTGACGAGCCCGAGGATCTCGGTGCGGAAGTCCTCGCGACGGTCCGACCACCGCAGTCCGCCGCGCGCGACGTAGCCGAACCGCAGGTGCACGCCTTCCACTCGCGGCGAGTAGACGAAGATCTCGAACTTGGGCCTGGGTAGCGGCAATTCGTCGATCAGTCCGGGGTTGACCTTGACCGAGAGCACGTTCTGCTCGCGTGCCGAACCAGCCCTGGTCACGAAGTAGTTGGTGCGCAACGTGGCCTGGATCATCGAGGCGAATGCCCGCAACACCCGGTCGGTGTCCAGGCTGACCAAGGCGTCGATATCGGCGGCGACGGCGGCCGCCGCAGCGGAGGCGTCGTGTTCGGCGTCGGCGGACGGGTCGAAGAGTGCCTCGAACAACTCGACCAGGGAGCGAGCCGTGTGGGGGTTGTCGTTCACCACCGTCTCGACGAGCGACTGGCTGTACGGAAAACCGGCCTGCCGCAGGTACTTTGCGTAGGCGCGCAGCACGGTCACCTGCTGCCAGGTGAGTCCAGCCCGCAGCACCAGCTCGTTGAACCGGTCGATCTCGACGCGGCCCTGCCAGATGGCGGTCACGGCATCGGCGAACCGTGCGGCGGTGGCCTCGCGCCCCGCGGCGTCGTGCTCTTCGGCAATCGCCTGTCGCAACGCGATCTTGAACTGGTAGATCCACACCGGCAGGCCGTCCTGCCGCGTCACGGTGAAGGGCCGCTCCTCGAGCACCACCACGCCCATCGACTGCAGCATGGGCAGCAGCTCGCTCAGAGACGCCGACCGTCCACCGAGGTACCAGGTGAGCAGCGAAGCCTGACCATCCGTGCCCTCGGAGAACACCAGCTTGACCGAGTTGTCTTGCAGCTCTTCGATGATCGCGATGTCGGAGATGGCGTCCGACGGGGCGAAGGCCTGCTTGTAGACCTCGGGGAACGCGGTGGAGTAGTGCTCGGCGGCGGCCTGGCCGATCGCCCCCGTCTTCACCGCGCCGATCAGGCGGTCGCCCCAGGTGCGGGCGGCCTCGGTCAGCAGGTTCTGGATCCTTGACTCGTTGACCAGCGACGTATCGACGTCGGCAGGATGAGATCCTGCGGCCAGCCGAACGGTGAAGTGCACGACCGCCCAGGGAGATTCGCTGACCCTGGCGGTGTACTCGATGCTCTCACCGCCGAGTTCGCGGACCAGGATGTCCTGCATCTCGAGCCGGACCGCGGTGGTGTAGCGGTCGCGTGGGAGGTACACCAGACCGGACACGAAGTGCGCGAGCTGATCGGCCCGAAGGAACAGCAGCGCGCGCCGACGGGAGCCGAGATCGACGACCGCCCTGGCCATTTCAAGCAGATCCCGGGCGCTCAGCGCGAAGAGTTCCGAACGCGGGATGGTCTGGATGATGTCGAGCATCAGCTGCCCGGGATGGCTGGGATCGCCCTGCGCCAACGCCAGCGCTTCGTGCACGCGCCGCGAGATCAGCGGGATCTCGAGCACGTTGGCGTTCGTCGCGGCAACGGTGAACAGCCCGACGAACCGATGCTCGACGGCCTGGCCCTGCCCGCCGTGACTCTCGCGCACGACCACGATGAAGGGGTACGCGCCGTAGCGCAGGAAGCTCGGCATCGTGGCCTGAGCGAGCACCAGCAGGTCGTCGGGACCGGTCAGCGGCGGGAACACGTCGGTGCGCAGCCGGAGCACGCCGAGGCGGCTGGCCGGGTCGACCGAGGCCTCGCCGTCGCGCACCGCGCAGCGCTGGTAACCCAGCAGGACGAAGTGCCCGTCGGCGAGCCAGCGCAGCAGCGCGGCGACGTCGCGGCGGTCGTAGCTCGGGAAGAGCCCGGTGCGGTCGGCGTCCAGCGTGTTCGCGAGACCGACCAGGGTGGCGTGCAGCGCCGCGGAGTCGACGGCGACCTGCCGCGCATCGGCGAGCACGTTGGGCAGCGTCTCGGCGGCTTCGGCCACGGCCCTGGTGTCCACCGACGGGGACAGCGCGACGTGGATCCACGTCTCGTCGACGCCGTCGCGGGGTGCCTCGGGGTCGGCGGCAGGCCACATGTCGACGAGCCGGCCCGACGCGTCGCGGCGCACCCGGAACGTGGGATTCATGATCGCGGCGTAGGCGACGCCAACCCGATGTAGCAACACCGTTACGGAGTCCATCAGCATCTGGCTCTGGTCGGTGACCAGTTGCAGGGCGGGCCCGAAACCGCCTGCGTCGTCGGCGCCGTACACCGCGACCTTGGTCTCGCCGATCGTGCGCTGCCCACCAAGACGGCTGTGGGCGGTCAGCAGTGCCGGTGACACCAACCTGCCCGCGACCGACTGGTCGACGGGGGCCGTGATGGCCGAATCGGCGGACGGCGCGTCACCGTGCGGACCCTGATAAGTCTGCAGATACGCCCTTGCGAGTTTGGCGTTGGCATCCTTGCGCAACACCGTCGTATTGGCAGATCCGTCGAAGTCTTCGCCGCTCGGATTCACCGTCATGCCGATTGCTCCTGACTCACACCTGCGCGCCCGCGCTGGCACGCAGGAGCGACACTAGTAGCCCCCCGGGTCGCTTCGCTCCTACCCCGCGGGATTGATCTCTTCGCGGCCCCTGCGGATCTTCCCAAGGAATTAGTCGCGGGTCAGCCGTCGGTGAGTCACCCGGTGCGGACGAGCGGCGTCGGCACCGAGCCGCTGCAGCTTGTTCTCCTCGTAGCCGCCGAAGTTGCCCTCGAACCAGAACCACTTGGCCTCGTTGTCGTCGTCGCCCTCCCACGCCAGGATGTGCGTGCAGGTGCGGTCAAGGAACCAGCGGTCGTGGGAGATGACCACCGCGCATCCCGGGAACTGCTGAAGTGCGTTCTCCAGCGAGCTCAGCGTCTCGACGTCCAGGTCGTTGGTGGGCTCGTCGAGCAGGATCAGGTTGCCGCCCTCCTTGAGGGTCAGCGCCAGATTCAGTCGGTTGCGTTCACCACCGGACAGCACGCCAGCGGGTTTCTGCTGGTCGGGGCCCTTGAACCCGAAGGCCGAGACGTATGCCCGCGACGGGACCTCATTCTGGCCGACCTCGATGTAGTCCAGGCCGTCGGAGACGACCTCCCAGACGTTCTTCTTCGGGTCGATTCCGCCGCGGTTCTGGTCGACGTAGCTCAACTTGACCGTCTCGCCGACCTTGACGACGCCGCTGTCCGGCTCCTCGAGCCCGACGATGGTCTTGAACAGAGTGGTCTTGCCGACGCCGTTGGGGCCGATGACCCCGACGATGCCGTTGCGCGGCAGCGTGAAGGACAGATCCTTGATCAGGATCCGGCCGTCGAAGCCCTTGTCGAGGTTGGACACGTCCACGACCTGGTTGCCCAACCGTGGGCCCGTCGGGATCTGGATCTCCTCGAAGTCGAGCTTGCGGGTCTTCTCCGCCTCGGCAACCATCTCCTCGTACCGGCCGAGGCGGGCCTTGTTCTTGGCCTGCCTGGCCTTGGCGCCGGACCGCACCCAGGCCAGTTCCTCGGTCAATCGCTTGTGCAGCTTCTGGTCCTTGCGGCCTTGCACGGCGATGCGCTCGGCCTTCTTCTCCA
>Ga0105239_10007948_pt1 | contig 12123 bp, 8 predicted proteins | sample KBSC44metaG_FD_92761 | JGI IMG/M metagenome (GOLD analysis project Ga0105239, IMG submission 92761) | Corn rhizosphere microbial communities from Kellogg Biological Station, Michigan, USA - KBS C4-4 metaG | ecosystem: Host-associated > Plants > Roots > Rhizosphere > Soil | place: Michigan, USA...
CACGGCCGAAATATCCCTGCAGCAGGTAAACCATCGCCCAGAGGTGACGCCCTTCCTCTACGTTTACCTGAAACAGATTCCGCATGTCATACAGCGACGGACACGTATGACCGAGTTGCCTTTGCTGTTCGACGGATGCAGGTTCCGTGTCACCCTGCGTGACAATGATGCGACGCAGAGCGTTGCGAAATTCGCCCGGCACTTCCTGATAAGCCGGCGCGCCGTAGTTGTCACCGAACCCCACCTTCGCGTCCGGTTGCGCCGGTTCAAGGAAGATGCCCCAGCGATACTCAGGCATCTTCACGTAATCGAAATGCGCCCAGCCCTCGCTGCCGACATCAATGGCGGTCCGCAGCCAGACATCTTTCTCCTGGAACCCGTCCGGCCCCATGTCATGCCACCACGAAAGAAAGTTTGGCAGCCACTTTTCCAGTGCGCGTTGCAGCCGCTTGTCTTCCGAAAGATTTACGTTGTTAGGAATACGTTCGTTGAGATTCATGATAAATAAGTATGTTCAATTTAAAATGGCCGCTTTGCTTCGGGCCAAGGCCTCGCGTCACCGCCATCCAGGCCCGTTCCGTCGCCAAAATTCATTCGCACAAACAGAAGAATGATCGTCTTTGGCAGTTGCCACTCGCCGGCTTTCCGAAAATGTTCCCATGCTTTGATGTCGTTTGCGTCGACACTAATCGTCACCGTGTCACCGGGTTTTATCGGCAAATCATCAGGAGTAAGCGCTGCTTCGAACGATAGCAACTCGGGCCTTCCATAGTGAAGGCCAAAGGTTGGGTGGCGATCAGCCCCGGGAGTTACGTCCGGGAGTTCGATCGCGAATTCAAAACAATAGATCGGTTTGTTACCAGTGTTCTTGATTTCAAATTCGAGATCGTTCACCCAATGCTCGTTGTCGAACTTCTTGAATGCCGCTTCCTTGTTGGCGCGAAAACGAATCTGAATTGGAACGTGCTTGGGGATTTCGTTTTCCAGCGTGCGCTCGGTGCGTTGGGCGCGGCTCGAAGTGTTTCCCACTCCTCCCACTAAGGCACATGAGACGATAAGTCTCAACGAGATCATCTCGACTCGCCGCCAACTTTGTGTTGAAAACAAAAGATTCACCGCGCCTAAGTCCTTTTAAAATCAAACTGAGCCTGCGTCGGCTTCCCGTAATTTGTCAGCGCGCCATTCGGTCCAACCGCGTTCGGCCGCTGAAAGATCCAGTTTTGCCACGCTGTCAGGCGGCCATAAATCTTCGTATCCATCGTTTCTGGACCAGCAAAGCGAAGCGATGCTTCCATCCCGGTCAGCGCGTCGGGTGAAAGTGAAGTGCGCTCTTCGATCGCCAAGCGAATCTCGTCATCCCAATCGAGATCGTCTGGCGCGAAAGTCACCAGACCCGCGTCGTCCGCCGCTTCCGTGTCGAACCGCCCTTCGTGTGCAAACGCTTCGTAAGCTTTTTTCGGCTCCGCGAGAAATCGGGACTGCAACCGTGTTAGTCCGTTACTCATCGGAAACGCCCCAGTGTTGAGTTCGCTGAGGGCGACTTCAACTGTTTCATCCGGATTGTTCAGCATGTAACTGCGGTCGGAAGCGAGCACGAGCTCAAACAGATTGCCTGCGAAGCAGCTCCCAGGTTCGATAATCGAAAAGAAGCTCTTCGCAGTCAGATCTAGACGCCGGAGGACGCGCGCCATCTGCAAAACGATCTCGCGAATTAGCCAGTGATCGCGATTGGCTCCGAGCGTTTTGTCGACCGCGAGCACATTGTCGATCGACCCTTCGGTGCGAATGCAGAGGAGGCCAACTTCCGGCTCGTTGACCCGCAGATGCAGCAACGCATCATCGAGTTCGCGATAAGCGCGTAAGGGCCAATAGTCATCGCCGAGCTTCTGAATTTCATCAGCCGTCGCCGGCAAATCACTTTCAGGGCTGCGGACGATCAGATCCACGCATCGCTTGTCGCGATGAAACCTCAGTGAGACGTACCGGTAATCGCGATTATGTTCCGCTGAAGTAACCTGGAGAGGATTCAGCTTAATTCCACGGAGCGCAGGCATCCCTGCCTGCGGTTCGCCGGCATCCTTGCCGGTCGCTTTTTTGGCTTCTCGCGAATCAACAATTTGTGCTACACGCTGCTCGATTGACTCCGGAAACTTGCTGGTCGTGAACGTGTCGTCGATCAGGCCCCACTCTTTCGCGCGCTTGCCCTTCAATCCTTCTGCCAAAGTCGAGAACACATCGGCGCGGTCGCGGCGAATCTTTCTCTTATCAACCAAACGCGTCAGGCCGCCCGTTCCCGGCAACACCCCGAGCAAAGGAACCTCTGGAAGGGAAACAGCTGAATTGCCATCGTCAACCAAATAGATCTCGTCGCACGCAATCGCCAATTCGTAACCACCACCCGACGCGGTGCCGTTCAGTGCCGCGATGTAACGACGCCCGGAGGCGCGCGAATCATCCTCGATCGCGCAGCGCGTCTCGTTCGTGAATTTGCAGAAGTTAACTTTGAAAGCGTGCGATGAAGTGCCGAGCATGTAAATGTTCGCGCCGGCGCAGAAGATGCGTGGCTTCAAACTGGTGAGGACGACGGCCCGAACTTCAGGATGCTCGAAACGAATCCGCTGAATGGCATCGGCCAGCTCGATATCAACACCGAGATCGTACGAATTCAGCTTCAGTTTGTATCCATCGTTGAGCGTCTCGTCTTCCTGCACGTCCATCGTCAGGCGCGCGACCGCTCCTTCGAACGAAAGCTTCCAGTGCTTGTAATGGTCAGGTGAAGTTTGAAAGTTGATCATGCCGTGATTGGTAACCATTCGAACGTTCGTTCGAAAACGAGAATAATACGCAAACAAATTGGGGAAATCAAGGGGGGACTGTGCGGCCAACCGATCTGCTGACAGTGGTTATCGTTCTGATTCACACCGAGGCTTTAGCCCGATGTCTCGGCGTAGCAAACGAAACCGGAAACCGTTTAGAACGGTTTCCAATCTTTAGCTAACACACCACGCGCCAAAGCGCGGCGTGAATGAGAAAGACTACGAAACAGGCTTTATTGATCTGACTTCAGTAAGTCGCGGAACCCACCAGCGGGAGGTTGTAAACGCCGGCGAGCGTGTTCAGGTCGTAACGCACACTCGCCCAGCGACTTTCAACTTTCGGTCCGAGGCGCCGATTACGCATGGCGACGTTGACCTTCGAGGCGAGAGACAGGCAGTTACGCACTTGTTCTTTGTTTTCAATCCATGCGTCGGTCTTGTCGAAATGTTTGCGAAGATCGTCAGTCGCGTGCTCCAACTCTTTCGCATATTCATTCAACTGATCTTCGCGATTCGTATTATTGAGGCGACTGCGGTCCAGCGCCTTATCAAATTCTTTCTTGAACTTGTCGGTGCTGTCTTCGACGCGTTTGATGATGCGGTCCACGTCCGCTTTCGTGTAGACGCGGCCGCGCGCCACGCGCGGTTGTGCCTGTGAAAAAGCAGCAACCAGAATGATTGTGAACGCAGTGGCAAGCGCAAATCTAAAGTGGCTCCTCATAGTCTCTCCTTTAGGGTCTTCAGCCTGCTATTCAGACGCGGTCTATCGCAGTTTTGGCGAAAGAAAAATTGGCAGAGGCGTGTAGGAATCGAACCTACCTGAGCCTGCTCTCGCAGTCCCACTGACGGTTTTGAAGACCGCGCAAATATCATGTTAATGATCCAGCACAAGCAATCGTTTCACGGTTCGGCAAAATACGTCCAATGACCATCTACTTAATGGGCTTGCCATTCTCGGTGACCACGCCTGCGCGGTAGATGAAAACGTGCCTTTCCCGGGAGGCTCTGGTCTGTGCTCGATTTGACTCCAAGGGTCCTGCGTAACCCGGCATCGAAACTGAAACAGAGTCGCCCATGCGCTTTATCTTGATGAGGTCGCTGCAAGAGCCAAAAGAAGGAGTGGCTTTGGCGCCGGACTTTGTGACCGTCACAAAGTAATAGAGTGCGGGACAGGAAGTCCCACCATTATCCGTGACGAGGACGATATCAGAGGATCCAATCTGATATGGTTCGCTCAAATCCAAACTATTATTTGCCTCAATCGTCGGCTGGAATGGAGCACCCTTGAACAACAGAACCCCCGCGTCATTAACCATCAAAGCGCCAAAACGCGTCTGAATGGTCGCTGTCTCCTGAGCCTGAATGCCCGTCCCTGTAAGCAGCAGCAATGCGATGCCGAGGATATATTTGCTCATGGATGTCCCTCCCTATTTCACCGCAGCGGCGCCGTTTCAGCTTTTCACGTCATCAATTTCCAGACGCCGCCTTCCTAATGAGGCTGATCCTCTCCTTCGCGAGAGCACCGTTCTTTGATCCTCAATGCCGATGTCCTTGCTATCGGCTTCAGTCTCATGGTTTGCAGTCCGTATCGAGCGGCGCAAGGTCGATGTGAAATGATCCGCTGCTGGTTTGAGTTCCCGCAACCGGAACTGTCCCGGTGCCATGCCCGTTCAATGAAATCCTGGTCTTTACGGTTTCGGAACCTTCTATCGTGTATTGCCCGCTGCCCTCTCCGCTGACGCCGTTTTTGTAAACGTACGCCCATACACCGGTAGTCGGCGATGCCGGAATAAACTCGAACGCTGTCAAAAATGGGTTGTTAGTCTTAACTTTAAAGGGCTTTTCTAAGTCGCAAATGTCTCCAAAGAAAACGGTGTCACCAATTTTTCCGCTGGCTTTGTATCCCTGGTCGACAATGGTGATTTGGCATTCACGGACATCCTGCATGCCGGATGATTCACCCCTTAGGTGGTAAACAAAACGAACGGTGGCAACATTGGGTGAAGGCTTCTTGGCAGGCGCTGTGTAAACAACTCCACCCGTGATAGACGATAGCGTGCCGATGTTGACTGACCATGTTTTGTTTTGCGGCCACATAGCACTGCAAGGCTCATTTCCCAGGAAACCCTGGAATCGCTCGTACCAGTTGGTTGGATTAAGACATTGAATCGGCACGATGTGTACCTTTTCTCCGACACGAATTGTGACTTTTTCTGGCTCCAGCCGAATCGTCCACAACGACCAGTCGGTGAAATGAGTCGTTGAGATAGTGACTGTCTTACTTGCCTTGTCGATATTAGAAGTTTTCAGCGCTTGCCAGACGCCTGTCGAATCTTGATAGGCGACGGCGAAGGATTCTGGTGAAGCATCCTTAAAACCTTCAGCGTCGTATTTAAAAGATACTTTGACTGGCGCTGCGAATTTCTGCTCGTTGGGTTCTAACCGATAAGCGCTACCCACCCCACCCTTGCCGAGGTTGGTAATGGGGGTAATCCGGAATGCGACGGCGGCGGCTACCGCATTCGGCGGAACATCAACGGTTATTCTGCCATCAGAACTTGCCAGCGAGCCTCCCGCGGGGCCTATGCTTTTCGTTGTGGCTTTTCCGTTTGGCACTCCGACGGCGGTGGCGCCGGCCATGGCTACCGTTTCGCCGGAAGAGCGCATGAACAACATGCCTGCGACAACTGTGACGGCAATGACGAACAGAATCGTCGTCGCAACGAAAACCAGAGCTGTGATTAATCGCTTCTTATTCAACATGTAAAACTGCTCCTCAAATTGTCGCTGGAGAACTAAGGAACGATGCAGTCTTCCAACACAACGAACCCTCTTCCGCCTAAACCACCACCGATGCCTTTTACAGTTCCTTCAACCACGGCTTGCTGACCTCCGCTGAGTTGGGCTAACCGGGAACTCTGTGATTTGTTGAAATAGCATTGAGTCTGCGCATAGCCGCCGGCGGGAGAATGAAAGGTCAGAACGATCAGGCCGCTCTTTTGAACATCGATAGAATTCACCGTGCCGTTGACGCGAATTCTTTTCCCGCCGTACATCTGCAAGGCGCGCACTTCATTGCCTTCAAAATCGATAACCAATTTGCCGGCATTGATAGTTTCGGAAACAGTCTCCTGATTACTGACCGCGTTCTGGGACGGTTGGGTAGTTTCCACAGGCTCGGCCGGCTTATCGCCGAGTCGCGCCCACTCTTCACCGCCGACACAGCGAATGAATCCGTCGCCGTGACCACACTCCTGGGTCAGGCCTGCCGCGTCGTATCCCTGAAATGAGTCGTGAACTTCGACTAGCGAAAGAATCGCCGCGCCCTTTGGCTGAATATTGAAAGCGATGAACTGATACTTCTTCGTCGTCCGCCCTTCAAACTTAGCCGTTACGTATCCACCTGACAGGATGATCGTGCCGCGATCAGTTTCGCGCACCGTGTTGTTATTGGCTCGGCCAACGAACTTGTAGTCGAAGCTTCCATTGGATCTAATGACATACTGCTCGCCGTAGAACGAGGTTGCCGTACCAGCATAGTTACCAGTGTTTGAGTCAACATATGTCTGTACGCTGCCGGCGCCATGGTCCCATCTGCCGACCAAATCATCCATGGTGATTGAATCTTTCAAGGTGCCCGACAAAGGTTTTTGCGGAGCGTATCCCGGGCGATCGGGAAATGGATCCTTTTGCACCGCTGATACTTGAGAAGACGAAGGATTCGAAATGTTGCTGGAATCATTGGCCGCTGCGTCGCTGTTGTCGATGCTCAATCCCTGGGCGCTAAAGTTGATCTTGTCCGGTGAGATGCCCGTAACTGCCAGCAGGTTCTGGCCGGCCAGTTGTCGACTGACTTTCACGGTTTCAGCGTTGCCGCCCTGCTTTCCTTCCTGATAAGTCGCAAGCGCGAATCCGGTGAAGATGACCAGCGCTTCATACATCTCCTGCTTCTGCCGATCGGTGACTCCGTTTAATGCTTTGCCTTCGACCAGGGCTTCGGCAATCGCGTCGCGCAACTCCATCACCGGCCGGTCAGCCGGCTCACCAGCGTTGTGATAGATGCTGGCGTTGGTAGCGAAGAAAAAACTGAGCGCGAGAGCGAGATCGTTAGGATGGCCAGCGGCCCGCGCACCCTTTTCGTATTCCGTTAGAATCGCACTCATGATGGTCAAGACCTGCGCGTTGCCCGCATCTATTGTGTTGGCGATTTCACGGGTCTTCAGTTGCGTGCCTGTCGAACGAAAACTGACCGCGGCATCATTGCTCGCGGGCGTCGTCGTTCGCGTTTTCTCGAGCCGGCGCTCGCGCACTCGATCCACGATGGTTTTGGTAATCGCGCCGCCCGCAGAATCGCCAAAGCTTCCGCCGAGCCCGCTCGCACCTTGCGCGATCGCCGGTACACACGAAACAAGCATTAGAAAAATCAGATATCCACTTCGGCTGACACCTAAAGTACTCATGTTCATCGTCGATCCTTCCAGGTACACGGACAGCAACGATCTCAACGGACCGCTTTGACGAGATGTTTTTTCTAGTTGCTTACGCGGGTAAGTAACCGCCAGCTCAAATAACGAAGGTAGGAAGTTAAGAAGCTTTGAGCAGGCACACTATATAGGAGTTTCACGCCGGATCCTACGCACACTATTGGACGACGACCCGCAGGATCGAGATTGGCGGAGGCGTGTAGGAATCGAACCTACCTGAGCCTGCTCTCGCAGTCTCACTGACGGTTTTGAAGACCGCGCCATTCACCAGAACAGATGCGCCTCCGTGTCAGCGGCGTAATAGAGTAGCGACTGGGCAAGGCCTTTGTCGAACCGGCCAAAAGGGGCTTGACCGAGGGAGTCCGTCGTGATATTTCCTGCTGCGCATTCGAGCGGTCTCCCGAATTCCCAGCTTCCTAACTGCTTACTGCTTACCGCTCAGTGCCTGCAAATGAAAGATTGGATTGCCCTCAACATGACTCCCGGCGTTGGTCCACGTGTGACCGCTCGTTTGCTGGAACACTTCGGATCGGCGGAATCAGTGTTCGATGCGCCCAGACGCGAGTTGGCGCTGCTTCGTTTGCCGCCGGAAGCGATTGAGAGTATCGCCAATCGTGAGCTGCACGAGCGGGCCGAGCAGGAAATCGAACGAGTGCGGAAACTCGGCGGTGACATTCTGGTGTTGGACGATGGCGTCTATCCGACGCTGTTGCGCGAAACATACGATCCGCCGGTCACTTTGTACGTGAAAGGGGCCTGGGCTGAGTGTCTCGAACAACCCTGCGTGGCGATTGTTGGTTCGCGTCGTTGCTCGACTTATGGTCAGAACGCCGCGTTGATGTTTGCGCGCGAACTGGCGCAACGTGGCGTCACAATTATTTCGGGATTGGCGCGCGGTATTGACGCGGCCGCGCATCGTGGCGCGTTGGAAGGTGGCGGCAAGACGGTCGCGGTGATGGGCACTGGTCTCGATCAATTCTATCCACGGGATCACAGCAAGCTCGCGCTCGAGATTCTGAAGCACAGTGGGGCATTGGTCACGCAGTTTCCGCTTGGCACGCCGCCAGTCTCGGAAAACTTCCCTTATCGCAATCGCGTGATCAGCGGGTTGAGTTTGGGAGTCGTCGTCGTTGAGGCCGCAGAGAATTCGGGTTCATTGATTACGGCGCGACTCGCGATGGAGCAGAACAGGGAAGTGTTCGCCGTTCCCGGCAACATCACTTCGCGCAATTCATTCGGCACGAATTACTTGATCAAAGGCGCGGGCGCGAAGCTGGTGCAACAATGGCAGGACATCGCGAGCGAGTTGCCGGCTGAGATCGCGGCGCAATTACTTCCGCCGCCGAGCAAGAAAAAGAAGAGGGGCGAGTTGGTTGATCAACTCCAGCTCGCCCCAACTGACTTAAACGAAAACGAACGCGTGATACTCAAACTGATGACAACCGACACACCGCTTCAGATCGATACGCTCGCGGAAACTACAAAGCTTTCGATCACCCAGCTCACCAGCGCACTGCTCGCGCTGGAAATGCGCGAGTTGATTCGGGCGCTGCCCGGCAAGTGCTTCGTGCGGAAGTTGTAGCCGGTGCGGCTCTAACTCAACGTTTTCGGGGTTTTTCCTCGCTCGATTTGACGTTGCTGCCGTTCTTAGTGCATTTTCAACCGCGCTCAAATCCTGAGGAGTTAATCGCAAAAGCAACCTTCCGAGCGGGAAATTTCATCAGTGTCCGCCCGGAGCACCATTGCAATGGCCAAGAATCTCGTAGTTGTTGAATCGCCCGCCAAGGCGAAGACGATCAATAAATATCTCGGCAAGGACTTCGTTGTGAAGGCCTCGATCGGGCATATCAAAGATCTGCCTTCGAAGGGTCTTGGTGTCGACATTCAAAACAACTTCGAGCCGGAATACGAGATCATCCCTGATTCGAAAAAGCGAAACAACAAGAAGATCGTTGCGGACCTGAAAAAGACAGCGAAGGCCGTTGATGCGATTTATCTCGCGGCCGACCCGGATCGCGAAGGTGAAGCGATCTGCCAGCACCTGGCGGAAGAGATAGTGCCGAAGAAACCGGCAATACCTGCATTTCGGGTGATGTTCAACGAGATTACGAAGCGCGCGGTGCAGGCGGCTTTCGAACATCCCAAGCAAATCGACGAGAACCTTGTTGATGCGCAGCAGGCCCGGCGGATCCTTGATCGGCTGGTTGGCTACAAAGTTTCGCCGCTACTCTGTCGCACAATCGGCGGTCGTCTGAGCGCCGGGCGCGTCCAGTCCGTCGCGCTGCGGATGGTGGTTGAGCGCGAACGCGAAATCGAAGCTTTCGTCAAAACGGAATACTGGACGATTGCCGCGAATCTCTCCGGCAACGAACCGCCCGCTTTCGATGCGCGCCTGCTGAAGGTTGACGACAAAACCGTTAAAACGAGCGGCTTTGATCAGGACTTGAAAAAGTCCGAAATCCTCATCGGAAATGATGCGCAGGCGAATGACATTGTCGCGGAAGCGAAGCAGCAGACATTCGTTGTCAACGAAGTAACGACCAAGGAACGCAAACGAAATCCGGTTCCGCCATTCATCACCTCGAAGTTGCAGCAAGAGGCCTCGCGCAAACTCAGCTTCCCGGTGAAGCGCACGATGATGATTGCGCAGCACCTGTACGAGGGCGTCGAGATTGGCAGCGAAGGTTCGGTCGGACTCATCACGTACATGCGTACCGACTCGACGCGTGTTAGCGAAACGGCGCTCGGTGAAGTGCGCGGATTCATCAACCAGCAGTACGGCGACAATTATCTGCCAGACAAAGCGGTTCACTATCGCTCGAAGAAGGACGCGCAGGATGCGCACGAAGCCATCCGGCCAACTGACGTGACGCGCACGCCGGATTCGCTCGCGCAATATCTGAAGCCGGAAGAATTGAAACTGTACCGGCTAATTTGGCAGCGTTTCGTTGCTTCACAGATGATGCCTGCGCTGTTTGACCAAACAACGATCGATATCAATGCTGGTCGCTTTGTTTTTCGCGCCACGGGATCGGTTCTGAAGTTCGATGGTTTTCTGAAGGTTTACCAGGAAGGCCGCGACGAAAAGACGGAGGACGAAGAAGACGAGCGCACCCTGCCGCTGGTAACAAAAGGCGAAACGCTCGCGCTGAACAATCTTGAGCCTGAGCAGCATTTCACTGAACCGCCGCCGCGCTACACTGAAGCGACGCTGGTGAAAGCGCTTGAAGAGAAGGGCATCGGACGCCCCTCGACCTACGCGGCGATCATGACCGTAATTCAGGACCGCGAGTACGTGGAAAAGAAAGAAGGGCGTTTTCACCCGACCGCGCTTGGCAAAACCGTAAACGACGTTTTGATCGAGGGTGGCTTTGACGACCTCTTCAATGAAACCTACACCGCGCGGATGGAAGAAGAGCTGGATGAGATCGAAGATGGCAAACTCAAATGGACTGATGCGATCAGCGAGTTTTACAAGACGTTCAAAAAAGATTTAGCCCAGTTCGAGAAATACGCGAAAGATATCAAAGAGAAAGAGACGCCGACCGACGAAGTTTGCCTGAAGTGCAACACGCCGGGCATGGTGCAGAAACTCGGGCGCTTTGGAAAATATCTGAAGTGCAACAACTGCGGCGCGACGCGTGACGCGGAGCCTCCCGCTGCCTCGGACTCGACCGCCGGATCTGATGGGGAAGAAGAGATCGAGGCATGCGAACTGTGCGGCAAGCAGATGCAATTGAAGCGTGGCCGCTTTGGACCTTTCTATGGCTGCTCTGGGTACCCTGAATGTAAGAACATCCGGAAGATTTCCAAGAGCGGCAAGGTCAACGCGCCGCCGGTGCCGATCGATGAGAACTGTCCGGTCGATGGCGCGCAACTCGTGCGGCGGCAAGGACGGTTTGGCGAATTCATCTCCTGCTCGAATTATCCGAAGTGCAAGTACATCAAGCAGGAGACGACCGGTGTGAAGTGTCCGCGGCCTGGCTGTGGGGGCGAAATCGTCGTGAAGAAATCGCGGCGCGGAAAAGTCTTCTACGGATGCTCAAATTATCCGAAATGCGACACCGTCTTCTGGGACAAGCCGATCGAGGAGAAGTGTCCGCAATGCGGCAAGCCTTTCCTGCTTGAAAAGACGACCAAGAAGGGGACAACCAGGTACTGTTCCGACGCCGAGGGTTGCGGTTACAAGAGCGAGTTGATGCCTTTCAGTCTGCCCGAACAGCCGCCCAAAGAAAAACGGGCCTAGTTACAGAATCGCGAGCGGTAGCGAGCGGGACAAAGACGCGATGTTCAGATTCGATCTGATTAGTTGTCGCTTTATCCCGCTCGCTACCGCTCGCGGTTCTGTAACTCATTGCCAATCCCGCAAATACACCGCTGAATACTCAACGTAGTTCTGCCAGTAACGATCGAGGCTGGCGACTTCTTCGTCTGTCAACGGCCGCTTCACGCGCGCGGGCATTCCCATTACCAGTGAACGCGGCGGAATGATCGTACCCGGCGAAAGCAAAGAGCCGGCCGCCACCAGAGATTCGTGGCCAACGCGCACGTCGTCCAGCACGATCGATCCAATTCCAATCAAAGACTTCCGCTCGACGTAACAGCCATGCAGCGTCACGCTGTGGCCGACGGTGACTTCTTCTTCGAGAATCGTCGGCTTTTCGCCGGTCCGCGTGTGAATAACGCAGTTGTCCTGGACGTTTGTGCGATCGCCAATGCGGATATAGAACATGTCTCCGCGCACGACTGTGCCGAACCACACAGATGCCTGCTCGCCGATGTGCACATCTCCGATTACTTGTGCGCTGTCGGCGATGAAGGCA
>Ga0105239_10007949_pt1 | contig 12123 bp, 11 predicted proteins | sample KBSC44metaG_FD_92761 | JGI IMG/M metagenome (GOLD analysis project Ga0105239, IMG submission 92761) | Corn rhizosphere microbial communities from Kellogg Biological Station, Michigan, USA - KBS C4-4 metaG | ecosystem: Host-associated > Plants > Roots > Rhizosphere > Soil | place: Michigan, USA...
CATGCTGGCCAAGTCGCCCATGCCGAACCGCGCGCCCGACGCCCTGGAGGGGTTCTTCGAGCATGTGGCCCCCGACAGCAACGTCTTCATCCCCGCCGACGCGGTGCGGAAGTTCCTGCAATCCGCCAAGCCCGACGACGCCCAGGCCTTCATCGACCGCACCGGGATCGCCGATCAGCTACAGGAGGCGACGCCCAACGCGGACATCGTGATCCCGGCCAGCACCTACCTGGCCAAGGTCTTGCCGACGCCGGCGCATGAGGCGCTGAAGGATGACGTTCGCACCCAGGCCGATGGCCTATCGGTGCGCCAGGCGCAGGAGCAAGAGGCCACCGCCCAGGAGCAAATCGCTAAGCACGCGGACGTGCTGAACGCGGCGGTGAAGAACGCGGACAAGCAGCGCCCCGAGGATCGCGTTTACGACGACGTGTTCCAACAGCTTGTCGGTGGCGGCGTGGCCCCCGGCCCGGCGCGCACCTACGCGGCGTTTTGGGCAGCCCACTACAGGGCCAACGCCGAGCATGGCGCTGGAGGCGGTGACGCATTCGAGGCCTATAAGACCGGCGGGCGCGGCCTGGGATCGCGGCTGCTGGGCGCGATCCCCGACGCCGAGTTCGCCGGTGGCCGCCGCCTGGCGCAGCCCCAGGTGCTGGAGCCGGTGGCTGGCCGCGAGCGCCCGGCCATCGCCTTCGAGGTGGCCCCCGACCCGCACGACGCCAAGCTGACGGCGGAGTGGAACGCGCTTCCCGAGGCGGAGAAGTTCGGCATCTCCAGTCTGATCGCCCACCAGGTCGCCCCGCGCGTGATGGCGGAGCTGGGCACCGAGGGCCACATCGAACACGCGGTCGGCGGCTACATGGGCCAGACCAACCCGTCGATGCTGCTGCGGGTCCGCGATCCTGCGAAGGCGGTGCAGGCCGCTAAGCTCCTGGGCCATGTGCTGTCGCAAGACAGCATGATGGTGACCAGCGACAAGCCCCTGGAGGGAAGCTCTCCGGTGGAGGTGGTGAACATCCACATTGGAACAGCGGACCCCAAGACCCTATATGACAAGCTCTACACTCTGACCGACAAGAACGGTGACCACCTGGTTGGTGGTCACACGACCCGCGACGGCCAGATGTCCATTCTGAACTACTCGGGCATGGACACCCACGACTTCGCGGCCCTCATCGACAAGACGCTGGGCGCTGGGAAGTACGACATCGACCTGGGCAAGACCAACGCGGCCTTCCCGGAGAAGAAGGATTATGGCTATGACGATCAGGGACATGAGGGACAAGCCCCTGCCGGCCAATCACCCGCTGGCGGGAACGCTGCTGCACTTCGGGCAGAAGCCTCCCGGCGCATCCGCGAAGCCATCGACACCGCCGCCGCCCGCGCCGAAGGCACGACCCGCAAAGCGGTAGAGCTGGCCGACAAGGCGGTGACCAGCGCCGAGGCCAACGCCGACAACGAACGGCATATGTTGTTCGGCGAGGCGGAGGGCGCTAGTGTCGAAGGGCTCCCTCGCGAGGGAGCTGGCCCGGGAATGCCTAGCGAGCCGGGACAGGCACAGAACGCCGAGCGTTCTACCCCGCCCGTCCCGGCTCGCGAACTCGCCCAACCCGGCGAGCGCGGCTCCATCGAACTCCCCGACAATTCCCCCGCCGTGATCCGCGCCTTCGGGCCTGGCTCGGACCTGTCCACCATGCTCCACGAGAGCGGTCACCTGTGGCTGGAGGAGTTGAAGCGCCTGGCCGAAACCGGCGAAGGCGACGCGGCGATCAAGGCCGATTGGGAGAGAGTGCAGCGCTTCATAGGCCATGAAGGCGATGGAGAGATCAGCACGCCCGCGCATGAGAAGTTCGCGGAGAGCTTCGAGACCTACCTCATGGAGGGCCGCGCGCCGAGCGAGGGCCTGGGCGCGGTGTTCTACCGCTTCAAGACCTGGCTTTCCCGTATCTACCAATCGCTGGCCCAGCGCGGCGCGCCGATCAATGACGAGATCAGGGGCGTCTTCGACCGGATGCTGGCGACGGACGCGGAGATCGCCCAGGTGCGCGCCCAGGACGCGGAGGGTGGGGGCCCGATCTTCAAGGACGCCAAGTCAGCCGGCATGACCAAGGCGGAGTTCGCCGCCTACCAGGAGAGCATCGCGGCCAGCGACCGCATGGCCCATGACCAGCTCCTCAAGCGCACCACCGCCGATCTGCGCCGCGAGCGCACCAAGGAATGGGCGCAGGAGAAGGCGGGCCTCGTGGCGAAGCTGAAGCCCGAGCAAGAGGGCCGACGCGACGTGGCCGCGCTGGAGGCGCTGAAGGATAAGAGCGTCGAGCCGGAGATGATCGCCACCGAGCTGGGCTATGGGTCGGCGGCTGAGATGCAGGCGGAGGTGAAGGCGCTTCGCGACATCCGGGGCTCCAGCCGCAAGCCGCTCCCCGACATCCTGGCGGAGCGCGCCGCCCAGGCGGAGATGCTGCGCCGGCACGGTGACGTGCTGCACGATGGCACCATCGAAGCCGAGGCGCTGGACGCCACCCGCAACCGCGAGGCCGACGCCCAGGCGGCGATGGAGCTGAAGGCGCTGGAGCGCCTGGCCGGTGACCTGAACCCGCTGTCGATCCAGGCGATGAAGCGCTTCGCCAAGGATACGATCGGGGCCAAGAACGCCGGCAAGCTGTCGAGCGACCACTACCTGCGCGCCGAGCGCCGCGCCGGCCAGCTCGCGCAGAAGGAGCTGGCCACCGGCTCCATGCGCGAAGCCCTGGCCGCCAAGCGCGAGCAAGTGCTGAACCGCGCCCTGTGGCGCGAGGCGCGCGAGGCGGAGAAGGAGCTGGCGGTGATCGCCAGGCGCTTCGAGCGTTACGCGACGGCCAAGACGCGGGCCTCCACGGACCAGAACGCGCTCGACCTTATCCACCATCTGCTGGAGCGCTTCGGCCTGCGTGAGCCCGTCCCTGGCGAGCGCGAGGGCCGCGACGCCGTGCGCGCCTGGCTGGCCAACCAGGAGGAGAACCTGGGAACGGTCTACGACCCCGCCGCGCTCACCGACCCCGGCTACGGCAAGCCCGCCAAGGATATGACGGTCGATGACTTCCGCGAGCTGAACGACCGCATTGAGAACACCGCCGCGCTGGGCCGGCTCCAGCAGGAGATCACCCGCAACGGCAAGCGGGAGAAGATCGAGGCGCTGCGCGAGGAGGCCAAGGCGGTGGCGCAGCGCATCCGCGATGTGCCCTTCAAGAATTCGCCCATCGCCAAAGACAACTATTCCCACCTCCGCAGCTTTCAGCTCCTGAACCGCAAGGCCGAATTCATCGCCGACAAGCTGGACGCGGGCGACCCCGAGGGCGTCTTCAACCGCGTGCTGATCCACGGCGCGGCGGACGCCAACGTGAAGTGGAACCAGCTCACCAAGGACTTCACCGCCAAGCTGGACGCGCTTCGCCAGGGCGCACCGAAGACCTTCATCGACGGTCTGCGCGAGGTGCTGGACGACAGCCCGTTCGTGGAGCCCGACCGCACCGACGCCAGCGGCAACCCCATCCCGCTGAAGGTGACCCGCCACACGCTGATCTCCACCATGCTGAACATGGGCTCGGCGGACGGCCCCACGTCGAACTTCCACAAGCTGGCGATGGGGTGGAAGACCGACCCGCAGACCATCCTGGCGTGGGTCAATAAGCACGCCACCAAGGCGGATTGGGATTTCGTCCAGGGCCTGTGGGATGCAGTCGACGGCCTTTACCCCGAGTTCGCCGCCGCCGAGCGCCGGCTGACCGGGCTCATCCCGCCGAAGGTGGAGGCCACCCCATTCGTGACCCCGTTCGGCCACTACCGGGGCGGCTACTGGCCGGTGAAGTACGACCCGCTGCGGTCGGCCACCGGCGAGAAGTCGAGCGAGGCGGAAGCCATCGAGAGCTTCCAGAAGAAGTTCATCCGCGCCAGCACCGAGGCCGGCGCGGCGCAGACCCGCACCCAGGTGGTCGCGCCCATCGAGCTGGACTTCGACAAGGTTCTCTACAGTCACATTGACGAGATCACCAAGCGCATCGCCTACGGCGACTACGTGTCTTCAGCCATGCGCTTCCTGAACGACAGCACGATCAAGCGCATCATCCGCGATAAGCTTGGCGCGGATGGCGACAACTACTTCAAGGACTGGCTGAAGCGCCAGGTGAACTACAACCCCTATTCCGACCGGGCGCTGTCCAGCGTGGCCAACGTCCTGCGGATGGCGCGAACCAACAGCGTCATCGCGGGCGCGACGCTGAACTTCACGGTGCTGATGGAACACGCCAGCGCGGTGACGCAGACCATCGCCAGGCTGGGCATGAAGGATACCGCGAACGGCTTCCTCGAATACTACAAGAGCGGGGCCTGGTGGGGCGACACGCCCAACATGGTCTATGAGAAGTCGCCCGAAATGCGCATCCGCATCGAAGCGGTGAACCGCGATCTCCGCGACCTGGGCGAGAGCATCAAACGCGCCGAGAGCCTGGGCGGAGACCACCCGGTGAAGCGCGGCTACGCCGAGTTCCAACACGCGGCGCACCACGTCCTGTCGTGGGTCAATCAGTACACCATCGCCATGCCCACCTGGATCGGGGCCTATAACAAGGCGCTGCGCGAGGGGATGAGTGAGGAGGCGGCCAGCCGCTACGGCGACAAGATGGTGCGCGAGACGCACTCGACCGGCTTCACCAAAGACCTGTCCGGCATCCAGGACCCGAAGGCCGGCCCGGCTGGCGAGTTCATCAAGCTAGCCACCGTGTTCATGGGCTACCAGAATTCCATGTGGAACCTGAAGTCGGACATGGTGCTGGCCGCGCGCGACGGCCAGCTCGGCAAGGCCGCCTACCAAGCGCTGTGGTTGAGCCTGGCGACGCCCATCGTGTCTGCCCTGGTGAAGGGCCACTGGCCGCAGGAGAACGGCGAGCTGTCCAAGGACCCCAAGGAGTGGCTGGCCTGGATGGCGGAGAGCGTGGTCACCGATATGTTCGCGGGCCTCCCCCTGGTGCGCGACGTGGGCGAGGCGGCCATCGACTTCGCGGTCAAGGGCAAGACCGACACCTTCAAGCTCTCGCCCATCGAACAGAACATGCAAAACCTGTTCGCCGCGCTGGGCGATGTCGAGCGGCTGGGGCTCCACGCGGTGGGCAAGCAGCGCGACAAGGCCGTCTCCGCCGCCGCGCCGCGCCACATCATCCAGACCATCGGCTGGCTGGCCGCCTTCCCCGGCGCGAGCCAGGTTGCCAAGGTGGTGCAATTCCAGGTGGACAAGGCGCGCCACACCGTTCCGCAGAAGCATGGCGTGGCGGCTGTGACGCAGGAGCTTAGCGGCGATCTCTATGGACCAGAGCCAGGGCAGACGCGATAAACGAAGCAATGTAAGAACATTGCAAGTGCAGCGTCGGGATGACGCCGCGTCCTAAGATGGAGCGATCCGCCGATGGCGTTCTCGCAGACCAGCATCGTCTCGGGTCCGTACGCCCCTGACGGCGCGACCACCGCCTTCCCCTTCACCTTCCTGGCGCTTTCCGCTGATGAGGTTGAGGTGGTGGTCATCGACGGCGACGGGATCGAGACCAGCATCCCCGGCTTCACGGTCCAGGGCGTGGGCGATCCGGCTGGCGGCCAGGTGGTATTCCAGGTCCCCCCGGTCTACCCCGATCAGCTCCTCTACGTGCGCGCCAAGCCCGCCTTCAGCCAGCCGGTGGACCTGGAGAACCAGGGCGATTTCAACCCCGCCGACATCGGCGCTGGCCTCGACCGCGTGACCCAGCTCGCCATCTGGCTGCGGGATCGCCTGGGCACCAGCTCCGTCTCGACCGGCGGCCAGGGCACCGGCGGCGACGGCTCTCCCGTCCAGTGGGCCAACATCATCGGCAAGCCGGTTCTGTTCCCGCCAGCCCCGCACACCCACCTCCTGGCCGACATCACCGACTTCGCGAACTTCGCCAACACGGTTGCGGCGCGTAACCTGGCCAACGTCTCCAGCGCTGACTTCCTGGCGAAGGCGGTCTCGTCCGGCGCGACCGGCGGCGGTGGCGGCGGGGCTGGCTACGGCGCGAGCAAGCCGCTCTCGTCCTACGGGACGCTGGACCTTTCTGGCGTGACCATCGGCGGCAACGATGCGGCGTTCACCGCCGCCGAGGCCGACCCCGCCACGCTGCATATCTACATCCCCGAGGGCACGCTGAAGACCACGCTCACGGCGGACCAGCTCACCAAGGGCTATGTGGGCGACGGCTCGATCATCGCCGGCAACGGCGACGGCGCGTTCCGCCCGGCCAACTTCAGCTACATGAAGGTGAAGCCCACCACCTGGGGCGTCCAGGGGATCGACGGGTGGTTCCGGGGCGACCAACGGTTCAGCGACGGCGGCGAGTGGAAGATCATCGGCCCAGGCGTGCGCCTGGACCTGACGGCCCGCTACTTCGAGAGCAACACCATCCCGCACCACCACTGGCTGGACGTGTTCAGCGGCCACAGCGGGCTCTCCTCGCGCCTCCAGAACGCGGTGACCATCGGTCAGGTGAGCGCCACCCTGTGGGCGGACGCGGCCAAGTTCCCCATCGGCACCAAGTTCCAATTCGGCGACGGCCAGGACGCGCCCACCGGCACGGTCTACACCATCGACCAGGCCCCGGCTGGCGCGGTGATCCACTTCACGCCGGCCATCGACACCGCCAAGCCTGTGGGCACGCCGGTGATCGTGGGCAAGCGCACCTGGGCGGGCGTCCGCTACATCAAGGTGACCGCCAACGCCGACGCGGGCGGCGATGTCTATGGCGACCTGGTGCGCGCCAACCAGGGCTACACGGCCTGGGCCGGGCAGAAGCATTGGGAGAACACCGGCACGGTCGGCCAGTACGGCGGCGACATCAATTTCCAGGCCAACAGCTCGGGCTCCTACGCGACCGGCTGGGAAAGCCAGTACATCGACAACGGCAACGATGTGGCCGTGATCGGCCAGGTGGACAGCTACATCCGCACCAACGACGCTGGCGCGCGCGGCGTCATGTGGCTGGGGATGCTCAAGCAGTCTGGCGGCACCAAGCCTGCGGACGCCGCCTACGTCCTGACCGGCCCCTGGCGCGCTGGCCTCGACACCGTGCGCGCCGACCTGACCACCTTCTCCACCACCGGCGACCTGGTGAACGCGGCCATCAACACCGCGCAGGGCCAGAATTGGGTCATGAACTCCAAGGCCCTGCCTGGCTCGCGGGGCTCCGACCCGAATGGCTATTACCCGCTGCTGTGGGGCTCGACGCCTGGCGATATGTTCATCGGCTCCGGCCAGGACACCAGCGGCGACTTCATCGCCATCTGGTACAACCGCGCCGCGCCCAACAACGGGCGGCTGCGGCTGCGGCCAGGCATCCTCCAGTGCAACGTCCCCATCGCCTGCGGCGCGGACATCAACGCCGGCACCAACATCAGCCTGGGCGGCGCGGCGGGAGCCGGCGACTGCCTGGTGGCGTTTGGCCCCGGCACCGGCAACTACATCCGGTTCAACACCTCCAACAACCGCTTCGAGTTCTACCGGGGCTTCGCCCTGGTCAGCTCCATCTGAGGCCCGCCATGTCGCACAACGCTCTCCACAATGGCCGCTCGATCCCGCTCACCGACGCGCGCCGGCCCCGCAACCGCTGGACCGACCTGTCGCCAGGCTCCATCCCCGAGCAAGGCACCCACCCCGCATTGACGGCCATCGGGCCGGAAGATCAGATGACGAGGTGGGCGGGCCGTGACCTGTCCAAGCCCTTTCAACCCGAGGAGTAGGCATGAGCCCGCAAGACCAACAGTCGATGTTCAACCAGCAGCGCGACGCCCACTCGCGCCGCATCATGGGCGACGCGATGGCGCAAACCATCAACCTCCAGGCGACGTGCGACGTGCTGGGCGCGACGCTGGAGGATCGCGAGGCCAAGATCACCGAGCTGCAAGGCCAGCTCGCCAAGGCGCTTGCCGAGCTTCCCGAGGCCAAGGTGGCGGAGATCATGGGCGAGGCTCCGCCCGCCGCTGCTGCGGCCAAGCCGCAAGCCGCTCCCTAAGTCGCGTCATGGTGGACACCACCGCGCTTACAGTTATCGGTGGTTCCATCGCAGCCGGCCTGGCCGGGGCGGGAGCCTTGGCGGCTGCGGTCTTCAAGCGCCGCCCCGACAACACCACCGCCGAAGCGGCATTCCAGACCGCGCTGAACGGCGCGACCGCAGCCTACACGGCGGCCACCGAGAAGATGATCGAGCGCCAGGAAAAGCAGCTTGCCAACCAGGCCTCGATCATTGCCGACCTGACGCGCCGCCTGGAGGATAGCGAGCGGCGCGGCGCTGTGATGCGCGAGGCGATGGACGCGCTGAAGCGCCACTCCGACGACTGCGACGCGGAGGCGGTGCAGATGCGCCAGCGGATGGAGAGCCTGGAGGCGCTGCTGCGCCGCGCCGGCTTCAACATCCCGGCCAAGGGCGCAGTCACCGAGCTGACGGTGACGACGCTCTCCGAGCCCGGCAAGGCCGACATAACGAGCTTCGACGGAACCGCTAGACGAAAGGTGGACTGATGGACAAGGACCCGAACACCCCGACCACGGCGCGCTTCGACTACATGCGCCTGATCGCGCTCGTCATCATCACCGTGTTGACCTTCTACGTGATCGGCCAGACCGCGTGGAACCCGCCGCTCATGAAGGAACAGCTTTGGGTCTCGCTGGTGACGGCCATCGCGATGACCAACTTCGGCATGGCGATGAACTACTTCCTGGGCTCCTCGAAGGGCTCCAGCGACCGGGCGGCGCAGACGGCGGCGGCATCGGAACAGCCCACGGTGAACACGGCGGGCGGCGACCTGAACGTCAATACGAATACGGGCGCTGACCAGAAGCCAGCGCCCGTACCCGTCGCAGCAACCCAGGAGGGCGGCGGGCCTGGGGGAGGCACCGCCAGGTCGCAGCCTATCGCGAAGTTCCCGACCTGAGCAAGCGCCGGATGTGGCCAGCGTAGACGGCCACGCATTTCCAGTAGAGCGCCATCGGGGCCTTGTGCGTCTTCCACGCCTTGTCGGCGCGCGCCCGAGCGTCGGCGGCGATCTCGCCGAACAGGTCGGCCAGGTCGGTGCGGTGGCTCTCGGGCAGAGCCAGTAGGCGCTGGGCCGCCGGCAACGCCAGGACCGGGTTGCGGACTTCACGGCGAGCTGAACGATCCATCACGCGGCTCCCCCGTTTGAGGTGGCCAGGTAATCGACCCTGGCTCGCGCTATCGACAGGCCGTCCGGCGTCTTGGCGTAGGAGCTGTCGCTGGTGGAGCATGAGACGCCCACCCTGTAGACCGTGTAAGTCTTGGGTTCGCGGGCGATCCAGTAATCGCCCACCTCATAGAGGATGTCGCTCTCGCGCATCACGCAGCCCTCCGGGTCTTGTTGTTGATGCTGGGCAGATCGGTGGCGCTCCAGCCGTCGCGCAGCTTGCCGGTGCGGATGTAGTCGTATCCCGCCTCGCGGCCAGCGGCGCGATCCTCCGCGTTCCATTCGTCCGCCAGGCGGCACAGCTCGCCGAAGGCGTAAGCCCCGGTGGCGTCGCCGCGCTTGGACTTCGCGCCGCGCCAGGCCAGCAGCAGCGGGATGGCCACCGCGCCGCGCTTCAGATGGCGGTTGCGGTAGGTGTTCTTGTGGGCGACGCAGCAGAACTTCGCGTCGTGGCCGCCGGCCTTCAGCGAGCTTCGCCCGTCGAACTCGATCCCGCATTCGGCGCACTTCATCTTCCTGGTGGTCCTCTTGCGCGGCCTGTTGTGCCCCAGCGGGGCGTGTTGGGTTTCCATGTGGCAGTTCCTGTGAGAGAGTGGAGCGTCGCTCCAGTGACCACTATATGGGCATCGCGTTACGCGACGCAAGAGGGATCAGCTACAAAATGGCCACGCCGTCCTACCCCTGGATGTCCGTCGCGCAGATGAACCTGGGGCTCCATGAGACCGCAGGCGCTGGGAACAACCCCACCATCCTGGGGTGGATCAAACGCCTCGGGGCCAAGGTGCTGGGCGTCGCGCCCAAGGATGACCTGACGCCCTGGTGCGGCACCTTCGTGGCCATGTGCATGTCCATCGGGCTCCCCGGAGAGCCCCTGCCAGCCGTCGCGATCCGCGCGTCGAGCTGGGCGAGCTTCGGGCGAACGCTTGGCATGAGCCCGGCCTACGGGTGCGTGATGGTCTTCGCCAGGCCTGGCGGCGGCCACGTCGCGTTCTACGTGGGGGAAGACGACACCGCCTATCACGTCCTGGGCGGCAACCAATCGGACGCGGTGACCGTCACCAGGATCGACAAGTCGAGGTGCATCGCCATGCGGTGGCCGACGACGCAGAAGCTCCTGACGAAGGATTTCCACCGCATCCGGCTGAAGCCGGACGGAACCCCGATCTCAACCGACGAGGCCTGACCCATGAAGCTGATCGCATCCCTGGCCGCCGCGCTCGCGCTCGCGGCCTGCACGTCCACCGGCGGCATCGCGCCGACCGCGCGCTACAACATCGAGGTGGCCTACAGCGCCGAGCTGAAGGCCGCCAACCTGGCCGCCGACAGCGGCAAGCTGAAGCCTGCGGACGCCGCCAAGGTGCGCGATGCGCTGAAGGCCACCCACGACGCCCTGGCCGCCGGTGACCTGGTGGCGGCCCAGGCCTCGCTTTCCCAGGCCCAGGCGCTCACGCCGAAGTAAGGAACCCCCGATGGAACTCGAAGCCCTACTCGCCCTGGTCGGCCCGGCCACGCAATTCGTGACCGGGATCGCCCAGCTCATCGCCCAGGCTCGGGCGGTGAACTCGACCACCGACCCCGCCGTGGTGCAGAAGGCGTTGGACGACCTGAGGGCCGCCGACGAAGCCCTCTACACGGCGGTGATGGCCAAGCTCACGGCGGAGGCCGGCGGCTAAGCTCTCGCCTGCACAGCAGGACATAGGCCCACACCGACACCGCCAGCGCCACCACGGCGCTGGCGGCCAGGCCGACCACCACCACAGCGCCGGCCCAGCTCATGACTTCTGCGGGGCTCACGCCTCACCCCCCTTCAGAGCTGCAACATGGCGCGCGACGGTGCGCTTCGCGGCGCTGGCGACGGCCTGGTCATAGGCCACCACCCGCTTGAACTCCGCGCTCTCCGCCAGGTCGTGCCACGCGGCCTGCGCCTTAGCCGCGTCCTCCATCTTGAGGATCACATCGACGTGATCCCCGACGAACCGCTTGTCGGCGGCCAGGCTCTGCGGCTCCTGCGGTTGGCCGTCGCCGCCAGAAGGCCCCGGCGAGGCCGAATTCCGCGTCGCCTGGCGGGGTGGGGCGTTCGGGTGGTCTGATTGCCCATCCGCGCCAGAAGACCGCTCCTGGGCCTTCTGAGCGGCTTCCTCGCCGCCGGAGGGCTCCAGGTCCACGAACTCCGCGTCCTCCGCCTCGGGCTCCCCGTAGCGGGCCGCCCGGTCCAGCGGGTCTTCGGTCGGCGGGGTGACATCCTCCACCGTGATCTCATCCACGGCGTAGACGCCCATCAGCGCCTCGGGCATGTAGCGCCGCGCCCAGGCTCGCTCCCCGTAGTAGGCGAGCTGCTGGTCAGGGTCGGAGAACCACAGGGGAGAGTTCTTGACCGTGATTTGGGCGATGGTGGGCGAGCTGTAGGTCTTGACCCGCTTGTCGCCCTTCAGCTTGCCGCTGACGATGACATAGCGGCGCGTCCCTTCACCCTTGAAGGTGAAGTGCAGGCGACCGACCATGTTCGGGGCCTGGTGGACCAGGGCCGCGACGAGCTGGGCCTGGAACGCCAGGCGTTCGCCGGCCTCTCCGTCCAGCCCCTTCTGTTTGGTGGGCACGATGTAGGACTGGCTGGCCACGGCCACCGGGTCCATGCCCCAGCGGTCGGCCAGGTAGACGATGGCCATGCACCGCTCCACCGAGCCTTGGAAGGGCGGCGGGACCATCGGGCCGGAGTTGGCCATCATCTCGGCGACCTGGCGCATGTCGGCCAGGCTGGTGCGGATCAGGTCGGCGCGGCGCGGCCCCACCTCGGGACCGCCGGCCAGCGCAAGCGCCTTGGCCGTCTCCGGCGGCGGGTCTTCAGCGGCCACTTCGGGCCGTTCTTGGTCGATCACTTCCACGGTGTAGCTCCTC
>Ga0105239_10007950_pt1 | contig 12122 bp, 12 predicted proteins | sample KBSC44metaG_FD_92761 | JGI IMG/M metagenome (GOLD analysis project Ga0105239, IMG submission 92761) | Corn rhizosphere microbial communities from Kellogg Biological Station, Michigan, USA - KBS C4-4 metaG | ecosystem: Host-associated > Plants > Roots > Rhizosphere > Soil | place: Michigan, USA...
GCGAGCGGCCGATCGCGGCAGGATTGGTCGCGCCACGCGAGGCGCTGTACGTTTTTGTGGCGCTTATCACGATGGCGTTCCTGCTCGTGCTGCTGACGAACAAGCTGACGATCGAGCTGTCGTTCGCCGGTGCGTTTCTCGCGATCACCTATCCGTTCATGAAGCGCTACACGTATCTGCCGCAGGTGTACCTCGGCTGCGCGTTTGGCTGGTCGATACCGATGGCATTCGCCGCGGTCGGTGGCGACTGGACCACGTTCGTCAAGACGCTGCCGCTGTGCGGACTGCTGTTCCTGGCCAACGTGATTTTCTCGACGATCTACGATACCGAATACGCGATGGTCGATCGCGACGACGATATCCGCGTCGGCGCGAAATCCACCGCGATCCTGTTCGGCGACGCCGATCTGCCGATCATCGGCGTGCTGATGGCGACGTTCGTGCTGGCGATGCTGCTCGTCGCCCAGCGCGGCCATCTGCACTGGCCGTACCTCGCAGCAGTCGGAATTGCCGCCGTGTTGTTCGCGTGGCAGCAATGGCTCATGCGCGCGCGGGCACGCGAGGCGTGCCTCAAAGCGTTCCGCAACAACAACTGGATCGGCCTGACGTTGTGGGTCGGGATCGTGCTGTCGTACGCGCTCAAGTAGATCAGGCCGTGGTTTCGTCGCGGGTACGATCGCGGCGGACAAACAGGCGCACCGCGACCACGCCGAGTTCGTAAAGCAGGCACATCGGAATCGCCAGCATCAGCATGGACAGCACATCGGGCGGCGCCACGACCGCGGCGACGATGAAAGCGCCGAGTACCGCGTAGGGGCGCTGACGCGTGAGCTGTTCGATATTGACCCAGCCGAGCCATGCCAGGATCACCACCACGACCGGCACTTCGAAGCACAAGCCGAACGCGAAGAACATCGTGATGACGAAGTCGAGGTAATGGCCGATGTCGGTCATCATTGCCACGCCTTGCGGCGTGACTCCGAGCAGAAAAGCAAAAACTTTCGGCAGCACGACGTAATATGCCGCCGCGCAGCCGCAATAGAACATCAGGACGCTGGATACGAGCAGCGGCAGCGCCATGCGTTTTTCGTGGCGGTACAGACCCGGTGCGACGAAACGCCATGCCTGGAACAGCACGACCGGCATCGCCAGGAACAGGGCGACGAAGAACACGAGCTTCACCGGTGTCATGAACGGCGAGGCGACGTCGATCGCGACCATCTGCGAGCCTTGCGGCAGCCGTTGCAGCAGCGGTATGGCGATGAAGTGATAGATGCGATCGGCGAACGGCACCAGGACGACGAACACGATCAATACGGCGGCGATCGCCTTGAGCAGGCGCTCGCGCAGTTCGATGAGGTGCGAGATGAACGATTGTTCCTCGCCCTCGCCTTCCTCGCGCTCAGTGCCGCTCATGATTCGTGTCGGCCGCTGGCGGCGTGCCGCTGGCTTCGCGCACGGCGGCCTGGATGTCAGCACTCGGATCTATTTTCGCCGCCGTTTCGCGTAGGTTGCGTTTGAGCTCCTCGGCGGCCAGCTCGCGCTCGATTTCCTGCTGCACGTTGTGCCAGCTGGCGCGTGCGCGCCGCAACAATGCACCGGCGGTGCGCGCGGCGCCCGGCAGCCGTTCCGGGCCGAGCACGAGCAGTGCGACGACCGCGATCAGGCCGACTTCGCCCATGCCGATGTCGAACATGCGCGAACCTAGCGTGTGGTTTCGGATTTCTTGTCGGCCGCAGGCGCCTGCTCGGCGGCAGGATCGGCCTTCAGCTGCGGCTGTTCGGACTTGTCGTCGCCGGCCAAGCCCTTGCGGAAACCTTTGACCGCGGCACCTATGTCCCCTCCCATGTTGCGCAGTTTCTTGGTGCCGAATATCAGCGTCACTACGAGCAAAACGACCAGCCAGTGCCAAATGCTCAGACTACCCATTGCTTGACTCCAATGCTTTCCTTACCGAGCAGTGTACTCCTCTAACCGGTCGCGGAAGTCGACGACTTCGTTCGGAACGTTGCTGAGGTTTCCGGCGAAGATGCGCCGCGGCGTCGCGCCTTCGCCGTACACCGCCTGATTCGCATTGTTGTCGATTGCCAGCACCGAACCGTCGAGCGCGACTCCGGCAAACAAACCGCGCGAACGCGAATACGAATAGATTTCCGCTTTCAGCTGCGCATCGGTGGCGGCATGCGCGTCGCGGCCTACCGGCCCCGCGGCGACCGACGCATCGGCGCCGAGCGTGAACTTGCCGTGCACGATCGAGTCCACGCCGCGCTGGGTGCGGAATACGAGTATCACATCGGTCGATTCCACGCCGAGCTGGAACCCGATGCTGCCGCCGCTCATGCTGATGTAGCTCGGATTGCTCCAGACGCCGTCGGCGCCTTTCACCGAAATCAGCCCCGTGCCGTGGCGGCCAGCGATGATGAGTCCGGCCTTGATCACATCGGGAACCACGGCAATCGCCTGCGCTTCCTGGATCAGGTTCGAGGGCAGGCGCTTGTCGGGCGCCTGCATGATTTCGGTGAGCACACGCAATGCGTTGGTGGCGCGGCCGATTTCCGTTTCAGCGGCGCCGACGATTCCGGGAAACGCGAGCGCGATCAATACAGCAGGCAGCCAACGCGGCATGAGAATTCCTTCAGCGAAAATGGAAGCGGTCGCCGCAGAATACGCGGCGATACCGGAACTATTGATAACCGCGGCGCAACCAAGTTCCGCCGGTTAGCCCGAGCGCCAGGAGCAGCGCCAGCAGTGCCTGCCACGATAGTGCCGGCGTAGAGGCGATGGCGGGTGCGGCGCAAACGCTTGCCGATATCGCCAGGCCCTTCAGACCGATCTGCTGCAGATCCCCGGCCCATTTCGGCTGTGCCGGCGTGATCGCGCCCAGATTCGTCAGGGTGCCGGTGTCGATGCGGATCTGCGCCAGGTCGCTCCAGTCCGGAGACGGCCCCGATGGAGGTGGCACATAGTCGAGCACTGCCCACAGATTGCCCGCGCTGTCGAACCCCGGACTCGCCGTGGTGATGAAGTTGTTCGCGCCGTAGCTGCCGATCGCGCTGGCGTGCGCGGTTTGTGTATCGACCGAATACAGCGTGTTGTTGCCCTGGCTGCCCGCGGCGTAAACCCGGTCGCCGTGCGCTGCCAAACCGGTGACGGTAACGCCGAGATTGCCAACCGGCGTTGCCGTGGCATTCCCTGGATCGACCTGCCAAAACTGGCCCGTGCCGGCGCTCATCCACAATTTGCCATCGCAAGTGAACGCCAGTCCCAGATCCAGTTGGTCAGCCGTGCCAACATCCAGCACGCCGACCGCCGTGGCCAGACCCGTCGTGGCGTCGATTCTCAGCAGCGTCTTGATCGCGCCGGCGTCGGATACCGCATACAACATTCCGCCCGGACTGAACGTGAGGCCGACGATATTCGCCCAGCGCGGATTCGGACTGTCGAGCGGAGTCGCCCGGCCGATCTCGCTCGCCTGATGCGTTATGAGATTGACGCTGTAAAGCGTGTCGAACGCTTCCGCATAGCCGATGAAATCGGCGGCGCTTGCCTGGCTCGCAAAGACGCCAAACACGAACGCAGCGATGAAACCGCGCAGGGGCATGCGAAAATCTCGTTGTGTGTTTTCTTGTAGTAATCGTCAGCCGCGGCGTCAGCCGTAGCGCGTTCGAGTCTAGCAGCTATCGTTGTGAAAACAAAGCCTTAGCCGAAAGCTGCTAGACTGGAGACCAGAATCGACCCAACTTCCCAACTTGTGCCGGCGCAAAATGCGCACCGGCACAAGGACTTGTGCCCGCACCGGAATATGAGTGAAAAGCCGACCGCCATGTCTGCTGCCAATACCGCCGTGCTGCTGCTCAACCTTGGCACGCCGGACGCGCCGACCCGGGCGGCCGTGCGCCGTTACCTCGCGCAATTCCTGAGCGACCCGCGGGTCATCGATTACCCGCGCTGGTTCTGGCTCCCGCTATTGCACGGGGTGATCCTGAGCCTGCGGCCACGCGCTTCGGCGCGCGCGTACGCGAAGATCTGGACAGCGCAGGGCTCGCCGCTTCGCTTTCACAGCCAGGCATTGACAGACAAGCTGGCCGCGACGGGTCTGCGCGCGGCCTTGGCAATGCGCTATGGCGCGCCGGCGATCGCTGCCGAAATCGACCGCCTGCTCGCGCAAGGCACCGAGCGCCTGCTGCTGCTGCCGCTGTATCCCCAGTACTCGGCGACTTCCACTGCGAGCGCATTCGATGCGGTGTTCGCGGCACTGCGGAGTCAGCGTCGTCTGCCCGAAGTACGCAGCATCAATAGTTACCATGCCGAGCCGGAATACATCACGGCGCTGGCCGAGAGCGTCGAGAAATACTGGCTCACGCATGGGCGCGGCGAGCGTCTGCTGCTGTCGTTCCACGGCATTCCGCAGCGCTATGTCGAAGCGGGCGATCCGTATCGCGAGCAGTGTCTGATCACGACGCAGCTGCTGCGCGAGCGCCTGGGCATGACCGAGGCGACGCTTGAGGTGGTGTTCCAGTCGCGCGTTGGCCGCGAAAAATGGCTGGCGCCGTACACGGATGAAACGCTCGCGCGGCTCGCGCGCGAAGGTGTGCGCCATCTACAGGTGCTGTGCCCGGGGTTCGCGGTCGACTGTCTGGAAACACTCGAGGAAATCGCGATGCGCGGCCGCGAGCAATTCACCGCCGCCGGCGGACAGCGTTTGGACTACATTCCGGCGCTGAACGACAGCGCGGCACACGTGCGCCTGTTGCGCGGCCTTGTCGAACGTCACTTGCAAGGCTGGGCATGAGCGACGCACGCGAAATCGAGATCGAGCTGCCGCACCTGCGCTTGGCGGCGCGAGCATGCGGCGACCCGGCCTTGCCGAAACTCCTGGCCCTGCACGGCTGGCTCGACAATGCCGCGTCATTCGACCGGCTCGCCCCGCTGCTTTGTGGACATTTCCACATTGTTGCACTTGACCTGGCCGGCCATGGCCGTTCTGCGCATCGTCCGCCGGGGCTGTGGTACCACTACATCGATTATCTCGGCGACGCGCTGGCGGCGGCCGATGCGCTCGGCTGGCAGCGATTCGGCCTGCTCGGGCATTCGCTCGGCGGCGCGATCGCCAGCATGATCGCCGGCATTGCCGGCGACCGCATCGAGCGCCTGCTGTTGATCGAAGCGCTCGGGCCGATGTCTTTGCCGGCCGAGCAGACGCTCGCCCATCTGCAGCGCTCGCTTGGCGAGCGAGGGCAGGTCGGCACACTGCGCGTGTTCGCCAGCGAAGAAGAGGCCGCACAGGTCCGCGTGCGCGGCAACGGGCTGCTCACGCTTTCGCGCGACGCCGCAATGGCGCTGATCGCCCGCGGTACGATGGCGGTCGCTGGCGGCGTGAGCTGGTCCTCGGATCAGCGCCTCACGCTCACTTCACCGCTGCGCTACACGGAGGAACAGGTTCTGGCAGTGCTCGCCGGCATCACGGCGCCGACGCTGCTGATCCTCGCCGAGCCCAGTCCGCCGTTCCTGAGCGAAGAGATGATCATGCGGCGTACGGCGCAAGTGTCGGGTATCCGCGTCGTGCGCATTGCGGGCAGCCATCATCTGCATCTGGAAGATCCGCTGCCGGTGGCGCGGGCGATCCTCGAATTCCCCCACCGCGTCTGAATCCCGCGCTACTCCCCGATCAATCGGGCGAGCTCGGCTTTCAATGCGTGTCCGCTGACCTTCAGCCAATCGCGCTGCGCGCGCCAATCCGGATACAGCGATTCGACCAGCGCCCAGAAGCGCGGCGAATGATCGCGGATGCGCAGATGACACAGTTCGTGGACAACGACGTAACGCAACGCCTCGAGCGGTGCGAGCGCCAGGGCGAGATCGAGCGTGACCCAATCACGCGTATCGAGGCTGCCCCACAGGCTTTTCAGCGGCTTCACGCGCACGCCGTGCGGACCGCGGCCGAGCTCGGCGGTGTAGCGTGCAAGGTACCGCGACACGTCGCGGCGGATCTGCGCCTGCAGAAACGAGTGCAGCAACGATCGCGCGGCCGCGAGGCTCTGCTTGTTGTGCGGCTTCGGCAGGGTGAGCACGAGACGATCGCCGATCAATTCGACTTGCGGATAGGGACCGTCGCGCCACTGCAGGCGCGTGGTTTCGCCACGGAGCGGAATCAGCGTCGGCACACCGGGTTTCAGTTTCGGCGGTCCGCACTGATCGAGTTTGAGTTCGTCGAGCTTGCGTTCGAGCCAACTCGCGTGTTGGCGCAGGAATGCGAATACCTGCGCCGGATGCGTGCCTTGCGGGTATGACACGCGGGCACCGCCGGAAGTGACGGTCAGGCGCAGACGCCGCGCACGAGGATGCGCGCTGCGCCGCACCTTGATCGTGTCGCCATCCGGCGTAGCCAGTTCGAGAAAGTTGTTGTCCGCGACGGTCATGGGAAAGTCCCGCCCCGGTGGCGCCGCTACTTGTCGCTCGGCCGGGGCAAGCCGAACCACTGCGTGAGGGTCTGCAACAGGCGTTCCAGTTCCAGTGTCATCAATGCAAACACTGCGTCGAGTTCGGCGGCACCTAAGTCGCGGTCGGTTTCGCCGAGTTCGTCCTGCACCTGGTCGAGAAATCGCAGCTTGCGCACGGTGAGATCCTCTCCGAGCACGAAACCGATGCGATCTTCATAGATCAGGCCGAGCTGAAATACCTGCTTACCCGACTTCAGATGCTCCCGCACCTCGTCGGTTTCAAGGTCCTGGCGGCGGCAGCGCACCACCGCGCCGGCTTCGGCCGGATCGCGCAGCTCGCATTCGTCGCCCAGGACCAATCCCGCCGGTAGCTTGCCACGGATCAGCCAATCCGTCATCAGCGCGCGGGGAGATTCCTCGGGCGCCATCGGCACGACCGGGAAGCTGCCCAGCGCCTCGCGCAACTGGGTGACAGCCGCTTCCGCGGATTTGCGACTGCTGGTGTCCAGGACCAACCATCCTGTTTTTAGCGACAGATAACAGCTTGTTCGCGACATTTTCGTGAAAGCGCGCGGTAGCAGATCGGTCAGCACCTCATCCTTGAGTCGCTTGCGTTCCTTGGAACCGACTTTGCGCCGCTCTTTTTCACTGATCTTCTTCAAACGTACTGCCAATTCCTCGGAAACAACAGAACTAGGCAGCAAACGTGCTTCGTTCGCCGCATGCACGAGCACGAAATCACCGACGCGATGTGTGAGGACCTCCTCGTCGCGACCCAAGGGAGACACAAAACCGCTGGTCATCAGCTCGATCGGACCCGGTGGCCGCAAGCGATGCTTTTCCAGTTTGGGTTCCAGCGATTTGAGCGACTTGGCGGTATGTTCGGAAAAACGGAAAAGCGTCAGATTGCGAAACCACATGGCTCGAGAGATTTTGAGGAGGAAGAGAGGAAAGCGCGGCTAGTCGGCGACGTCGCCGAGTAACCAGTCGCCTTGATTCGTGCGCGCGCCAGTGCGGCCGCCCAGCGCTGCGAAATCGAACAGGTCGCGGTCAGCCAGTTGCGAAGGCACGATCGCGGTCAACGCGCGAAACACATTCTCGACGCGACCGGGGTGCTTGCGCTCCCATTCGTGGAGCATCTGCTTGATCGCTTTGCGCTGCAGCGTTTCCTGCGCGCCGCACAGATTGCACGGCATGACCGGAAATTGCTGTTGTTGCGCGTATTCGGCGATGTCGCTTTCCCTGCAGTAGGCGAGCGGCCGGATCACGATGTGCTGGCCGTTGTCCGACAGCAGTTTCGGCGGCATTGCTTTCGTCGTCGCGTGATGGAACAGGTTCAGGAACAGCGTCTCGACGATGTCATCGCGGTGATGGCCGAGTGCGATCTTGGTGAAGCCTTCACGTGCGGCAAAGTGGTACAGCGCGCCGCGACGCAGTCGCGAGCACAGGCCGCACATCGTCTTGCCTGCAGGCACGACGCGCTTGACCACGCTGTAGGTGTCCTGCTCGAGAATGTGGAACGGCATGTCGATGCTGCGCAGATAATTCGGCAGCACTTGGGGATCGTAGCCCGGCTGCTTCTGGTCCAGATGCGCGGCGACGAGTTCGAAGCGTACCGGCGCCTTGGCCTGCAGTTGACGCAGCAGCATCAGCAGCGTGTACGAATCCTTGCCGCCGGACAGGCACACCATCACGCGGTCGCCATCTTCGATCATGTGGTAATCGGCGATCGCCTGCCCGCACTGGCGGCGCAAGCGCTTGGCCAGCTTGTTCGCGTCGATCTGCTGTTTGCGGGCGGCAAGTGTCATGACGTGGCAAGGAAAACGAGCCGGCTATTTTACGACGGAATCGGACCTCGCTCACGGCCGTCGCTGGCGCTAGACTGGCGCCATTGCATCGCAGGTTCTGCATGGCCGAGGAAGCCGGTGAAATCGCCAGACAGCTCGTCGAGCTGCGCATCGAGCATCGCGATCTCGACAGCGCGATCGCGCGCCTGGCGGCGGATGGCGGTTGTGATGAACTGCAGCTCAAGCGCATGAAGAAGCGCAAGCTGCTGCTCAAGGACACGATTGCGAAACTCGAGAGCAAGCTGATTCCGGACCTGGACGCGTAGCGGCGACACAGGCCCGAGTCATTCCTGCGGAGATTGCGCCGGCGCTTCGTCCACTGCCGCCACGTCCCCGCGCCGTTCAGGCGCCAGCTTCAGAATCCCGTGGCGGATCTCGCGACTGAGAATCACCTTGGCGTCGCGCACGATGTCCTCGAGTGCCGCATCGAATTCGAGCTTGCCGTCGTCGTCGGCCCAGATCACCCTGCGTTCGCGCAGTTTCTGGATGAAGCCGCGGAATAGGGATTTGTCGAAAAATTCCGGCGCATTGAGCTCGAGCAGCAGCGACAAGCGCTGCGCTGTCAGCGTGCACAGATTCTCCAGTTCGCCGGCGCTCAGGGTGTGCGGGCCGTTGCGCACGAGCAGCGCGATGGCGATGTAGTAGCGTTCGAATGCCTGCAACATGCTGTGGGCGATCGTGCGCAGCTGGTACGCGCTGTCGCTCTGGCCCGGTTCGCGCGCGAGGATGCGGCCTTCGTCGACGTGTGCGAGCAGACCGCGCTGCACGAAGAATTCGATCGTCGCGTCCAGATGCGCGGCGAATTCGTCCTCGCTCCAGGCCAGGAACAACTCGGCCTGGATGAAAGGATAAATGATGCGGCCCAGGCGCAGGATCGAGGCGCGCGCCATGCGCCGGTTGTTGAGGAAACAGCAGGCGACCCAGGCCGCCGTCGCGAACAGATGCAGCACGTTGTTGCGGAAATACGAAAGCAGCACGCCGTTGCGACCTTCGCAGCAGAGCACGTCGCCGAGCGGGTGCGCCACACGCTGGATCCAGCCCATGCGCTCGCCGTAAGCGATGATCGCCGCTGGCGCGAGTTCGGTGATCGTGACGCGGTCGGAGTACGGCATCTGCGCCAACAGTGCCTTGACCAATTCGAGTTGCGCGAGCAGGTCGGATTCGGCCATCGCGTGTTTCGGCGTCGACAGGATCGCCAGCGCGAGCAGATTGATCGGGTTGACGTCGGCGGCGCGATTGATGTTGACCTGGATCTGTTCGGCGAGCTGATCGATGACGCCGGTCATCCATTCCGGCTTGACGTCGGCATTGCCGGTCGCGGCGCGCCAGTCCGGACTCGCCGCTTCGAGCAGCGGCGCCAGCGCTATCGGCTCGCCGAAATTCAGCGCGACATGGCCGTAATGCTGGCGCAGCACCTGGCGCATGCCTGTCAGCAAGCCCCACCAGGATTCCTTCTCCTTCGGCTTGCCCGACAGCTCGCCGATGTAGGACTTGCCTTCCATCAGTTTTTCGTAACCGATGTAGACCGGTTGGAACAGCACCGGCCGGCGCGGCGCGCGCAGGTAAGCGCGCACGGTCATCGCCAGCATGCCCGCGCGCGGCGCGAGCGGGCGCCCGGTGCGCGAACGCCCGCCTTCGACGAAATATTCCAGCGGCACGCCGCGCTCGATCAGCTGCGCGAGGTATTCGTTGAACACCACGGAATACAGCGCATTGCCCTTGAAGCTGCGGCGCAGGAAGAACGCGCCGCCGCGGCGCAGCAGCGGTCCGAGCACCGGCAGGTTCAGATTCACACCGGCGGCAATGTGCGGCACGACGACGCCGGAGCGGTAGAGCTGGTACGACAGCAGCAGGTAATCGGCGTGGCTGCGATGACAGGGCACATAGACGATTTCATGCCCGGGCGCTGCCGCGCGCGCCTTGTCGAAATGGCGCATCGCGATGCCGTCGTAGAGCTTGTTCCAGAACCACGTCAGCATGAACGACACCGAGCGCACGAACGGGTGCGAATAGTCGGCGGCGACTTCCCAGGCGAAATCGCGCGCGCGTTTGCGCGCCTGGTCGACCGTGATCTTTTCCTTGGTCGCCGCGGCCGCGATTGCGTCGCGTACCGGCTCGGCATCGAGCAGCGCGTCGATGACCGTGCGCCGATGCGACAGGTCCGGCCCGATGACGTGCGCGCGGATGCGGCGGAAATGCACGCGCAGTACGCGCTGCATCTTGCGCACCTGGCGATCGGCCGGCGCATCGCCGGCACTCGCGATCGTCTCGCGCAGCAACACCGGCGCGGCAAACTGCACGATCGTGTCGCGGCCGTTCAGCAGCAGCGCGAGCAGGCGGCGGAAGCGGCCGACGACGACCCAGTTTTCCGAAAACAGCACGCGAAACCAGCCGCTGTCGCGATCGGGTGCGCGGCCGACGAAGATCGACACCGGCACGAGTTGCGCGTCGAGCTCCGGATTGGCCAGCAAGGTTTGGAGCAGCTCCGCGAGCGTCTGCGAATGGGTGCGCGGCTTGCGCCGGCGCAGCAACCACGGTTCGCGCCGCGCCAGCGCGAACATCGCGCGCGGCCGGCGCAGCGCGCCCAGCTGCAATGGCTGCAATGGTTCGGGCAGGCCGGCTTCACGGCAGGCCTGTTCGAGAATCAGCGTGTCGGACAGGCCGTAACGTTCGGTGACGTAGATGACCGGCCGCGCCGGATCGATCTGCGCGCGCACATTCGCCGGCTCGCGGCGGATTTGCAGCCACGGTTCGACGATGCGCCCGAACATGCGCAGCCACCACGCGGCGCGCGGTGTTGCGGTCGGTACGGCGGCGACTGGCGCGGGGGCATCCATGACGTTAATTGTACGGGACGCCCATGTTCAAAAAGCATTCGGCCCGCCGCAGCGGGCCGAACGCGCACGCCTCGCAGCAGCGGGTTACTTTGCGGTTTCCGGCGCCTGCGCGGCAGCGGCGGCAGCCGGTGCCGGACCAGCGATTTCCTGGGAATGTTTCTTCCACTTCTCGATCGCGTCCTTGCCGTACCACTTGCCGTCCACGCGCACGAGATCGCTTTCGGTGGAGAACGGTGTGTCGAACGCGGTGTAGCTGATTTTCACTTTTGCCGCATCGCCGTTCGCGGCGACGGTCTGCACTTTTACCGAATCCAGCGCCTTGTCCATGTTCAAGCCGTACACGGCGAGCACCTGTTTGACGCCACCGAGCACGATGCCGGCTTTCTGCATGCCCTGCTCGTAGCTGAGCGCACGCGCTTCATCGACCGATTTCAGATTCAGATCGCGCGCGGTCTTGCAGATCACCGCGATCGCGCTCTTGACCAGCGCCGGGTCGGTGAACTTCGTTGCCTGCGCCCATTTCGCCGTGGCATCGAGCAACTGCGAAACCTGCTGCTTCTGCGCATCGGTCAGGTCCTTGTTCTGCTGGATCGCGCTTTGCGCAAAACCCTGGCCCATCGCGATCATCATCGGCAACTGCGCCTGCTGCTTGTCGAACTCATCGAGCTGCGGCTTGATCTCGGCGAACATCTTGTCTTCGGCGCCCGGCGCCGTCAGCTTCGTCATCGTCTCGGTGAACTGCTTGCGGTCCTCCTCGGTCACCGGCTCGGAATTCATGTCCTTGTTCCAGTCGGCCTTGAACTTCGCGTATTCGCCCGGCGGCAAGCTGGCGGCGAACAACGCGGCGACGTTGTTGTCGCGCAGCGCCTTGACGGCGGCAGCGACGGATGTTTCCGGCGTTGCCGCCGCCACAACGACCGCGGCGGGCGCGCTGGCGGCCGGAGTGGAAGCGGGTTGCTGGTCACAACCGAAACCGGCGGCGGCCAACGCCGCAACCA
>Ga0105239_10007951_pt1 | contig 12122 bp, 18 predicted proteins | sample KBSC44metaG_FD_92761 | JGI IMG/M metagenome (GOLD analysis project Ga0105239, IMG submission 92761) | Corn rhizosphere microbial communities from Kellogg Biological Station, Michigan, USA - KBS C4-4 metaG | ecosystem: Host-associated > Plants > Roots > Rhizosphere > Soil | place: Michigan, USA...
ATGACGTGGAACGCGTCGTCGAGCAGGGAGCGTGCGCCGTGCTTTTTCCAGTAGCGGCCGATGAACGCGTCCTGGCCTAGTGTGGCGATGACGAACTCGCCGGTCGCCGCGTCACCATTGGCGCGCGGTTCGACGATGAGGAGGTCGCGATCCGCAAGTCCGACGTCCGGCATGTCGCCGGCGACGCGGAACACGAGTTCTCCAGGGCTGATCTTGTCGGCAGGAATGGTCGTCCGCTCACCGGTCTCGCTCAGCGGCATGCCTTGGGAGAGGATGCCGGTTGCCTGGACCGTCGTTGATCCAGAGACAGTGCGTCGGGTGGAGCGCGAGCGGGTGCTGCGTGGTGCCACGCTTGTTCGTACCTTGGAGGCAGCGGCTTCTCGTAATGGTTTTTCCAGATGCCAGGGCTTTTCACACCTTTTCTGCACTGCACCTTTATCGGGAATGTGAAACACCGCCAGATGCCCGAGAACGGCGACTGCGCGCTCTGCGGCGCGAGAAAAACCTACGCAGCGATTTGGTCGATCTCGGCGGGCGTGACGCAGCGCGTGCCGGGACGGTCGAGCATGACGAGGTCGCGGTAGCGCTGCGCAACCTCCGCGCTCGTGAAGAACACGATGAGATCAGCGTCGCTGGGGTACTTCGCGACATTCGGAGCGATGTCCGAACGTCCGGTCTCGACTTCGATGAATAGCACGTGGTCACTGCGATCGGCGCGCAGGTCGGCAGTTTTGCCGCCGCCAAGGGGGAACTCTTCTGCGACCGCATACCCGTGCCGCTGGAGCACTGCGTGGAGTTCGTGCTTCCAGAGCTCGTGCTCCGCTCCACCAGCACGCGCAACTTTCGGCGCCACGCCACGTGACGCGAGCACCGCGATTCCGTCAGGCGTGAGCCTGAGAATCTTCACCTGGCCGCGTGGTGTACTCACCGCGTCGAAGCGTGCGAAGCCTCGCTTGATGATCGCGTCCTTCGTGCGGTTGCCGATCTCCATGTGCCACCCCAGGCGCTGGTAGCGGTGCGTGATCGGACTGATCGGTGTTCCGGCGACATCGCGCAGGAGTGCTTCTTCGCGATCGCTCACGGCGGCCGGCTTCGATGCGGGCGTGCTCTCTGTCGTTGGCGGTTGCAGGCGCGACCACTGCGCGTGCACCTCTTCGTCGGGGATCGCGAGATTCTTGATGGGCTGGACGTCGAACGTGAAGAGGATCGGGCTGTAGAAGCGCACGGGCAGCCGCGCGATCCCCGTACCGATCGGAAGTTTTGGCAACCAGCGCGGTTCGATCTGGAGGAGTTGACTCGCGAACGTGACGTCCTTGGGATAGTCGCAGCGCAGGATGAGTTTGAACCCGCTGTTCGCGATGAGCGATTCGCTCACGTCCGCCTGCTGCGTGGCAGCAATGATCGCTTCGCCAAACTCGCGCACCTCGCGCGCAAGACGCGCCGGAACACTCACCTCTCCCATGCGCTCACGTGGGAACACGTTGTGCCCTTCGTCGAAGATGAGGACGTGCTGGAGTTGCTCGCGCGGCGCGCTGCTGCTCTTGCGCAGGAGCAGGATAATTTCCAGCCAGAGGAGGCAGAAGAAACGCTTCTGGTCATCACCAAACCCCTGCAGTTCGAAGACGACGGACCGTGTAAGCAGCTCCGCGACAGGCGTTCCCTGCGTTGCGTTCAACGCTCGCCCGAAGCTGCCCTTCGTCAGCTCCTCCAAGCTGCGCGTTGAGCTCTCAAGCCATCCGTAGCGTCGGCTGCCGCTTCTCGTTGCGTCTAACTCGCGCGCGAGCAAATCGTGCGCATGCGCGAGCGTCGCAGCATTCCCGTACTGCGCGTGCGCTTGCAGCAGGGCTTCCTTCATGACGTTCCGTGCGCCCTGCAGGAGAAGGTAGCTCGTGCTGATGATGTCGCTGAGTGCCTCGGCCCACTCCTCGAACTCCACGCCGGGCGGCGGTCTGAGCGCGTTGACGGAGAGTGACGCGGTCGTGCGTCCAACAGTGAACACGACCAGCGATTCACTCCCCGTTGCACGCAGCAAACACCGGTAGTTGCGCTTGAAGTCGAACACCATGAACGGAATCCGAGCAGCCTGAATCTGCAGCAGGAGGTTGAGCAGTAACGTGGACTTGCCGGTACCCGTCGGGCCGAGGATGAAGATGTGCCGCAACAGCTCATTGCGTCTAACGCGGAAGGGGTAGGGTGGAATGCTTGGGTAGCTCACCATGCCGATCGTGAACTCACCGTCACCGATGAGCGCGCCCGGCGGCGCGTCGAGCACGAGCTTCTCATCGCCCACCGCAAGCCCGAGCTTTTTCACGCCGAGGAGCGTGAGGTACTCCTCGATCTCGCGCTTGCGCTCAACATCGGCGGTCTGGTACTCGATCCAGAGGAGATCGATCGCGGTGCCGTAGAGCGGTTTGAGCTTGCGAAAGAGGTCGGGCAGCACGTCACATCAGCTCATTGATGCGCTTGCGTCGCTGCTCCTGCTCGAGTGTTGCTTTGTGAATGTCGCGGTCCTCGCGCGTGAGCGGCTGCACATCCGTCCAGAACCCTCGTTCTTCGGCGCGCTCCTCGCGGTGGAGCTGTAGTTCTTGCGTTTCGAGCGTGATCCGCACCTTGCGGGCCTCGGGATCGTCGGATGCACCCTCGTGCGCTGGTGTGACCTGTAGCAGTTCGTTCGTGATCGTTGTCTCGTCGGCCTTGATGCCCTCGATGTTCTGCTCCTTGATCGCTTCGCGCACTTTGATTTCTTCGCCGATCATGGCGTGCTGCAGTTCGAGCGTCGCGGTCTTGTCGCCGTGCAGCGCCGCCGTCATCGCCTCCGCACCTAACTCTTTTTTCTCGGTCATGCTCCACCTCGGAACTTCTTGAGCATCTCGCCAGGGAAGACCCACTCCGTCGTGGCTGGGTCAAAGAGGACTTCGTAGGCGAAGCGCGGTCGTACGGGCTCGCGCTCGTTGCGTGGCGTGTCGACGAAGTGCCACGTGCTGATGCGCGGCAGGTTTTCAACCGTGCTGAAGACGTGCTGCGTAAGTGCTTGCGTGCTCACGACGCGCAGGAGGGCGACGTCGTTCGTGATGGGGAAGACGTCGATGCTGGGCGCGTGCGCGGCGAACGCGTTGATGATTGCGCTTAACTCGCCTTCGACTTGGAGAAACATGGGTGTGCCGACAGCGTTGAGTGGTCGGTAGCGAATAATGTTTTGCCGAAAGAGTCCGGTGTGGTTGAGCAGCGCGAAGCACTCCTTCACGTAGGTCTTGCCGTTCGTTGGAAGCCGTCGCGCGAACCGCGGCAGGTAGTCCCACACGCGCTTGCCAAGCCGGTGGTAGATCGACTCCCAAATGGCCGGCAAGCTCTGGCTGTGCTCCACGCTTTCGAAGATGACGGCGATGAGGAGCGGCAGGCGCTCCACGATGTCCCACACGTGCTGATCGCGACTCATTGGTGGAGCGCGGCTCATGGGGTTGGTGCCGAAGTCGCGAAGCACCTGCCACCCGTCGCCTGACTCGATACTCGTGATCTTCGCTGCGGTCACGCCCTTCGGCGTCCCGCAGGACGCCGGCGAGCTGCAACTCGTGCACGCACGGCACGAGGCAGTGCAGGTAGAGCGTGCGCTGACCGGGGCGCGAGACAACCCACTCCCCACGGATGGCGTACGGGAACTCCTGCCACACAGGGCTTGGATCATCAATGAAGAGATGGAGCGTCGAGAGTCCGAGCGAGCGAAAGGCGACGCTCGGGTAGAAGAGGAGGTCATCACTGAGCTCTGCTTGCCAGCGGTAGAGGGAGCGCGCTGTGAAGCTTCTATTGGTGCGCGCGAACTCTTCGATCCCCATCGCCTTGGGCGAGTCGTACAGGATGCCGAGGAATTGCAGGAGGTGCTTCTGTCCCATCATTCATCGCACGATGGGACACTCCAGGTTTTTATAAAGCACCCGACGAGAAACGTAACCAGTATGTCAGGTGGTGGATATATACCTGGATTCACCGGATAGTGAGGATTATGTGGTTTCACCTCACGAAGCAGGAACGCCTCAAGGCCAGCATTGCCGCGCGGCGCGAGCAGTCAGAAGTCGTGCGGCGCCACCTGCGCCGGCGCGAGTTCTACGCGCTCAACCCACGCCTCCTCGATGAAGCACTCAGCGACGCAACAGAACTCCCCGAGACATTCGAGGAGTACTTCCACGAGGCTGCACCGCAGCAATTTCGTAAGGCGACGGACCTTGAGGTGCACCTCTGGTCAACCTTGCGCGACGGCAGAAACACGAAGGACTACAGCGAGGCCGCATACGAGCAGCTCCAGCTGCGCATGACCTTCGTCGTCACCGCGCTCATAGACCTCCTCACCGCAGAAGAGGAGATGACGAGCAGCCCGCTCGTCGCGCACTACCTCCAGGTCATCGACAGCCTCCGCTCCTACGCGAGACGAGGCGAGACATGACCGACGATCATTGGATCCTGACGCTCTACCACCGGTACGTGGAGCTGTACGGCGATCCCGATCATGATCCATCGCACTCTGCGATGAATGCGTCGCATGTTGCGACGGTACCTCGGGGAGAGGAGACCACGGGCATCTCATCCATGCCACCACCTCCTCTCCCCCTTCCTGATGCTAGAACTCGACAAAGTACATAACCTGGATTGCTTTAGCGCAACGACACAGATTCCGAACGACGGCGTCGACGCGGTCATCACCGACCCGCCGTACCCGAACCGGATGAACCTCTTCGACGGAAGTCTCGTCGATGGACTCGCGATGCTCTACCTCGCCTGCAAGAAGGCGAAGAAGTACGTCGTCTTCTTCTGGAATCCCTTCGACGTGCCGCCACCGCCCGCGGGATGGCACGAGGTCGCACGCCACGTCTGGCACAAGCCCGACGCGCGGAGCATCACGCACTACGAAGTCATCGTGTGCTGGAGCAAGGAGACGAAGCAGAAGGTCAGCCGCGTCTGGAGCATCCCCATCCTCGACTACCGAAGCCTCCACGACTGGAAGCCGCATCCAACGCAGAAGCCAGTCCGACTCCTCCGCTACCTCTTGGAGCAGTACACGGCCGAAGGCGAGACCGTCTACGACCCATTCGTCGGCAGCGGCACCACGGCCGTCGCCTGCCAGCAGATGAAGCGCCACTTCATCGCCGTCGAGATCAACCCCGAGTACGCACAGATCGCGACAAGCCGACTGAAGACACCGGAGCCGGAACCGACACCCGCAACGCCAGCAGTGCCGGATGAGGAGCAAGCACCAGACGAAATCACGCCAGAAGTGAGCGATGACGCAACGCCAGCACCGCCGAAGAAACCGACACGCAAGCGCGTTGCAAAGCCGAAGGCGCCCGCCGCGGAGGTGAAGGCCACATGACAACGATCGAAGAACTCGTATCACGTGTCTCGCAGCTCGAAGAGACCGTGAGTCATCTGAGCACACACCACGATGAGCAGTTCCTCATGGTGCACGACGACATGTCGGCAGACACGTGCGATCGCCTCTTCAACGTCAACCTGCAACGCGCAACGAAGATCACGATCCCCACGAAGCGACGACGAACGACGAAACGTCGTCACGTGATGAAGAAAGCGTAGCTCGTGATGATACGCACGACATTGCGCCTAACGCCGATGTCAGGCGCTAAGCGAAAGAACTAAATACCTGCGCAACCGCCGCGATGAGAGAGTCGAGTGACTGCCGCGGGTGCGGCGGTGGCGCGAATCGGCAGCAGCCGCAGAAAGCGACGCATTCGAGCGTCGGCGTTGTGCTTTTCCTCAACCGTCTAGGCCAGCATCGGCGGTGGGGAAGAGCAGCGCCTTCGAGCGTGGGCGTTGTGTCTTTTTGCTTACGCCGGGATGGAGGTGCGCGGAGGCCTGTCGGCCAGCTTTTGCGACCGCAATGCTACGCACCGTCTGACGCCGCACCGCGAGGTCTCGTCACGCGACCTTAATCAACACGAAGAGGTGATGAAAAGTGGCGAGAACCGTGACGTTAGATATCCACAACTACGAGGAAAAATTCAAGCAGGCAGGTGCCCAGGTCACGGCGAGCACGATCAGCGACCGAAACAAGGCACTCATCTTTGCGTATCGCGACGCCTGCCTCCTCCAGCAAACCTGTGGCAAGGTGCGCCTCATCCGCGTCGCGGGCGCGCTGCTCCTGTTCGCACGGCAGCTCGGAAAGGACTTCGACGAAGCGACACGTGAAGACCTGCAGCGCCTCGTCAGCGGCATGCTCACGAGGCAGCCGCCCTACAGTCCCGAGACGATCGGCACCTACAAGGCCATCATCAAGCGCTTCTACACCTGGCTCTCGGCGCCGACCGAATTCAGCGCGAAAGCTACCGCACCCCCGCTCGTGGGCTGGATCACGACGCACGTGCGCACGCGCGACAAGAAGAAGCTCCAGCGTAACCAGCTCCTCTTCCCGTCGGACATCGAGAAGGTCGTTGACGTCACGCAGAACCCACGCGACAAAGCGCTCGACTGCGTGCTCTGGGAGACGGGTGGGCGCATCGCGGAGATCGGCAACCTCCAAATCAAGCACGCCACGAAGAACGACGTCGGGTACACGCTCGAAGTCACCGGCAAGACAGGTACCCGCTCGGTACTGATCGTAAGCAGCGCACCGTTCCTCGTGCAGTGGCTCAACGTGCATCCCTTCCGCGCCGACCCCGACGCGCCACTCTGGGTGCACTACCAGCACAGTCCACCGCCGCAGCAGATGAAGTACGACACAATCCGTACGCTGCTCATCAACCAGTTCCGGCGCGCGGGCATCGAGAAGCGCGTCTACCCGCACCTCTTTCGGCACTCGCGCGCCACCTACGTCCTCGCTAGCGGCCTGATGACGGAGGCCCAGGCGAAGGCCTACTTCGGATGGACACCGAACACCGACCAGCTCGCGACCTACGCGCACCTCCTCGCCAGCGACGCGAACACCGCGATCTTGCGGGAGAACCACCTGGCACCAGTCGTCGAAGTGCATGAGGAGCTACGCGCGGCGAAGTGCTACCGCTGCGCAGAACTCAACCCGACGACGAATGACTACTGCGCCCGATGCAACGCGGTTCTCAACCTTGCGAAAGCGTACGAGCACCAACAGCTCCATGATGCGAAAGAGAGCCTGCTGCGGAGCATGTTCAAGGTGCTCGTAGAGAAAGGGCTCGTGGACGATGCGGCACGTGCGGTCCATGATGCCGGCCTCGGGCAGACGCTCAAGCGGCTCGCGCTGCACGTGACCGGCGAGCAGAACATTGCGTCGAACACGCCACTCCCGCCGGTCGCGTTACCGATCGCGACGACTGTGAAACAAGAGCCGCCATCGCGTGAAACAAATCCGGCCGTGTGAAACGAATCATGTGAAACAAGCCGAAGCCCTTCTCGCAGCGTGACTTCCGTATCACGCTGCCAGGGCGCATCGGAAGCGTGAACCGGAAGGAGCACCAGCACCCCTACGTTCCGCTTAACGCTTGCTCCGACCGCGAGTTGCGCTCAACAGCAGCTTTCGTTTCACACCTTTCGCTTCACGTTTCATTTCCCCCCTTTTCCCCTCTTCCCGCCGAAGGCGGTTCCCACTTTTCCGCCCCGCAGGGCGGCAGTCCATCGCCCCGCGCAGCGGGGACATTCATCAGTCCGTCCCTTGGGACAGTAATCACCATCACCCCGCAAACCCTTGCCACCATCCATCAGCCTCAGCAACAATCAACTAGCGAAGGGGAGCCTCATGCAACGACCCACTACTCACGCCCTCACGCCAGCACAGGCAACCTACATCATCACCAGACTTCTCAACGAACGACGACTCACAACCACCGACATCACGACCTACCTCCACGAACTCCACGACGACATCAACGCCATCGAACAACGCCTCGCCATCCTCCGGGCAGCAGCACCAGTGCGCGCAACGCGCAGCACTGCGCGCAACACCCCTACTCCGTCCAACACCACAGCGGCACGAACCGGCACGCCCGCCAAGCGACGCCAAGCACCAGCAATACGCGCGAAGCGACAACTCCAGGGACGCTACCTCGGCTACATGCGACAGCTCCCCGAGCACGAGAAGCCACGCTTCCAAGCCATCAAAGCGCGAAGCGGCTTCTCCGCAGCAATCACGGCCCTCCGCAAGCACCTCGGCAAGTGAACGACGAACGCTTCCTCACGGCGACCGAGGACGAACTCGAACAAGACTTCCTCGACGACTACGCACGCTTCGCCACGAGCATCAACCCCAACGCCATCATCACCCTCCTCAACACGGCAGCGCACGCAAACGACCACGACCAGCAGAAACCCCTCGCCATCGCCGGCATCCAACTCTTCTACGCCAGCCTCGAAGACTTCGCCGCACTCCTCCAAGCACTCCTCCACCGACGCACCGGCGCACACCTCCACAACACGCTCACCGACCAGCAACAGCGCGGCACCACGAACTACCCGTCACTCCTCAAGCAGAACCTCACCGCACAAGAACTCATGGACACCCTCGGCTTCACCAACACCACCGTCAACCAACTCCAAGCACTCGGCTACGACCTCACCGAAGAAACATTCAACGACCCCTTCGCCGACTTCGCAGACAGCATCAAAAACCTCGCAACCTACGCCGAGAACTACAACACACTCAAAAACCGACTCAAGCACGGCAAAGCAATCTTCGGCCACGCCTTCGGCCTGACCACCACCGACGACATCGGCCACATCGAAACACGCACCATCGACGGCCACGACTCCCGCGGCCTCGTCAAAAGCGACCTCTCCCTCGACCAACTCCGCGTCGCAGCGATCCTCACCTGCAAAATCACCATCGTGACCCTCGACCTCCTCGCACTCGGCGCAGTCCACTACCATCCGGCCTTCGCACCGACCTACACGCACACCACGCGCGACGCAGCAAAACGCATCGCACAGCTCGCACGTAACGCAGGACTCTCCTCCAAGGGACTCACCAATCTCTTCACCGACGAGAGCTAACGAGCGTTGTCACTTGCACGAAGGGAACATTCTTAAACCCTGGCTCGCCGCTTCAAGCATGGACGCGCGGCACTCGATCGAAGCATGGAACCAGCAGCGCGTCACGATCGGCACCTCGCCACACGGCTATGGCTACGCACACTTCGCAAGACGCAACTTCAGACCAGGCGAAGTCGTCATGCAGGGGTACGGCCGACGACTTGACCACCAGACACCGCACTGCTCTATCCAGGTCGGACCGCACGAGCACGTCCTTCCCACGAAATGGACCGGCAGGTACTGGAACCACTCCTGCGACCCGAACACGTACTGCCGCACGCGCAACGGCTACCCCGAACTCGTCGCGCAAAAGCACATCAAGCAAGGCGAGGAGATCACGTACGCGTACTACACGAGCGAGTACACCTGGCATCAGCACGCAGACGAACAACACCTCCGATGTCGATGCGGCGCAAGAAACTGTGCCGGCAAGATTTTCTCTTTCTCGCAAATCACACCGACAAAGCAGCGCGAGCTACGACGCAGGGGACGTATCGCCGAGCATCTTCGGTCACCGTCGAAAGCGCTCATGCAACCGCATTTCCGGCGGCAAGCGAGGAGGAACTAACAGTACGTACACCCCAAGTATTAAAACGGCAAGCGAAGCAAACAGCAGCCGCGATGACCACACGCCGTAGACGAACAGCGTCCCCGCAACCACCCAGAACAGAATCGCAAGCACAGGGTGCAGCCGCCGCTTCTCCATGACGTCTCACACGGTGAGGCCACCTTAAAAGATTTCTGGTTTTCAACTTCGGGGAAAGGTTCATAAACGCTCGCGACCAAGCAAGGGAGCGCATGCATGTTGAGGTAGTAATAGCCGGCCACGCACGCACGTGGACCCGCGAATCAAGAGAGATTGCCGAATGCATCGAATGCGGCAGCGCGCGCTTCCGACGGTCGAAGCTCACGAAGTACTGGTACTGCAAGGAGTGCAATGAAAAGTACCCAGATGGCAAGCCGCTCTTTCCCGCCATCACGTGCTCAGCACACGGCAAGCAGGTCCTGCACGACGAGCACGCGAACTGGTGCTGGGAGTGCGACGAGGAAGACTGGAACGCGACGAGCGCTACAGGACGGCTCATATCTGCGGCACAATCGAACCGGAGTACACAGTAGCCATGGACCTCGACCAAGTCAGGGCTCTTGTTGACGCCGCGATCGCGCGCGTTGTTCGTGACGAGCGCGAACTCCTCGATCGGAACGTCTCCGAGCGCGCACTCACGCATCACCTGGCGCGTTTCATCCGGGAGGGTGTGCCTCCTTCGTTCGTCGTGGACGTTGAGTACAACCGCCACATCGACGATCCGAAACGACTGCTTCTTCCACCGCGGCAGGCGGCGGATGATGAGCTGCGTGCGACGACAGTCTTTCCCGACATCGTCGTCCACGTCCGAGGAGCAGACGAGCACAATCTCCTCGTGCTCGAAGTGAAAAAGCCCGGCGGAGATCTTGACTACGACGAGCGGAAGCTGCGCGCCTTCCGTGAACAGCTAAGGTACCGCTACACCGCACACGTCATCCTGGGCCGGAATTCCAACGACGAGATCGTTCAAGACGTCATCTGGATCGACTGATGACCGGGACAAGCGTGCACGCGCGATCGCACACCACGGCCGGATCAGGCGGCGTCGAGCAACTCGTCGATCATTATCCGAGGACAAAAACTACTTAAACGCGAGTCGCTTCCCACCCGGCATGACACTTGTGTATCGCAGCCCGATCAACCGAGATGCGGAAACACTTGCACTGCTGTTCCCCGACGCTGTACGCAACGGCGTCGTGCTGCGCGCCTCCCTCACCTCCTATCAGGACGACGAGGACGGCCTCCCGCCACTCGAAGCAGATCTCCGCGTCAATCGCGAACGCAACGGCGACTACCGCTTCTCCATCAAGGCCAGCCAGCCAGCGCTAGAACTCGCCCACTACGAAGCAATGGGCAAGCAGGCGTCAGCGCGCAACTTCAGTGGCACGGCATCGACCCGCATCCAACGGTGACCGCCGTCAACGCACTCGTCGCGAAAAAACTTGAGGAACTCACCCGAACACACCCATCGCTCACCCACACCGCGCCGATCACTCTGCCAGCAACCGCGATCACGCTCAACGAGGTCTACCAGCGCCACGGCGATTTTCGCTACCGCATCTTCCCACACGACATCCTGACGCCCATCATCAACACCCTACGCCAGCAGATCACGCCCACCGAGCGCCTCGAAGGTCGCGTCCAGTATCTCCCACAACAGGGCCCCTTCGACCTGACACTGCGTGCGTATTTGGATATCACCGCCCGCGAGCTCTGGCACACCACGATTCCGGACACCTTGCAAGCCATCACGCACGCCTGGGTCACCATTCCCTTTTCGCATGTGGAAGTCGCGTACCTCCCTACGCCGGGCGCGACGCGCGAGCACTAAGAGCACGCTTGATGCCGCGCGTGTCGCGGGCACGCTCCCATGGCATTACTGCTAAACACCGAAAGTGAGTATCAAGCGTTCCCTGGCCGCTATCACGAGCAGATGCAACACCTCATCGGCCAGGGCGGAACGCCCATGAGCGTGGCTGACGTGATGCGGCGCCGACTCGACGTCGCGGACGCGGCACCAGCAGTACGCAAGCCTGGCTGGACAAGCACGTTGATACCGGCGATGCGGTCCTCTACGATCCCAACGGCAAAGTGAAGGTGGTGCTTGACGCGCCACCGCTGCGCGCGCTCAGAAAGGAGTCGAACCTCACGGACCTCATCGACCACGACGCATACCACCAACTCCCTGGGGTCGAATTCGACCGCGACGAAATCATCACAGGAACGCCACTAGTGTTCTGTCCGTGAAATAGATGCAATAATGAGGCATGCGAACAGCGAAGCCTCTCGTTCTGCGTCGGGCTGACCGAAAACGACTTGAAGAACTGGTTGCACGACCGAATGCGCGAGCTGGCCACGTACGGCGGGCATGGGTGATTTTGTTGGCAGCGGATGGCATTCGTGGAACCGAGATCGCGACAAGGTTGCATCTAACACCGCCGCAGGTCTGTCGGATTCGTGCGCGATTTGAGAGTGACGGTGTAGAAGGTTTGGCCGATCAGCCAAAACGGGGCCGGGGCAACAACGTTCCGGAGGA
>Ga0105239_10007952_pt1 | contig 12121 bp, 9 predicted proteins | sample KBSC44metaG_FD_92761 | JGI IMG/M metagenome (GOLD analysis project Ga0105239, IMG submission 92761) | Corn rhizosphere microbial communities from Kellogg Biological Station, Michigan, USA - KBS C4-4 metaG | ecosystem: Host-associated > Plants > Roots > Rhizosphere > Soil | place: Michigan, USA...
AACTGGCTACAACAGAAAAGAATACAGCGCAGATAAAGGCCACACTTTCGCAGATGGAAACACAATGGAAAAAAATATTTCCTGAAACGCCTTTTGATTACAGCTTTCTTAACGAATCAATCGCATGGTTGTACGGGCAGGAAGAAAAAACAGCATGGCTGATGAATGTAGCGATGTGTATCACCATTTTTATTTCCTGTATGGGTTTATTTGGCCTTGCAATGTTTACTGCACAAAGAAGAACAAAAGAAATTGGTATTCGTAAAGTGCTTGGTGCAAGTATTGCCGATATAACTGCAATGCTTAGTAAAGATTTTATTACACTGGTAGCCATTGCTATTTTAATCGCCTCACCCGTTGCTGCTTATTTCATGAACCAATGGCTGCAGGATTTTGCTTACCGCACCAATATAAGCTGGTGGATATTTATACTTGCCGGTCTGTCTGCTGTTATTATCGCATTGATTACAGTAAGCTTCCAGGCAATCAAAGCTGCATTAATCAACCCGGTAAAAAGTCTTCGCTCAGAATAAAATTAATATTGCATAGCCCTGTCTGTAACGACAGGGCTATGCAATATTTTTTCAGCAGTTTAATCCGGTGCCTTCATAACAACCCACCGGTTTTAAATAATCCTCACTTCTTCACTGATAGTATTATAAATGGCGTTCAACACAGCCGCTATGCCATCTGCAACACTTACTCCCATCCTTTGCTTATATCGGCACTGATTATGCAAAAAGAAATGAGCATGTTATTGGACGGATCGGGCAAATGTTGTGGAAAAATTACACAGGCGAACCACGGTGGTTTTAATGGTATCCCAAGGCATTATTATTGTTGCATCATCCTGTAAAAGCACTATGAATGGCAGGAATAAAAATTCGCTCACCTTTCCTCAACAAAACTGGCTTTTACTATGTGTGCCCGTTGCAATTATAAGTATACGCGCAACCTACAGATAATTCGTTTGCAATGGAAAGCCAGGATTCAACACATATACCGCCGGATTCATTACGGCATTAGCTTGTAAACAAACCTTTTAACAAAAAATAATTTATGCAAAACACAGTTGAACAACTCCATGAATTCGGCCAGAGTATATGGCTTGATTTTATTGATAGAACCTTTATAAAGAGTGGCCAATTAAAAGCACTGATAGAAAATGATGGTGTGCGGGGCATAACATCCAATCCTGCCATTTTTGAAAAAGCGATTAGTAACAGTTCTGACTACAATGATGACATTACAGCGTTTGCAGAGAAACCAAATGATGAACTCTTTTTTGAAATAGCAGTAAAGGATATACAACAGGCAGCAGATTTACTTAAACCTGTTTTTGATGAAGAAGATGGTGGTGACGGTTATGTAAGCCTTGAAGTATCTCCACGGCTTGCAGCAGATACAAAAGGCAGTATTGAACAGGCAAGGGTGCTATGGAAAAAACTCAACAGGAAAAATGTAATGATTAAAATTCCTGGTACTGTACAAGGCCTGCCGGCAATTCAGCAATGCATAAGCGAAGGCATAAATATAAACATCACGCTTTTGTTTAGTCTTGACCGTTACAAAGCAGTCACCGAAGCTTATCTTAAAGGTCTTGAAGAAAGACTTGAAAGAGGAGAAGACATTAGCCAGGTTACTTCTGTCGCCAGTTTTTTCTTAAGCCGTATTGATACCTTGATTGATCCAATACTTTCTAAAAAAGGTTTAAATGATCTGCAGGGACAAACGGCCATAGCATCAGCAAAGCTGGCTTATGAAATTTATAAACGTGTATTCAACTCGGCCAGATGGAAGAAGCTTAAAGAAAAAGGCGCCAAAACCCAACGCTTGCTTTGGGCAAGTACAAGCAGCAAAAATCCATCGTTTAAAGACACTAAATACGTAGATGCATTAATAGGGCCGCACACCATCAACACTGTTCCTATAGAAACTTTAAAAGCCTTTCTTGATCATGGAAAACCTTCTTTATCACTTGAGAAAGATATAGACCACGCAACTTCTGTAATGGGTAACATTAAAACTGCAGGTATTGACATCGACCAGGTAACAAATCAATTAGAAAGTGAAGGCATTGAGAAATTCAATCAGCCTTTTGACAAGTTACTTGAAGCAATTGGCAAACAAAAGAAAGAAAGCAGGTATCACTCCCATGCACACGGATAGTGCAAACAATTAAATATAAAGACCTGCAAAGCTATGCAGGTCTTTATTCTATTTTTCAGGCACGGGCCTGTCAAATAATTTTCTCAGTTCATCTTTACTTTCTTCCAATACATTTTTTTGAGATGCAGGCAAATTCTTACCGGCCCTGTTGATGTAAAAATTCAACATAGACATGGCTGATTGATAAGGAGTGCTTTTTCTGCGCCTGCTTTTTTTGGCTGATCGTTTAAGGGACGATGCAATTTTCGCCGGATCATCAGACTTGAAGATGTTATTTTCCAAATCAAGTGAATTGCTTGTACGCGTTACTGCCAACGACCATTTTTTTGTCTTTCTTTTCTTAACAGGCATACGCCTTTTTTACTCATTAAAAATATATTTCTACAGTATGTGATATCTTTCAGATACAACCCTGCAGGCCTCTGCACATTCTGCACATGCGTCGGCACATTCCTGGCAATGCTCATTCTGATGCTGCCTGCATTCAGCAGCACAAGCCTCACATACGTTAGCACAAATAGAACAGATTTCAATCGCATTATCACTACCCAGGCTCATTAATTGTGCAGCCGCGTAACAAATAGCAGCACATTCCATATCAAGCTGTATACAATTAGCCATCATTTCAATATTCTGTTCTTTTGTGCAGGATGAAGCGCAGTGGTTACACAAGGCCGCACACTTAAGGCAGGCATCAATACAATTTTTATAACTGTGATAATTCATAACATTGGTTTATAGGATTCACCGTAAATAATGTGCCACAAAAGTTGCCGCGTTAATTTTAAAAACCTACTTTACTCAAGCATGAATATTGCATCATCTTTTATCAACAAACTTAAAAATCAGCACCATGAAAACATTACTTATTCTTACAGACTTTAGTGATGTTGCCGCACATGCCGCCGAATATGCATGTCGTTTATCGTTACAATTCAAATCAGAAAAAATCATTTTACTCAACGCTTATAATGCGGTGCAGCCAGTTGCCCAGCAACCTTTAACAACAATTGCAGATAAAGAGGTAAGACAGGAAGTATCGGGCAAAATGGATAAAATGAAGATGACATTACAGGCACTTACCAATCCCTATACAGAAATAAAATTTACAGCAGCAGAAGGCTCACCATCGGGCCTTGTTAATTTTATATGCAGCCAGGAAAATGTGGACCTGGTTATAATGGGTATTACTTATAAAACAGGTGTTGAAAGAGTTCTCTCAGGAAGCACCGTTACAGATATTATAGATTCAAGTGAGTATCCTGTATTGATAGTTCCACCCAACGCCTCTATACAGGATTTAAAAACAATAGTACTGGCAACGGATATTAAAGAAGTAGAAGATAGCATGCCTATAGATCAAATTAAAAAGATACTTGATGCAGTAAATGCAAAGCTGCTTGTGCTGAATGTAAATAAAGAAGATAAAGACATTACGGGAGAGACAGCAACAGAGCTGCTTTCATTAAATCTTTTGCTGCAGGAATATCATCCCGGGTATCATTATGTTAATGATGAAAATACAATTGATGCCATTGCGCATTTTGCAGAAAATGCAAATGCGTCATTAATAATAGTTATGCACGACAAAAAAGATTTCTTCGGCCGTCTTTTTCATCAAAGTGTATCTAAGAAACTTACTTTTTATTCCAGCGTACCCATACTTTCTATCAGAAAAAAATAACAATACAGCTATGCCGTTCAAGAGCTCCTGTGACTCTTCATAGTTCTTTCCTCGGCCTTTTTAACTTCATCTTTTTCAGCGAGGGGCGGTTCTGTTTCAAGATTTTTATTCATGTAAGTCTTGATAGTTTTATCCTTTAAAGGCTTTGTATCGTGTTGTTTATTTTTATTTTCCTTACTGGTTTTCATAACGTTTTTTAATCATCATGACAATATTGTGCCACTTTGTATTTAGAAGTTGTGTGACTTTTTCACAATGGGGCCAAACAATGGTGTTGCTAAATTTTCCCAATACGTGCAATATTTCATCATATTAAAACTACCTAACATCTGGCGCTAAATTTGTTTAGTAAATACATTGTAACAGCGAAGAAATTAAACAACCTATTATATATTTTTTTACCGACATTGTATGTTAATGACCCCTCAGTCCTTTTCTACAGAGACATTATTGAATAAACAGAACGTGGAAAGCAATCAAATCGACGGGCTGATTCAACATTTACCGGTAGCCATTTACACATGTAACAGGTTGGGGTATATCACGTCTTTTAACAGTGCAGCAGAAAAATTATGGGGAAGAACCCCCGTTATAGGCAAAGAGCTTTGGTGTGGCTCACTAAAAGTATTCCGGCCAAATGGGAAGCCTATTCGCCCGGATAAATGCCCTATGGCAAAAACATTAAAAGAAGGCATTGCTATAAATGGAGAAGAAATAATTGTTCAACGCCCTGATGAAAGCAAAATAAATGTGCTTGTATATCCTTCACCCATTTTTGATGAAAAAGGTAACATTGCCGGCGCCATAAATACCCTGATTGACATTACAGAACAAAAGCAGGCTGAAAGAAGACAGGCAATGCTTGCCGCGATTATTGAATCATCTGAAGATGCTATTGTTAGTAAAAATCTATTCGGCATTATAACAAGCTGGAATGATGCAGCACAAAGAATGTTTGGTTACTCTGAAATTGAGATGCTGGGCAGGTCAATAACAACTATCATTCCGCCAGACAGGCAACAGGAAGAATTCATGATTTTGAATAAGATAAGAAAGGGTGAAAGAGTAGAGCATTATGAAACCTATCGCCTTTCAAAATCAGGTCAGTTAATACCTGTATCGCTTACCATCTCTCCTATTAAAAGTGTTGCCGGCACTGTCATCGGAGCTTCCAAAATTGTACGCAACATCGACAAACAAAAAAGCATTGAAGACAAGTTGCATCGCAATGCCCGAAATCTTGAAATATTAAACTCCGTAGGAAAGATCGTTTCTCAAAGCCTCGACATTAATGAGATACTGCAAATTGTTACAGATGCTACTACCAAGTTAACTAACGCCGACTTTGGTTTATTCTTTTATAACATGATGAATGAGCAAGATGAAAATCATATACTGTACGCGTCATCAGGTGTATCAAAAGAAGTGCTTGAAAAAACAGGAATAACCGGGGATATGGCATTTTTTGAGATAATGTTTGCCAACAAAGGCATTATACGTTCGGGCAGCATTGATGGTGATGCTCAACAGGAAGAGGAACTGCCACTTTACGAGATGCTAAGTACAAACTTACCTTTAGTAAGCTATCTTGTTGTGCCAATTTTTTCAAAGTCCGGAAATATAGTAGGAGGTCTTCTTTTGGGCCATTCTTTAGAAAACAAATTTACCAGGGAGCATGAATATCTTGTTTCCGGCGTTGCTTCTCAGGCAGCCATTTCGCTGGACAATGCAGCACTTTATGAAAAAGTGCGCAATCTAAGTGAGAAAAAAGATGAATTTATAAGCCTTGCAAGTCATGAATTAAAAACGCCTATTACAAGCATTAACGGCTTTTTGCAATTGATTGATCAATCATTAACAGGAGATAGCAGCAACAAAGAGTTTATTCAAATTGCTTTAAAACAGATTAGAAAATTGTCTGGTCTCGTGTCTGATTTACTGGATGTTTCAAAGATTGAGGCCGGCAAATTACCCTTATCATTTTCAAGCTTTGACTTTGTTCAGTTTATTAAGGAAATCATCTCACATTTTCAATTCTCTGCAAAAAAACATCACATTGAGTTATCCTGCGATGTTGAAGAATTAATGGTTTCGGCAGACAGGCAGCGCATTGAACAGGTAATGATAAACCTGCTGGGAAATGCGGTAAAATATTCACCCAATGCAAATCTTGTAAAAGTTGCTGTTTCAAAGAATGATAACAACGCATTGGTAGCTATAACCGACTTTGGCATTGGTATAAAAAAGGAACTACAGGAAAATATCTTTACAAGATTCTATCGCATAGAAGACCTGCCACATATGCCCGGGCTTGGCATTGGTTTATACATCAGTAAAGAAATTATCAATCGCCATAACGGAACATTGTGGGTTGAAAGCGAACCTTCTATTGGCTCTACCTTTAGTTTTGAAATACCTGCAGAATAAATTGATTTTGCAAGCAGGTTTTATTCAGCAATCAAAATGCATGAAACACTTCTGTGCCTTTGCTTTCAAGCAGTATATTTTTTACAGCGCCTGTACCCTGGAAAGCAAATTCTAATCCAACAATATTCACAGGCGTGGCGGGAAGTGGGCATTCATACGCCAGTTTATCATTAACAAAGTACTGCACACTGTTAACCGTGCTTTTACAGGATAAATGCACCCATTGAGTAAAGTCTGCACCAAATCCCGACAAATCAGCTTTCTTGCCTGAAATCATTTTATCAACACTTAATAAATTCAATTCAGATGAACAGCCTTTTGCAGAAAGCGGAATAATGATAGGATTACCATTGGTGATTAAAAGAATTTCTATTAACTGGCATGCGGCAGCACCATCTTTATATTCATTTTTCAGATCTGCACTAAAAGAAAAATTATTGACGGCGACCGGGCTAAAATTGCCGACATTATAATATTTAATCACTGGTGGTTTTGGCTCAAGGGGAACGTTATTCTTTTGAATTACAGCTAAAGGAGCCTGCATTATTTCACCCGCCATAAATTCATTGTTTTTAAGATAAACAGGCACAGGCTTATTGTCTATCATTGCCAGCCATCCATTGGTTGGTATTAATAATTCATGCTCTTTTACCACCTGGTTGTCCACGATCAATTTCGCTTTATAAAAACCCGGCTCATAGTAGATACTGGTATGTGTATGAATATTTTTTTCAACAAGCGCTCTCTTTCGGTTATCCCATGATTGTTGTATAAAAACTGAATCAGAAGGTGATGCGGCCGCATCATAAGTGAAAACAACAGAGTTAGGAATTTCTCTAGTCACGGCCCGGCTACTGAAACTGTAATCATTTGTGCTGACTGGCTTTGGCGCTTTTTTAAATGCGAAGATGCTTACAAGGCCTATTACCACGATAAGAATGCCTATCGATATAATTTTAAACCACGGTATAGCAGATTTTGATGGTTGCTTAAAATGTAATTCTTCGACCGGTGGTGCCGCAGGTGCATTCTTTTCTTCCTGTTGTTTAAGAAAATCCCTCCAGTTTTCATACCCGGCAAATTTTGCCAACGTATTTAGTGTGGTAGTGCTTGGCAAATGAGCATACTCCACTTTACCCCATACTCTTCTAAGGGTACTATTGCTCAAAGAAACACCTGTCTCCTGCAGAATAAGTTGATGCAGGTTTTCAAAATCTTCAGTGTTCCAGGTTGCGCTTTCACCCCAGGCAAGTTTTTTTTCAATCTGTTTAAGTAATAATGTTAATTCCAAGGTCATTGAATATGAGCGTGATAAAACTTGATAAAACTTGAACACCAGTTAATTTGTTCCTTAGCACACCTCATGCATAAGTTTGTCATGGCTCGCTAGCTAAAATTAATCACTATTTCTATCAATGCTTTCTTCTTTTAGACAAACGAAAGAAAATAACATATGAATGCAATAATTCATCCATACATGAAACAGTTAATGATAGCCCTGTTACTTCTTATTGCCGGCCACATGCATGGTCAGACAACCAGTTATGATCTTTCGCAATTGTTAAAGGAGGACAAGCTGGTTGCTCACAGTAACGAACCAGTGCAGCCGCTTAATGCCAACGGGTACAAAGGCATTTCTTCAAAAGGAATTGTGTGGCTTAAAGATGTAACTTTTAAAGAAGGCACCGTTGATGTTGACCTGCGCGGAAAAGATGTCTTCCTCCAAAGTTTTCTCGGCATTGCTTTTCATGGAATAGATACCACTACTTATGAAGTAATTTATTTCCGTCCTTTTAATTTCAGGCATGCAGACACATTAAGAAGAAAGTGGTCCGTGCAATACATGTGCCTGCCGGATTATGATTATGATAAATTAAGAAAGGGGCATCCACTTGTTTATGAAAATGCCGTAAATCCTGTGCCTGAACCAGCTGATTGGTTTCATGCAACTATTGCTATTAAAGGAGATGATATTGAAGTTTATGTAAATCATTCGCAAGACCCTTCGTTAAAAGTAAAAAGGCTTACTTCTATCAATGATGGTAAAATTGGTTTATGGGATGATGGCCTAAGCGGCGATTTTGCTAATCTTTCTATTACCCGGTAAGATAGCTGGTAAACAAATGAATCCTCCTAAAAAATGAATAAAATATTATCAAAACAAACCATCCATGCTTTTAAGAAAATACTTTTTAATTGGCCTTTGCCTGGTGATGTATAAAAGTTACGCGCAGCAAAAAAACAGCAGCCTAAACTATTCGGTTGTCCATCCGGAAGAATGGACTATTCCTAAAGATGATACATTGTCTTATGCATTCGAAAAGTATGAAGCTGCAGATGCTTTATTACTAAAAAGAAACCTTTTAAACTATAAATCGGCAAGCATTGCTTATCCTAAAGGTCTTGATTTTAAAGATGGCATTATCGAATGCGATATTGCTTGTCCAGTTGGTAAAAATGGTTTTGCAGGTATTGCTTTTCGTATAAAAGATCCTCATCACTACGAGACGCTTTACTTTAGGCCCGGCTCTTCAGGCACAGCAAATGCTATACAATATATGCCTGAGAAGAAGCAGGAATTTAACTGGTGGGATTATGAAGATCTTAAGTACCAGGCAAAAGCAACTATCCCTCTTACCGGCTGGTTTCATGTTAAAGCTGTTGTGAAAGGTAAAAGGCTTACGGTTTATTTAAATACTCAATCTGCGCCGGCATTCACTTATAACTCGCTGGATGATGAACTTTCTAACGGCTCAGTTGGTTTCTGGTTGGGAAACTGTACGTCAGGAGCTTTTAAAAACTTAATAGTAAAAAAATTGTAAGGGCATCATGTGTATATCGATGCCGTAAGCTGTTATTATCGTTATTGATAAAGCAGAAATAATTATTAAACATGTGTGCCTGTTTGGTTATCAAACGGCACACTTTTTTTAAAGCCTATACCAATTTACCGGGGAGTAAAATCTCCAAGAAATAAAAAGGCCGCTGATAAGAATAGCAGCGGCTTTTCAACCCTAAACCCTTAAAAAAACTAAAGTAAAGATCATAATTAAAATATCCTAATATTCTTGCCACATTTCTTTGCACTTATGTCAATTACACAACAAATGCAAAAACGCAACCACCCATCTGCAAAAGATAATTGTCTGAAAAGCAACAGCCTGCACATTTAACATTTTACTACGCAAAGGGTTTACCGTTTATCAAATTCATTTATGTAGACTTACCTTACACACAGCAACATTGCTGGTTTTATAGCCTCTTCCCCGTTAAAGTGTAAACATGTTGCTTAACGAACTAAAAAGCGCTGGCCTGCTTTGTTACAACCGCAAACAAATTGAACTCAACAATCTTGTTGTATGAAACTAAAGTTTTTAAATGTCTTGAATTAAGTGTAAGAAATATGACATTCAATACTTACCTTAGACAGATAGTTTTGCATCCGGGCCTAAAGCGATTGCTATCGTTATCCAAATTTCCCTTAACTGTTTTTACTCTAAAGAAGAAGATGAATCAACAAACAATATCTTCTTTGTCTAACGCCTGCAATCAGGTTGGTTTGGATGGTTGAAAATTCCATCATTATTAAATTGATTTTTTATGAAATCTGTTTGCATGTATTTCAAGGTCCATCAACCATACCGTTTAAGGGATTATCGTTTGCATGATATTGATATCGACCATTGCTATGAAGATGTTGTGGCTGACACAGAACTTATTAACAACATGGCCGATGAATGCTACCTTCCGACTAATGAAATATTGTATAACGACCTGGTTGAGCAGGACGGTAAATTCAGAATTACTTTTTCAATCAGTGGCCTCGTACTTGAATTATTGCAACGTTACCGGCCAGATGTAATAGGCTCCTTCAAAAAACTTGCATCAACAGGCAATATTGAATTCCTGGCAGAGACTTATTATCACTCGTTATCATCACTCCATTCACAGGAAGAGTTTAAACGGCAGGTGCGAATGCACACAAATCTTATAAAGGAAACATTTAACGTAACCCCGGTTGTTTTCAGGAATACGGAAGTAATTCACAACAATTCTATCGCTGAAACGGTTGCAGGCCTTGGTTATAAAGGCATTTTGTGCGAAGGCTTTAAGAACATATTGCAAGGCAGATCAGCCAACAGGCTTTATCATCCTCCCAATAACAACAATATTGTTTTGCTTTTGCGTAATTCTTCTTTATCAGATGATATTGCTTTTCGTTTTAATGACGCTCAATGGAACGAACATCCTTTAATGGCTGATAAGTTTGCGCAATGGCTGCATAACCATGCAGAAGATACTGATGTGATTAATTTATATATGGATTATGAAACATTTGGCGTGCATAAACACAGGGATAGCGGTGTGCACGAATTTTTAAAGGCGCTTCCGGCAGAAGTATTGAGAAACAACGAATTCAAATTTGCGACTGCTTCAGATGCTATTAATGAGTACAAACCTGTTGATGTGTATGATGCACGGGAAACAGTTTCGTGGGAAGGGCACCCGACAGGCAGCGCCTTATGCTGGGAAAATGTAATGCAGAATAACACCCTCAAAAAAATATACAGCATTGAGAACATGGTGCATTTAACAGGTTGCAAAAACTCACTTGAAACCTGGGGCAGGCTGCAGGCTGCGGATTATTTTTATTATATGGCGGAGCTACATACACCCACACATTACGACCGCTATTATTATCCATTTGCTACTGCTTATGAAGTGTTTAAAAATTATACCAACCTTGTTGCCGATTTTGAAATATCACTTATAAAGAAAACAATCACCAACAAAAAAGAAAGTTTGTTTACCAAAACAATGTAACCCGGTGTTACTAATGCATCAACTATTTCAAAACGCTTAATCTCCATCTTTCAAAAAGATAAAGACGGTCATTGGCGGGTAAATGATTATTTAACTGTTTACCGGGTGTTCCAAATTTTTAAAGAACCGGAGCTATTTTATGAGTATTTTCATATGACGCAGCAAGAGGTATTGTCGCATCGCTCTGGACGAAGTGTAATTGCAGAATTAATCAATAGAAGAAGCCTTACAGAAAAGAAAAACATAAGAGAAGCTGCTGTCATCATATAACCAATCAATATGCTTGTTAAAGACAAGGCCGCATTTCAAAATTTTGAAGAGGCGGTACAATATGAATGGCTCGAAACAAACGGGCTTGGGGGCTGGTCCGACTCTTCACTTACCGGTGCTCATACCAGACGCTATCACGGTTTGCTGGTAGCAGCGACAGTACCACCGGTTAATAGAATGGTATTACTTTCAAAGCTAGATGAAACAATTGTAACAGATAATAAAAGAATTGAGCTTAGTGCCAATCTTTATGAAGATGGCACTGTTCACCCAAATGGGCATCTATACATCAGTAGTTTTAAAAAAGAATTGTTCCCACAGTGGTGTTACGAAGCAGAAGGCTTTACGCTAAGAAAAACTGTTGCGATGGTTCATGGTGAAAACACCACACTTATCATTTACCAGGTAAAAAAAGCAAACCAGCCTTTTACGCTGGAACTACTTCCCTTAATGGCTGCCAGGGGTTATCATCAACTGGAACATGCTTCGCCACGCATGCATTGGGATGTAGATTTTAACGATGGCATTTTTCATAATAAGCCAGATGGTGAACAAGACGTTTTCATCAATATTCCTGGTTCTTCTTACACACATACTCCACGATGGTTTAATTATTTTAAATACAGTGTTGAACAATACCGCGGACTTGACTTTACTGAAGATTTGTTTAATCATGGCACGTTTACCGTTACACTGCATGAAGGCGATACACTTGGCATTATCATTTCGACGGAAAACCCTGTGGAT
>Ga0105239_10007953_pt1 | contig 12121 bp, 10 predicted proteins | sample KBSC44metaG_FD_92761 | JGI IMG/M metagenome (GOLD analysis project Ga0105239, IMG submission 92761) | Corn rhizosphere microbial communities from Kellogg Biological Station, Michigan, USA - KBS C4-4 metaG | ecosystem: Host-associated > Plants > Roots > Rhizosphere > Soil | place: Michigan, USA...
CGCTCTTATGACCGGACTCGGCATGCCGTGCGGTTCTGGGGGCACGACAGCGCCATCGAGGCCTCGTTCTTCATCGACGAAGGGGCGTTGAAACGGATTCAACCGGGCACCCATTCCAGCGAAACGGGATTTCTGAACGCATTCGATACCAACCGCGACTTGATATGTGCTGCCGCAGCCAGGAAGTATGTCCGCGGCAGCCGGGGCTCTTACGACCTGCTCGCAGGAGATTTCTGAAGCTGTCGGCAAGGGAATGACGGGTGCGTAGTTTCGCCGTGAGCCCGGTTTCTAGCTCGCCCAGTTTTCTCTGAACTCGGGGAACAGCGTCAGGCCGCCGCAGGCATAGATGGTCTGGCCGGTGATATAGCTGGCGTCATCCGAGGCGAGGAAGGCGAATACGGCGGCCATCTCCTCCGGCGTGCCGACGCGGCCGAGCGGAATGTGGCTGGTGACGGCGCCGCGCCTTTCGGCGTCGCCGGTCCAGGCCGCGTTGATCGGCGTGTCGATCGCGCCGGGACCGACCGCATTGACGCGAATGCCGCGGGCCGCGAACTCCAGCGCCAGCGTGCGCGTCAGATTGGCCATGCCGCCCTTGCTGATCGAATAGGCGAGATAGCCGGGCTTTGGAATGATCTGGTGGACGCTGGAGCAATTGATGATGCTGCCGCCTCCACCACGCGCGACGAAATGTGCCAACGCCTTTTGCGCACAGAGCACGGCGCCGTTGAGATTGACGTCGATGATGCGGCGATAGGTCTCGATGTCGAGCGCCTCGCTCGGCGATTCCCGCTGGAAGCCGGCATTGTTTACGAGACAGTCGAGGCGCTTCCAGCGCGCCAGGACCGTCTTGAACATCGCAGCGACCTCTTGCTCGTTGCTGACGTCGGCCTTGACGATGATATGGTCGAGCTTGCCGTGGCCACGATCGCTCGACCCCCTCCTTGCCAGCGCCAGCGTCTCCTCCGCCTTGCCGGGATGATCGACGTAATTGATGGCGACGGTCGCGCCTTCCTGGGCCAGCCTGACGGCAACGGCGCGGCCGATGCCCTGGGAGGCACCGGTCACCAGCGCGTAGCGGCCGACAAGGCGTGAGGGAAAGGTGGTCGTGAGATCAGTCTGTGGCATGGGCATTCTCCGGATGCCTCATCATGGATGGAACCGCCATTTGGTTCCACCCACCAGCGCATCCCTGGGATTCATTCCGCGCGGCGCGCGATCGGTGAGGTCAGGATCTGATACAAGATAATCGCACCGAATGTCGCCGTACCGATCCCGCCGATCGTGAATGCACCAAATTTGAGCGTGAGATCGCCAGCGCCGGCGGTCAGCGCCACCGCAACAGTGATCAGATTCGCCGGGATGGCGAAATCGACTTTGTTCTCGACCCAGATCCGGCCCGCCATCGCCGCGATCAATCCGAACAGCACGATTGAGAGGCCGCCGATCACGGGGCCCGGGATCGACAAAATGAGCGCACCGAATTTCGGTGAAAAGCCGAGCAGGATCGACACCGTCGCGGCGAAGGCAAACAGCAGCGTCGAATAGACCTTGGTCGCCGCCATGACGCCGATATTCTCGGCATAGGTGGTGACGCCGGTGCCGCCGCCGCAGGCCGCCACGATGGTCGCGAGACTGTCGGCGAACAGGGCGCGGCCGAGATAGGAATCGAGGCTCCGGCCGGTCATGGCGCCGACGGCCTTGATGTGACCGAGGTTCTCGGCAACGAGGATCACCGCAACAGGCGCAATCAGGAAGATGGCATCGGCCGTGAAGGTCGGCGTTGTGAAATTCGGCAGGCCGACCCAGGGTGCCGCCGAGAGCTGCGTGAAGTCGATCGGCTTGCCGAAGCCAAGTCCGTTCGCGAACAGCAAGTACAAGAGATATCCGCCGATTGCACCGAGAATGATGGGCAGGCGACGCCACAGGCCGGGAGCCGCAACGGAGACGATTCCGATCATCAGAACGGTCGCGAGCCCGATCCAGGTCTCGAATGCGTTCGCGCTCACCGCCTTGACCGCGACGGGCGCGAGGTTGAGGCCGATCGCGGCGACCACGGCGCCGGTGACGGCCGGGGGCATCAGGCGCTCGACCCAGCCAGTGCCCGACCACATCACGATCAGCGCGATCGCGCCGTAGAGCACGCCGGCGCCGACGATGCCGCCGAGCGCAACGGAGATGTTCGGGTTCGGCCCATGTCCGGCATAACCAGTGGCCGCGAGGACGACGGCGATGAAGGCGAAGCTCGAACCAAGATAGCTCGGCACACGACCGGCAACGATGACGAAGAAGATCAGCGTGCCGATGCCCGAGAACAGGACCGCAACATTGGGATCAAATCCCATCAGCAACGGCGCGATGATCGTCGATCCCGACATTGCAACGCAATGCTGGAGACCGGAGACGATGGTCTGCCCCCATGACAGCCGCTCGTCCGGCATGATCACGCCCGAGGTCTTCAGCTTCCAGCGTGGAAAATAGCCGTGTGCCTGCTCGTCCGAGCTCGATGCGTTCGACATGTTTCCCCCATTGCGGTGCAGCGATTGATCTTCGTGCGTTCCGACAAAAATGTGATTGTTGCTTATACTGACATCATCACATGATGTGAATCATGCAAGAACAAGACGTTCCGGGACTTTAGCCCATGACACAGATTGCGATCCAGCCAGCTATCCACCGCCGGCACCAGCCCTGGTACAAGATCCTCTATGTCCAGGTGCTGATCGCGATCGCACTCGGCGTGCTCATCGGCTATTTCTATCCGGACCTCGGCAAGGCGCTCAAGCCGCTCGGCGACGGCTTCATCGCGCTGATCAAGATGATGATCGCACCGGTCATCTTCTGCACTGTGGTGCACGGCATCTCCTCGATGGGCGACCTCAAGCGCGTCGGCCGGGTCGGGCTGAAGTCGCTGATCTATTTCGAGACGGTCTCGACCGTGGCGCTGGCCATCGGTCTCCTGGTCGGCGAGATTCTCCAGCCCGGCCATGGCTTCAACATCGATCCCGCCACCATCGATCCGAAATCGGTCGCGACCTATGTCACCAAGGCGCATGAAGACGGCATCGTCGCCCACCTGATGGCGATCATCCCGGACAGCTATGTCGGCGCGATCGCGCGTGGCGATCTCTTGCAGGTGCTGCTGGTTTCGATCCTGTCGGGCTTTGCCATCGCTTTCCTCGGCAAGGCCGGTGAGCCGATCTCAGAAGCGATCGACAAGGCTGCAAAAATGTTCTTCGGCATCATCCGCATCATCGTGCGTGTGGCGCCGATCGGCGCCTTCGGCGCGATGGCGTTTACCGTCGGTGCCTATGGCCTCGGCTCGTTGCTCAACCTCGCCGCCCTGATCGGCACGTTCTATCTCACCAGTATCCTGTTCGTGCTGATCGTGCTCGGATCGATCGCGCGGCTGGCCGGCTTCTCTATCATTCGCTTCATCGCCTACATCAAGGATGAGCTCCTGATCGTGCTCGGCACCTCATCGTCGGAGACGGTGCTGCCGCAGATGATCCAGAAGATGGAGCATCTCGGCGCCTCGCGCTCGGTGGTCGGCCTCGTGATTCCGACCGGCTACAGCTTCAATCTCGACGGCACCAACATCTACATGACGCTGGCAACGCTGTTCCTGGCACAGGCGACCAACACGCATCTGACGATCTGGCAGGAGCTCGGCATTTTGGGCATCGCGATGATCACGTCGAAGGGAGCATCCGGCGTGACAGGCGCGGGCTTCATCACGCTCGCCGCGACGCTGTCGATCGTGCCTGATATTCCGATCCAGTCGATCGCGATCCTGGTCGGTATCGACAAGTTCATGAGCGAGTGCCGCGCGTTGACCAATCTGATCGGCAACGGCGTCGCCTGCGTCGTCATCAGCATCTCCGAAGGCGAGCTCGATCGCGAGGCGCTGCACGAGACCATGGCGCATCCGCTGGAAATCGGCGAAGCGCTGGAACCCGGCGGCACTGCGTAGAGCCGCAACGCGCAGGAGTCGCGTCCCGGTTCCGTTGCGGTAGTTTCCCGGAGTAGAAAATTCGTAGGACCGGAGTCACAACACCAGTGTTGGGATCACGGATTGATACTCATCCATTCCACCCGACGCGCTGGGGGCAGAGCGTCGGGTTTTTGAAGAATTGTCACGAGGATCTGCCGAGCGGGATCAAATGATCCCGCCATTGGCGCGAAGGACCTCAATCGGCGAGATCGAGCCGGCGCGTAACCCCGATGGCCTCAAGGAACGCCTCGTCATGGCTGACGACGAGCAGCGCGCCGTCGTAAGCCCGGAGGCCGGCTTCAACGGCTTCGATCGACTCGAGATCAAGATGATTGGTCGGCTCGTCCAGGATCAACAGCGACGGCGGCGTCGATCCGCCCAGCACGCAGGCAAGCCCCGCACGAAACAGCTGGCCACCGCTCAGGCTGCCGACGTCTTGCAAGGCCGCATCGGCGCGAAACATGAAGCGCGCCAGCGCGGCATGGCATTCATTCGCGCCCGCCTTCGGATTGAGGCACCTGAAATTGTCGAGGATCGAGACCGCGGGATCGAGCAGGCTGACCTTCTGATCGAACAGCGCGAAGTCCGGCCTGATCCGCAACGCGCCCGCGGCGGGCCGCAGCTCACCGGCAATGAGCTTCAGCAGCGTCGTCTTGCCGGAGCCATTGGGCCCGACAATCGCGACGCGCTCCGGACCGACAATAGAGAACGACAGATCGCGCAGGATCGGCTGTTCCGGCTGATAGCCCGCACTGACGCGCTCGAGCCAGACGACCTCCCGCCCCGCCGGCAATTGCGTCGAAGGCAATTTCACGGAGAACGGCTGCAGGATTTCGATGCGACGGCGTGCAGTGTCGAGCGCATCAATCGCATCCGCGCGCCGCCGCTCGGCCACCTGCGTGGTCTTGCCGCCGCTGTCCTCGCTGCGATCCTTGCGCGCGCCGGCGAGGATGCGCGGCATGTCGCCCTTGGCCTGCTTCTTCCTGCCGCTGCTGTCCCTGCGCGCCTTGCGTTCGGCGGCTTCCTGCGCCTTGCCATCGATCTCCGCGAGTTGCTTCTCGGCATGCGCGAGATCGTGCCTCACGGCGGCAAGCTCGATGGCCTTTTGCGCGCGATAGCTGCTCCAATTGCCGCCATAACGCGTCGCGCCGAGCGACGTCAGCTCGACAATGGCATCCATCGTCTCGAGCAGTGCGCGGTCATGGCTGACGACGATTGCGCCACCACGCCAGGCTGCCAGCAAATCGATCACGGCTTGGCGCCCGTCCCGATCGAGATTGTTGGTGGGCTCGTCAAGCAACAGGAAATCCGGCTGCGTGAACAGCAGCGCGGCGAGACGGACGCGCGTGACCTGCCCACCCGACAAGCGGTCCAACGCGGTATCGGGCGCGACATCAAAGCCGACGCGGGCGAGCGCCGATGCAAGACGCGTTTCAAGCGTCCAGTCGACCTCATTGACCTCCTCGGCCGAGGCATCGCCACGCTCGGCTCGGCGCGACAAATCGAGCGCATCGCGCACGCCGAAGAGATCATCGACCCTCGCGCCGGCGCGCGTCTGGGCGTCCTGACGCAGCAGGCCCACGGTGCCGTTGACGATCACCCGCCCCGACTGCGGGGCGTGCTCGCCCGTGATCGCGGCGAACAGCGTCGTCTTGCCGACGCCATTGCGGCCGACAAGACCGGCGCGCTCCGCGCCGAAGGTCAGATCGATGTTGGAGAGAAGCGAACGGCCGTCAGGCGTGGACAGCGACAGGTTCGACAGGATTATTGAAGCAGGCATGGAATTCCCCGTGGGCAATGCGAATGGGCGTTGCAGTCGGGGTAAAATCCATGGCTACTGATATCCTTGATGAGAGCCGTTTAATTAGTCCTGCTGAAGCGAGAGATCAAGCCGCACCTCACGCAATCGGCAGCTACGCCGCCAGCCGGTCGTACTGAACCTTGCCCGCCTTCATCACCAGCGGGATGTGCTCGCCCTGACCGAGCAGGCACGAAATGTCACGGAACGGGTTGCCGTCGACCACCAGCACATCGGCGAGCGCATCGGGCACGATCCGGCCGAGCTTGCCCTCCATGCCCAGCACCTCGGCCCCGATCACGGTCGCGCTGGCGATGACCTCGCGCACGCCCAGGATTTCGGCGCGGATGCGGAACTCGTCGCTCTGGAGGCGCTGCGACGGGCCGAGCAGATCACTGCCGTAGCCCATCTTCACGCCGGCCTTGCGATAGATCTCAAGCGAGCGCAGACCGGCATCGCGGACGTCGGCGATCTTGACGACGCTGGCCGCGGGGAGTCCGTATTGCGCACCCTCATTGGCGAGCGCCTCATAGGTGATCAGGGTCGGGACCACATAGGCGCTCTTCTCGGCCATCAGGCGCGCGGTCGGCTCATCGACGAGATTGCCGTGTTCGATGGTGCGGACGCCGCAGCGAACTGCGCGCGCGATCGCCGGCGCCGTATAGGCATGGGCGAGCACATAGGTCTGGCGGCCCTGCGCCTCGTCGACGATGGCGCGGATCTCATCCTCGGAGTAGCCGAAGGCGCCGACAGGATCGGTCGGTGAGGCGACGCCGCCGGACGCCATGATCTTGATCTGGTCCGCGCCCATCTGCAGCTCTTCGCGCACCGCCTTGCGCACGGCATCGACACCATCAGCAACGCGCGACAGCGCACCGACGCGCACGCAGCAGGGACATTCAGCGCTCGTCAGATAATCCGACCGGGCGCGCCCGTCGCCGTGCCCTCCGGTCTGGCTCAGCGCGCGGCCGGAGACGAACAGCCGAGGACCGTCGGTGAGGCCGGACTCGATGGCCTGCTTCATCGGATGGCCGGCACCGCCAGCATCGCGGACGGTCGTGAAGCCTCGCCGCAGCATGCCCTTGAGGATCAGCGTCGAACGCAGCGTCACCAGGACGTTCGGCATTTTCGCCTGCGCTGCCAGATTGAGCTCGATCGCGATCGTGTGCACATGAAGATCGATGAGCCCGGGCATAAGCGTCTTGCCCTTCAGATCGATCGTCCGATCTGCGGTGGCCTTGATCGGCCGGTCCGATACCTCCTTGATCAGGGTGTCCTCGACCAGCACGTCATGGCCCGTCAGCAATTCCGGCTGGAGCGGATCGAGCAAAGCGGCGTTCTTGAAGAGAGTGCTGGGCATGGTGGTTTCCTGTCAGGACTACGCCGGCGCAAGCAGCGCCGGCAGTGCGAGCTGGGCGAAGGGCAAAGACACGGCAACGTCGTCTTCACCGTACCAGTGCGCTTCGTGGAGCAGATTGAGCGAGCCAAGCGTTCGCCCGCGCCAGCGCACGGGCATGTTGAGGACGCTGGCGCATCCGAGCGAAGCGATCAGCTCGTGATCGGGGAACACAGCGCGCAGATCCGCGTCCGTGCGGCCGATATAGGCTTCGCCGCGGTCGAGCACGGCCTCGGTCCACGGCCCCGGCGCCAGGCGCTTGCGTCCGCCCGTGGGATAGGGGCCAGGAAGATTGGAATAGATCCGCGCGGCTTCGCCGGTCTCGCCGTCGTAAGTCAGGATCGTGAACAGCTTGTGCCCGATCACCGACCCCAGGGCTTCGTCCAGCGCCGCAAACAGTGTGCCCGGCTGATCTTCCTTGCCCTGTGCCGTCGCAACGGCGCAAAGCAAGGGATCGGCCTTTGGTCTCGCGCGCGTCATGCCACCTCACCCGCCGCGATCTCTTCCAGCGACCGGCCGCGCGTCCGCACGCCCATCAAGACGACGGTGACCGCTCCCAGCAGCAGCACAGTCGTAGTGACGCCGAACACGCCGGCGAAGCCGAAATTGGGATAGAGATAGCCGACCAGGATCGGCGAGACGATGGCACCGATGCGGCCGATCGCGGAGGCAAGCCCGGCGCCGGTGGTCCTGATCGGCGTCGGGAACACCTCTGCGGTGTACGCGTAGACGCCCGCATAGGTGCCGTTCATGAACAGTGACAGCAATATCCCTGCGAACATGATGTGCTGATCGGTCTGCGCGAAGGCGAGACCGAGCGCGCTGATGCCACCGAGCACCATATAGGTCGCAATCGTCGCCTGCCGGCCGATACGTTCGTTGAAATAGGCGGCGCTGAAATAGCCGGGGATCTGCGCGCAGTAGATCGCGATCGAATAGCCAAAGCTCTTGGTGATGCTCATGCCATTCTGGACCAACAGGCCGGGGATCCAGACGAAGAAGGAGTAGTAGCTGAAGGTGATCGCGAGCCACATGATCCAGGTCATGATGGTGATCCGTGCCTGGCGGGCTCCCAAAAGGGCGGCGAAATTGGCGAGCAGCGTTCCGCCGGTCCCCGTGGGCGCCGCGACTTCGACGACCGGTTGCGGCAGGGCGATGCCCTCGCGCGCAAAGCTTGCCTCGATCTTGTCCAGCACAGCCTCGGCTTCCTTCTGCTGGCCGCGGGCCTCCAGCCAACGCGGTGATTCCGGCAACGCCCGCCGCCACCACAGCAGCATGACGACCGGCACCGCGGTGATAACAAGCACGATGCGCCAGCCATTGTCGTAGGAAGGAACGATGAAGTAGCCGAGCAAGGCCGCGGCGACGAAGCCGAAGGAGAAGAAGCCGGCCAGAGCCCCGGTGAAGCTACCGCGGTAACGTCGCGCCACGAACTCCGCCAGATAAGGTGCGATGATCGCGCTCTCCGCGCCGGTACCCATGCCGGCCACGATGCGGGCGACGAAGAAGGTCGACCAGCTATCGACCATCGCACTGACGATGGACGCCACACAGTACAGCGCCAGGGCCGACATCATCACCGCACGGCGTCCGATCAGGTCCCCGAGTGTGCCGGCAAGCAGCGCACCGAAGAGGAAGCCGATATAGGTGCTGCTGCCGAGCACGCCGATCTCGACACTCGACAGATTCCACGCCGTGCGCAGCACCGGCAGGATGAATGCGAGCACCGCCGCATCCATCGCGTCGAACATGTAACCAAGCCCGCCCATCAGCAGCAGGTGGGTGTGGAAGCGTGCGAACGGAAGGCGCTCGATGCGCGCCGATATCATTGACATGGAGGTCCCCCTCGATCCTCGCGGCCGGCACACCGCTTGTCGTTCGGGAGGAAACAATAGACACAATGACGTTATCGTCATAATTTATAATGGTGATCTAATACATCACCATGGTGAATATCATTGTCCTTCCGCGCCCTTGATCTCAACCTGCTGAAAGTGTTCGAGGCACTGATGACCGAGGGTAGCGTCACGCGCGCCGCGAGCGTGCTGACGATGACCCAGCCCGCCGTCAGCAACGCACTCGCGCGTCTGCGCGATGCGCTCGGCGATCCGCTTTTCGTCCGGTCAGGCACCGGGATCCGCCCGACCCAGCGCGCCGTCGTGCTGTGGGAGCCGATCGGTGAAGCCCTGGAAAACGTCCGCGGCGCGCTCGACGAGCAGGTGTTCGATCCCGGCCGTGCGCAGACCGAGTTCAGCCTGTCGATGTCGGATTACGTCGCCTCGCTGGTGATGCCGAACCTGATGAACCATCTCGGCGACGTCGCGCCCAAGGCCCGCGTCCATACCGTCCCCAACACGATATTGGACATCGCCGATCAACTCGAAGACAACCGGGTCGATTGCGTGCTGAGCGTTTACGTCAACGAAGCACAGCAGCCGACGGCCATTCGATCGCGTTCGCTCTGGACCGTCGACTATGCCTGCTTCATGCGGCGCGACCACCCGCTCGCAGCCCAGAAGCGGCTCAGCACACGCGCATTCCTGAACGCTCGGCATGTCGACGTGAACTTGGCCGGGAAGCGCCTGCCGTCCTATGACCTCTTCCTCGCCTCACGCGGGTTGTCGCGCAACCTTGTGGCGACCGTCAATCATTACAGCGCCGCCTATGAGATCGTTCGGCAATCTGATCTCATCGCCGTACTGCCCAGCGATCTCCGCTCGCAATCGCGCCACGCGCCGTTCCTGCACGCGATGCCGCTTCCGCTGCGAGCGCCGCCACGCATCGTCAGCCTGTTCTGGCACCAGCGCAATGATACCGTGCCGGCGCAGCGCTGGCTGCGCGAGACGCTGGTTACGATGTTCGCAGAATCCGACTGACCGGATCGGTCCTAGAGCGTCGAGGGATGGAAGCGGTCGATGCCGAGGTCGCTGACGCGCGTCTGGGTGCCGCCATTGACGATCAGCTCCGCCATCACGGCCCCGGCGCCGGGGCCGAGCTGGAAGCCGTGCAGCGAGAAGCCGAACTGGTGATAGAGCCCTTTGTGGCGGCTGCTCGGACCGAACACCGGGATGTCGTCCTTCATCCTCGCTTCAATGCCGGCCCAGGCGCGGACGATGGTCGCGCTGCGCATCACCGGAAACAACTCGAACACGGTGCGCGCACTGATCGCAAGGCTCTTCCAGTCCAGCACCGTCTCGTTGCGGTCCTGGTAAGGCGTTGCCAAATGGCCGCCGCCGATCAGCACGGTGCTGGACTGGAAGAGCCTTGCGCCCGCGCAGGATCACGACGGGGTCGATGAAGTGCGGCACGCGCGAGGTGATCATCAGCATCGGCGCGACGGTCTCGACCGGCACCGGCTCGCCGAGATCGGCGGCAATTTTTCCGGCCCAGGCGCCGGCAGCGTTGACGAGCACCGGCGCGGCAAAGGTTTCGGTGCCGACATCGACATGCCAGAGGCCGCCGCTGTAACGGATGTTGGTGGCGGCGACGCCTTCGCGCACGGTGGCGCCGAGCTGTTGAGCCTTGCGCCGGAACGCCGTCGTGGTCTGCGCCGGATTGGCGGCGCCGTCGCGGCGCGAGACGACGCCGCCGGGGCAGGTGTCGGCGACGGCAGGCACAAGCCGTTGCAGCTCGGCAGCGTCGATCAGTTCCTCATGGGTGAAGCCGAGCGCGTTGAGCTCCGCCACGCGCGCGCGGCAGACCGCAAGCTCTTCCTCGTCCTCGGCGACCAGAACCTGCCCATGACTCTCGAAGCTACAATCATCGTCGAGAAGATCTTTGATCTTTTCCCAGATCCCCATTGAGCGGATCGACAGCGGGATCTCGGGAATATGCCGCGCAAGCTGGCGCACGCCGCCGGCGTTGACGCCAGAGGCATGGCGACCGGCGTAGTCCTTCTCGATCAGAACCGGCTTCAGGCCGGCGAGGCAGAGATGCAGCGTGGTCGAGCATCCGTGGATACCGCCGCCAATGACGATCGCATCCACCGATGTCGTCATCCGCGCACCACGGCCTTGACGTCGTCCTCGCTCTTGGGAACGGCGGCAAGCTCGGCGAGCGTGATCGGCTTCACCGGCGCGCGCAGCCGGTAATAGCCGATCTCATGCGGCGTTTTCCCTCGCGCCTGCGCCATCAGCTCGGTGACGGTGAGGCCGCAGAGCCTGCCCTGGCACGGGCCCATGCCGGTGCGTCGATAAGCCTTGAGCTGGTTCGGTCCGGTCGCACCGATCGCCACGGAATCGAGCACGTCCTTTGCGGTGACCTCCTCGCAGCGGCAGACGATGGTGTCACCGGAGGGAATGCGGAACTGCGGCGCCGGGCGGAACAGTGTGTCGAGGAAGACGCGGCCGCGCTCGGCCTTGGCGAGATCGGAGCGCAGCGTCGCCATCGGCGCGAGCTTCACAGCAGCAGCGGGCGCCAATGCCTCGACCGCCGCGCGCGCCGCAATGCGACCGCGCACAATTGCAGCATTCGCACCGCCGATGCCAGCACCGTCACCGGCGATCGCGATGCCTGCCACGGATGAATGGCCGCTCTCATCAAGCACGGGTGACCAGCACAATTGCAGTTCATCCCACTGATGTTTGATGTCCGCCGCCATCGCAAGGTTGACGTTGGGAACGACGCCTTGATGCAGCAGCAACAGATCGGCTGGAATCGTCTCGCGCTTGCCGCCTGCGACATAGCTGACGCTCGCAAGTTGACCGTCACCGATCGCAGAGATCTCGGTGACACCCGAGACAATCTGCACCCTGGCCTTCACTTCGCGCATCATCGACAAGCCCTTGGTGAAATAGGGCGAGGTCAGGAACGCGAAGGCATGAGGCAGCGCGGCGAAATAATTTCCGCGCTCGGTGGTGTCGAGAATGCGATCGATGCGGCCGCCGAGGCGCAGGATCTGCGCGGCGAGCAGCCAGAGCAGCGGCCCCTGCCCCGC
>Ga0105239_10007956_pt1 | contig 12113 bp, 14 predicted proteins | sample KBSC44metaG_FD_92761 | JGI IMG/M metagenome (GOLD analysis project Ga0105239, IMG submission 92761) | Corn rhizosphere microbial communities from Kellogg Biological Station, Michigan, USA - KBS C4-4 metaG | ecosystem: Host-associated > Plants > Roots > Rhizosphere > Soil | place: Michigan, USA...
CCTCTAAAATCAGGCTATATATTGGCAGTGTTAACTTATTCTGCTACCATGAGCAATATCTATTCAGCAGAGTCTATTTTATCCGCTCCTCCCGATCATCCCAAGATGGCAATTAAGACTGAACTTCGAGAGTATGCTCAGAGAAGAAGCAAGACCGGCCCATACGCCGACAATCTAGAAGTGGATGCGTTGGTTGTTGGCGGCGGCTTCGGCGGCGTCTTCTGCTTCTACTCGTTGCGCAAGGCTGGATTCAAGACTGTTATATATGAAGCAGGCAATGATCTTGGCGGCACCTGGAGATGGAACTGCTATCCAGGTGCCATGGTAGACTCGGAAATCCCAGAATATCAACTTTCGATACCCGAGACCTACAAGGACTGGACTTGGCCTTCAAATTACCCAACTTACAAGGACCTTAGAGCATATTTCGACCATGTCGACAAGGTTTTGGACATTAAAAGTCACACTGCTTTCGACAGTGTCGTTGTCGACGCTCAATTCGACACAAAAGAAGGTCGATGGCATGTCAAAACTGCTGATGGCAGAGTTGCAAAGGCAAAGTATCTGGTTGTTGCGGCAGGGTTTGCAGCGAAGCGATACGTTCCAGATGAATTTGTCGGAATAGACTCTTTCAAAGGTGTCATTCACCATTCGTCATTCTGGCCAGACCTGGACATCGACGTTGGAGGTAAGAGATGTGGCGTCATCGGTACCGGAGCTTCTGGAGTCCAGATTACTCAGGCTTGGGGCCCCAAGGTGATTATTGCTTCCTCAACCTTGTTCCTCTTGATCAACACTAATCTATAACAGGCTGGTCACCTTGAGGTCTTCCAACGAACACCAAATCTGGCAGTCCCCATGCGCAAGAAGGATTTAACAGCTGAAGAGCAGAACAAAGCCAAGCCGAACTACCCGGAGCTGTTCAATTTCAGAGAGAAATGCTTTGGTGGTTTCCTCTACACGTTCTCTGAGCGCAGTACCTGGGAAGACACCCCAGAGGAGCGTGAAGCCTTCTACCAAAAGCTTTGGGGTAGGCGTTGATTCCTTTACAAGCATGCAGCCAACTAACGATGCATTCCCCGATAGATGACGGCGGTTTCCGCTTCTGGCTTGGGAACTACAAAGACTATCTCTATGACCCCAAGGCCAACCGAGAGGCTTACAATTTCTGGGCCAGAAATGTTCGAAACCGGATCGGCGATGCGAAGGCAAGAGACTTGCTGGCGCCCTTGGAGCCTCCACACCCCTTTGGAGTCAAGCGTCCTTGCCTTGAGTACTCATACTACGAGCAGTTCAATCGTCCAAACGTTGAATTAGTTGATATAAAGAACAACCCTATTGTGGGATTTACTGAGAAGGGCATCAAGTTGAAGGACGGCACAGTCCATGAGTTGGATGTGATTTGCATTGCCACAGGATTTGACGTTGTCACTGGTAAGTCCCCAAGACGCCCGACCACTCCTTGCAGGCTGAGTAGCATAATAACATCTTCGACCAGGTGGAATGACCGCGATGGGACTACGTAGCATCACTGGTGAATACCTCGCCGACCAGTGGAAGAAAGCGGCATATACGTATTTGGGTACCACGATCAGCGGATATCCGAATATGTTCCATCTCTACGGGCCCCATGGTCCAACTCTACTCTCCAACGGACCTACAAGCGTTGAGGTTCAAGGCCGTTGGATCGTCGATGCCATCAAACAGATCCAACGACAAGGCTTGAAGTACATCAATCCAACCCAGGAGGCCTCGGAGAAGTGGAAGAAGCACATCAATGAGTTATCCGATATCAGTCTCTTCCCTACGACAAAGTCGACGTACATGGGAGGCAGTAAGCCAGATAAGGCCTTCGAGCAGGTCAATTATGCTGGAGGTCTTGCTCATTACGGCGAGGAGATTAGGAAAATTCTTCCTACTTTTGAGGGGTTTGAGAAAGCCAAATGATCATCGATGGCAGACCCAGAATGCTCTAGAACCGCCACTCGTTAGATAGTATTCCAGTAGTATGAAAATCAAAAACTGTGTGATACTCTGCCCATTCAAAGTTCATTCATCTTACTCGTATCTGTTTATCAATGAGCTATTATCTAAAGGGCGTAGATTGGACACCGTCTCTAGTATTATCTTAGTCTACTTAAAAGCTTTATGCCTAGCGGCCGTCACAGGTCTCGAGGCTTTAGTTCCACGAATACTTTGGCAATGGTCTGGTGAGCATTCGCAAATGGGAAGATCTTCCGAACCTGTCCATCAACCTCCTCGTCCTCGGCATACTCCCAAGTATTGAATGCTGAAATCTTCGTGCCCTTGAACGGTGCTGGGGGGTTCGACCAAACTTTGAAAACACGATCGTCGAATGTTTCAATTTGAATAGCCCGAAAGCCTTCCTGTGCGGCATAACGCATGACAAACTGAGCTAGGTTGGCCATGAGCCTCAATCCTTCAACGTCACGCCTAGAGGCTGTAGCGTTACGGAGAAGAACCTCGTTCGGTCGAGTTGCCTTCCATAAGTTATCGCGGGTATCCAGTTCCTCTAAGAGGTGATACGAAGTGCCAAAAAGCGGTAGTTCCTTGATTATAGGCTCTAAATTTTCTGGCACAAGTGGATTGGCTTGATCATAAGATAGCGCAATGCTAAGAAGAGGGAAGTCCATTTGCTCAAGAAGCTCCTCTGCGCTCAGGCTCATCGTCTTGAAATCCCAGTAGAGCTTACCGCCGGTAGATTTACTTTCCTCTCGTTTAAACTTATACTCAAGATCGAAGACTCCGAGACTATGGCCTGACTCCACTTGATGCCGAATAAGGTAGTCTCCCTTGTCGAAGGAGTTATAAAGCCGTGCTGTCTTGTCATGGGGATAAGTGATGGGCCAGATTGTGGAGTGAAATATGTTCGCGTGTAGTACAATAGCTTTGGCCCATGGTATATCTTCAACTGTTAACCTCCGGATCTCGTACTTAGACGGCAGATTGGTCGGATTGGAAGTCGTTGCCACCGAAAGGCTCGACATTTTGGGCACGAGCAGCCTTTTCGAGAACGGTCCTGGATGGAACACCGATATGGTCTGGAAGTACTCGACAAAGGTATTCGATGAGTGGTAGTTTAATCAAGTCAGTTTAAATATTCCGTTCCGTGAGCAATAAAACTGGATGAAGAAAGCATATCTGGTCAGATTCTCGAAGCTGACGAAGAGCGAGCATAGGTCCTCGAAAGGACAGCCGCCTACGATGCTTGAAACACTCTAGAGGGCTGCAGTCCAACAATCTTGGCAGATAAAACGCCCTCAAGTTTTCTGAAAAGCGACAATTAGGTACCAGCAGCCGACTTGCGATCCTGTGGGATCTCCGAGGTAAGCCATCTGTACGCCCGAAGTACGCCAGCCTCAGAACCATGCTGACATGCTCGCCTCAACCTTCAAGTCGTCAGGCCACCTTAAAAGTCACATCAGGCTTTACCTCGACCGATGATCACCTCAAGGACAGATTTAATTAGGAGGCCCTAAAAGCTAGAGTACCTCAAGTGATGAGTAGAAGCGTTACATAAAAGGGTGAGAAATGATTGCCGGAGCCTAACGTTGTCCCAACTAGTCTTAGTTAGACGTACTCACGCGCGATTCATGTAATTGTAACAGGAGATGGTGTCCAAAGGAAAGGTCAAAGCTCCACAGCTCAAAGAGCGTAGGATAAAAAGAATTGGACGAGTGTGGACGGCAGCTGATCGGCAAAGTTCCGCAACAGTGATTACAGTCTCTGCGCAATCAGGATGGCGGACCCCGGATTTCAAGTCCCTCATATTAGGAATTGCTTGGTACACCAGTGATTACATCAGAAATGTTGTCTTCATCAAAGGTCTAGGATCAAGGTTGTTCAAGGACCCTTGTTGTCGCTAACGACACGAGGTTCCGCCGCGGTTTCCCCAATGGTTGGAGAGGTAATAGCTTGAGATTCATTGCTCGATAAGTGTTCGACAAGCCTCCCACCTTTGGTAATCAGCTGCTGAAACTCGTCTGAAATGATCGTTCGCGATGGGAATAATGGAGGTGTACCTAGCGTCGTCAGCATACTGTAGAAGCATCCAAATTGCCCATGACAGCTCCTGAGGTCGCACGTACTCGTAAACTCAAAACGAGCACTTGTAAGGCGGCATGAGTTATCAGCAAGCTCCAGCGAGGAATGACTGGCTGCTATCAAATCCTATCTACGGAGTACTGGTAGCTGTATTATCAAATGGAGTGAGCCTGGCCGTTTTAGAGGTAGTAGTTCTCTCGTAAGGGATCAAGGCAGCACGAAATAAATCACGTGATATAACGGTGGAATGTCCCGCCGGGTGGAAGCCACGAGGCGCTAATCGGCCCCAAAACGTTCCAGATTGCCGAGTTTTGAACCTGAGGCTCCGAGTCCGTCTGGAAGCTCTTGCACAGGGGAAAACAACAATTCTCGAATCACAGCAACAGCTGACATATCTGCGGCTCATCTACACATATATCCCTGACTGTCAGTTTCTAGCTGCCTAGCCTACCGTCCTTTCTGAGAAGGTGCACGGGTCGGATGTTTGTACAGCCCTCCAGTGAAATTACTTCGGCCGATGTTTTTTCCTTCTTGATCTCGTTTCGTATTTAATGGCTAAATCGGATACGAAGCCCTTTTCAGAGTTTCGATCTATGACACATGCATGTATGATATATATAGGTCTAGGACTGGCCCTTTGACCTCGTCAACTAACCTTCTACACTCTTCCCTTCAAGGCATCAGATCTCTTCTTTTAGCTCTTCATAGCGCCAGCTACGATGGGAGTTCCAGAAGAGAATCAAGCGCAACCCACGGCAATCACCAAAACAGACTCAAGACCGGAACATGCTCCCCCAGACCATCCATCGCTCTCTACGTCGACGTCATCGATATCTGTTGACAAGAGGCATGAGAATGGAATCGACGGAAATGAAAAAGGCACTGATGTTGAAATAGAGTCGGCAGCTGAGGCAGAAGTCAATTCTGAAACGGAGGACCTCAGCAAGTACCCCCACGGCGTCAAACTCATCACCCTTATCATCGCCTTGTGCCTGGCTGTCTTCCTCGTTGCTCTTGATCAAACCATCATTGCGACAGCCATTCCAAAAATCACCGATCGCTTTAACAGCATCGGCGACATAGGATGGTACGGCAGTGCTTACTTTCTCACAAGTACTGCGCTACAACCGAGCTTCGGTCGAATTTATAAGTTCTTCCAGATCAAATGGGTCTTTTTGGGCGCTATTTTTGTTTTTGAGCTGGGCTCATTGATTTGTGCTGTTGCACCTTCAAGCACTGCGCTTATTGTGGGACGGGCTATTGCAGGAATTGGTGTTGGAGGAATCTTTTCGGGTGCTCTGGTTATAATTGCTCATTCCCGTGCGTATAAACCCAAAGGAGTGGCCTCAAACATTCAGAGTGCTAACGGACGCTGGATAGTCCCATTGATTCGTCGACCCATGGTATTTGGATTGTTCGGTGCCATGTGGGGTCTGGCTTCTGTCGCTGGCCCACTGTTGGGAGGTGTTTTTACCGACCATCTGTCGTGGAGATGGTGCTTTTATATCAAGTGAGTTTGCCTCCTTTGGATCTTCCCAGCTCTGGGACGCGCCGAACGATGATGTGCTCGCGGCTTGTGCTATCATCAATGGTGATGAACCATGCTCCTTGGTTTCCCCTGCTAACCAGGACTTGCTCAAATTAGTCTTCCCGTTGGTGGCTTCTCCATGGTGGTGGTCCTTGTCGTCCTGAGCATTCCGCAGGACCCTAAGATTGCAGAGAAACCTATTCTCAAGCGCATTCTTGAACTTGACCTTCTTGGTGCCGCTATTCTCATTCCTGGAATCATCTGCTTACTCCTAGCAGTCCAGTGGGGTGGTTCAACCTACCCATGGAACAGCTCCCGTATCATCGGCCTCTTTGTTGGCGCAGGCCTGCTGCTCATCATCTTTGGCATTTCGCAGTGGCGCCTAGGTGACGGCGCCACGATCCCGCCACGCCTTCTGCGGCAACGCACGTTGATGGCAGCCTGCGCTTTCGTTTTCTTCTTTGGTGCCGGCATCTTTATTTTGATGTATTATTTGCCTTTATACCTTCAAAGTGTTAAGGGCTCGTCACCCACGAAATCTGGCATCCAGATCTTGCCACTTATGCTGTCAACGGTTCTCACCTCAATCATAGGCGGCATATTAGTCACCATTATCGGTTATTATACACCAATACTGATCTTCGCAAGTGCCCTTATGACGATTGGGTTTGGCCTTATCAGTACCTGGACCGTGAATTCGCCATTCCGCGAATGGTTTGGATACCAGGTCTGTGCTGGTCTGGGAGCAGGTTTTGGCTTCAACTTGCCTCTGGTGGCGGTGCAGACTGCCTTGCCCATGGCAGATATTCCCCAGGGGACGGTACTACTCATGTTCTGTCAGTCATTGGGTGGCGCGCTTTTCATTGCTGTCGGCCAATCAGTCTTCTCCAACGGCCTAGTCACCGGCGTGGCCAAGTACGCTCCAGACCTGGACCCCCAGCTACTGCTTAACACTGGGGCAACCGCTATTCGCAGCACCCTGGGGAAGTTGGGGCTTGAGGATCATATTCACCAGGCTATTGAGGCTTATGTCTATGCTCTCAAGGATTGTTATCGCGTGACTGTTGCCGTGTCAGGTGTAGCGTTCATCGCTAGTTGCTTCTTCGAGTGGAAGAGCGTGAAGAAGGTTCAAAAGTCGGGCGCTGAGGCTGTGCCTGCCATGGGATAGTCGTGTCCTCTGTATCTTTATTCACTTTGATGTAGTTAGAGTTGTCCGATTCTTATCTCGCCGGTGCGCTAATATCTTTTTGCTGCACCCCAGCCAACTAGAAACCTAATCAGTAGCCCGTCCTTATGATCAGTTTTTCGCTTCTTGGAGGTCAATAATTTCGGGCTCGACGACACTGTAGGGCCGCGAGGAGGATTCCTATTTTAAACTGTCACAAATCTAGAAAGGAGAGGTGAGGAACGAGTAGTACACAGCATTTGGATGAAAGTGAGATCGGATTTATATTATTCCGAACCCGGATGACCAGCTATTTACCTGCCTTGGCATCAACTTTACATCCACTAAGTCGACTCCTGGTTCGCCATTTCCTAGCGGCTGTCTCTCGCGTGCTTTGTACTACATCGGCGTCGCAGGAGTGAGTCCGAGGGGTCTATGTGTAGCCACTTCGCACAGATATATCAGGAGTTCAAGCCAGTCCAACGAGATGACTACAACTCTCCATGTGACCACCCAAAATGCCTAAACCTTCAGATCAGCAACAAGAGTCATTTAACTCAGACACTGCGAGTTCATCATCTCGACGTGGCTCTACAGCGAGTGAGCATTGCGCTATCACTCAGGAAAGCACTCACGAAGCCGTTCGGTTGTTTGTTGACCAGTACAACTTGACACCCTTCTCTGACATTTTCCTCAAGGCGTCCATTGTGCTACGAGGTGACTTGTCGCTGGACGGGATAGATGGACTCACACGAATTGAGTTAGAGGCCTTGCAAAACGAGGCCGAGCGGAAATGGCAACAACCAAAGATGCTGTACTTCACCATTCTCGTCTGCTCGATGGCCGCCATCGAGCAAGGCTGGGCACAGACAGGAATGAACGGTGCTAATCTGACCTTTCCAAAAGCCTTTGGTATTGACTCGGACAGTAAGCACGACAATTTTGTGGTTGGACTTATAAACAGCGGCATTTATCTTGGCGCCGGTCTAATGTAGGAACCATTCCCTTGAAATATCCGAAAATGGTTCACATTCTCACGTGGTTAGGGGCGCCTGGGTATCGGATCCCATCAACAACCACCTTGGACGAAGAGGGGCCATCTTCGTTGGTGGCATATTCTGTCTATTATCGAATCTTGGCTCCGCTATCAGTATGAATTGGCCGCAGCTTCTTTTATTCCGCTTGACTCTCGGAATAGGCCTGGGGATCAACGCAAGTACAACATCAGTCTTTGCAGCTGAATGCGCTCCAGAGAGAATCCGGGGTGGCCTCGCAGTTTCTTGGCAGCTATTGACAGCTTTTGGAATATTTGTGGGTTTTGTTGCCAATGTGGCAGTTTACAACGTAAGTGACCGTCATTGTGTTCCCCTCTGATACTAAGGAACGTTCGCAGTTGGATGTCGCAGCGTGGAGATGGCAGCTTGCTGGACCTTTCATCCCAACTGTTCCGCTGATCATGATGGTGTTTCTCTGTCCAGAGTCCCCGGCGTTTATGATCAAACATGGCACCCGATACGATTACGCTTTTCACTCCCTGTGTAAGCTTCGAAACACCCCCTTGCAAGCCGCAAAAGAGGTATACTCAGCATATATCCAACAACGAGCCAGGTCAAAGCTTCCACTCGTGGAGGCGGCTCTCCCTACGAGGATAGTAGAGCTGTTTACGATCTCTCGAATTCGACGAGCAACCGCTGCATCGTACGTTGTCATGCTCTCCCAACAGCTTTGTGGCATCAATATCATCTCATTTTACTCTTCTACTGTACGTATCTCCCTTCGACAGCACATCTGTCTCGGAATGCATCGAGTGCAAATCGCTAACGCTCCTCGCCATCTGCTCCACAGATATTCTCTGATGCTGGTTTCTCGACCTTTGGAGCACTGCTAGCCTCCTGCATCTTTGGCTTTGTCAACTGTCTAGGAGCGTTCCCCGCAATATGGACGATGGACACTTGGGGTCGACGATATCTGCTACTGCTGACCCTCCCGTTGATGGCAATTACGATGTTTGCCGCTGGACTGAGCTTTCGTATACCTGCAGAAAATCCGGCTCACCTTGGACTCCTTGCCGCCTTGATCTATTTGTTCTGCGCTCTCTACTCACCTGGGATGGGGTAAGTGATTAACCCTTCAAAAATTGAAGGCTATGACACAAACTAATATACTCAACCATGCAGCCCTGTGCCCAGCACTTATTCTGCAGAGGTCTTCCCACTTTCTCATCGTGTAGTTGGAATGTCCTTCGGAGTCGCCACTGCGAACTTCTGGGCCACCATCCTCTCTCTGACATTCCCACGCATTTTGACGGCGCTTAAATCTGACGGAGCATTTACTCTGTATGCGGTATTGAACATTGTGGCAGTGACGCTGGTCTTTCTGTTCGTCCCTGAGACTCGACTCAAGACTCTCGATGAATTAGATGACGTCTTCTCGGTTCCGACACGGAGGTTCATTAAGTACCAAGTAACGGAATACATTCCCTTCATAGTCAGACGATATATACTACGGGACGAAGAAGCCGACCTCAAACCCCTTGCGCTTGCTGGTGAATACCACGAGCTAGACCAAGAAGATGAGGAAGCGATGGAGTAAGCCCAGAGAACCGGTTGGGCTCTTCATGGCATATCAAATACCAACAGCAGCTGCTCTACAACAGTAGTCATATTTCACCAAGCTTTCAATCCTGGTACTGCAAAAATGCAATTTATTTCGCAACTGAGCACTTCTTTAGATAGTGCACAGACAAGCTGCGTACCCCACGTCAATCTCTTCCATACGTCATAGCCGACCTACGACTTTGTTGCCTACCTTAGCAAGTACAAGCACTCCGTACTCCGCAGGCAACTAGTTAGTGCCAACGCGCCCCTTAGCCTCTTCACTAACGCCTGGACAAAGAGAAGCCCGCCGCCTTGTCACCGCTAGATACTCCGCATGGAGCTCACGAACTTACTTCCTTGTACGAGCCTCGGCCACCTCCGACTGTCGCCTCTGTCCGCACGAACACAAGTTTTTTATATCTGAAAGGCAACGGCCCCAATTTCTGAGCCTTGTTAATTTTTCTATTTGCCGGACATTCTCCTTGATCGTCATGTCTTCCCCTATTACTTGCCATGTTCTCAACACGCTGTCAGGCACCCCAGCCTGCAGGCTGAAAGCTACTCTTACCTTGCTGTCTACCAAACCAGCATCTGGCGAGTCTGTTGAGAGCTTCACCGCAATCACCAATGAAGATGGACGGGTAAAGGAATGGCAGACATCATCGGGCAGCACATTACTGGAGACGATGGAGCAGTTTGCAGCTGGAGAACGGATTCCTTGGAGCATCAAATTCGATATTGGGCCGTGGTACGAAGAAAGGGGCGTGGAGAGCTTCTGGCCTGAGATTGAAGTCAAATTCTACGTTAAGAAAGGAGAGCGACATTACCATGTGCCTGTTTTGGTTGGACCTTGGACATACACCACCTACAGAGGGTCGTGAGCCTTGAATCGACTTGTAACAACAAAAAAGAAAATTGAAAGCCTGAATCATTGAGTTAAAAGGCGCCTTGGCGCTTCGTATGCGTGTGGAGATTGCTACTACGCCACCCTCGACCACTCCTACCAACTCAACCGCGGAAAATCAATCATACAAACAAGAACAACCTCACCAGCAATGCCTTTAGAACCCGGAAGGACGCCAATGATTTATCGCTCACTACCCCCTGTGCTGCAACATTTTGGGCCTTGTCAAGAATACCAAACCAGAAAACTCAACGCCATAACGGACTAGTGACTTCCAAGGGATGAGACCCTATTCCAGAGCGCAAAACAAGGCAAGGCCATTAGCGTGGTGACCTATGACCTGGATGGTTGTTGCCTATGGGAGGTGACTTGAGACATATCACAGAGCGCTGAGTTCCGATGAGAACGATCAAAAGCAAGTAACCATTCAGATTACTCCAGGTAGCAACTGTCACCGGTGCCTTCTGCTCCAGGAATATGCCGAATCTCTATCTCTATCCCTCTCCCTTTCCCTGTCTCTGTCCATTTGGCCTCCATCCCTGTCCCTTTCCCTGTAGGCCGGACTGTTTCGTCTACTGATTTTAACAATCACAGGCTCGTTGATATCAGGCTCAGCTGCATCGGCAACTGCTTTGCCGTTCATTCTGATGGTCTGCTGCCTTTCGTATTCGTGGGACTGTCGTCGGAGATCCTCGATTTGTTCCTACCTGACCTCAGCATCTGCGCTCCCGTCAAGCACTCATCTCAGCTTACCTTGGTCAAGGGCGTTCCGTTGATTAGGTATCCTTCCCGGCCCTAGTTGTGGATGAGCTTGAGCAGACTTGAGGCAGAGTGTGGAATGCTTCATACATGGAGAGAGTATGGCCTCACGGTCGCAGACGGACCCAGGAAGTATTGTAGCTGTCGTAGGACAATATGCCGCGAGAGCTGGTATCCAGGAAGCCAGTATTCGCCATCCGGCCCGGCCGTTTGTGGCATTTTCGTTGGCTGATGAGGTTGCGATGCAGTCCAAAACGTATATAGGGATACTGAACGTGATTGTTGTTGAAAGGAGTTGTCTTGCCACTTGTACTCAACATTGGAAGACTGCCATGTTCTGATGAAGAAGTTGGGATGCTTCTCAAGAGAAGCCTCGAGGGATAATATAAGGCTCGGAAGACTGCTGAATCCCACCAAACTGAATAGCCCGCCAATGCCTCTGTCTGCGCATGTCCAGTCGGCCGGTCGGCGTGAGGCATGTCCCGCCAACACCAAACTATGGTGGAAGTGCGAATTCATTAAGCAAGCCCATGCAAATGGTTGCCTCGATCTCAGTGTAGTGGTCTCGTTTATCCTTGACAGCTTCACAATCGACCAATAAAAATCGCGGCTGCACCCGGGCGATTTGCAAAGTGAGGCGGAAAACCAAGGGGGTCGAAACGAATCATCGTTCTTTGTCCTGCCTCAACACTCACTCTCAAAACGCAACCCCCGTAGCACCTGACTGTGTGTCTCCTGTCTCTTGAGTCTCGATGCATTGCTCCACTGAGACTGGGACTGCGCCCGCTTCTCTCCTCTCCGCCCGAAACAGCCCACCTTAGGCGGCACTCCTGGGCACTACACGTGGCAAAGATGAACAATTACTGCTTGCCCAGTGGTACGCTGGAGCATGAGCATTCCACTTAAACCAGCTAAGAGGGCGCCGTAATGATCAGCATTCTGTTCGGGTGTCAAACAACTCCATCGGTAGCTTTTGACGCTGAGCCACGAGTCAACCGACCGTGCACTGTTGTATAGAGTACTGTTTAAACGCGGGGCAAATCCAACTAATGCTTCCAGGACGTTCCGTCTACTGCGAGTAAGACCACCTGCAAA
>Ga0105239_10007958_pt1 | contig 12111 bp, 13 predicted proteins | sample KBSC44metaG_FD_92761 | JGI IMG/M metagenome (GOLD analysis project Ga0105239, IMG submission 92761) | Corn rhizosphere microbial communities from Kellogg Biological Station, Michigan, USA - KBS C4-4 metaG | ecosystem: Host-associated > Plants > Roots > Rhizosphere > Soil | place: Michigan, USA...
CTGCTGCGCGAATGATATTTCTTCGCCCGGTATTTTTGCTTCGTACTGAACCGTTGCCTTGATATAGCTGCGCGGGAATTTATAGATCGATTTGTTATTAAAAGAGTAGGCTGCAGCCAACAGGTATTTGAATTTTTCATCCTTGAACCCGTACGCGCCATAAGCCTCCAGGTAATACCGTGTGCTGAAATCCGTAGTGGTACGCCCGCCAACCCGAAGCCGGTTACCCTCTACATCATTAAAACTGTAAAAAGTACCAAACGGACCCATTTCTATCGGGCCAAATGTTTTGAAACCTGTGGCTACCAGGGTGATGATACTCATCGCTCTTTTGTAGGCAGGTATAGTCTGCAGCGTGTCGATGTTTTTGTATACGCCAGCCTCTATCTTCGTTAAGGTATCCCGGCCACGGCTGTCAACCCAAAATTGGTCGCCCTGTTTTAAAGCATTTTTCCTGATGACCAGCTGATCGCCGGCATAAACACTATCCGGCCTCGGCGTATTGATGAGATAGTTTTGATAGGAGATGGTCCGCTCACCAAAAATCCCACGCTGCCCGTTTTTGTTCAGGCCAAAATCAGCCTTCATGTCGCTTTTGCTTAAATGGTAACGGCCATCCGGGTTTTTCTCATAGGCCAGGTCGATGGACATGCCGCGCACCCAGTTAAGGTTAATGTTTTTGTTGGTGGAAAGTCGCGCCTTTTGTACGGAATAATGCCCATCGAGCGTAACCAGGATGAGGCCTTCAAATAACATATCATTTCCGTTGCGCGGTGTAAAACTCAACTCAACCATCTTTTTATGGTCCACCTCGATGGTATCGGTAATAAAAAATTTGTAAAAGGTTGGCGCTGCGTCCGAGATCGGGCTCAGGAACTGGTTGGTCATCAAAAAGATATTGTTCGAATAAATATCCACTTCGGCATACATGCGATTGAGATAGGTGTTTACTCCTTCTTCATCTACGAAATTGATGATATTGACCTTTTTTTCACCCTCAACTATCTTTTTGGTCTTTTCAGGATTTTTCCGGAAATAAGTCTGTGTCAGCTTTTCTTCCAGGTAAACGGGTAGCAAGGATTTTCCGGGAAAACTTGTGGTGTCCTTGTTATCGAAGTAAAATTTATAAGGCCGCATTAGCTTACGTTTGGTCAGCTTTTCGGATACGTTGATAAAGGAAAATTCGAGCTTTTCATACTGCTTATATTCGGTATAATCGTAGCTCTGCATCCGGTTCTCATCCTTATGCGCTATTACCTGGCGTATCAGCTCAACCGCGGGGTTATCTTTATTCCTGTACCTTGTTTTTTTGCCCGCGCGCACTTTTACGTCGGCAAGAGTTTGTACATCAGACTGCATCCGCACGTGTATTACCTGCTCCTTGCCTGCAATAATGGTGCGGATAACCGGCCTGTAACCTACTGATGAGAATTTTAGCTGGGTATAGGTTTTGCCTGTTTCGATACGGTATTTGCCGGTATTGCCGGTGTTTGTCCCAATGGAAGTCCCCGGAAAAGAAACCGTTACAAAGGGTATCAACTGGTTGGTTTGCGCGTCGGTCACCGTGCCGCTTACAATGGTATTTTGCCCTCTGGCGGCAAGTGAAAAAAGAAATATAAATGCAAAAAGGCAGTGCTTCATTCGACGCTTTCCAACCGGCGGTGGTAAAATTTATTTTAAACCGTCAATTTAACGAAAACGCCCGGATAAAGTAACATTCGCTTAATATTATCGCTTTGCTGTGATAAATTATAGATGTTATAAAGGATGGAGAATTTATAACAATGCCCTCAAATATTAACCCTTTTGAGGTTAATTAATTGCAGGGATCGTCAGGTAGTGAATTTAGGGAGCCAGTTTTTCAGTTGAGCAAGTCGCCTATTTTTTTCACCAGCACATTGATGTCAAAAGGCTTGGTGATAAAGGCATCAAAACCAAAATGTCCAAGGGAAACGGCCAACTCGGGGTAGGCGGATATCAGGATAACCGGGATATGGCAGGTATCTTTATTGCCTTTGATCTGCTGGCATATCTTGCCGCCATTAGTACCTGACAGCAGGTAGTCGGTTAAAACAAGGTCGGGTTTGTATTGCCCTACCGATTCCAGGATGTCATCGGTACGCTCGAGGCCTTTAACCTGGTAATCGTTATGGACAAGCACTGTTTCCAATACCTGGAGTATATCTTCGTCATCTTCTATTATTAGTATACGCTTTGACATTTTTATCCCGTGATAAAGTGAATCAACATGGTAACCAAAAATCAAATGAAATGTTTTGGATAATCTGTTGAAATTTAAATATAAATTAATGTTTATGAAACCTTACGTACACGAACAGATTTGCGTTGCTACCTGTGCCTGGTTTTTTATCAGGCGAACTTAACTGCAAGCCAATAAGTTATACATGTCGGACAGACATAATATGCCCACTAACGGGCATAAAAGCCGGGCAAACTTTTTCATAGATTGAATCATAGAGGCAATGCAAGTTACAAAAATTGCCTTTAATTCAACAAATAAATGAGAAACGGTTATTTGGAGGGATAATTATTTACTAAAAAATTCGATCAGGACAGGGCCTATAGCTTTTTCTGATACGTTATGGGTTTGGCCTTTTAGCATCCTTAACTCGCTATTCGGCATCACCTCAGCTAATTTTTTCGCTGCATTTTTCAGTAATACCTGGCTTTTATCGCCGCCCGAAATTAGCGTGGGGATCTTAACCGATCTCGCCCGTTCTTCAGGCAGACCGAAGCCATCGAGGATAGCAATATCATAGGGCAGGGTATGGGCAACGGCTTTCAATTTTTTCCAGATAGGGAATAAGGTCATTATAAATACGACGATCGGAGGAATGCCGATGATATCTTTCATAAAATATTTCACAGCATCCGCACGACGGTCCTGCGTTATCATGGCCTTCAATTGAGCGAGCGAATCCGCAGGTGCATGATGTCCCTCGTCCGAAACATCAAACGGCGGTTCATATAGCGCGAGTTTGGTAATATTGAGCCCGCTTGCGGCTGCAGCGAGTGCAAGGGCGGCACCGGATGATATGCCGTAAACAAAAGCCGGGCCGCCTGCCTCGCCGATCAATGCTTCAATATCCTCTATTTCGCGTTCAACAGCATAGGGTTTGGTATCGCCGCTTTCATTTCGTCCGCGGCGGTCGTAGCTGATCACCGTGAAATTTTCAGAAAGCAGTTTCGCCAGCTTTGGCATCGGGCCAAAATCGCGGCTGCAAAGTGCGCCGTCAACTAATATCAGCGGGAAGCCCTTGCCGGATTTTTCATAAGCGATGAGTGTGCCGTCTTTGGAAGTTACTTGTGCCATGCTGTTAAGTCTAATTTATTCCAGTATATCGCACTGGTAACCATGCCCGGTTACCAGTGCGGTTATTTTTTCCTGGCGGATGTTGTTTCCTTCAATCCGCAATATCTTATCGCAATCCTCCAGGTCAAAGTTGATGCGTAATAACGGAAACTGTTGCGACAGGATATTCAGCAGCCGTTTGGCGTGCCTTTTTTGCTTCACATTTGTTTTAAAAACTTCTACCGTTTGCATCTCCATTGTTTTAAAGCATCATTATTTTTTTGCGGCGGCTACCTTTTTGTGATAGGTGAAATATGAACCTAACAGGATAGCGATGAAGACGATTATTGGTGCCCATGCAGCCACCGGATCGCCAATAGCGAAGAACGAGTAAGTTGCCCCCAGCATGTCAAAAAACAAACCGGCATAGGCCCATTCTTTTAGCCTCGGGTATCCCGGGACAAGAATCGCGATAACGGCTAATATCTTAGCTACAGCCAGGAATTTGAAGATGTAATCGGGATAACCGATGTGTTTAGCCATTTCGGCATTTTGCGGATTCGGTATGAAAGTCATGACCGCGGAAAACAGCATCAGCCCGCAGATGATAACGGTGCAGATCCAGTAAATGATTTTGATTGTTTTCATTGTTTTAGTGAGTTTGATTTGTGAGTGAAATTATTTTTTTGGTTCGTTACAATTTACCATCCAGTTGATGCCGAATTTATCGGTAAAGCTGCCGTAATAAGCACCCCAGAACATATCCTGCAAAGGCATGGTAATCTTTCCGCCTTCAGAGAGGCCGTCGAATAATTTTTTGGTTTCTTCGCGGGTATCGGGTTCCAGGTTGATGTGAACGTTGTCACCTGTCTTTAGGTTAAAACCCATGGATTCAGGTGCATCAGTAGCCATCAAAACATGGCCGCCAAGTATGGGCAATTCTATATGCAGGACCAGTTTCTTGTCCTCCTCGCTTAACTCGGGCATGCCTTCCTGTGGCGGAATACTGCCAAAGCGCTGAACACCCGGGCCTGAAAACTCGGTACCGAATACCGATTTGTAAAAATTGAATGCTTGCTCTGTTTCGTTCCTGAAATTCAGGTAAGTGCTTACTCTCGACATGGTATTAGTTTTTAATTGTTTTTGCAGGTCGAATTTTGATTTAATATATAGTTCGAGTTTATCAATAGTTTGGTTGCTGCCCTCGATAACGCCAAATGTTTTAACTGCGTAATCACGCTCGGCAGCAGTTGCGTACACACTGCACATGGTCAGCCATGTTTTAGTGCCCCGTTCTTCGAAGGTTACGGTCACTTTAAAGTTCGGGTCATCGTTTTCGCTCGTTCCATGTAGGTAAGCCAGGCGCTCGGGCTTAACCACTTCGGTGAACAGTACAAAGTTTGGAAAGCTGATGCCGTTCGGGCCGTTCATTTCAAAGTGCCATTTACCACCCGGCTTTATTTCGATATGATGGAAGGTGCTGCTGAAACCCATGCAACCCCACCAGTTGACGAGATGTTTCGGGTTAGTCCATGCTTCAAACACCAGTTCACGCGGGGCGTCCAGCAAGCGGTTGATCACGATCTCCCGGTCGCCTGTTCTGCCGCTGAATTTATCCGGGTATGTTGCTGTCTCTTTCATCTTGCTTATGCTACAGTTAGTTCATCAGCCAGTTTCTCCAGGCTCTGGGTCCAGCCTTCAGCCATCTGCATGCCCACCATGGCATCGCGTACATCGTTGGATGCGAACCTGGTTATCAGTATCAATTTGGTTTTATCTCCAATTTCGTCAAAAATTACCGTGGTCTTGCTAGTGAGTGTCGTAAAATCCACATCATTGCCAACTTTGTTCCCGATCGCCATCTTCCAAAAGTCAGCCTGTTCATATGCATCATGAGTATATACCAGCCGCTCATTGGGTACGATCTCAATAAATGTCCCCTTCATCGGGAAATCTTGTCCATCGGGAGAACGCATTACATAATGGAATCTGCCCCCTGGCCTCAGGTCGATCTCGCATACCGGATTGGTGAATGGTTTTGGTCCCCACCACTTCTTTACATGCCCGGCTTCGGTCCAAACCTTATACACCAATTCGCGGGGGGCATCAAACAACCGGGTTATTACCAGTTCCCTGTCTTGTATTTCAACATCAGCATTATTCAATCTGGACATAAATTATTCTCCTTTATTTTTGGCTTGTAATGTCTTCAAATAACTTTCCAACGAATCGAGCCTTGCCTCCCAAAACTCGCGGTACTGTTCCACCCAGTTAGATACTTCGTTCAATCTTTCCAGTTTACCTTCGCAAAAGCGCTCGCGCCCCTGCTGCTTTATCTCGAGCAAACCACATTCGGTCAGTATCTTCATGTGCTTGTAGATGGCAGCGCGGCTAACATCAAATTGCTCGGTAACCGAATTTATATTAAGCGACTTATGCGCTATCATACCTAAAATCTCTCTTCTCGTCGGATCGGCTATCGCCTGGAACACATCTCTTCTCATTATTTTATGAAACCTTTTGGTTGCAAATATAAATGCCACCTTTCGGTTGCACAAGTATTTTTTTAAAATATTTTCAAAGAACATGAGCAAATGCCTGTTTAACAATGCACAATACAAACTTATGGCGAATTAGAACCCGGCGAAACTGGTGAATGCGGCAATATGAGGGGCGTGTTGCGACAGGGCAATTAATAGCCTCACCTAAATCCTCTCCAAAGGAGAGGACTTAATATTATCTAAAAATTACTTGATCAGCAACTTTTGGAAAGCGACACTATCGCCATTAAAGGCATCAAAATCGACTACGTGGCCAATGCCGGTAACGGTGGCTTTGTCCGAGTGCTGCCAAACCAGCCATTGCTTGCTACCCACTGGTTTCATTTCTGGCTGGTTGTAATTGGCTACCCACAGGGGATAGTCATCAAAAAAGCCCAGCAGGTAATCCTGGTAAAAGCTGGAGCCTGAATAAATGATAGGTTTTATATGGGTTTTCTTTTCGACAAACGTTACAAACTCTTTCAGTTGCAGCCGCATTTTATCGGGCGTCATGTGATTCAACTCCTCTACATCAACCACCATGGGGAGGTCGCCTTTTTCTATTTTTACGTTTTGTAAAAAAAAGCGCGCCTGCCACGACCCGCTTTTGGATGGCTTGAAATAATGGTAAGCGCCACAAACTATCCCAGCCTTAGCAGCCTCGCGCCAATTGCGCTGGAAATAAGGGTCGACAGACAAAATGCCTTCGGTCGCCTTTATAAAAGCAAAGGTGATGTGTACGCTGTCCTCTTCCATCGCTTTTACTTTTGGCCAGTCGATGTTCCCCTGGGCGTAGGAAACGTCAATGCCATGAATTGCATATTTATCGGGTATGCGTATATTGAAACTACGGTAGGTACGGTAATGCGGATTGCCGCCGATATCCCTTACCCAACGCCATGCCGAGCTAAATCCCCGCAAAACGTACCCATAATAAAACGGAGAAAGCAATATCAGCAATAGACCGGCAATGCCAACTTTTACTAATAGGGGCCAGCCTTTACTTTTTTTCTTTTTACGTGTTGCGGGTTTCCGCGCTGATGAGGGCTTTTTTGCAGTAGATTTTTTTAGGGCAGGCACGGGGCAAATCTACAAAAAACAACAGGCCGTTCATCATTAGTTTACGGTAACTACAGCCGCACTGCCCGCCGGTACGGTTACTAAAAAGCTTTTTTGATTTCCATGTTTCTGTTCTGCCGCTCCGGGAGTAAAGGTGCCATCCTGGCTTACAGTACTGCCGGCAAAACGGATATTTTCCGTTGCCGTTATTGAAGGCGCCTGTAAGCGCATGATGCTAATATCGGTAGCGGTTTTAGAGGTTTGCACCGTGAAATAAATGTCTTTATTTAACTCTTTATTAATGATGGTTATAGTATAGGTATTATTGGGTTTGATACAAGCAAAAGCGCTGCAGTTGTAATGGGGGTTGCTTGCTTCAACCGGGACCATAGTGCCGTTATTTGATCCATACCGGAAAGCCAGCATAGCGTAGTATACAGGTTTGGCTGTCCATACCCCGTTTACTTTAAGAATAGGCGAATATACCAGGTTATCGCCGCCATGAAAGTTGATCCCTTGTCCATTGTATTTGGCGAGGTTCCACATAAAATCCAAGGCCCAAAGCGTACCGGCAAACGCATCGCTTACCCCTTTTTTACCGCCTCCCCAAATACTGTTTGTTTCAGTGATACGGTAGCCAACACCTGCCTGGGTCGCTGTATTATTAATCGTTTGAAAATAATGGGGCAGGTTTGAATCGGGCGTTAAAATGGTTTGATAATTAATATAAGATTCCGTTGCCGGGCCATCGACATAATAATGAATGTCGACCAAATTTACCTTGTCGCCATAATTTGACGTAAAAGTATTTAGCCAACCTAAGTTATTGGCAACATCCGGGCCGGCGAAAGGCACCTGCGGCAGCAGTTTCCTGATCGCCGAATAATTTGCTGCCCATTCTTTCTGGTAATCTGAAACACTGTAGTTTGTTGGCCGGTAACCTAATCTAAAATAATCAGGCTCGTTACCGAGTTGAAGATCAACCAGGTTAGCTCCAAGGCTCCCGGATACATATACTGCTTCATCGGTAATGTCCGAACTACTGCTTGTGCCCATGTTAAGGCCGAACATAACCGGCCATCCTGAGGCTGCAGAAAAAGCTGAAAGCTTATCGATGTCAGTTGTTGTAAGCGAATCTATACTTGTATTTATTCCTCTTGCCCGTCCCGTCCAGCCGGTCTCATCACTCGAGTTACCTCCTATGCGCAGGACACCCGGACCAAGGTTTTTCAACATGTTGATCACAGCAGTATTGTTTGGATTCAAATACCCAGGGTCGCGGCACAATTGCCATGCCTCAAAGCTAAGGCCTTCAAACATAGGCGGGACAGCTTTAACAGGATGATCTAAATCAATCATCAAAGTATCGGATACGCCAACGATCTGGTCGACAGGCGGAATTGGAGGCGGGTTGATATTTGGTTGTTTTCGGCACGCTTGCAAGCTGATTGCAAGTAGAATAAGGGCACCTATTCGTTTCATGTAATAAGGTTTGGTTTTGGTATAAGTTGGCTACAAAATTAAAAAGCTTTTTTAATTATTTGCTTTGTGATAAAATGTTGAAAATAAAACCCCCTTGCACTCGCTGCTTGGGGGTTTAAACCTAAACCTTATCACAGTAGGCTTGTCAGAACGACAGCCTCATGTACAGCAAATATAAGAGTGTAACATATATGTTACAAATATTCAATGAACTCAATGCGTTTTTCTGACGCAATTATTTTTTGATAATTACCATCGGGTTATAGCCGCAAGCGCTGCAAACTACAGTATTGTTAAGGTCGACTTCATGTATCTTAGGTATGGAGCAGCATTTTGGCGAATCAATTTTCATGACAACACGGATGCTGTCCACAGCAAGGTCGCCGAGCTTAAGTTTAAAAGTTTGTGGGGATACGATGATCCTGACAAACCGGTTTGCTTTATCGGTGCTATCTACATCTACAACGAGATCATTGCCATCGGCAGAGCCGGTCACTTTCAGATCGCTGAGCTTATAAGGCGAGCCTGGCGATAGGAACAGGTCGGCCCCGCTGGTTTTATCCACTATCCGAACCCCGATTATCGGCGCAGCAAGAGCAAATGCCGGGCACGGCCCGCATTTACTTGCTTCGGTATGTTTGCATGATACAAATGCAAGTGAAACCAGCGCTATGATCAACAGTTTCTTCATTTAAGAGATTCTTCAATACTATTACGCTGATAAAAGCGGCTATGTAACAATTTTCAAAACTTTATTAGCTGTCAACAAAACGACCGAACGTTAGTCGATAATATTATGATTTTTTTGGTTGATGTCCAATTGGGCCGAAGCCACTTGTTATGCTGGTATAATTCATATATTTATTAACCTGTCTGCCGCAGGCGGACCTAAAATTTACCAAAATGAACGAATACGCATTAATTATGAGGCATGAGGACGGAACCAAAATTGCTTCACCCGAACAAATGCAAATATGGATGAAACAAACCATGGACTGGATAGGCGGCATAGCAGCTAAAAACAAATTTGTGAGTGGTACAGGGCTGCTGTTTGATGGCGCTAAAGTAGTGGGCCACGGTGGTGTGGTTACAGACGGCCCGTTCGGCGAGATCAAAGAAACTATAGGAGGCCTTATTGTTGTCAAAGCTGATTCGGTGGAAGAAGCCATTGAGTTTGCTAAAGGCTGCCCGGTTTTAGGTGGCGAAGGGAATACCATGGAAGTGCGCAGGATCGCGAAGAACGACGGCGCCCATTAAGCATTACAAGCTCCCGTATATTTGCGGGAGCTTTCTTTTTATATGGAGCAACCAGAGCTAATACCGCACCTTTTCAGGACAGAATACCGCAAGATAGTTTCTGTACTTTACCGGCGTTTCGGGTTCGACCAAATGGAAACTGCCGAGGATATTGCCGCCGATACCTTTGTTACCGCCACCCAAACCTGGCCCATGCGCGGCGTGCCACCTAACCCGGTAGCGTGGCTGTATAACGTCGCCAAAAATAAGGCTAAAAACCACCTGCAACGCGATACGGTTTTTAACGAAAAGGTTAGCCTGGAGCTAATGCATACCACATCCGAACTATACGAGCATGACATTGACCTGTCGCCACAAAACATTAACGATAGTCAGCTACAGATGATGTTCGCCATCTGCCACCCTTCCATTCCGGCAGAGGCACAGATCGGACTATCATTGCGTATCCTTTGCGGTTTTGGCATCGATGAAATTGCCGCCGCTTTCCTAAGCAATAAGGAAACTATCAATAAGCGGCTGTTCCGCGCGAAAGAGAAGCTCCGTGAAGGCAAGGTAAAAATAGAGTTACCCACTGATACCGAACTGGACGAACGACTGGAGCCTGTACTGCGCACCATTTACCTGCTTTTTAATGAGGGTTATTATTCCATTAGCCAAAACCAGACGCTGCGTAAGGAGCTTTGTTTCGAGGCTATCCGCCTTTGTTATATGCTGGTCGATAATCAAGAAACCAACAAACCCCGCGTAAACGCCCTGCTGGCCCTGATGCTTTTTCATGCCTCGCGGTTTGAGGCGCGGACAGGAAAGAACGGCGAACTGATCCTTTACGGCGACCAGGATACCAGCCTGTGGGATACCGATCTTATCAGTCGCGGCAGTTACTTCTTCCATCGTGCGGCCAGTGGCGATACCCTTTCCAAATACCACCTGGAGGCAGGCATTGCCTGGTGGAACACCCAAAAAACGGATTCCATTGAAAAGTGGGAAAGCGTCCTGCAGCTTTATAATCAATTGCTGACCATAGAGTATTCGCCGGTGGCGGCACTCAACCGCACTTACGCTCTTTCAAAAACCAGGGGTAAAGAACAGGCCATCAAAGAAGCGGAAGAACTGAAGCTGGAGAATTACCCCTTTTACTTCTCCCTTTTGGGCGATTTATACACCGGTATCGACACCGAAACAGCCAGGAAACACCTTCAAAAAGCCCTTTCAATCACTAAAAATGACGCCGACAAGCAGGCCATCCAGAACAAGATAGACCGTTTATAAGCTTGTTAATTTGCCTGGGTTTATTTTTTTTATACCCCCTTGTCCAATCCTTCCATGCCCGGTCGTCATTAGGGTATAAATCAAAACATATAATAAAATGGAACAGAGAATTAGTTTTTTTAACAAGGGGCAGAACGCCATGAAAGTGTTGTTTGGATTCGGCAGTTATTTGAGAAGATCAGACCTTGATCCGCAGCTTTTGCACTTAATTGAATACAGGGTATCGCAGATCAATGGCTGCGCCTATTGCCTGGATATGCACTCGAAAGATCTTCGCGCAGGCGGGGAAACCGAGCAGCGCATTTATATGCTCGACGCCTGGCGCGAAACCTCGTTGTACACCGCACAGGAGCGAGCTGCACTGGCATGGGCCGAAGCCGTTACCAAACTCACAGATAAAAACGTACCCGATGCTATTTACGAACAAGCCATCGCCGAATTTTCAGAGCAGGAATTGGTCGACCTTACCTTTGCGGTATTGGGTATCAACAGCTTCAACCGCATTAATGTAGCTTTCCGCACCCCGGCAGGTGATTATCATCCCGGCCAGTTCGCAACGCAGACAGCGTAAAGCATATGTATTCACACGTCAAAAGGCCCCTCTCCACCCCGAGAGGGGCTTTTTGATGAGATTCCCCGGCGCAAATGCTAAGTGTATAACGCCGCGTAACAGGTGTTCACGCAAACGCCGTTTGCCAAACAATGAGAGACTTTAATAAGCTGTTAAACAGGGCATAGTTTATTACACTAAGCATCAAAACCGACCCGTTTTTGCACTTTCCGTGAACACGTGTTACATTACTTCCTCATTGTCAAATAATTATATATTGTCGACTTTCGATCAAAAATAACCGCTAAAATCATAAAAAATACATTTGCGGCATATATAGGCACTTTTGCGCCGGTTTTTGTAAAATTCAGGCCGAATTTTACGACTTGGTGTATCGACACTTTTGGGATTTTTCGTGCTTTGTTTTTTGACTTAGTGTAGGTAAAAATGCCGGGATTAACTCACCCGCAATACCGCATCCGGAATACATTTTCTGCCGCATTGTTATTAATTCTTATTTTAGAGGATGCCAATTAAGTAATAAAATCTGCATGATAACCTTAACAACCGAATCCGCCGCCTGGTCGACGGCTCAAAAAGTAGCATTCCGATTCTTTGCATTATTTTTTACGTTATACATA